>OLSD01000057.1_pt1 | contig 104899 bp, 91 predicted proteins | sample 1672211 | NCBI WGS metagenome assembly OLSD01 (sample SAMEA3136659, study PRJEB25190) | human gut metagenome | reverse complement strand
CGAAAGCAACGGACGCAGCATCGCAAGCATCAGCACCATGCCGCCGACAAAGCGCACGATCTTCTTCATTGCACCGTCGTTCGTAAGCTGTTGGGCAATGCTGATCAGCACCGCGCAGGCTGTCACGCTTAAAAGCCATGAGCGAAGAAACGTCATACCGTCACCACCATCATCATTGCGATCAAAAACGATACAAGTAGCAAAAACGCCCCGCCCGCCGTCATCGCCAGCATCAGCGAGAAGGCGGAGGACAGCTGCTCCAAGAATTTACAGAGCGGATCAGCGCCGGTCACAGCGCTGAAAAACGCTGCCAGCTGATAGAAAAGGTACTGCACCGCCAGATGCAGCAGTGGCGCAAGGCAGAGCGCAAGCACAGAAAACACGCCCAGCACGCCGAGCGTGCCGCGCAGCGTGAGCGCGGCGGCGGCAACTGCCTCTGTCGCGTCGGACAAGATACCGCCGACAACGGGAACTGCGCCGGAGATGACCGTCTTCCCGACCCTGACCGCCAGACGGTCGGCAGAGCCGGCAAGCAGATTCGTGAGCGACAAAAACGCGGTGAATACGATCAAAACCGCGCTCAAGCCCCACGAGAGCAGCCTGCCGATGCCCTTGGAGAGAAGCGATAAGCGGCTCTGCTCCAGGAGCGCGCCCGCGGCAGATGCAGCAATCATGCAGTAGAGCAGCGGCACGAGCATATTGCGCATCAGCGAGAGAAAGAGATTGCTGAGCATCAGCGCCCCCACCTGCCACACGCTCGCCGAGCCGACGCAGCCGCCGCCCGCCATCGCCGCGGCGACGGTCGGGATCAAAAGCTTTGCCATCGCCGCAAGCTCGTCCATTGTCTGGACACCGACACCGATGAGCGCGCTCAGATCCTGCGATGCGATCGCCGCGGCGCCAAGCACGCCAAGATAGCCCGCGTACCGCGCGGGCTGCTCGCCCGCGCTCTCTGCCGTGCCTTCGACAAGCCCGCATAAAAGTGAGAGCAGCATGAGCGCCATCGCGCCGCGCAGTGACTTCGCTGCCGCGCTTTGCAGCGCCGTGCGGAAATGAGAGAAAAGATACTGCCCGCCGTGCATGATGAGATCGTCCCCCGCCTCCGCGCTTTCGATCAGCTCCCGCGGGACAGCCTCGTCAAGCCCGCCTGGCAGCTCGAGCGCTGAGACGCCGGAAGAGAGCAGCAAGGCGGCAAAAAGCAGGCAGAGCAGTTTCTTCATAAAAATCCCTCCACCATCTCAAGCAGCGCCTCCATAAGCGGCAGCGCGCAGACAAGCGCGCACACCGCTCCTGCTGTGGCAAGGAGCGCCGCGAGCGCCCCCTGTCCCGCATCGGCGCACAGCGCGCAGGAAAATCGCGCCACGAGCGCGATGGCCGTTGCCTTGACGACCGGCACGAACAGTGCGAGAGGCAGGCCTGTCAGCCCCAGCACCCGTTCGCAGAAGGCAAACAGATCCGCAAGCGTGGGCAGCAGCATCGCGCAGCCGACAAGCACCGCCGCAAGCAGCAAAAGGAGCGCAAGCGCGTCATCGTTCTTTCTGAGCAGCGCTGCAACAGCGCTCACGCACAGGCTCAGCGCCGCAAGTTTGATGAGCAGCTCCATCTCAAAACCCGAAGAGGCTCTTGATAAGATCAAAGAGCGAGCTGATCTCCCGCACAAGCAGCATCATCGTTGTGATGAGCCCGGCAAGACTCACAAGCATTGCCTGATCCGGCCGGTCGGAGCGCACGAGCAGTTGGTTGAGCACGGCGACAACGATGCCGACCGCCGCGATCTTGAACACGAGGTCAATATCCATAGACGACTTCCTTCTGTAAAGCATTTATCCTTCTCAGAGCGCTACATCAGCAGAATGCAGAGCATCACACCGCCGCCGAGACACAGTGCTGCCGTGATGCGGCCCTGCTCGCGCGCCTGTTGGCGCAGTTCCCCTTCGGCGGCAGTCAGCTCGCGCGCGCTCAGCGCAAGCGCGGCGCAGACGCTCTCTTCCTCCCCGTTGAGCGAACGGGAAAGCGCGCAAACGGTCTCCCGTTCCCGTGTGCCGACGGGAAGATTTTTTACCGCGCCCTCCCACGCGGCCGTGAGCGGCTCGCCGCGCGCAAGGCCGGCGGTCACATCAGCAAAAAAACTTGCCGCTTCGCTCTCGCAGCGCAGCTCTTGCAACAGCGCGGGAAGCGGCGTCAGCGTCGACCGGACAGCACTTTCCAACGAGAGAAAGGCATTTGCAAGAGCGCGCAGCGTTTTGCGCCGCAGCCGGCCGCGCACGCTCAGGCTCCTTTGCAGCCGCAGCGCCGCGCCGAGGATCAGCGCAGCCCCCGTCAGACGGAGCATGGCAGCGCGCTCACTTCGTAAGACCGTGCGCCGCCGTTTGCGCGAATGACGACGCAGCGCCGGAATACCTCCGCACGCAAAAGTTCCTGCCAGAGCGGCTTTAAGCGCAGCTCCTCCACTCTTTCCGCGTGAATGCTCGCAAGCAGCCCCACGCCGCAGTTCGCGGCAAGGCACATCGCGCGAATGTCCTCTGCCGCCGTGATCTCGTCGACCGCAATGACCTGCGGGTTCATACCGCGCAGCACCATCGGGATACCGACTGCCTTGGGACAGAGCGAGAGCACGTCCGTGTGGTTGCCAAGCTCCATCTGAGGCCTGCCCTTGCAGCACACGGCAAGCTCGCAGCGCTCGTCGATGACCGCCACGCGCAGCGCGCGGTGCTCGCTGTCGCCGAGCGACAGAACGCGGATGAGATCGCGCAGCAGCGTCGTCTTTCCGCCGCCGGGCGGCGAGAGAAGAAGCGTGCTCATAAAGCGTCCGTTTTCGTCAAAAAGCCGCGGCGCAATGTCACTCCCGAGCCCGATGTGCTCGCACACGATGCGAAGCGCGAGCGAAGAGATGTCCTTGAGGTTATTCACCTCTCCCTCGCGCACAACGGCACTGCCGCATACGCCGAGGCGGAACCCGCCCCGCAGCGGCAAAAATCCCTGCCGCAGCGTTTCAATGCAGGCATAACGTGAGTATTCCGTCACCGCGCCGAGCATCTGTTCCAAGTCCTCCGCCTTTACGAGCGAGGCGATCCCGTCGGGCGCCGCGTTCAACTCGCCCTCACCCGTCAACACAGTCAATGGGTGCATCACGCGCAGGCGCAGCTCCTCCACACGCTCTTTCTGCTTGTCCGGCAGCGAGAGCGCAAGGCTCTTCAGCCGGTGCGGCAGAAATTCGCATGCCTGCTCATAGCGATAGATCCGATCAAGCCGTTCCACCGTTCCACACTTCCCTTCTCTGGTGTTAGTCCACTCTATGTGCGCGCGGACGGGCTTATGCCGCCTTGTCCCGTTTCCGGCAAAAGAAAAAACGGGGAATTTCCCCGTTTTTTCGCGTTTGCTTGATGGTTCGTCACTTCTCTCCGCAGGGGCAGGCGCAGTTACAGCAGCCGCCCGACGGCACTGCCGGCGGGAAGAAATCGTCCATCGGGAACTCCACCGCGTCGAAGACCCGGCACGGATCCTCGCAGCTGCAATCGCCGCCGGCGAGCGTGCACTCGTTGGACGGAATGCAGTAGTCGTACACGGGGATGAGAAGCTGCGTGTCGCGCTCTAAGCGCACGGTCGAAAACTGGCCGAGCGAGACACATACCCGGCGGATGGCGGACTCGTCGAAGAGGATCGGTTCATTGAAAGCCTCCAGAATACCGGCCGGCACGCCGCTGAGCGTTCCGCGCTCGCAGCCGCAGCGGCAGTTGCAGTTGTCGGCAAAGTGCGCGCACAGCAGCATCGGATCGACGACCTCGACCACCGCGGTCGGAAGATTTGCCGTCAGGTTGAGCGGCATGTCAATGGCGTTCGCCTCGGGAACGGAGGAATAGATCTTCGCGCCGCTCTCGCTGCCGAAGAGCACGACGCGCTTATCAAAGGTCGCAAGACCCTCGATCTCCGTGTAGCGCGTGCTGCCGTTGAGCGCCTGTAAGGTGATGCGGTAGAAAAAGTGCATATCAACGGTGTAGTATCCGCGGTTAAAGTTCACGGGCTCAACGTCCACAAAGGTATAGATCAGCTCGGCGCTGCCGCCGCGCAGCCCCTGCGCCGTGCTCAGAACGCTCTGTGCCGTGGCCGTGGGGTAAAAGCGCAGATCTTCGATGCAGTCCTTGTCGCGGCAGGACGAGTAGATCTTTTTCGTATGAATACAGACCGCCTCGCGCGCGCCGTTTGCGCCGCCGACGGGGCCTGCTGCTACTTTATCAGCCATAAAGCAAGAATACCTCCTATTTAAGTACTGGAAAGTCCGGCAGCCGCGCCGGATTCTTTCACACCAGTCTATGCCGCACCCGAAAATGGGTGTGCGCTGCAAAGCATTGAAAAAAGTCCTATACAATCCAAAAAATGTGTGGTACACTAAATATAGATTATGAGCGACCGATACCGACAACTTTTTGTGGTATTGTTCGCAGATTTATGCTATGATCGTTGAAAATTGACCCAAGGAGGTGCGCTATGGGGCGCGTCGGTTTTATTCAGGACAAGTTGGAGATCAAGTTTCTTATTCTTTATGTTGCCTCCCGGCTCATCGAGCCGGTACCGTTCGAGGCGATGCAGGAGCTGACGATGTGCGACGACGGCATCGACTTTTTTGACTTTTCCGAATGCCTGAGCAATTTGGTCGAGTCGCAGCATCTTTCGCTCTCGGACGATGGACTCTATGCCATCACAGAGAAGGGGCTGCACAACGGCGCGATCTGTGAGTCGAGCCTTCCCTACTCCGTGCGCCTGCGCGCGGATAAGAACATCACGATCTATAATCAGAAGCTCAAGCGCCGCGCGCAGATCCAGTCGGACATCGAGCCGCGCCGCAACGGAACATATACCGTTACCCTCGCATTCAACGACGACGATGACCAGCCCATCCTGAAGATGGAGCTCATGGTGCCCAAGGAGGTCATGGCCAAAGATCTCGCCGAGCGCTTCCAGAAAAATCCCGAGCAGCTCTACACCGGCGTTTTGAACACGCTCTTCTCCGAACCCGACGAGGGAAAATAAAGTCCTTACATACAAAAGAGACAGGCAAATGCCTGTCTCTTTTTCGTTATGAATGTTTTGCCAGTGATGCGCCGAATCAGCGCATAAAGCCCTGACAGCCAAGCGATGAAAGGTCGTGCAGACCGAGCGAGCGGTAGAATGCGAGCGTTTTTTCCGTGTCGTCTGTCAAAAGTTGAAACTGGCGGACGTTTGCAAAACGATCCATCATCGCGCGCATCAGGGCTGTTCCGATACCGAGTCGTTGATGCTGGGGGGAAACAAGCAGATCCTGCACAAGCACAACTGTCTCACCGTCACCCACGGCGCGGGCAAGGCCAACAAGCGTTTTCTCTTCATAGGCTGCGAGCGTGAGCAGCGACTTTACAAAGCCGCGACGCAGCGCATCGGGCGCGTCCGTATAGGCCGTCCAGCCGACAGATGCGTACAGCGGCAGGATCTCCTCTTCCCGGTAGGTCTGGTATTCAATAATTCTCATAATTCCTCCATGATTGAAATATTGTTCAAATCATGGTCAAACGCAATCTCATCGCCGCCGCTCCTTTCTCTTATTTCACCACGACGTTTTCCTTGCCGAAGCGCTCCTCTAAGTCGCGCACAAGCGAGGTGTGCAGGTCGCAGGTCGTGCCGATGAGCTTTCCTGTATCCGTCAGGCGAATGCGGACGTTGTTCTCTTTTCCCTCGAACATATAGAGGATTTTGCGGAGGATCGCCATCTCCGGCCCGTCAACCGACGGCAGACGCAGATAGAGCGTCTGCCCCGTCCGCTGCTGCGGTTGGGTCTCCGCTCGTGCCGATGCCGCCGGCGGCATTGCGAAGTTTTCGTTCAGCGGGCGGGCAAAGTCACACATGAGCTGCGGAGCCTTTTCGTCGCGCACAGAGAGCGTACCGGTGACATAAATGACCTGCCCCTCCTGCAAGTAGCTGCCATACTGCTCCAGCGTGCGCGCAAAGCAGAGCATCTCGATCGCCCCTGTGCCGTCCTCGATCGTGACATAGGCCATGAGGGTGTTTTTCTTCGTCATCTTCGTCTTGCTCGCGGTGACAACGCCCGCGAGCGAAATTTTCTGCCCGTCGGAGAACGTCGTAGGGCCGGATTCCTGCGAAAAGTCCTCCATCACGCGGCCAATGGCCGCCGCGCCGGACGAACGTACAAGCGAACGGTAGGCGTCCATCGGGTGACCCGAAAGGTAGAGCCCCGTCGTCGCTTTTTCCATCGCCATCAGCTCCTGCGGCGTGAACTCGGGAATGTCCGGCAGGACAAGAGCCGCCTGCCGCGCCGTTTCCGCACCCATGCCAAAAAAGTCGATTTGCCCCTCCACATTGACGCGATTGCCCTCGGCAATGCCGTCCATCACCTTCTCATAGACGGCGATGAGCTGCGCGCGCTTTGCACCCGTCGAGTCGAACGCGCCCGCGCGAATGAGATTCTCGACCGCGCGCTTGTTGATCTCCATGCCGTCCATGCGGCGGCAGAAATCCTGAAAATCGACAAACGCCCCATTCAGCTCGCGCTCGCGCATCATGCGCAGGATCAGCCCACGTCCGATGTTCTTGATGGCAACGAGACCGAAGCGAATACCTTCGGGCTCGACCGTGAAGCGATCAGCGGAGTGATTGACGTCCGGCGGCAGGAGCTGAATGCCGCACTCGCGGCACTCGGCGAAGTATTCGCCCACCTTGTCGGACGAGTCGAGTACGCTCGATAAGAGCGCCGCCATGTACTCTTTGGGATAGTGGCACTTAAAGTACGCCGTCTGGTATGCGACGACCGCGTAGGCTGCGGCGTGCGCCTTGTTGAAGGCGTAGTTTGCAAAGGCGTAGATCTCCTCGTAGATCTCCTGCGCGGCCTTTTCGTCGATGCCGTTGGCCACGCAGCCCGCGATATTGCGCGCGGGATCGCCATGCAGGAACGCCTCGCGCTCGCGCTCAATGTCCTTGACCTTCTTCTTGCTCATCGCGCGGCGCAGCATATCCGCCTGACCGAGCGAATAGCCCGCAAGCTGCTGGAAGATCTGAATAACCTGCTCCTGATAGACGATGCAGCCGTAGGTGATCGACAGAATCGGCTCAAGCTGCGGAATAAGGTAGGAGACCTTTTTCGGGTCGTGCTTGCAGGCGATGAATTTCGGAATGGATTCCATCGGCCCCGGGCGGTAGAGCGCGATCAGAGCCGTGATGTCCTCAATGTTCTGCGGCTTCAAGCTGACGCAAACGCCCGTCATGCCGCTCGATTCGAGCTGAAAGACACCGGAGGTGCGTCCCGCTGCCAGCATCTCGTAGGTAGCGGCGTCATTTTCAGGAATACCAGCAAGCGTAAAGTCTTTGTCCTTTTCACGTATCATCTTGACTGCGTCGTCCAGAATGGTGAGGTTGCGCAGTCCCAGAAAGTCCATTTTGAGAAGGCCAAGCTCCTCAAGCGTCGTCATCACGTACTGGCAGACGATCGTATCGTCGTTTCGCGCCAGCGGCACATAGTCGACAACCGGACGCTTCGTGATGACCACGCCCGCCGCGTGCGTCGAGGCGTGGCGCGGCATACCTTCAAGTGAGCGCGCCGTATCGATGAGCTTTTTCACCTGCTCATCGCCCTCATACTTCTCGCGCAGTTCGCGCGAGATGCGCATGGCGTCGTCGAGCGTGACGTGCGGGCCTGCGGGAATGAGCTTGGCGATCACATCGCAGTCGGCATAGCTCATGTTGAGCGCGCGTCCCACATCGCGAATGACGCCGCGCGCAGCCATCGTGCCGAAGGTCACGATCTGCGCCACGTGATCGTCGCCGTACTTGCGGCGCACATACTCCACGACCTCGCCGCGGCGCGTATCGCCGAAGTCCATGTCGATATCAGGCATGGACACACGCTCGGGATTCAGAAAACGCTCGAAAAAGAGGCCGTATTTCATCGGCTCAATGTCTGTGATGGAAAGGCAGTAGGAAACGATGCTGCCCGCGGCGCTGCCGCGCCCCGGGCCGACGGGGATACCGACACTCTTGGCGTAGCGGACAAAGTCCGACACAATGAGAAAGTAGTCGACAAAGCCCATGCGCTCGATCATATTCTGCTCATATTCGAGCTGCGCGCGCTGCTTGTCCGTCCCCTCGCCATAGCGCTCGGCAAAGCCGTCCGCGCAGAGCTTTTTAAAGTAAGTGAGCGAGGTGTAGCCCTCGGGCACCTTGAATTCCGGCAGGTGGTACTTGCCGAAGGTGAACTCTAAATTGCAGCGCTCGGCGATCTTGCCCGTATTCTCGACCGCCTCGGGATAGTCGGGAAACAGTGCCGCCATTTCCTCGGTCGAGCGAAGATAGAAGCGCTGCGGCTCGTAGCGCATGCGGTTTTCATCGTCCACGGTCTTGCCCGTCTGAATGCAGAGCAGCACGTCGTGCGCGTAGGCGTCTTCTTTTCTGAGATAGTGCGCGTCGTTCGTCACGACGAGCGGCAGTCCCGTTTCCTCGTGCAGGCGCAGAATGCCCTTGTTGACGACGGCCTGGTCGCGGATGCCGTGATCTTGCAGCTCGAGATAAAAGTGATCTTCCCCAAAGATCTCATGCAGTGTCAAGGCATATTCCTTTGCACCATTATAGTCCCCGTTTCGCAGTCTGCGCGGAATTTCACCGGCAAGGCAGGCCGAGAGCGCAATGAGGCCCTTCGCATGTTCGCGCAGAAGGTCTAAGTCAATGCGCGGCTTGATGTAAAAGCCCTCGACATGTGCCATCGAGACAAGATAGGAAAGGTTGCGGTAGCCCTCTTCATTCTCGCACAGCAGGACAAGATGGCGCGCCTCGGCGTCGAATTCATGCTGCTTATCAAAGCGCGTGCGCGGGGCAACATAGACCTCGCAGCCGATGATGGGCTTGACGCCCTCGGCCTTACAGGCGCGGTAAAAATCGACCGCACCGTACATCACGCCATGGTCGGTGATGGCGCAGGCGGTCTGCCCCATCGACTTGACGAGCTTAGGAAGGTCGCGGATGCGGCACGCACCGTCAAGCAGACTGTATTCGGTATGGACATGCAGATGAGCGAATGACATGGCGCGCTCCCTCCTTTTTTACTCCTTCAGTGCTCTGGAGATCTCCATGAGCTTGCGGATGCGGTGGTTGAGGCAGGACTTGGTCAGCGGTGGATCAAAGGTCGCCGCCAGCTCAGAAAGCGTCAGCTCCGGCTGCAAAAGCCGTGCGACGGCGACCTCCTGCAATTTGACGGGCAGGTCGTTGATCGCACCGGACCCGGTCAAGCGTGTAAAGGCTTCCACCTGTTCACGTGAGGCCAGCACTGCTTTGTCAAGGTTGGCCGCATCGCAGTTTACGCGCCGGTTCACCGTGTTCCGCATTTCTTTCTCGATCTTTGCCGACATGATCTCGAGCGCCCGTCCCGGCGCGCCGATGAGCGTCAGCAGGTCTTCAATATGCGTGCTGCTCTTAAAATACGTGATGAGGTTATTCTGCCGCATGACGTTTTTCGGCTCAAAGCCCATGTCGCGCAGCAGCGCCTCCACCTCGCGTCCGGCCTGCACGTGCGAGGTCGCAAGCTCAAGATGGTAGCGCTTTTGCGGATCGGTCACACTGCCGCCGGACAAAAACGCCCCGCGCAGAAATGAGATCCGGCAGCACTCGTCTTCAAGCAGTGCAAAATTCAGGTGCAGCGCAAAATGCGCCCGGCGATCATAGCCGAGCGCGCGCCAGATCGTTTCGAGCTTTTCCTCCTGTGTGATGCGAAAGACGAGCTTGCCGCTGTCCTTTGTCCGGTCGGGCAGTTCGTCAAAGCGCAGGGAAAACGCCTTTTGGAAGAGCTTGGGAAGGCGCGCGGCAAATTCATCGTTTTCCGTGATGATGCGCACCTCGCTTGTGGTAAACGCGCTGGCATACAGCAGCACGCCGCAGCCCTCAGCCACGGCGCAGCAGCTCCGGTTCAGCGAAACTTTGCAAAGCTCCGCCTTTACGTCATAGGCGAACGACATGCCGCCACCTTCTTTCGTTCGGAAGTAAAGGGTCGTTATCCGCGCGTAATGTCGCGGTGGTTTTCAAACGCCGGGTATCCCAGCTCCGTGAGGTAGGCTGCGACGCAGCGCGCTACCGACACACTGCGGTGATGCCCGCCGGTGCAGCCCACGGCAATGACGAGCGTGCTCTTCCCCTCTTCGGCATAGAGCGGGAGCAGGAACGAGAGCATGCCCTCGAGCTTTTCGATGAAGGTCTTTGTCTGCGGGAAAGAAAATACGTAATCGTAAACCTCACTGTCCATGCCCGTTTTGCGCTTGAGATCCGGCACATAGAAGGGATTGGGCAGGAAGCGCACATCAAAAACAAGGTCTGCTTCCAGCGGAATGCCATACTTAAACCCAAAGGAGACAACATTCACGCTCAGCTTGCTGCGCGCGCTCTTGTCGCCAAACAGCCCGTACAGCTCGTTTCGAAGCTTGGCCGCGGGCATGAGCGTTGTGTCGATGATAAAGTCGGCGTGCTCGCGCAGCGGGCGCAGCAGCTCCTGCTCGCGGTGCATCGCCTGCTCGATGGTCATACCATCGGCCATGAGCGGGTGGCGGCGGCGCGTTTCCTTGTAGCGCTTGATGATGGTCTCGAGATCTGCGGTGACGAACAGCAGCCTGCACAAATCTCCGCCCTGTCTGAGCCGCTCCATCGCGTCAAGAAGCCCCTGAAAGCTGCTGTCGCCGGATCGGATATCGCTCACGAGCGCGACGCGGTCATAGCGCCCATCGCTCTGCGAGCAGAATTCGGCAAATTTCAAAATAATGTCCGCCGGCACATTATCCACCGTGTAGTATCCCATGTCCTCCAGATACGTGGCGGCGCTCGATTTTCCCGCGCCGGACAGGCCGGATATGATCAGAATTTCCATCGTTGTCTCTCTTTCCTTACCGGATGATCTTGACCTCCGGCTCCAACATCACGCCATGCGCGTCATAAACGGTCTTGCGCACCTTCTCAATAAGGGCGAGCACATCGGCGCAGGTCGCGCCGCCGACATTGACGACGAAGCCTGCGTGCTTCGGCGATACCTCTGCCCCGCCGACGCGGCAGCCCTTGAGACCGCAGCCCTCGATGAGCGTACCTGCGAAATAGCCGGCTGGGCGCTTGAAGGTGCTGCCTGCGCTTGGCAGTTCCAACGGCTGGCTTGCCTTACGACGCACCATCAGCTCGTCCATCTCCGCCTTGATGGCGTCCTTGTCGCCCGTTTCAAGCTTCAGCTTTGCGCCCAGCACAATGCCTTCTCCCGCGGAGAAAACGCTGTGGCGGTAGGAAAAGTCGAGCTGCGCGGGCGTGAGGACCTTCACCCCGTCTGGATACAGCGCCGTCACCTCGGTGACAACGTCCTTGAGTTCCCCACCGTAGGCGCCGGCATTCATCACGATGCCGCCGCCGAGCGTTCCGGGAATGCCGTGGGCAAATGCAAGCCCCTTGAGGCCGTTTTTCCATGCAAAGACGGCAAGTGTTGCGAGCGATACGCCCGCGTCCGCTGTGATCTCCCCATCGCCCGTCAGGTCGAGACGCGAAAGCTCCGCGGACGTGTCGATGACCACGGTATCCAGTCCCTCGTCCGAAACGAGCAGGTTCGTGCCGTTGCCGATGAGCAGCGGCTTCACACCAGCGTCCTGCAAAAGGCCCATCAGCACAACAAGCTGCTCCCGCGTTTTCGGAAAGGCCATGCGCCTGGCAGGGCCGCCGATGCGGAACGACGTGTGTTTTGCCATCGGCTCATTTTCGACCCATTTGAGGTCGGGCAGATAGTCATGAATTCGATTGTCCAGTGCGGTTTCCCAAGACATAGCGGTTCCCCCGTTTACGGTTTCTGATTTTTCAGTTCATTTTCGCGCGTCACGCGGTCGATGTGTCCGTCGATCTGCGCGGCAAACTCGCGCGCGGAGTTGAAGCCGTGCTTCTTCTGGCGGTTGTTCATCGCCGCCAGCTCCACGATCGCAGCAAGGTTGCGCCCCGCGCTGACCGGAATGGTGATCTGCGGCACGGGAACGTCCAGAATGGTCGTGTCGTTTTCGTCAAGTCCCAGCCGGTCATAGAACTTGTCGTCCGCCCACTTTTCGAACTGGATAACAAGGTCGATCTGTGTGGAATCCTGCACAGAGCCGACGCCGAAGAGCTTTTCCACGTCGATCACGCCGACGCCGCGCACCTCAAGATAGTTGCGGATCAGCTCAGGTGCGGTTCCCACGAGCGTCGCGCCGATGCGCTTGATCTCGACCGCGTCGTCCGCAACAAGGCGGTGTCCGCGCTTGATGAGCTCAATGGCCGTTTCGCTCTTGCCGATGCCGCTGTCGCCGAAGATCAGCACGCCCTCGCCGTACACGTCCACCAGAACGCCGTGACGCGTGATGAAGGGCGCGAGCACGTGGTTTAAGTAGTCGATCGTCATGGCGGTAAATTCCACGGAGGTGTACTTCGTGCGAAGCAGCGTGCGGCCATGCTTCTGCGCCATTTCAAGACACTCCGGGAAAATATCCAAATTGCGCGAGATCACCAGCGCCGGGATCTCATAGCAGAACAGATCTTCAAAACGCTTGCGCCGCTCCTCGGATGAATAGCCGCGCAGGAACGTCATCTCGCTCTTGCCGATGATCTGCAGTCTGCGCGGGTCAAAATAGTCGAAAAAGCCGATAAACTGCAGGCCCGGACGGTTGACGTCCGTAATGGTCAGGATCTCGGTATCGTAATCCGTCCCCTTGTTGATGACCTCCATCTGAAATTTTTCTACGATGTCCTTGACGCGGACAGAGCGATTGGTACTCATAGCTGACCTCCATGCGGGCAAAGCCCGCGTGATAATATACAGTAATATTATAATCGGTCTGCCGTTTTTTTACAAGCGAAAACGCCCTGCCGCGCTGCGCTTTTTTCGCGTCGCTGCCCGGGAGAGAAAAATTGTCGGAATTTTCATCTTTTTTGAAAATAGTACTTGCATTTTGCGCTGCAATCTGTTATAGTATCAACTGCTTGTGAAAGACCAAGCCTTGATTTGACTACAGCAAGGAGGTGCAACGGATGGCAAAGTGCGAGTTTTGCGACAAGGGTGTTGCGTTCGGTATCAGAGTTTCCCACTCTCACCGTCGTTCCAATCGTCCCTGGAAGCCCAACGTCAAGCGCGTGAAGGCTATCGTCAATGGTACGCCCCGCCATGTCTATGTTTGTACCCGCTGTCTGCGTTCCGGTAAGGTTACCCGCGCAATCTAAGCGACAAACAAAAAACGGAAGCACTGCAAAAGCAGTGCTTCTTTTTTTGTTTTCTACTTGCGCTGCCCTTCCGTTCTGCTATACTGGAGCAAAGCCCTACATAAAGTCACGATTAGGAGGATACCCATGGAGCAAATCAGAACTGTTCGGCCCGGCGATGAAGAGCGCCTTGCCTATGTGCAGACAGAGAGCTGGAAGGCCGCCTTCCGGGAGATCGTCCCAGCAGAAATTCTTGCTGAATGCACCGCTCTCGAACCGGCTATCGCGATGTACCGCCGGCTTCTTAATGAGAGGTTCGGCAACGGCTACCTTCTTGATCTGGACGGCAAAGCGCACTGCATCGCATGGTGGAGCGAGGCGCGGGACGAAGACTCGGCAGGCTGCGCGGAGTTGATCTGCATCCATTCGCTTCCGGAAAACTGGCGCAAGGGCTACGGCAGCGCAATGATGGAGCGGGTGCTTACGGACGTCAAAAAAGCAGGATATGAAACGCTCGTGCTCTGGGTGTTCGAAAAGAACACGAGGGCAATCCGATTCTATGAATCCTTCGGCTTTGTACCGAGTGAAAAAAAGCGTCCATCCCTCGGCGCGGTCGAAGAAATGTACTGCAAGGCGCTGTGATACGCGCGAAAAAAGCCGCCCATCGGGCGGCTTTTTCTGATTTCAGGGACTATTGCACCTGCAAATCTATCGTCATGTACTTTTTGGTTTCTTTGAAAGAGAGCTTCTCATAAAGGCGCAGAGCGGCTTCGTTGCGTGATAGCACCTTCAGCTCGATGCGGCAGGCGCCGTTTTTCTCCGCGAAGGGCTTAAAGGCAGAAATGAGCTGCGATGCATAGCCCTTCCGGCGATGTTCTTTCTCAACGTACAACGCATCGAGAATCGCAATCGGTTTTGCAAGCATGCCGGGAATTTCGTAGAGAAAGCCATACAGGAAAGCGACGATTTCTCCTCCGTCCTCAATCAGCAGAAGCTTATGGCCCTCCAGACCGATGCGGTCGCGGTAATTATCGGTGACAACATACGAGCCGTTTAAATTGGAGTCATACTGTACCTCATCATGGATAAGCCTTGTCAAAAGCGTATCCAAGCGGGCTGCGTCTGCGGTCGTAGCATCTCGAAGCTTCATTCCTGCGCTCTCCCCTTCCGTCCGTTTTCCCTATGGAACTGCTGCATTTTCTCGTTGAGTTTATTGTAAATGTGCTCGCGGAACCATTTTTCACTGCTGGCCTGCACCGCGCCGTCCGGCGTGAACCATTTCACGCCGCTGTTCTCGTCCGGCTTGACCGTGAGCGCGTCCGTATCGTCCGCAATGAGAAGATAGGTCACGTTCAGGTGCAGGTGCGAGGAAACATATTTCCCGCGCTTTTGGTGACCATCGACGGTCAAAACCTCGAGAGAAAAAATCTCCTCGCTCGCGGGACGGACGGTTTGAACGCCGCTCTCCTCGCGCACTTCTCTGAGCGCGACAGCGAGCAGATCCTCTTCCCCGTCGGCGTGTCCGCCGAGCCACGACCATGAATCGTAAAGGTTGTGATACGCCATCAGCACGCGGTCAAACCTTTCATTCACGACCCACGCCGATGCCGTCATGTGCGCCAGGGAATTTTCTCTCGTGAACACATCCTCAAACGCGCGCAGACAGTCGAGGATCACGTTTTTGTCCCGCGTTTCCTGCTCGTTATACGGCGCATAGCGCTCGATTTGTGTCAAAATATCCATAAATGCCTCGCAGAGTTTGCGCCGCGCACGGCGCAAATAATTGAAATCATTTTTCTGACGACATATGCGTCAGAAAAATTCTTTGCACGTAGTGAGTGTCGAGTTGTCCGCCTGCGCGGACAGCTCGGCACAGAACGAAGTGAATCTTTTTCAAAAGCGAGGGGCAAAGCCCCTCGCTTTTGAGTCATAGCCAGCTGCAATCGCTTTCCTTTTTCGGCGTGCGGCTCATCAGCACACTGATGAGCGGCGCGGCGCTCTTGCCCTCGTAGAGAACTTCGTACACCGCCGTCGAGATCGGCATTTCCACGCCGCAGCGCTGCGCAAGCTCGTGCGCGCTGCGCGCGGCATAATAGCCCTCAACAACTGCGCCGACCTCGTCCATGGCCTCCTGCGTGCTCCTGCCCTGGCCGATGAGAATACCCGCGCGGTGGTTGCGCGAATGCATCGACGTACACGTGACAATGAGATCGCCCATACCGGCGAGACCCGCAAGCGTTTCCTTGCGCCCGCCCATGCGCTCGGCAAGGCGGGAGATCTCGCTCAACGAGCGTGTGATGAGCAGCGCGCGCGTATTGTCGCCCATGCCGCAGCCATCGCTGATGCCACAGCACAGCGCCGCCACGTTCTTGAGCGCGCCCGCCAGCTCCACACCGACGGTATCGTCATGTGTGTAGACGCGGAAGACTTCGTTCATGAACGCGCGCTGCACGGTTTCAGCACTCGCCTGATCGACAGACGCGGCCACGCAGCCTGTCGGCAGGCGGCGCGCGACCTCTTCTGCGTGTGACGGCCCCGAGAGCACCGCCACGTGATACCGGTCCCCGCATTCCTGCGCGATGATCTCACTCATGCGAAGGTGCGTGCCGCGTTCGATGCCCTTCGTGAGGGAAACGAGCAGCGCCCCTTCTTTCAGATGCGGTGCGGCCTCGTGCGCAACGGAGCGCAGCGCGAACGACGGCGAGGCAAACACCACCATCTCTGCGCTTGCAAGCGAAGAAAGGTCGCTCGTCACGGTGATCCGCTCGGGAATGCGCACGCCTTTCAGTAAAGGATTTTCCCTTGTCTCATTCAGCAATTCAGCCTTTTTGGGGTCATGCGACCAGAGCGTAACGGCATGGCCGTTGTCGGATAACAGCATCGCGGCGGCAGTACCCCAGCCGCCCGAGCCAAGCACTACAATATTCATGCGTCCTCCCCCGTTTTCGGTCCGTTTACATGGAAATGAAATTTACTCTCTGTGCCGTTCAGCAGCCGTTTGATGTTGCTGCGGTGCGCCCACAGCACAAGCAGCGCAATGCACGTGCCCAGTGCGGTAAGACCCCAGTCGCGGAAGACAAGCTGCGTTGTGATGGGAAAGCTGATCGCCGCGGCGACCGAGCCGAGCGACACATAGCGCGTTGTGAGCCACAGCACAACAAACACACCCCAACCGACAAGCGCGATGCGCCAGTCAAGCAGCAGCAGCAGCGTGCCGCTGCACAGAATGCCCTTGCCGCCCTTGAAGCCGTAAAACACCGGAAACATGTGTCCGATGATGCAGAACAGTGCGCCGAAATACTTGCCGATCACCCCCCAGCCAAGAAGGTGTCCCAGAAAATAGCCGCCGAGGCACACCGCGCCCACCGCTTTGAGCATATCAAATGCAATGACCACGATCGCGCACTTTGCGCCGTAATTGCGGTAAAAGTTCGTCAGCCCCGCGTTGCCGCTGCCGTGGCGGCGCACATCGTCGTGGTAGAAGAGATGCGACGTGGCGATCGCTCCGTTGATGCAGCCAAGCAGATACGACAGCACTGCAACAGCGACCGGTACGCCATACAGCACTACTGCTGCAAACGTAGCGATCTCTTTAGGATAAATGCTCTCCATCATTCTTCCTTGTCTCCCTTCTCGCGAATCGACATGATGACCGGCGTACCCTCCAGTCCAAAGACGTTGCGAATGCAGTTTTCAAGATAACGCTGATAGGAGAAGTGGAAGAGCTTTTTCTCGTTGCAGAACACGACGAAGTGCGGCGGGCAGACGCCGACCTGCGTCATGTAATAGATCTTCAGGCGCTTGCCCTTGTCCGTCGGCGGCTGCACGCGCGTCTGCGCGTCGGCCAGAATGTTGTTGAGCATGCCCGTGGAGATGCGCATGCAGGACTGGTTGTGTACGTAGTTGATCATCTCGAAAAGGCGCGGCACGCGCTGACCCGTTGCCGCCGAAATGAAGATGATGGGCGCGTAGGTCATGTAGGAAAGGTCACGGCGAATGTCTTCGCGCATTCTGTCCATGGTCTTGCCGTCCTTTTCGACCAGATCCCACTTGTTTACGACGATGATGCAGGCCTTGCCCGCGTCGTGCGCGAGGCCCGCGACCTTCGTGTCCTGCTCGGTCACGCCCTCCTGCGCGTCGATCATGATGAGGCAGACGTCCGCGCGGTCGATGGCCATGGTGGCGCGCAGCACGCTGTAGCGCTCGATCACGTCGTCGACCTTCGACTTTTTGCGCATGCCGGCGGTGTCGATGAAGACATACTTGCCCTGCTCGTTTTCAAAGTACGAGTCGATGGCGTCGCGCGTCGTGCCCGCAACATTGCTGACGATCATGCGCTCGGTGCCGAGAATGCGGTTCGTCAGCGATGACTTGCCGACGTTGGGCTTGCCGATGATGGCGACCTTGATGACGTCCTCATCTTCTTCCTCTTCCTCCTCTGGCGGGAAGTACTGAAGGCAGGCGTCGAGCAGGTCGCCCGTGCCGTGGCCGTGGACGGCGGAAACGGCGATGGGGTCGCCCAATCCCAAGTTGTAGAACTCGTAAAAATCGGGGTTGATCTTACCGGTGGAGTCCATTTTGTTGACCGCCAGCACGATCGGCTTGTGGCTGCGCAGCAGCATATTGGCGACCTCCTGGTCGGAAGCCGTCAGGCCGGTCTTCACGTCCGTCAGAAAAACGATCACGTCCGCGTGGCGAATGGCGATCTCCGCCTGTTCGCGCATGAACGACAGGATCTGATCGTCCGTGCGCGGTTCGATACCGCCGGTATCCACCAGCGTAAATTTGCGGCCGCACCACTCGCTCTCGCCGTAGATGCGGTCGCGCGTGACGCCCGGCGTATCTTCAACGATGGAGAGCCGCTGACCGATGAGCTTATTAAAGAGCATGGACTTGCCCACATTGGGTCGGCCCACGATCGCAACCAAAGGTTTCATCTCTCTGCCTCCTTTATTCCAAAGCGGCGCAGAAACGCCGCCTATCGCAATGCAAAATCTTACAAATACAGTATAACCGAACTTTCGAGGTTACGCAAGGCTAACCTTCCTGATGCGGCGGGATTTCCGTAAAATAAGAAAAAGCTGAGCGGGTACATTTTTAATACTCCTTGCTTTTTGGTTCAGAAAACTATATATTTAATATATCATATAAGTCTAAATTATGGACAATATGTTTTTCTCGTAATTCATCCATTCTGGATAAGATATCTACGAGAAGTAACTTAAGCCAAGTACTTTTTGAGAAAGGAAGTGCCTCATGAAAGCCTCTCGATTATTATCTCTATTTCAAGTTGCAATCCTACTTTTTTTGCTATGCGCATGTTCTAATGAAACCACTAATAGCAATGCACAAAACGGATTTGACTATGAATACTCTAATGCAAAAGGACAATCATTTTCTTTTCATTGCAGCAATTCAAATGTTACCGTCTACGAGAAAACAGTAAATGATTTGATTTCTGAATGGAACAGTAATGTTGCTCTTGCGGAGAAAACCTATAATCGAAATGATGTTCTCATTCTTACAGAAGGCTACATTCAAAATATAAATAAAGGATCTAGAGATTCCTACTATATGCTTTTATCGCAAGATGAAGATAGTGGACTCTTTGCAACAGAAGAATTGAGAGTATACTTTAATGATAAGACTTTAGACTCACTTATGAAACTAAAAAAAGGCAATTACGTAACACTCCTTTGTACGGCGCAAGACACGACCTTTTTCTTAGAGTACCCTGAACTTGCTGTAGATTTGATTTTGGAACCATTACAAGCAGCAAATACATCTGAAGGATTGTCGTCAATGATAGGTCTTACAGTTTCAGACATAATATCCCAGTATGGAACTGACTATGAGATTGAGTGTTGGGAAGGTGGAATGGCGTTTTTTTATGAAGACTGTCCCTACATTTTTTATTATAGCACTGTAGAGTATGATCGTGATTGGCAACCTAACTTGGATGACAAGATATTTAGGATTGAAACATTTTCGGAAGGCACAAAGGTATTTCAAGAAATAGATATTGGATGTTCGTTGGATGTCATCGAAACATTTTTAGGTTTCAAATTGGAATTTGATGAGGACCCTGCAAATGATGGGATAACCGATATCTATTTGGACGGATTCAAATACACTCTGTGTTTTGACGAAAACTCTGATGTATTAGTAAGTGCGAGTTGTTGGACGGACTTTGTCCCGCCGGAATATCCCGATATCGTTCCCGAGAATCTTGACCTTCTAACCTTTAACAGTTATGGAAGTGTTGACTACACCAAGATGGCCTTTATCCTTTGTGTAATACAGGATGATATTCGTGCGTATCGCTCGGGCTTGGAATCTGCTTACGATTGGAATATTGATTTTGATGCTTCTGATTTTAATTGGGATAACTATTGGTTGAATTTGATGGATGATTTGAACAACTACTTGAATGGAAAACAGTCCGAATATGAGGACGCTTGGAAAATGGGCGAAAATGCTTTTTATACTTTTGCCGCAGGAATACCGGATAGCGAAGAATTATTTTTGATGGCGAACATAATAAACAACACATATTCATCTCTTGGTAATCTAAAATAACAATTATAAGAAAAAGCTGAGTGGTTTCCCACTCAGCTTTTCTTAACGATTGTTGTTCCGAATGAATTATTCGGCTGCGACCTTGGACTCGATGACCTTGACCTGACGGCCGTTGTAGGTACCGCATTCCGGGCACATTCTGTGAGGCTGGTGCAGAGCACCGCACTTCGGGCACGCGACGAGCGCGGGAGCGGTGAGCTTCCAGTGAGAAGAACGTCTCTTATCACGTCTCTGACGGGATACTTTCCCCTTGGGGACTGCCATGTTGACACCTCCTTAAAGTTAAGCTGAATGATCAGCGTATTTATTGTTCCAAAAGTTTTGCGAGGGCTGCTAACCTGGGATCTACTTCCTTTTTGCAGCGGCAGGCTTCAAAATTGAGGTTGACGCCGCAGCTGGAACACAAGCCCCTGCAATCCTCGCGGCAAAGGGTCTTGCTTGGCATGTTGAGGATAAACGTTTCCCGTGCAAGCTCGCCGAGATCAACGGTTCCGTTGTCCAGCAGCAGAATATCGTCGTTGTCGTCCTCCTCCAGTTCCTCGGCGAGCAGACACTCGAAGGGAACCTCATAAGGAAGGTCGAACGGCGCTCCGCAGCGATCGCACACGGCGGAAAGCGTTGTAGTCAGTTTAAACTGTAAACGCAGCATCCCTGCAATGTTCTCTGCCTGCCCTACCACTGAGACCGGCCGAACCGCAGGACACACGCCGCCGAAGTCCACATCAGAAAAGTCCTCTGTAAAGTCAAAGGGGATTCTGCCTCCGGGGGTGTTAATGATACGTTTTACATCTAAAACCATGCTACACCTCACAATGACACGAGTGATATTATAGAGTACGTTTTCTGGATTGTCAAATACTTTTTTCATGGTTACGGCAAAAATTTTGACAGGATTTCTTTACTTTTTTCCGCCGCTATCGTACAATAACAGAAAATCGCGCGCTGTGCAAGCGGAGGTGCCGCCCATGCGGGAATTTCACATCGGAAAAAATGACGAAAATCAGCGGCTCGACCGTTTTCTCGGCAAGGCTGTTCCCCTGCTCCCCGCCTCGCTTGCGCAGAAGTACATTCGCTTAAAGCGCATCAAGGTCAACGGTGCGCGCGCCCAGCGGGATCAGAAGCTCTGCGCGGGCGACGTGTTGCAGTGCTACATCAACGATGAGTTTTTTGAAACGCCGAGCGAAGAGAATGTCTATCTCACGATCACGACGCCGCGGCTGCACATCGTCTATGAGGACGAAAACATCATGCTGCTCGATAAGCCCGCAGGTCTGGTCGTTCACGCCGATGAGCGCGAAAAGGTCAACACGCTCGTCAACCACATGCTCGCCTACCTCTATCAAAAGCGCGAGTGGAAGCCGCGTGAAGAGAATGCCTTCACTCCCGCCCTCTGCAACCGCATCGACCGCAACACCGGCGGCATCGTCATCGCGGCGAAGAATGCCGAGGCGCTGCGCATTCTGAACGACAAGATCCGCGACCGCGAGATCGCCAAATATTATTTATGCATCGCCCTTGGCCGCGTCGAGCCGCCGAAGGGCAGGATCGAGTGCTTTCTCAGAAAGGACGAGAAGAGCAACACCGTGCGCGTCTATCACCGCCCCGTGCCGGACGGCCGCAGCGCGGTCACGCTGTATCAAACGCTCCGGACGCGCGGCGAGCTGTCGCTTTTGGAGGTCGAGCTCCTCACCGGCCGCACCCATCAGATCCGCGCAAGCATGGCGGATCTCGGTCACCCGCTGCTTGGCGACGGCAAGTACGGCATCGGCAGCGTGAACCGCAAATATGGCGAAACGCAGCAGGCACTCTACTCCTATCGCCTGCGCTTCGACTTTCCCACCGACGCCGGCATTCTCGAATACCTGCGCGGGCAGGAATTTCAGGTGGACGAAGTGCCGTTTCAGAAGAAATACTTTGGTTAAACCCCACAAGCGGAGGGCCATAACATGGCTCTCCGCTTTCTCATTTTGCAAAAGTTCAAAATATTGAACTTTTTGTTAAATATACTCTTGCAATTTTGCGCGTTGTGTGTATAATGATTTCGGTTTAGCAAAAACTGACCAAAAGTTTAGTATATCAAACGAGGAGGCATGTGCATGGACATCGGCAATAAGATCAAACAGCTGCGAACGCGACAGGGACTGACTCTGGAGGAGCTTGCCAGCCGAAGCGAGCTTACGAAGGGGTTTTTGTCCCAGTTAGAGCGCGACCTCACCTCCCCCTCGATCGACTCACTCAGCGATATTCTCGAGGCTCTCGGCACCAACCTCTCGGAATTCTTTCAGGAGGATAAAAACGACCAGTTCGTCTTCCGCGCGGAGGATTTTTTTGTCGACGAACGTGAAAGCTGCACCGTCAACTGGATCGTTCCCAACACGCAGAAAAACCAGATGGAGCCGATCTTGATCGAGCTTCCCGCGGGCGGCGAATCGTTTGAGGTCGAGCCGCACAACGGAGAGGAGTTCGGTTACGTGCTCGATGGCAGCGTCGTTTTGGAATGCGACGGCGAGCGCAGCATCGTTCGCCGCGGCGAGACATTCTATCTCCACGGCAAGACCTTCCACTGCCTCAAAAACGAGCGCAAGACCGCCGCGCGCGTCCTCTGGGTCTGCACGCCCCCGCTTTTCTAAATTACTACATCATGATTTAAGTGAGGATATCGGAACATGGCTGAAGAAAAGAAGAAGCTTATCCAATTCAAGAACATCGTCAAGAGCTTTGAGGACGGACAGGTCGTCCTCAAGGGCGTCTCTCTTGACATTTACGAAAATGAGTTCGTCACCCTGCTCGGCCCCTCGGGCTGCGGCAAGACGACGCTTTTGCGCATTCTCGGCGGCTTTTTGCAGCCGAGCGAGGGCAAGGTGCTCTTCGACGGCGAGGACATCGTCAGCGTCCCGCCCTACAAGCGCGAGATCAATACCGTCTTCCAGAAGTACGCCCTCTTCCCCCACATGGACGTTTACGACAACATCGCCTTCGGCCTGACGCTCAAGAAAGAGCCGAAGGACGTTATCGAGCAGAAGGTCATGCGTATGCTGCGCCTTGTGAGCCTTGAGGACTACGCTCGCCGCAACGTGACCGAGCTTTCCGGCGGCCAGCAGCAGCGCATCGCCATCGCCCGCGCGCTCGTCAACGAGCCGAGCGTGCTGCTGCTCGATGAGCCGCTTGGCGCACTCGACTTGAAGCTGCGCAAGGAGATGCAGCAGGAGCTCAAGTACATCCAGCAGGAGGTCGGCATCACCTTCATCTTCGTCACGCACGACCAGGAAGAGGCGCTGACGATGTCGGATAAGATCGTGGTGATGAACGCAGGAGAGATCCAGCAGATCGGCACGCCGACGGAGATCTACCGCACTCCCGTCAACGAATTCGTCGCCAAATTCATCGGCGAGACGAACATCATCGACGGCGTCATGCTCGAAGATGATCTTGTCATGTTCGAGGACAAGAAGTTCGTCTGCCGCGCCCGCGGATACAACAAGAACCAAAAGGTCGACGTGGTCATTCGCCCCGAGCACCTTGACATCGTCCCCCGTGCCGAGGGCATGCTCAAGGGTACGGTCAAGTCCCAGCTCTTCAAGGGCATGCACTATGAAACGGTGGTCGAAACGCGCGTCGGTACCTCCATCACCGTCAAGATGCAGGTCTCGCAGGATCGCCCCGTTTTCAATGAGGAAAAGGGCGAGAAGATCAGTGCAAACGCCTTTCTTCTGGACGTGGAGGACGTAGAGGAGCTCGACGAGGCCAAGATCGTCGCCCTCGCCTCCGCTGAGGCATGGGACGCCGAGACCGAAGAGCCCATCTCCATCAAGACCGTCGAATACGACATCAAGCCCGAGACCGGCAACTACACCGTCACCTTCTCCACCGCCAACGAAACGAGCATCACCGTCAAAGTTCTTGTCGTTGCGGAGAACCGCGTCGAAAGCAAGGTCTATCAGGAAGAAATTTACGCGATGAACTTCTTCAAAAAGGTCGAGGATATTCAGGAGAGCATCGCGCTCGACACCGACCTTGAAACCTGGGCAAGCGCCTCGGCCTGGTCGCTCGAAGACGGCGAACAGGTCGAGATCACCGACGTCAAGTACGACTTTGACCCCGAGAACATCACCCCGGGCGTTTACGACGTGACCTTCTCCACCGAGGGCTATGAGTACAAGGTCTCCACCACCCACGCCTATGAAGAGGGCGAGCAGGTCGGTCTTGTCTTCCGTCCCGAGGACATTCACGTGATGAAGAAGGAGGGCCAGTGGTGAAGCGCTTTCGTTCCATGACCTACCCGTATATCGCGTGGATCATTGCGATCATCGTTGTACCGATGATCCTGATCGTGCTCTATGCGTTTACGACCTCGGGCAACTCCGTGCTCACATTTCAGTTCACCTTTGAAAACTTTGCCCGCTTTGTCACGGACAAGGTATTCATGGATGTGCTGCTCAGATCGCTTTATATCGCGCTCATCACCACGCTCATCTGCGTTGCGCTCGGCTATCCCATTGCCTACGTCATCGCGCAGCGCGGCGGCCGCAGGAATACGATCTTAATTCTGCTCATCACCATGCCCACCTGGGTCAACATGCTCGTGCGCACCTATGCGTGGATGGGCATTTTGCAGGACGAGGGCATCTTCAATAGCATTCTCTTGTGGTTTGGCATTGGCCCCGTATCGATGATCCACACGAGCTTTGCCGTCATTCTCGGCATGGTCTATAACTTCATACCCTTTATGATTTTGCAAATTCACACCTCCCTTGCCAAGATGGACAAGAGCCTGCTCGAGGCCGCCAACGACCTCGGTGCAACGCCGATGCAGGCCTTCCTGCGCGTCACGCTGCCGCTCTCGCTCCCCGGCGTGATCTCCGGCATCACGCTTGTATTCTTGCCCGCGGTGTCGAGCTTCTTTATCCCGAAGCTCCTCGGCGGCGGACAGTATGTCCTCGTCGGCAACATCATCGAAACACAGTTCCTCACCACCGGCGACTGGAACTTCGGTTCTGCCATCTCGCTCATCATGGCGGTCATCATCATGATCTCCATGTGGCTCACGCGCAAGGCAGATGTTCAGGTCGCCTCGCAGGGAAAGGAGTGAGACGCGCATGAAAAAGAAAAATTCTGTCGCCTCGAAGATCATCTTGATCCTCACGATGCTCTTCTTCTACCTGCCCATTCTCTATATCATCGTCTTTTCGTTCAACGATTCCCGCTCGCTCACCAAGTTCAGCGGCTTTTCGCTCAGGTGGTATGAAAAGATGTTTGCAGACTCGACGATGATGGAGGCCGTGCTCTACACGGTCATCATCGCCCTTATTGCCACCGTCGTCTCCACCGTCGTCGGCACGATCACAGCCATCGGTCTTTCGAAGTCCCGCAAGGTCGTGCAGAAAATGGTCGAGCGCATCAACGACCTGCCCGTGATGAACCCCGATATTGTCACGGCTATCTCGCTTCTGATGTTCTTCAGCGTGCTCACGGTCAAAAAAGGCTTCGGTACGCTGCTGCTCGCGCACATCATGTTCTGCGTTCCCTACGTGATGCTCTCCGTCACGCCCAAGCTCCGCTCGCTCGATCCCAACCTCATCGACGCGGCGATGGATCTTGGCGCGACACCCTTCCAGGCGCTCACGAAGGTCATCGTCCCGCAGATCAAGCCCGGCATCGTCTCCGGCGCGCTCATCGCCTTCACGATGAGCTTCGATGACTTCGTTATCTCCTATTTTACGACGGGCAACGGCGTGAACAACATCTCGATCCTGGTCTACACGATGTCCAAGCGCGTCAATCCCTCGATCAACGCACTCTCCACCATCGTGATCCTGCTCATCACGCTGGCGCTCGGCGTGGTGAACATCGTGCCGATCGTACGTGAAAAGCGCGAGAAGGACGGCAAGACTTCCCGCGCCGTGAGCCGCAAGGCCATAGCGATCGTCGCAGGCGTGCTGGTCCTGGCCGTTCTCGGCGGCACGGTGGGCGCAAGCGTCTCCCAGCAGCGCAAGAGCGCCGAGGCCATCGAGAAGTACGGCAGCAACGTCTTGAAGCTCTATCTCCCAGGCGAGTACCTCGGCGAGAATGTCATCTCCGACTTTGAAAAGCAGTTCGGCGTGCGCGTCATCGTCGAAAACTTCGACTCCAACGAGATGATGTACACCAAGCTCATGGCGGGTGACCGCTACGACGTGGTGATCCCGTCGGACTACATGATCGAGCGCTTGATGAAGGAGGACTTCCTCCAGCCGCTCGACAAGAGCCTGATCCCCAACATGGAGAACATGGACGACGCCGTGCGCGGCATGAGCTACGATCCCCAAAACGACTGGTCGATCCCCTACTTCTGGGGCAGCGTGGGTCTTGTCTACAACCACGAGAATGTCGACCCCGCGGTCATTGAGCGCGAGGGCTGGGAGATCCTGCGCAACACCGATTACGCCGGCCACGTCTACATCTACGACTCTGAGCGCGATTCCTTTATGATGGCGTTCAAGGCGCTGGGCTACTCGATGAACACCGAAAATCCCGATGAGATCAATGCCGCCTACGAGTGGCTGCTGCAAATGAACAACACGATGTCCCCCGTTTATGTGACCGACGAGGTCATCGACGGCATGATGAACGGCTACAAGGACATCGCCGTTGTCTACTCCGGCGACGCGGCCGTGGTGCTTGATGAAAACGAGGACATGAGCTTCTATATGCCATCCCAGGGCACGAACATCTGGTGCGATGCCATGGTCATTCCCCAAAATGCCGAGAATCCCAAGCTCGCCCACGAGTTCATCAACTACATGCTCACCTATGAAGCCGCGTTTGACAACACCGAAACGGTGGGTTATACTTCTCCCAACGCGGAAGTGTTTGAAGAGATGACCTCGTCTGAGGATCTCTACGCGGACAATGCCGCCTACCTTCCCCGCAGCGGCTACGACAAGGACGAGATGTTCCATGACAACCAGACCCTCATGCGCGAGCTGAGCAGACTCTGGATCAAGGTCAAGGCCGCCAAGTAACATTACAAAGGAGAACGATCTTATGAAAATCGGAGATACTTTTACCGTTCAGAAAACCGTCACGGAGGATATGACCGCTGCCGCGCTTGGCAGCGGCGGCCTCCCGGTCTTCGGCACGCCGTACCTCATCGCCATGGTGGAAAACGCCGCCTTCACCTATCTCCAGCAGGAGCTGCCCGAGGGCAAGAGCACCGTCGGCACGAAGGTCGATATGGCGCACGTTTCCCCCTCCCCCGTCGGCATGGAGGTCACTGTCACCGTCGAGGTCACGGCGATCTCGGCAAACGGCAAGATGATCGACTTCAAGGCAAGCGCCACCGACGCCGCCGGTCTCATCGGCGAGGGCACGCACCAGCGCGCCGTCATCACCGTGGATCGTTTCATGGATAAGTGCCAGACGAAGCTGGCGCAGTAAGGAGGCAGTATGCACTATTCCGGAGCCGTTTACCGTCCCCCCAGCGAGGCGCGCAGCCTCATCGTGCAGTGCACGCTTGGATGCAGCCACAACAAGTGCGCCTTCTGCACGATGTACAAGGATAAAAAATTCTCCATCAATCCCGTCGAGCAGGTGCTCTCCGACCTCGACGAGGCACGTGCCTACGGGCGCTATGTTGAGAAGATCTTTTTGGCCGACGGCGACGCCCTGATCCTGCCGATGGACTATCTTTTGACCGTTCTCGACTATATCCGCGACCACTTCCCCGCCTGCAAGCGCGTAGCGGCCTACGCCACGACCAAGGCCATCATGCGCAAGTCCGACGAGGAGCTGCGCACGCTGCGCGAGCACGGGCTCGGCATTGTCTACATCGGCCTTGAAAGCGGCAACGAGGCGTTGCTTGAAAAGTTCTGCAAGGGTGTTACGGCGGATGAAACGGTTGTGAACGCCATTCGCTGCAAAGAGGCGGGTATCGCCACCTCTGTCACTGCCATCAACGGCATGGCGGGCGCGAATGGCGACTGGCGCGCTCACGCCATCGATACGGCAAAGGCCGTGTCGCGCATGAAGCCGGACTATATCGCCTTCCTCACGCTGCGCGTCTACTCCGGTACTCCCCTGCACGACTGGATCGAGCACGGCGAGTTCCAGATGATGAACCCCACCGAGCTGATGACGGAAACGCGTCTTTTCTTAGAGCATATTGACTCGGAGGGCAGCGTCTTCCGCTCGAACCACGCCTCGAACTACCTCCCCCTCGGCGGTACGCTCAACCGTGACCGCGAATCGCTCATCCACACGATCGATGAAGCGCTCGACGGCAAAGTCCGCCTGCGCCGCGCAGTGGAGCTGGGCCTATAAGGAAAGAAATAAGACCTGCCTTTCGGCAGGTCTTATTTTCGTCTTGGCACAGGAGGATTCAACCTGCGGTTAAGAAATATTTCTACCGATTCTACCACCGATCACTGTCCTTTTGCCGCCTCTGGCGCTATACTGAGGTCACAGCAAAAGAAAAAACGCCCGCTGGGGCGCGAAAGGAGCACATGATGGAAAACCGTATTGCAGAACAGATCCGCTTTTACCGTAAACAGAAGGGGCTGACGCAGGAACAGCTCGCCGAAGCGACGGGCGTCTCCGTCGCGGCAGTGAGCAAATGGGAGCAGGGGCAGAGCCTGCCGGAAATTCCGATGCTGATGGAACTTGCCGACTTCTTTGATCTCTCGGTCGATGCGCTGCTCGGCTATCGGCTGCGCGCAAATGACCGCAAGAGCATCGTCGAGCGCATGAAGCTTTTGCGCCGCGAGGACAACTATGATGAGGGCATTGCCGAGGCGGAAAAGGCGCTGCAAAAATTCCCGAACACCTTCGGCGTCGTCTACGAATGTGCCAAGCTTTTCGAGATGGCCGGTCTCAAGCGGCAGGACAAAAAGATGCAGAGCCGTTCGCTCGACCTGCTATCGCACGCGATTCGCCTGCTTTCACAAAACAGCGACCCGGAGATCAGCGAGATGTCGCTCCGGCTCGACATGGCGAACGTGCTGCTCGACATGAAGGACTGGGAACGCGCGCTCGCGCTCTTTAAGGAGAACAACGCCTGCGGCCTGCTCGACGATCAGATCGGCGGCCTGCTCGCGGGCGTGAAGGAGCGGCGCGAGGAGGGCGTGCCGTATCTTTCCATGGCATTGCTGCGCGCGGTCACGTCGCTCGTGCGCGTGTGCGACGGTTTTGCCAACGTGTATGAGGCAAGAGGAGACCTCCGATCGGTGATCGACATATTGCAGTGGAAGCATTCGATGCTTACAGGCCTCAGAAAAGGAGATTCCGTCAGCGAGCTTGATAAGATCAGCGCCGCCTCGCACGCTGCGCTCGCGCGGCTTGAGTACAACAGCGGTGATTTGGACGGTGCGCGCGACGATCTCTCCCGCGCCAAGGCGCTGGCCGCCGCCTACGACGCCTCTCCCAGCCACAGCGCGGAGAATGTCCGCTTCTATGAGGGCATGGAAACCGTCGGCATTTACAGCGATTTCAGCCGCAGCGCGGTGGACGCGGCGTTCCACGCCTTTATTGATGATGGCGGTACGAGTGAGCATGAATCCTTCTGGAAAAGCGTAACATAAGCAAGCGCAGCCGAACCAGAAATTGACAAAAAGGGGACATTCTCTCATGCGAGAGAATGTCCCCTTTTCATATTGGTTTCATTGCCGGACGATACATTAGAACAGCGTCAGCTGGCTCGTTTCCGGCAGCCCCGCGAACGCGCCGAGGGCACGCAGCTGATCAATGTGCGTCTGCGAAAGCTTGTTGCAGCACATGGAAAACTCTTCAACCGATGTAAAGGTCTTTCCCTTTCGTTTCTCGACTGTATCAAGCGCGGCGGTCTCGCCGAGTCCGCGCACGGACGTGAACGGCGGAAGAAGGCCGTTTTCCGTGACGATGAACTTTGTCGCATCGCTGCGGTAAATGTCGATGGGCTCAAAATGGAAGCCGCGCAGGCAGAACTCGTAGCAGACTTCAAGCGTCGTCATCAGATCCTGCTCAACGGCGGTGGCGTCCTTGTTGTTTTCAATCTCGCGGATGCGGCGGCGCAGCGCGTCGGCGTCCTTGCAGCACTCGGCGGCGTCAAACGCCTTGGCGCGGATGGAGAAGAAGGTCGCATAGAACGCGAGCGGCTCATGCACCTTGAACCACGCGATGCGGAACGCCATCATGACATAGGCGACCGCGTGCGCCTTCGGGAAGAGGTAGCCGATTTTGGCAAGCGACTCGATGTACCACTCCGGCACATCGTGCTTGCGCATCTCTTCGACCCACATCGGCCAGTCCCCCGCCTTGCCGGCTTTGACCTTGCCCTTTCGGACGGCCTCCATGATCTTAAAGCTCATCTTCGGGTCAAGCCCCATCGAAATGAGGTAGAGCATAATGTCGTCACGGCAGCCGACCGTCTCCAGAACGCTCGCCGTGCCGCTGACGATCAGATCCTTCGCGTTGCCGAGCCACACGTCCGTGCCGTGGGAGAAACCGGAGAGGCGCAGGAGGGTATTAAAATCCTTCGGCTGGGTGTCCACAAGCATCTGGCGCGTGAAGCGCGTGTTGAACTCCGGAATGGCAACAGCGCCCGTGGGGCCGAGCACCTCGTCGTTTTCGTAACCAAGAACCTTGGACGAGATGAAGATCGACATGGTATCCGCGTCGTCGAGCGGGATCTGGCGGGCGTTGACGCCCGTCAGGTTTTCGAGCATGCGGATCATTGTCGGGTCATCGTGGCCGAGCATATCAAGCTTGAGGAGGTTATCCTCCATGCAGTGATATTCAAAGTGCGTGGTGATCGTTTCGCTCTCGGGGTCGTCCGCCGGGTGCTGGACGGGGCAGAAATCTTCGATGTCCAGATCGTCCGGCACGACGACGAGGCCGCCGGGGTGCTGACCCGTCGTGCGGCGCACGCCGACGCAGCCCGCCGTCAGGCGGTCGATCTCGGCGTTGCCCGCGGCGATGCCGTTTTCCTCGACGTATTTTTTGACGAAGCCGTAGGCAGTTTTTTCCGCGAGCGTACCGATCGTACCCGCGCGGAACACCTGCGTTTTGCCAAACATCTCGACCGCGTGCGCGTGTGCGCGCGCCTGATATTCGCCCGAGAAGTTCAGGTCGATATCCGGCACCTTGCCGCCGCCGTAGCCAAGAAAGGTCTCAAACGGAATATCGAAGCCGTCCTTGACGTATTTCGTGCCGCAGACGGGGCACATCTTGTCGGGCATATCCGCGCCGCAGCCGTACTCGCCGCCGTGGAACTCCACGTTGCGGCATTTGGGGCAGCGATAGTGCGGCGGCAGGGCGTTGACCTCGGTGATGCCCGCCATATACGCCACGAGCGACGAGCCGACCGACCCTCGCGAGCCAACGAGATAGCCGCACTCAAGCGAGCGCTGCACGAGCTTCTGCGCCGACATGTAAACGACGTCATACTTTCCAAGAATGCCGCCCAGCTCGATGTTCAATCGGTCAACGATGAGCTGCGGCAGCTCGTCGCCGTACAGCTCGTGCGCCTTGTCCCAGACCATGCGGTTGAGGTCTTCTTCGGAGTTTTCAAGGCGCGGCGGGAAGAGCTTACCCTTGGGCAGAAGCTCAATGTCCTCCACCTGTTCTGCGATGGCGCGCGTGTTGGTCACGACGACCTCATAGGCCTTTTCCTTGCCGAGATAGTCAAATTCCTTGAGCATTTCGTCGGTCGTTCGGAAGTAGAGCGGCACAGGCTCGTTCGCGTCGGCAAATTTCTTCGACGCAAGCAGAATGTGGCGGTAGACCTCGTCCTCGGGGTCGAGGAAATGGACGTCGCCCGTCGCGCAGACGGGCTTGCCGAGCTCCTCGCCAAGCTTCACGACCGTGCGGTTGAAGTTCTTGAGGTCCTCGTCGTCATTCACCGTGCCGTCGCGCACTAGAAAGCGGTTGTTGCACAGGGGCTGGATCTCAAGGAAATCGTAAAACGAGGCGATGCGCTTGAGCTCGTTCCAGTCCTTGTGGTCGATGATGGCGCGGAACAGCTCGCCCGCTTCACAGGCGGAGCCGATAATTAAGCCCTCGCGGTGCGCAATGAGCTCGCTTTTCGGAATGATCGGCACGCGCTTGAAGTACTTGAGGTTCGAAGCAGAGATGAGTTGATAGAGATTTTTCAGGCCAACTTTGTTCTTGGCGATAAGAATGATGTGCTTGGGAAAGCGGTTGCGCTTCGCGCCCAGCGGGCGGAGCTTGGTCATCTCGTCGTTGATCTGCTGGAGCCGCGTAACGCCGCGCGCTTCGAGCATGGCGAAAAACTTCACGAGCATCTGCGCCACGGGCACCGCGTCGTCCGAGGCGCGGTGATGGTTGAACTGCGGAAGCTGCAAGTGATCGGCGACAATGTCGAGCTTATACTTGCCAAGCTCCGGCAGGAGGTTCTGCGCGAAGATCAGCGAGTCGAGATACGTCGGCTCAAAGGGAATGCCGCACTTTTTGCAGCCTGCACGGATAAAGCTGATGTCAAACTCCGCGTTGTGCGCGGCGAGCGGACGGTCGCCCGCAAAGTTGAGAAAGGCGTGCAGCGCATCTGCAAGCTTCGGCGCGCCGCGCAGCATCTCGTCCGTGATGCCGGTGAGGCCAATAATCTCGGGCGAAAGCCTGCGCTCGGGGTCGACAAAGGTCTGGAACGTTTCGACGATCTCGCCGTTTTTGAGAATAACGGCGCCGATCTCGGTGATGGCGTCGGACGCGACCTTAAGGCCGGTCGTTTCAATGTCGAAGCAGCAGATCTCGCTCGAAAAATCGCCGTCCTGCGCTCCGTGTACAGCAATGCGGTCGTCGATATTGTTGAGAAAATAGCCCTCGCAGCCGTAAAGGATTTTGATTTTACCCTCGCCGGTATGCCAGGCGTCCGGGAAGCTCTGTGCCACACCGTGGTCGGTAATGGCGATGGCGGGCATTCCCCATTTGATCGCGCGCTTGACGGCGGCGGCCGTGTCGGTCAGCGCGTCCATGTTGGACATGCGCGTGTGCAGATGCAGCTCCACGCGCTTTTCCTCCGCCGTGTCCTTGCGCTCCTCGTGCTCGATCTGCATGATGTCCTGCGGGTTGAGCTGCATATCCTTGCCGTCGAAGGAAAGCTCCATGCGGCCGCTGACGCGCAGCCACATGCCGTTGGCGATCTTGCCGTTCAGCTCGACCGCCTCTCGCTCCGGAAGACTCCGGCGGATGATGAGCGAGCCCTCGTAATCCGTCATCTCAAGCAGCATCGTCCACACGCCTGCGCGGCGCGTTTCGTGGCAATCAAACTTGAAGACCTTGCCCTCGACAACGACGTGACCGGCCTTGGGCGTCAGCTCGCTGATGGGAAGCACCCTCCCCTTTGCGATCTCGCGTCCCATGATGACGCTGCCGCTGCCGCTCATCTTGCGGCCCGCGTTTTTTGTCATATCGGGAAATGCCTCCGCCGTGGATTTGACGTGAATGTCCACGCGCTTTAAGTCATAGCTGCGCGCGAGCATCTGCTCGACCGTCTCGCGCGTGGAGTCGGTCATCTCTGCGCGCACGGTCATGTCAAGCGTCATCGTGCGTTTTTCCGGCTCAAGCACCATATTGGTGACCACGGCGGCATTGAGCGGGACGCGCAGGTCAAAATCCGGCGAAAAGTCGGTGAATAATTCAAAAAATGGAATCTTTTGTGCCATAGTCACAACCTTATCTCGAAGTGTTCTCTTTTTGCGCTCAGAGCTTGTCGATCTCCTCCATCAGCGCGTCCACAAGCTTTTCCTGCGGCACTTTGTAAAGGATCTCTCCTTTTCGGAAGATCAGACCCTCGCCTTTACCTCCGGCCACGCCGATATCGGCGGCCGAGGCCTCACCGGGCCCGTTGACGACGCAGCCCATCACGGCGACCGTGATATTCTTCTTGCAGTCCGCCAGCCGACGCTCCAGCTCCTCGGCGATGGGGATCATGTTGTACGCTGTGCGGCCGCAGGTCGGGCAGGAAACGAGGTTCACGCCGCTGCGGCGGATGCCGCAGGCCTGCAAAATGCGCTTGGCGGCATAGACCTCCTCCACGGGGTCCGCCGTGAGGGAGACACGCATCGTGTCGCCGATGCCCTCGCACAGAAGGCCGCCGATGCCGATGGCGGACTTCAAAAGCCCCATCGTGGGCGTGCCCGCCTCGGTCACGCCGAGGTGGAGCGGATAGTCGACCTTTTCGTGCAGCAGCCGGTAGGCCGCCATGTTGAGCGGTACATCAGAGCTCTTGACCGAGATGCAGATCTCGGTAAAATCGAACTTTTCAAGCAGCCGCACATGTCTGAGCGCGCTCTCGACGAGTGCCTCGGGCGTCACGCGGCCATATTTTGCGAGCAACTCCTTTTCCAGTGAGCCGCCGTTCACGCCGATGCGGATGGGGACCTTGTGTTTCCGGCAGGCGTCCACGACCGCCTTGACGCGATCCTCTCCCCCGATGTTGCCGGGGTTGATGCGGATCTTATCCGCGCCGCGCGCCGCCGCTTCCACAGCAAGGCGATAGTCAAAGTGAATGTCCGCAACAAGCGGAATGGAGATATTCTCCTTGATCTTGCTCAGCGCGTGCGCGGCCTCCATGGTAGGCACGGTGACGCGCACGATCTCGCAGCCTGCCGCCTCGAGCGCATGGATCTGCGCGATGGTGGCCTCGGCGTCCTCAGTGTGCGTATTGCACATCGACTGGATCGTGACCGGCGCGCCGCCGCCGATGGCTACACCGCCCGCGATAATTTGCTTGCTCATAATTTGTCCTCCTTACAGGAGCTTGATGATATCATGGAACGTGACGAACAGCATCAGCGCCATCAGGAGCGCAAACCCGATGCCGTTGATGACGTTCAGATATTTGGATGGAACTTCCTTCTTGAACAGCAGCACGGCGATCCCGTTGACAAGCAGGAACAGCACGTGTCCGCCGTCGAGCGCGGGCAGCGGCAGCAGATTCATCACGGCAAGGTTCACCGCGATCATCGCGGCAAAGTAGAGAATGCTCTCCATCGCCGCGCCGAAACCAGCCTCGGCCTCGGTCTCCTTGCCGACCTCCGTAATGGTCGAAACAATGCCGACCGGGCCGCTCAGGTCATTCACGCCCGCCGCGCCCGAGAAAAGCATTTGCAGGCTCATGCGCACGATGCGGACATAATCCATCGTCTGATACCAGCTGTATTGCAGGCGCAGAAGAGGCGTTGCCTTGACGATACCGCCGTAGGTGAAGCCATAGGCCTCGTACTCCTTGCCGTTTTCGTCGGTGTAGACTTGTTTTGTGAGCGTGCGGTCGAGCTTTTTGCCGTCGCGCAGCACCGTCATGTCGATTTTCCCCGTGTCGCTAAGACCCATGATGAGCGACACGTCGCTCTTCAAATAGACGCGCTCGCCGTTGATGGCGTAGATGACGTCGCCGGGCATCAGACCCTCTTCCCCCTGCTGCGGAAAGTCGGGATTCAGTTCGATGATCTCCGAGGTGTAGAATCCCTGCGCGCCCGCATAGAGGCAGACGATGATGAGAAGCCCCGTCAGAAAATTCATAAATGCGCCCGCGACAAAGATGATGAGTTTCTTCCACCAGGCCTGCCGGTTCAGCGCGCGCTCATCGTCGGAGTCCTCGTCCTCACCCTCCATGGCGCAGTAGCCGCCGATGGGCAGAAGGCGCAGAGAATACTCGGTATCCCCCTTCGTCTTATGCAGGAGCTGAGGCCCCATACCGATGGAAAACTCGTTGACACGCACACCGCAGGCCTTGGCCGCCAGAAAATGGCCAAGCTCGTGCACGGCGATGAGCACGCCGAAAATCAGGATTGCAATAAGAATATAAACCATGGTCTCTCCTATCAAAAGGTCAGTTCAAACGCGCCCGCACGACCTCGCGTGCGCGGCGGTCTGCTTCCAGAATATCCGAAAGCTGCGGCTGATATACCGTAGGCACTGCGTCAAGCGCCGCTTCAATGAGGTCGGGGATCTTGCAAATGCCGATTTTATCGCGCAGGAAGGCGGCGACCGCCTCCTCGTTCGCGCCGTTCATTACCGCGCAGCAGACATTGCCGGCGGAAGCGCACTGTCTTGCGATCTTCAGGCAGCGGAAAACCTCCTCGTCGGGCTCGGCAAAGGTAAGCGGCGGACATTTGAGGAGATCAAGCGGTTCGGTGGGCGAAACGGCCCGCATCGGATAGGTCATCGCGTAGCGAATGGGCAGCTTCATATCCGGCGTCCCAAGCTGGGCGAGCATCGCCCCGTCGTGGAACTCCACGAGCGAATGCACGATGCTCTGGCGGTGAATGACCGCGTCGACCTGAGAAAGCGGCAGGCGGTAAAGGCGCATGGCCTCAATGATCTCAAGGCCTTTGTTCATGAGTGTCGCCGAGTCGATGGTGATCTTCGCGCCCATCGTCCAGTTGGGGTGTCGGAGCGCGTCCGCCTTCGTTTTTGTCGCGAGCTCCCGTGCGCTCAAACCGTAGAACGGCCCGCCCGAGCAGGTCAGGATCAAGCGCTTGATCTCGCCGCGGTCACGGCAGCCCTGCAAGCACTGAAAGATCGCGCTGTGCTCGCTGTCGACGGGCACGATCTCCGCGCCGTATTTTTCCGCCGCGTCCACCACAAGCTCACCCGCGCAGACGAGCGTTTCTTTGTTGGCAAGCGCAATGCGCTTTTTCTTCTCGATGGCGGCAAGCGTCGGCTTTAAGCCGATCATGCCCATCACGGCAGTCACGACCGTGTCGGCGTCCTCCGCCGTGGCGGCGGCCAAAAGCCCCTCCATGCCAGAGAGGACTTGGATCTTCGTATCCGAAAGGCGCGCGCGGAGCTCGCGCGCCGCGTCTTCGTCATAAAGCACGGCAAGACGCGGGGAGAATTCCCGCGCCTGCTGTTCGATGAGATCAACACTTCTGTTCGCCGTCAATGCGGCGACGGAAAGCCCCAGCTCGCGCGCCACCTCAAGCGTCTGGCGGCCAATGGAGCCGGTGGAGCCGAGTAAAGCGATACTCCTTGTCATAGTAAGCCTCCGCTGACCGCAAACCACACAATAGGCGCGATGAACATGCTGGAGTCAAAACGGTCGAGCATACCGCCGTGCGTCAGGAAGAGGTGGCTGTAGTCCTTGATACCGGCCTCGCGCTTGATGAGCGACATCGAAAGGTCGCCAAGCTGGCCGAAGATATTCGCCACCACGCCCACGAGGATCAGCATGAGGTAATTGGGGGCATAGCCGAGCAATTTCTGCCCGGCAAGGCCGAGCAGCACCAGCGCAAGCGCGCTGCCGATGGGTCCGCCGATCGCGCCCGCCCAGGTCTTGTGCGGGCTGACGTGCGGCGCCATCTTGCGCTTGCCGAACCACATGCCAAAGTACATCGACAGCGCATCGCCCACAAAGGCGACGCAGAACGGCGCGAGCACATAGAGCTTGCCGAAGTTTTCGTCCATGCGCAGCAGGAAAATGCAGCTGTACATCGCCGGGAACACGATGCCGCCGACGAAGGACACCGCCACATCGTGGAACGTGAACGGTTTTTCCTTTCCGTAAGAGACGACCGCGAAAAGGAACGCCATCATCACAAGGATCCAGCGGAAAATCGTAACAGTCGAAATCGGGAGAGTGTGTACGCCGCTCGCCTTTTCCAAATAGAGCCATATCTCCTGCATGACGACCGTCGTGACAAGTCCAAAGTAGAAATTCGCCGGGACGTTCTCTCCCGCCGTGTGCAGCAGCTCATAGGCCGCGATGCCCGCGATGCCGCAGACGACGAGCATCGTCGCCCACGCGGGGCAGGCAAGCAGCACGGCGAGCAGCGCCGGCAATCCAACGATCACCACCAACCATCTTTGTTTCATTTTTTCTGTTTCTCCTGTTTCAGTCCGCCGAAGCGCCGCTCGCGCTGCTGATACGCAATGAGCGCCTTGTCGAATTCTTTCTCGGTGAAGTCGGGCCAGAGCGTGTCGCAGAAGTAGAACTCACTGTACGCGCACTGCCACAAAAGGTAATTGCTGATGCGCTTCTCCCCGCCGGGGCGGATGAGAAGATCGGGATCAGGCAGGCCGTCTGAATAGAGGTAGTGCGAGAAGCTCTCCTCCGTCAAGCCGTCAATATTCTGCTCCCCTGCTGCACAGTCGCGCGCGAAGGCGCGGGCGGCGTGCAGAATCTCGTCGCGCCCGCCGTAGTTGAGGCAGACATTGGCCTGAAAGCCCTCGATGCGGGAGGAGATCTCATTCGTTTCGTCGATGAGCGCTCTCAGCTCCGGCGTCAGCACGCTGAGGTCGCCCAGAAAGCGCAGGCGGTTGCCGTCCTTTTCCATCGTGTCGATGCACTCGTGCAGGTACTGCTCCAAAAGGCGCATGATGCCGTCGACCTCGTCCTTCGGTCGCTTCCAGTTCTCGGTGGAAAAGGCATAGACCGTCAGGTAATCAATGCCGAGATGCTTGCAGTAAGTGCCGAGCTTTCGAAACGTTTCGGCGCCTGCCTTGTGCCCTGCCGAGCGCGGAAGGCCTCGCTTTTGTGCCCAGCGGCCATTGCCGTCCATAATGACGGCAACATGACAAGGCAGGTTGTTCAAATCAACCTGCCCTGCCTTGTTCTCTCGGGAAAAGAGACCCATATCAGACCGCCATGAGCTCCTTCTCTTTCTTTTCGAGAAGGGCGTCGATCTCTTTGCTCATATCGTCAGTCAGCTTCTGAAGATCCTTTTCGGCGACCTTCAGATCGTCCTCGGTGATCTCGCTGGCCTTCTGCTTTTTCTTGAACGCTTCCATCGCATCGCGGCGAATATTGCGGATAGCGACCTTGCCGTTCTCGGAATACTTATGGATCTGCTTGACGAGCTCCTTACGGCGCTCCTCCGTGAGCTGCGGGAAGTTCAGGCGAATGGACTTGCCGTCGTTCTGCGGGTTGATGCCAAGGTCAGACTCCTGAATGGCGCGCTCGATGGGCTTGAGCGCCGTGCCGTCCCACGGGGTGATGACGAGCTGACGCGGATCAGGAGAGGCGATGGCCGCGATCTGCTGAATGGGCGTGGGAGAGCCATAGTAGTCAACGCTGATGCGGTCGAGCACGGCAGCGTTGGCGCGGCCTGCGCGCACGGAAGCGAAGTCTGCCGAAACAGACTCGATGCTCTTTCTCATTTTGTCGGAATAGACCTTATAATCTTCTTTATTCATGGGGAAACCTCCTCAAAAATTGTTGTAATCAAACCGCTTTTGCGGGATCTTCTCAGTTTTCGCCGACGATGGTACCGATTTTCTCGCCCTGCACCGCGCGAAGGATGTTCTCGGGATCCTTGAGAGCAAAGACAAGCACGGGAATGTGGTTGTCCATCGAAAGCGACGTGGCCGTGGAATCCATAACGGCAAGGTGCTGCGCCAGAACCTCTTCATAGGTGATGACATCATACTTGACGGCATTGGCATCTTTGGCGGGGTCGGCGTTGTAAACGCCGTCGATGTTTTTGGCAAGCAGGATCACATCGGCATTGATCTCCGCCGCGCGAAGAACTGCCGCCGTATCGGTCGAGAAGAACGGAGATCCGATGCCGCAGCCGAAGAGCACCACGCGGCCCTTCTCGAGGTGCCGGATCGCGCGGGCGCGGATATAGGGCTCGGCAACTTCTTTGATCTCAAGTGCCGTCTGCACGCGCACATCAACGCCTTTCTGCTGCAAAACGTCCGCAACCGCCATGCAGTTCATCGCGGTAGCCAGCATACCCATGTGGTCGGCACGGGTGCGCTCAATGTAACCTTCGCCATTCTTCACGCCGCGCCAGAAGTTGCCGCCGCCGATGACGATGCCCATTTCAACGCCCATCTCGCTGCACTGCTTGATTACGTCGCACACCTTGGAAACAACATCAAAGTCGAAACCAAAATGCTTGTCGCCTGCCAGCGCCTCGCCGCTGATCTTGAGCAGCACGCGCTTATACTTCAATTGAGCCATGCTCGTAATCTCCCCTTTCAGGAATTTACTATATGATTTCACAATCCTATTTTAGCGTATTTTTGTGCGCTTGCATAGGGGGAAACACAAACTTTTTACAAATTCGTTTCTTTCTTTTTTGTCATGCTTCTGTCCCCCGCAGCGCAGAAAAAAGCAGCCGTACTGGCACGGCTGCTTTTTATCCCTTTGCTTACTTGATGCCCTTGATGCGGATGAGCTCCTTGAGCAGCTCAACGGTACCGTCAATGCCGAGCAGGCTCGAATCAATGCAGAGGTCGTAGCTCTTCGCGTCGCCCCAATCCTTGGCGGAATAATAGTTGTAGTAAGACGCGCGGGACTTATCCGTCTTTTTGATGCGGTCCTTTGCCTCGTTTTCGGTGATGCCGTTTCTGGCGGCAACGCGCTTGATGCGGTTCTCGATCGGGGCGGTGACGAAAACATTGATGACGTCGTCGCGATCCTTCAGCGCGTAGTCCGCGCAGCGGCCGATGAGCACGCAGGGGCCTTTGTCCGCAAGCTTTTTGATCGTATCGTAGGTCGCAAGGTACACCTGCTGCTCAATGGAACCCTTGGGCGTCACGTGGTTCATCGAGAAGGAGTAGGGATCCATTGCGATGGAATAGAGAAAGCTCTTCGGGCGTTCATCAAAGGAACGGAACAGCTCTTCGCAAAGCCCACTCTCCTCCGCCGCTTCCTTGAGCAGCATATCGTCGTAATAGGCAATGCCGAGCTGCTTGGCAAGCATGGTGCCGATCTCGCGCCCGCCGCTGCCGTATTGTCTGCCAACCGTAATGACCATAGTGATTCCTCCTTTTTCAGCGCCTTGAAACAGATAAAACAAAAGTGGTGCTGACTGTATTATAGCACCACTTTTGCCTGAGGGCAATATTTTTTCCTGTTCGGAATTTGTAAAAGCAGGAATTCAAGCGTCGAATTCCTTGCCAAGACGGCGATACATCGTCTTTTTCACGGCGCGGAAAATATTTTCATAGCCCGTGCAGCGGCAGAGATGACCGGAGAGGAGCTTGCGCAATTCATCGTCCGAATAGAGCTTCCCGCTCTCCAGAATTTCGACTGCGGTCATAATGAAGCCCGGCGTGCAGAAGCCGCACTGCACAGCCGCTTCCTCCAGAAAGGCCTGCTGAATGTCGCTCAGTTCGCCGTCCTCGCCCATCAAACTCTCGAGTGTACGGATGTGCTTACCGTCTGCCCAGACGGCAAGATAGATACAGGAATTGAACGCCTCGCCGTCGATGATGACGTTGCACGCGCCGCACTCGCCGACCTCGCAGCCCTTTTTCACGGAGGTCATGTGGTAGTCGTTGCGCAGCATATCGGTGAGCGATGCGCGCACGTCGACCATTTTTTCAACGTCCTTGCCGTTCAGATTAAATCTAACCAGTTTGTACTGACTCATTTGATCGCACCTCCCGCCCGTTTGATGGATTCGATCAGGCAGCGCTTGGCCATTTCCACGGCGATATGCTCACGGAAGGCCTTGGAGGCGCGCCAGCTGTCGCGCGCGTGGATATCCTTCAGCACGGCAAGGGAAAAGGCCTCCGCCGTCTCAAGTGTTAAGGGTTTATCCTTGGCAGCTTCCTCCGCGCTTGGGCAGCGCATCGGCACGGGGCCGGCGACGCCGTAGGCGATGCGGGCGCGTTCGATGGTCTTCTTATCGGGAGAAAGACGCACGTTCACGCTGCACCCGAGCGTTGCAATGTCCATCGCGTTGCGCATGGCGTACTTGATGTAGTGGCCGAAGCAGTTTTCATAGCTTGCCTTCGGAATAATGATGGCTGTCTGGATCTCGCCTTCCTCTGCGCGGATGTCGACCTGACCTGCCCGGATGTAAAAATCCTTGATGGGCAGACGGCGGATACCGCTTCTTCCCGTCAGCTCGACGATGGCCTCCCATGCGTGCAGCGTGGAAGCGGAATCCGCGCTCGTCACTCCGTTGCAGGTGTTGCCGCCGATGGTGCCGATATTTCGGATCTGCGGGCCGCCGACCTGATCGACCGCCTCGCCGAGGACACCGATGTACTTTTGAATGATGGGGTCGCGCGTGATGTGAGAAAAGCTCGTGAGAGAGCCGATGCGAATGTTCTCATCACTGTCGATCGTTACGCCGCGCAGCTCGTCAAGGCCGTAGATGGAGATCAGCTCTTTTCCGGCGCGCTTGCCCTCGCGCATCTGCACAAGCACGTCGCTGCCGCCGGCGATGATCTGCGCCTCGGGATGCTCCAAGCGAAGGGCGATGGCGTTTTCAACGCTTTCCGCCTCGTAGAGCGCTTTCATATCATACATGGCTCACTTCTCCTCCTTCCAGCTGTCGCAGATCAGCCCCGCACGGCTGAACTCAGCGTACAGAACGTGGGGCGTGATGGGAATGGTGTCGATGGCAACGCCGGTGGCGTTGTAGATGGCGTTGCGGATAGCGGGCGCGCCCGAGCAGGCGGGCGGTTCACCGAGTGCCTTCGTGCCGAACGGCGAGGTCGGCTCCGGATTTTCGACAAACTGCGCCTCAAGGTGCGGATGATCCATCACGGTCGAGAGCTTGTAGTCGAGCAGATTGTTGTTGAGGGGCTTCCCCGTCTTTTCGTCGAAGAGGAGCTGCTCGCTCAGGCCGAAGCCGATGGCCATGGACATGCCGCCGTGTACCTGCGCTTCCGCAAGAGCGGGGTTGATGAGATTTCCGCAGTCGTGGACGTTGATGATGTCCTTGAGCGTGACCTTGCACATCGGGATATCGACCTCGACCTCGGCAAAGGTGCAGCCGAAGGAGTAGGCATTGTTGCGAATGGTAAAGGTCGACTCGGCGGTGATGTGCTCGGAATCCGCGGCGTTGTACTGTGCGGTCATCGCAAGTTCCTTGAGCGACATGAGCACCGCGCCGTCGCCGCTGCGGACGACGTTTCCGTCGATAATATCCATGTTGGAAATTGCCTGACGGGTGAGTTTTGCCGCGTAAGCTAATATCTTCTCGCGCAGGAGCGCCGCCGTCTGGCGGATGGAAAATCCCGCAACATAGGTCTGGCGGCTTGCATAAGCGCCAAGACCCGTGGGCGTAATGTCGGTATCCTGGCAGGAGACAATGTGCACGTCGCGGTAGCTTGCAAGGCCGATGGCCTCGGCCGTCATCTGCGCGCAGGCCGTGTCCGCGCCCTGCCCGATCTCCGTCTCGCCGCACTGCATCGTCACCGTGCCGTCAAGGTTCAAAAGCATGCGGTTGGAAGAGGTCTCCAGCGAGATGGGATAGACCGCCGTATTGTACCAGAAGGCTGCAACGCCGATGCCGCGGCGAATGGGGCCGGTATCGCTTGCAAATTCCTTCACCTTGCGGTCGTAATCGATGTAGGCCTTGCCCTTTTCAAGGCAGTCGCGGAAGGAATCGTAGTAATTTGTATTGCCCGAGAAGCCGTCGTGGAAGCCCTTGGGCATGATGTACTTCATGCGGTATTCGAGCGGCTCGATGCCAACGGCCTTCGCGCACTCGTCGATGTTCGCATCGTCCGCGAATGAGGCCTGCGGCATACCGTAACCGCGCATCGCGCCTGCGGCGGGACGGTTGGTGTAAACGGTGTAGGCGTCGCCCTCAAAATTCTCGCAGGGGTAGATCTGCGGGAACGAGCCCATTGCCTTTGCGACGATCGAGTGGCCGTGCGAGGCGTAAGCGCCCTGATTGGAGAAGCACTCGACCTTGCGCGCGGCGATGGAGCCGTCCTTTCTGAGCCATGTGATGATATGGAAGCGGATGGCGTGGCGCACGCGGTTAGAGACGAAGGTCTCCTCGCGCGAGCAGTCGATGCGCACGCAGCGCCCTGCGACCTGCGTGGAGCACCACGCGCACAGTGGCTCGTAGAGCGCGTCCTGCTTGTTGCCAAAGCCGCCGCCGATGTAAGGCTTGATGATGCGCACGTCTGCCCACGGACGCCCAAGCGCCTGACCGACGATGCGGCGGATGATGTGCGGAATTTGCGTGGAGGAAACGACGACGATGCGCCCGTTTTCCTCGTAGGCATAGCAGCCGTGGTTTTCAATGTGGCTGTGCTGCACGGTGGGGGTATCGTACCAGCCCTCGACCTTGATAAGTCCCGGCTCCTGAATGGCCTCCTGATAATTTCCCTTGCGGAGGTCCGTGTGCTTTAGGATATTTCCCGGGAAATTCTCGTGAATGAGGGGCGCGTCCTCTTCCATCGCCTTCTGCACGTCGAGCACGAAGGGGAGTTCCTCATATTCGACCTTGAGCGCGCGCACGCCCTGCATAGCCGAGACCTCGTCCTCCGCGATGACGGCCGCAACATCATCGCCGTAGTAGCGCACGTGGCGGTTTAAGAGGTTGCGGTCGGCCACGTCCTGATGCCCCGGGTCCATCGACCAGGGGTGTCCCGCCGTCGGGAAGCAATGCTCTGGCACATCGAAGCAGGTCAGCACCTTCACAACGCCGGGAATGGCCTCCGCCGCCGATTTGTCGATCGACTTGACGAATCCGTGTGCAATGGTGGAATGCTTGATGCGCACATAGAGCGCACCGTTCGGCATCTGGTCCTCATAGTATTTGGTGCGTCCGGTGACCTTGTCGAACGCATCGACGCGGATCTCACTTTTTCCTACTTTGCTCATCTTGCTTACCTCCTATGAAAGAGCGCCGCCCTGCGCGGCGGACGCACAGCCTGCTTTTTCCAAGATTTTAGCACGGCTTGCACAGTTTGTACAGCCATCAAGTCGCACATTTTAGAGAGAGTGCCATGTTTTTCTGCTTGCTCTGCTCGTTTTCCTTTGCTATAGTGGAGAAAACGAACGCTCAGGAAGGGATGATCACGGTGCGGGAGAAACTTACCGTCGGCTGCCTGCTCATGGCGGCCGGAAATGCCGAGCGCTTCGGCGAAAATAAACTGCTCTGCGCGGCATGGGACGGAAGATCGCTCATCGAACACGCGCTGGATGCCATTCCGCGCGAATGCTTTGCGCGCGTGCTCGTCGTCACGCAGTATCCGGAGATCACGGCGCTTGCAAAAGAGCGCGGCTTTGAAACGCTTCAAAACGGGCACCCCGAGCGCGGCCAGAGCGAAACGATCCGTCTCGGCGCGCGCGCACTTTCTGATTGTGACGCCATCTGCTTCATGGTGGCTGACCAGCCGCTGCTGCGGCGCGAGACGCTCGCGCGCGAGGTCGATTTCTTTTCATCGCACCGCGAGTGCATCGTTGCTCTCGGACACAACGGCGCACGGGGCAATCCCTGTCTCTTCCCCGCCCGCTTCTTCCCGGAACTTCTCGCGCTTGAAGGTGACGTCGGCGGCAGCGCGGTCATCAAAAATCACTTAGATGAGCTGCTGCTCTTCGAATCGCCGGAAGCCGAGCTGCGCGATGTGGATACAAAGGCGGCGCTTGCCGCGATCAGAGAACAGTGATCTCGCCGCGAAGATCCTGCTCCATCGCCCGCTTGATCTCCTCCTTGCCGAGATTGAGGGAGAAGAGATAGTAGAGCTTGGCGACGGCAGCCTCGGTCGTCATATCAAGTCCGCTGACCGCACCGGCCTTTTTCAGCGCGCTGGAAGTCTCATACGCACCGAGCGACACCGCGCCCTGCGGGCACTGGGAGCAGACCGTGAGCACCGTGCCGTTCTGGAAGGCCTTGCGGATGATGGGCAGCAGCGCGTCCCCGTCGCCGGGGATATTGCCCGCGCCGAAGGTCTCAATGACGATGCCGCGCAGCTTCTCGGTCATGATGGACTCAAAGAGAGAAAACTGAATTCCCGGAAAGACCTTGATGACCCCGATGGGAACCGGGTCAAGAGTCTGGAGCTTCAATCCGCCTTTCTGCCCCGGCAGAAGGGCGGATTCGTTGTATCGAATGCTGATCCCCGCCTCGGCAAGGATCGGGTAATTGGGCGAAACGAAGGCGATGAGCCCGTCGGCGGAGTACTTCGTCGCGCGGTTGCCGCGCAGCAGCTTTCCGCCGAAGCACAGGCACACCTCGCGCACGATTCCCTCCCCTGCGATGAGCAGGGCGGTGATGAGATTGTCACGTCCGTCGCTGCGGATCTCGCACAGCGGGATCTGCGAGCCGGTGAGCACGACGGGCTTATCAAGCCCGCCGAGCATAAACGACAGTGCCGAGGCAGTGTAGGCCATCGTATCCGTACCGTGCAGAACAACAAAACCGTCGTAACTGTCGTACTGCTGCGCGATCATCTCTGCGATGCGGTTCCACTCGTGCACGGTCATATTGGAGGAGTCCAGCAGAGGCGAGAGCTCCATAAAGTCCCACGCGGGCATTTCGGACGAATGAAGGTCGGAAATTGCGTCAAGCGCGGCGCGGAAGTAACCAGAGCGCGGCGCATAGCCGTTGTCGGTGCGCGTCATGCCGATCGTGCCGCCGGTGTAAATGATGAGAACGTGTTTCATTGCGTCTCCTGATGGTTTATTTTTTGTAGGGCGTGTGGTCGAGCGGCAGGCTGCGCCGGCGCTCGCCATCGTAGCGGAAGTAAGCGTCCGCGATCGCAGGCGCCGTGGGGATGGACGTGATCTCGCCGATGCCGATGGCGCCGTTTGCAAGGTTAAGTCCGGGCTTGTCGATGACAAGCGCCTTGATTTCTGGGATCTGATTGGCGCGGAAAAGGCCGAGCATACCGTACTTCGCCGTGGGCTTGCCATGGTCGAGCGGGAACTTCTCCGTGAGGGCATAGCCCATGCTCATCACAACGCCGCCCTCGATCTGTCCTTCACAGGAGAGCGGATTGATGGCCTTGCCGACGTCGTGCGCGGCGACCATCTTTTTGATGAGGCCCGTTTCCTTGTCGACAATGCACATCTGCGTCGCATAGCCGTAGGCAACGTGGCTCACAGGGTTTGGCACATCGGCGCCGAGCGGGTTTGTCTTGGCGTAATACTCGCCGTAAAACTCCTGTCCGGCAAGATCGCTGAGCGAACGGTTCTCCATCGCGTCGCGCAGCAGCAGGCAGGCGCGGCGGCAGGCCTCGCCCGTGATGAGTGTCTGGCGCGAGCCGGAGGTATCGCCGCTGTCGGGCGTAATGAACGTGCTGTTGCCGTCATAGACCACATCCTCGCGCCTGAGTCCGGCGTTCGTCACCACTATCTGCACAAGCACCGTACCGAGCCCCTGCCCGATGCATGACGCGCCGGTACGGATATGCACCTTACCTTCCTCATCAATAACGAGCTTGCAGCGTCCGTAGTCGGGAAGTCCCACGCCGACGCCCGCATTCTTCATCGCACAGGCAAGGCCGACCGGTTCGCCGTTTTTGACCGCTTCGTCATAGTAGGGCTTGATGGCCTCGAGCGTTTCGACAAGGCCGGTCTCCGGCCCGACGATCTGGCCGTTGGGCAGCACCTCGCCGGGGCGAATGGCGTTGCGGTAGCGGATCTCCCACGGGGAGATGCCGACAAGATCCGCCATCTCGTTCAAAAGTGTTTCGGTCGCAAAGCAGGTCTGCGTCACGCCGAAGCCGCGGAACGCGCCCGCAGGCGGGTTGTTCGTGTAGTAGGCGTAGCCCTCGATCTCGAAGTTTTCGTAGTGGTAAGGGCCTGCCGCGTGTGTGCAGGCGCGCTCGAGCACAGGGCCGCCGAGAGAGGCAAAGCCGCCGGTATCGGACACAACGCTCGCCTTCACGCCCTGAATGATGCCGTTTTCGTCGCAGCCCATCGTAAAGTCCATCCACATTGGGTGGCGCTTGGGGTGGACGAGAATGGATTCCTGACGCGAAAGCTTTACCTTCACCGGCACGCGCGCGATGTACGCGATGAGCGCCGCGTGATGCTGCACGGACATATCCTCTTTTCCGCCAAAGCCGCCGCCGACAAGCATATTTTCAACCTGGCAGTGCGCAAAATCGACGCCGAGCATCGCCGAGCACTCGTGCTGTGTGGTGTGCGCGCTCTGGTCAGTGGTCAAGAGCTTCACGCCGCCGTTGTCAAGTGGAATTGCCACACAGCATTCCGGCTCCAAAAAAGCGTGCTCCGTCCACGGGGTCTGAAACTTTTCGTGTAAAACATACTTGGAATTTTTAATGGCCTCGTCGGCGTTGCCGCGCGAGACATGGCGGTGCGCCTGCACGTTGCCGCGGTTGCCCATGATGACCTCCGGCGCTCCGGGGATCTTCGCTTCCTCGGGGCTGTGTACCGCAGGAAGCTCTTCATAGACAACACGCACGAGTTTTTTCGCCCGTTCGAGTGTTTCCTGATCGCGCGCGCAGACGAGCGCCACCGCGTCGCCGAGATACTGCGTGATCTCTCCCTCGCCGACGAGCGTGGGCTGATCCTTCTGGATGTGGCCGACATTCTGCTGACCGGGAATATCCTTCGCCGTCAGCACGCACACAACGCCCGGAAGCTCCTCCGCCTCCTTCGTGCGGATATAGAGCACGCGGGCGCGCGGATATTCGCTGCGCACCGCGCCGCCGTAACACATGCCGTCAACATAAACGTCGTCGGGATATTTCCCGTAGCCCTGCACCTTTTCGGCAACATCAATGCGATGCACGCGCGAGCCGATCTGAAAATCCTCATCCTTTTGGGGGATCTTTCCCTCGCGCAGGATCTTTGCCGCGAGCAGGATACCGTCGATAATCTTGACATAACCCGTGCAGCGGCAGATGTTGTTGCGAATGGCGAAGGCCGCCTCCTCGCGCGTGGGATCGGGGTTCTGGTCAAGAAGCGCCTTGGCCGAGATCACCATACCGGGAATACAAAAGCCGCACTGCACCGCGCCCGCCTCGCCGAAAGCATAAGTGAAGGCTTCCTTTTCAAAGTCAGAAAGTCCCTCGACCGTGACGATGTGCTTTCCCTCCAGCTTGTCGGTCTGCGGGATACAGGCCTTGGTCGGCTTGCCGTCGATGAGGACATGGCAGGTGCCGCACGCGCCCTCGCTGCAGCCATCTTTTACGCTCGTCAAGTGCAGCTCATCGCGCAGAAAGCGAATGAGTTTTTGATTTTTCTCCACCGTGACCGGTGTACCGTTGACAACAAATGCAGCCATTTCAGATCTCCTGTCCGCAAGAAAATTGCAAATATCACAATTATTTTGGTTGCCTAACTAATTTTATTGTATCACAAGCACAACAAAGACGCAACACCAATTCTAAATTCCGCTATTCTAATTTTGAAATTACGCTTTTTCCGCACAAAGCTTGACAAACCTCGGCCGATGCGCTAAGATTGCGCCGTGCCTGCAAGGGGCGCTGGCGCAAGCCGGCTGTGATGCGGCGTATTGCCGTCGCTGTCCCTCAGACCTGATCCGGGTAATGCCGGCGTAGGAATGCAAAGCATCTTGCCTAACTTTGCACCGTGACGTCGACGCCGCGGTGCTTTTTTCATGCCGCGGCGCGGACAGGGGCACATTTCACTTCAATAGGAGGAATCTCACATGAGCAACACGTCCACCCACTCCAGCACCCGCCGCCTGGATGAAGGCGGCATCTGCATCGCCCTCGCGCTCGTTCTGAGCTACATCAAGATCCCCATCGGCCTTTCGTTCGGCGGCTTCGGCGGCTCGATCAACCTCGTGATGATCCCGCTGATCCTCTTCGCTGTGCGTTGGGGCGCACCCTGGGGTCTGCTCGCCGGTCTTGCCTTCGGTACGCTCAAGTATTTCTTTGCCGAGGGCTTCGCTGTGAGCTGGGTCTCCATCATCTTCGACTATTCCCTTGCTTACGCCGCTGTTGGCTTCGCGGGTCTTCTGCGCGCCAAGAACAACAACTATTCCAAGCTTCCCATCGCGGCGCTCGTTGGCTGCTTCGGCCGCTTTATCATTCACTTCATCTCCGGCGTGACGGTCTACGCACAGTATATGCCCGAGGAATTCATGGGTATGGCCATGAATTCTTCCGTGGTCTATTCCCTGCTCTATAACGGCACCTATATGCTGCCCAACACCATTCTCGCTGTCATCATCTGCGCACTGCTGATGAAGCCGGCTGCAAAGCTGCCGAGTGCAGAGTAAAGAACGCTCCTACCTCAAAATACGCAAAAAAGGTGCTCTCTTATCAAAGAGAGCACCCTTTTTTTACTTTTTTCGTTCCAGTAATTTCTGATACTGCTCAGAGATCTTTCTGCGGATATTCTCGATCTCGCGGCTGCTCTCCTCCTGCGTGTCGAGAACAAAGCTCTTTGTGCTCAGGCGGAAAAAGAGCATCAGCGCCTCCGTGACCATGCGCCGGGTCTCGCGGTCGAGATTTTTGTAGGTCTTGAGCATCGCCGCAGCACTTTTGAGCTTTTCCTCGTTGAGGTCACTGAGCGTCTTTGCACCCGAGGCGGTGAATACACTGTAAAGCGCGTCGGCCAGCGCCTCGCGCTGCTGGGTGTTGAGCGAATCCGCCCAGGCAGAGAGCGCTTCATCGACGATTTTCCCCTCGCGGGAGACATCATCGAGATGCACAAACTGCGTCCCCAGCACCTGCCAGGAAAAGCCGTCGTGCTGATAGAGCCCGTCGTAGGTCGAATGCACGACCTGATAGTGTTTTTCATGCTCCATGAGCATGCCGACGACCGACGTCTGCGGCAGTACCGTGTGGATACGGCTTGCAATGCGCTTGTGTCCCGCCGTCTCGCTGATGTCCCAGGCAAAGCCGGGACCGTCGTTGTTATGGACGGCAACAATGCGCTCCTGGATCGCGCCGTCGCTCTTGACGGCGCTGTAAACGGCAAGGTTGCCGCCCTTGGAGTGTCCTCCGATGCGGATCGTCTTGTCCGGGTACTGGCGCGCCATACGCGCAACATACGCAACGGACTGCTTCTGCGAGGGGATCTCCTCCAAAAAGCCCATATTGAGGTCTTCCTTCCACCCAACGATCGTATCGTCTGTGCCGCGGAATGAAATATAGATGCTGCCGTTGCCAAGGTCGATCGTCAGCGCTGCAAACTGCTGCTCAACTGCGTCATCCAAAAGCGCTGTGTAGCCGTTCAGCGTCATATTGCGAAAGCGCGGACTCGCCATCAGCTTTCGCAGCATTTGCGAGATCCCGTCCGGCACCAGAACGCCCATGTCGACATCGCGTCCGCCGTGGCGGGCAAAGAATGCCTCCGCCGCCTCACACAGCGGAAGACCGCGCCCGATCTCGGGCGGCGGCACAATGCCGTCAAAATCGACGAAGCTCAGCTCTGCCAGAATCAGCGCGTCCACCTCGTTGAAGGGAGAGACCGCGAGCGTCAAATCGCCGCGCCAGTCCAGATAATCCATCAGATTCGCCATGATTTACCTCCGTGGTCAGTGTTTCTTATTTTCTATGGTATGGCGCGCAAAGCCGCTGCGCCACAGGCGCTGCGCGCGCCTTTCGAGCGCTTCGCGCGTATTTTCGAGTTTTTCTGCCGCGACCTCGTCCAGCAGCCGCGCAAGCACCGCGCCGATCTCGCGCCCGCGATAGCCGAGGGCGGCAAGCGTCTCTCCGCCGAGCGCAAGCTCATGCACCGAGCAGCAGGCGTTTTCGGCAACGAGCACATCAAAGACCGCCTGCGCTTCCTGCCACGGCTGCCGCGCGAGGCTTGGCCCGTCCGGCGTCTTGGCGGCGTTGTCGGCGTACTTGGTCAAAAGGAGATCCGCCGTCACTTCCCTGCCGCGTTTCGCCATCTCGCGGTGGATCGCCGTGCGCTCGGGCGGGAAGAGATCGTCAAAGCACGCAAGCCTTGCGCGCACGCCGTCGTGCAGCGTCTTTTCAAAGTGCAGCCGCGCCATGATCTCCTCCGCCAGCTGCGCCGAGCGCGCCGTGTGACCGTAGAAATGGCCGATGAGCTGCGCATCGAGCGTCATGCACTGCGGCTTTCCAAGGTCGTGAAAGAGCATCGTCCAACGCAGTTCCCTCTTTGGCGGCACGGCGGCGACGGCGCGTGCCGTATGCTCCCAGACATCAAAGCAGTGATGCGGATTGCGCTGGTCAAAGCCCACGCAGGGCAAGATCTCGGGAATCGGCACCCCAAGAATATCAGGGAAGGCAAGCAGCGTTGCCCCCACGTTCTCACCAAGCAGGAGCTTGTTCATCTCCGCATACACGCGCTCATGCGCAACATTGGAGAGCAGGGCGCTCTTTTCGTGAGCGGCGCGGGCAGTTTTTTCCTCCGCAGAAAAGCCAAGCACCGAGCAAAAGCGCACAAGGCGCAGAATGCGCAGCGCGTCCTCTTCAAAGCGCCGCGCCGCTTCGCCGACGCAGCGGAGGACACCCGCTTTCAGATCCTCCTGCCCGCCGAAAGGATCAATGAGCGCGCCGGTGGGCGCAAGCGCGATGGCGTTGACCGTAAAATCGCGCCTGGCAAGGTCTTCTTCAATGCTCGTGCCGAAGGTCACGGAATCGGGGTGGCGGTTGTCCAGGTATGCCCCGTCGCGCCGCATCGTCGTCAGCTCAATGGGCATTCCCCCGCTCACGACCGTCACCGTGCCGTGCGGTAAACCCGTCGGGTGCGCGCTTTCGCCAAAAATGCGCAGCACCTCCTCCGGCGGGGCGTCGGAGGTCATGTCGTAATCGCTCGGCTCCTTGCCGCGCAGCATTTCGCGCACGCAGCCGCCGACAAGGTAGGGCGAATACCCCGCGTTTTGCAGCGCAGCGATGACAGTTTTGACTTCTTTCGGCAAAATGGGCATAAATTCCTCACAAAAAATCATTTTTTTAGCATTGCACTCCGTTCGCTGCTATATTATAATAGATAATCCGTAAAAAGTAAATCTCCTGTGCATCGCACAAGGAAAGGATTTGATACCATGACCAACCAAAAGGATATTTTCTCCTATCTCGTCCCCGGAAAGTGCGCGCATCTTGCAGGCATCGGCGGCGTTTCGATGAGCCCGCTTGCAGAAGTGCTGCACGGCATGGGGCTTAAGGTTCAGGGCAGCGACATGAACGCTGGCCCCGCCGTCGAGCATCTGCGCTCGCTTGGCATTCCCGTTACCATCGGCCACGCGGCAGATAACCTCGGCGAGTGCGACTTTGTCATCCGCACCGCCGCCATTCACGACGATAACCCCGAGATCTCCGGCGCGGTGACGCGCGGCATCCCCGTTTTCGAGCGCGCGCAGGCCTGGGGCGCGATCATGAAGGGCTATAAGAACGCCCTCTGCATCTCCGGCACACACGGCAAAACGACCACCACCAGCATGGCCACGCACATCTTCATGGCCGCGCAGAAGGACCCGACCGTGATGATCGGCGGCACCTTGCAGCTGCTGCACTCGGGCTATCGCGTCGGCAAGGGCGACACGATCATCGCCGAGAGCTGCGAATACTGCAACTCGTTTCTGAGCTTTTTCCCCACCGTGGCGGTCATTTTGAACGTGGAGGCCGATCACCTCGACTTTTTCAAGGATCTTGCCGACGTGGAGCATTCCTTCCGCCGCTTTGCAGAGCTTGTCCCCATCGGCGGGCACGTGGTCGCCAATATGGACGATCAGGGCGCGCGCGATGCGCTCAAGGGCATCTCCCAACCCATTTTCTGGTTCAGCTACGATGATCCCGCCGCGCAGTGCCGCGCGGAGAACATCGTCTGGACGGATGGGCTGCCGAGTTTTGACATCTATATCCGCGGCAGCTATTATGCCCACGTCTCTCTGCGCGTGGGCGGCCGGCACAACGTGATGAACGCGCTGGCCGCGGCGAGCAGCGCCTACCTTCTCGGCATCAGCGGCGAGGCCGTCGGTCTCGGCCTTGCGACCTTCACCGGCGCAGGGCGTCGCTTTGAGTACAAGGGCAGCTACCATGGCGCGGACGTCTACGACGATTACGCCCATCATCCCGGCGAGCTGCACGCGCTGCTCGAAATGGCGAAGACGCTGCCCTACAAGCGCATCATCTGCGCCTTCCAGCCCCACACCTATACGCGCACGAAGGCGCTGTTCGACGACTTTGTCACAGAGCTTCTCGTGCCCGATGTGGTCGTGCTGGCAGAGATTTTCGCCGCGCGCGAGCAGAACACCATCGGCATTTCCTCGATGGATCTCTGCCGCAAGATCCCCGGCTCTGTCTACTGCCCCACGCTTGACAAGGTGACCGCCGCGCTCGCGCGCATCGCCTGTCCGGGCGACCTTATCCTGACCGTCGGCGCAGGCGATATTTACAAAGCCGGTGAAAAACTGCTGAAAGAGAAAGAAGAGGCGTAAGCATGTTGGTATCCCCCTTCTACGACACCGCGCCGGAGCATGCCTCCGAGCGCGCGATGGCAAGCTATGCGCTGCTCGATTCCCTGCACATTCCCTATCAGCGCATTGAGCATGAAAAGGCAGAGACCATGGAAGTCTGCGCCGCTGTGTCGGACGCGCTGGGTGTGCGCATCTGCAAGAATCTCTTTCTCTGCAACCGCCAGCAGACGAGCTTTTACCTGCTCACCATGCCCGAAGATAAGCCGTTTCACACCAAGGATCTGAGCCATCAGATCGGCTCGTCCCGCCTCTCGTTTGCGCCGCCCGAAAAAATGGAGGAGCTGCTGGGCTGCTCGCCCGGGTCTGCAAGCGTGCTGGGGCTGCACAACGACAGCGGCAACGCCGTCCGTCTCGTCATGGACAGGGACGTATATACCGCGCCGTATTTCGCCTGCCACCCCTGTGACAACACGCAGAGCCTCAAATTCAAAACAGAGGATCTGCTGAACGTTCTGCTGCCAAAGATCGGACATGAGCCGATCATCGTGGAGCTGTAAGGCAAAAAGCAAAAAAAGGTTCCGAAGAATGCTCTTCGGAACCTTTTATATGAGTTCGTCTACTGTAAGCCTTATCAGCTTGTCAGTCTCTGCATTTGAATCGGTGCAGATGCCTGCAAGAGAATCAGAAAACGGCGAAAACACAAAAACGCGCTCATTGGGAACGACAGGCATTTCCCCGTTTCTCAGGCCGACAGCGCTGATGCCGCGGCGCTTGCAGCGGCTCTCCCGCTGCACCCAAAACTGCCAGAACGAAACGTCATCTGATGCTTGGAAGCGCGCGCGCATCTGCTCGCTCACCGGGCGAAGGCGCTCGATGTCCGCGCCGATGCTATGGTCGTGGACTGCCAGCAGCACCGCGCCGTGCGAATGGCTCAGGCTGAAGCAAACATCGGGATACGCCGCAAAATACGGTTTTCCATGCGCTCCACGGGAGATCTCCGGCAGCTTTTCCCAGCCGTAACGATCATGCAGCGCGCGGCGCAGCAGCGCATACGCGCAGAGCGTTTCCGCCGTGTGCGCGGAACGATCGGATCGCACTTTGCATTCAGACGGGAGAAAACGCGCAAGCGCGGCAGTCTCCGCTTCATCGAGCGCACGATCGAGCCTGACAGCATACAGCCGGATATTCACACCTTCCGCCCCCTTTGCGCAGCATTTCCTGCGGAAATTATAGAGGAAACGGCAGATTCTGTCAAACTTTCTCCTTGCGAAAAATTTTTTTGAAATTTTTCCGCCAAAAAAAAGGAAATCAACCGTTTTCGACGTATACGGTATATAGGCATAGAGGATCCGTATGCAGATGAGGGAAAGGAGGACGCCATGGCCTTTGACCGGCAATTTCTGGACGAGCTGATCGCCCGCAACGACATTGTCGATGTTGTCAGCAATTATGTTTCGCTCCAGCCGCGCGGCGGGAGCCTGTGGGGCTGCTGCCCCTTTCACAGCGAAAAGACGCCCTCGTTCCACGTGCTGCCGGACAAGCAGCTGTGCTACTGCTTCGGCTGCAAAAAGGGCGGCGGCGTCATCAACTTCATCATGGAGGAGGAAAACCTCTCCTTTCCCGATGCGGTGCGCTTTCTGGCGCGGCGCGTCAATATGCCGGTGCCGGAGGAAGAGCACAGCGACGAGAGCCGTCTGCGCTCGCGCATCCTGTCGCTCAACCGCGATGCAGCGCGCTTTTACTACGACCAGCTCTACTCGCCCAAGGGTGCGCCGGTGCTCGAGTACATGAAAACCCGCAAGATCACGCGGCGCAACGCGACGAATTTTGGGCTCGGCGCGGCGGCGGACGAGTGGGACGGCCTTCTCACCGCGATGCGCAAAAAGGGCTACGGCGACGGCGAGCTGCTCGCCTCGGGCCTTGCCATCCGCGGGAAGAACGGCGGGCTGTACGATAAATTCCGCAAGCGGCTCATCTTCCCCATCATCGACGTGCGCGGCGATGTCTTAGGCTTTGGCGGGCGCATCATCAGCAAGGACGATCCGGGCGCAAAGTACATGAACACGCCCGAGACGGTCGTGTACAGCAAGCGGCGCGTTTTATACGGGCTGAATCTTGCCAAAAAGAGCAAGCGCAGCAACATCATACTGGTCGAGGGCAACATCGACGTTGTCATGCTCCATCAGGCGGGCTTCGACAATGTCTGCGCCTCGATGGGAACAGCACTCACGAGCGAGCAATTGCAGCTGCTCAGCCGCTACACCAAGGAGCTTGTGCTCTGCTACGACAACGACGATGCCGGCAAGGTCGCCACGCAAAAAGCGCTGACGCTCTTGAACAGCACGGACTTTCAGGTCAAGGTACTGGAGCTTCCCAAGCGGCTCGTGGACGGGCAGTACATCAAGCAGGACGCAGACGACTTCATTAAATTTCAGGGACGCGACGCCTTTGAACATCTGCTCTCGGGCAGCGAAAGCGGAATGGACTTCCGCATGTCGCAGCTTAAGTCGAAATTTGATTTGACAAGCGACGAAGGACGCATCGGCTATGCCGAGGCGGCGGCGGCGCTGCTCGCCGCCGTGCCGAACGCGGTCGAGCGCGAAATTTACACCGTGCGCGCCTCCGAAGCCGTCGGCATCACGCCGGACGCGATGAAGCTTGAAGTTGAGCGCGCGCGAAAGCGTGCGTGCTACAAGGAAAAGCGCGAGCAGGAGCGGCGGGACTTGAATCCCGCGGCGTCCGCCCAACCGCGCGAGCGGTCGATCCGCTATACCGACCTTCGCTCCGCGCTCGCCGAAGAAGGCGTGCTGCGGCTTTTGACGCTGGACGACTCGCTCTTCGGCGAGACCCCACCCATCTGCGAAGAGGACTTCTCTTCTCCTCTTCTGGGTCGGTTTTTTACCGCGCTGCGCGCACAGCTCGCGCAGACGGGGCAGGTGAATATCCCCGCGCTTGCGGAGTTTTTCACTTCAGAGGAGATCAGCCATCTCATTGGCATTCTGCAAAAGCCGGAGTCGCTCAAAAACGGCGCACAGGCGTTGCAGGATTACTGCAATATCATTTTGGACGAAGCGCATAAGCGCGCGGCCGTGGACGAAGACCCCCTGATGGCCGCGATGGAAAAGAATAAACACAAGGGTAACGGAGGAAAGCAAACATGGAAGAAAAACAGCTGACCAGCAGAGAGCTGGAGGAACAGGCCAACGCGCTGCTCGCCGAGACAGATTTCGAGGAGATCAAACTGCCGAAAAAGGCGAAAAAGGCCGCGGCGGCCAAGAAGGCAGAGCAGGAAAATGAGCAGGCGGAAAAGCCCGCCGAAAAATTTCCGCCGCTGGACGAAAAGCTGGTCGCCTCCCTGCCCGCGGCGGCACTGCTGCAGAGCAATGAAAAGCTGATGGACATCTTCGCCAAGGGCAAGGCCAAGGGCAAGCTCAGCTCCAACGATCTGATGGAGACCATCGACGAAATGAATCTGGAGAGCAAGCAGCTCGACCAGATCTACGACTCGCTTGAAACGCTCGGCGTTGACATCGGCACCGCCGAGGCCATCGACAGCAGCATCGACGATATGGAGCCGCCGATGGAAGAGATCGCCGGGATCGAAGAGGAAGAACTGGTCGACCCGAACGAGCTGGTCGACAGCTTTTCGACCGACGACCCTGTGCGCATGTACCTCAAGGAGATCGGCAAGGTTTCTCTGCTGTCGGCGGACGAGGAGATCTCGCTCGCAACCGCGATGTCTGAGGGTATGGAAGCCAAGCAGAAGCTCGAAGAGGCCGAAAAGAACGGCACGGAGCTGAGCGAAGAGGAAATGAAGGCACTCAAATCTGCCGTCAAAAAGGGTGAGCACTCCAAGCAGCGGCTTGCCGAGGCGAACCTGCGTCTCGTCGTGTCTATCGCCAAGCGTTATGTCGGCCGCGGCATGCTCTTCCTCGACCTCATTCAGGAGGGCAACCTGGGCCTCATCAAGGCCGTCGAAAAGTTCGACTACACCAAGGGCTACAAGTTCTCGACCTATGCAACGTGGTGGATCCGTCAGGCCATCACCCGCGCCATTGCCGACCAGGCGCGCACCATTCGTATTCCTGTGCATATGGTGGAAACCATCAACAAGGTCATTCGCGTGTCCCGTCAGCTCCTGCAGGAGCTGGGTCACGATCCCTCTCCCGAGGAGATCGCCGCCGAGATGGATATGCCCGTCGACAAGGTACGCGAGATCCTGAAGATTGCGCAGGAACCCGTCTCCCTCGAAACGCCGATCGGCGAAGAGGAAGACAGCCACCTCGGCGACTTTATCCCCGACGAGGGGGCAAGCGAGCCGAGCGAGGCCGCTTCCTTCACACTCTTGCAGGAGCAGCTCGTCGACGTGCTCTCCACCCTCACACCGCGCGAGGAAAAGGTCTTGAAGCTCCGCTTCGGCATTGAGGACGGCCGTCCCCGCACGCTCGAGGAGGTCGGCAAGGAGTTCAACGTCACGCGCGAGCGCATCCGCCAGATCGAGGCCAAGGCGCTGCGCAAGCTGCGCCACCCCAGCCGCAGCAAGAAGCTCAAGGATTTCCTGAACTAAGCCAATAACGGCAAATAGAAGGCACACCCTTCAGGCGTTTACAGCGTCTGGATGGTGTGCCCCTTTTGCTGCAAAGCGACGTGCCGTGCATTGCACATACGACATAGCCAGCGGACAGAATGCAAGTTATTCTGTTCAATAATTAAACCAAAATTAAACCCACAAAACAGAATTACATTGAGATGTTTATGCCTGCTTCAACGCATAAATCATAGAATCGATACCCAATAGCGCCGTATAGCTACTGTTGGTTTTTCTGAAAGCGGGCGTGTAATAAACATTGTTTTCAGCATCAAAACAGAATCTTTCAGCAGTTAGTTCTTTCATCTCACGCGCCAACAGATTACTTCCATAGAAACGGCGGAGGAAGTCGATTCCCGCACACATGGCAGCGACAGGTTTCTTTTCGCTAATAAAATGTGTGACGCACGTTTTTATCACATTGGAATCTCTATAATTGTTCAATAAACCGATTCCACCGGGGATAATCAATGCATCGTATTCTGCAAAATCAACCTCATGAATTTCTTTAATGCGTCCCCTGCCGATGCGGGCTGCTTCTATCAGGGTATTCCGCTTTTCTGCCATCTGCTCTGTCAGGTGGTTCACAGACTGAATGGAAACATCTTCTGCGACAGGCGTGTAATCACACCCATATTTATCAAGCGCTGCATACGTCAGAATTACCTCTTCTATACATGAACCATCACCGAGGCCACAGCCTGCTAATAAAACCAAATACTTCATTTGTTCTCACCTTCACAACTCACGGTTTGCCAACGACTTCTCACTGATAAGCATAGCATATAAGGTGACTTGCATCAACGTCTTCTTCAAGGTAAATCAGCGACCTTTTTATGAACGCCGTTCTGCTTTGCCTGTTCGCTTGCCGCGCTGCGTGGTTCTCGATAAGGTGGAATGCGATCTCTACCAGTACCTCTCCGGCGAAGAAAAGTATTCTCAACTCTTCGAATGTGTTGGTCGCAACTGCGACGTCGGTTCATTGCTTTCTCAATGCAGAAGGGCTGACGATCCCGGTAAAGAAGTATTTCCCTGCGCTTGATGCGATCTTGCGCCAAAAAGACCCGCCTTACTGAGGCGGGTCTTTTTGATTGAGTTCGGCAAGAAACCTCCCCAACGCGGGGTTCTGGTTGCCGCTCTGCCAGGCTGCGATGATCTCTTCCTCCTCCCCTTCTCCCACAAGCGGGACAAAGACAAGGTTGTCGGCGTTGTAGAGCCGGTTGGTGCAATAATCGGGCAAAAGGGAAACACCCTCTTCCGCTGAGACCATCATCAGGATACTCTCTGTGTCCGCCGAGCGGAAAAGAATGTTGGGCTTGTAACCCGCCTCAACATAGCGCTGCATGAAAAAGGCGTCGCCGTAAGAGTCGGGCGCGGCGTCCGGGGACATATATAAGATGTTCTCCCCGCGCAGCTCCTGCCGCGTGATCTGGCGGCGCTGCGCGAGCCGATGGCCCGCGTAGAGCGCGACAACAAGCCGCGCCTTTTCGACCGTCTGGAAGGCAACGCCCTCCTGCGTGCGCAGGTTCGTCGAGTCCCAGGTAAAAACGATGTCATACTCCTGATGCAGCAGCCCCGCGGCCAGCACGTCAGTCGAGCAGCGATAAAAAGAGATCAGCACATTGCTGTTCTTCTGGTGAAAATGGCGCATCAGCGTGGAGAGGTCGCTGCGCTCGTAGCCGCGCACATAGCCCACATGCAGCGTACCGGTCAGGCCTGTTGCGGCATCATGCACGCGCTCCTGCGCGCGGCTCATACGCTCCAGGATCGCCTTGGCGTCCTGTAGGAAGGCGCTGCCTGCGCTCGTCAGGCTCACCGGGCGGGTGCTGCGGTCAAAGAGCTCGCAGCCGAGCGACTGCTCAAGCTGCTGGATCTGCTGTGTCACTGCCGTCTGCGAAATGTAATACTGCTCCGCCGCCTTCGAAAAGCTGCGATGCTCCGCCGCGGCAACAAAATAGCGCAACTGGTTTCGGTTCATGTCCGTTTTCTCCATAACATAAGTTTTACTTATTATATCATCAAAGAATCGGTCTTGTAAAGCATCGTTTCCTGCGGTAAGATAAGCGCATCGTTCACAATTCTTTCACAAACGAGGTAGATCGACATGAAACGCGAATCCTTCCGTTCCCGTCTTGGCTTCCTGCTCGTCAGCGCCGGCTGCGCCATCGGCATCGGCAATGTCTGGCGCTTTCCCTACGTAACGGGCAAAAACGGCGGCGGCTATTTTGTTCTCTTCTACATTCTGTGCCTGCTCGTTATGGGCGTTCCTGTACTGACAATGGAGCTGGCTGTCGGCCGCGCAAGCCACAAGAGTGCCATTCTCTCCTATAAAACGCTGGAAAAGCCCGGCGCCAAATGGCACATTCACGGTTGGTTCTGCCTGATCGGCTGCTACCTTCTGATGATGTACTACACAACGGTCTCCGGCTGGATGGTGAGCTACTTCGGCCGTTTTCTGAGCGGTAAGTTCTATGCCGGTATGCCTGCGGAGGACGCGTCCGCCGTGTTCGGCGAGCTGCTGTCAAACCCCGTAGAAATGGGCGTTCTGGCTGTTGCCATCGTCATCGTTGGCTTTATCGTTTGCAGCCGCGGCCTTCAGAAGGGTCTTGAGCGCGTATCCAAGGTCATGATGATCGCGCTGCTCGCGCTCATCCTCATTCTCGCCGGCCACAGTCTGACGCTCTCCGGCGCGGCAGAGGGCATGAAGTTCTACCTGCTTCCCTCCCTCGATTCCATTCGTGAAAACGGCCTGCGCAGCCTCATCACCGACGCGATGAATCAGGCCTTCTTCACACTCTCGCTCGGCATTGCGGCGATGGAGATCTTCGGCAGCTACATGTCCGACGATCACACCCTCGCCGGCGAATCCATTCGCATCTGCGCGCTCGACACTTTCGTTGCGCTCATGGCCGGCACAATCATCTTCCCCGCATGCTTTTCCTACGGCGTAGCGCCCGACAATGGCCCGTCCCTTCTCTTCGTTACGCTGCCGCAGGTGTTCGTCAACATGGCGGGCGGCCGCTTCTGGGGCACGCTCTTCTTCCTCTTCATGATGTTTGCGAGCATGTCCACGGTGCTGGCGGTGTTTGAAAATATCCTCGCCGTCTGCATGGATACCTTTGGCTGGAGCCGCAAGAAGGCTGTGCTCATCAACGGCGCACTGCTGATGCTTTTGAGTCTCCCCTGCGTCTTTGGCTACAACATCTGGAGCGACTTCCACCCCATTCCCGGCAAGGACGTGCTCGACAGCGAGGACTTCCTTGTGAGCAACCTCCTGCTGCCCATCGGTTCTCTTGTCTACCTTCTGTTCTGCGTCACCAAGTGGGGCTGGGGCTTTGACAAGTACATTGCCGAGGTCAACAAGGGCACGGGTGTCAAGCTCTCTCCCAAACTCAAGCCATATTTCCAGTGGGTGCTGCCGGTTCTGATCGTCATCATCCTGCTGCAGGGTCTGCTGTAACTTTGCTCTTTTCTTTCTCTCTCATCCTCCCTAAATAGGAAACGCCGCAGTATAATACTGCGGCGTTTCGCTTTTTCTCTTCCTTCTTGATTATGAACTCCGTGTAAATTATCATATAACTCGTAAATATATTTATATAAATATATTGACAATATTTGCAGTCGTGCTATGATAACATTCAGAAAGAAAAGAAACCAAGGAGGCGCATGATGAAGAAAAATCTGTACAGTCTGACGCTGTCGGACGAGGTGGTTCGCGAGGTAGACGCGCTGGCGCACCGCATGGGCACGAACCGCTCGGCGCTTGTAAACCGCATCCTTGCCGAATATGTTTCCGTGCCGACGCCGGAGCGCCGCTGGAACGACATTTTTGAAGCCATTGAAGAGCTGATGACGCCCACGCGCGAGTTGGTGCCGTTTTTCTCTCCCGGCTCGTCCACGATGTCGCTCAAGTCGAGCCTTTCGTACAAGTACCGCCCGACGGTCAAGTACGAGGTCGATCTCAGCAGCGGCGATTCCCAGACAATGGGCACACTGAACATCGTCTTCCGCACACAGTCGGCAGCGCTCATTGCCGCAATGACGAATTTTTTCCGGCTTTGGGTGCAGATCGAGGACAGATGCCTTGCTCCGCTGCTCGGCAGCTCCATCGCCTGTGCGCTCTACGACGGGCGCTTCGTCCGTCCGCTTGCCATGCCGCGCGGCAAATCTTTGACTGCCGATGATGTGGCAGGCGCGATCAGCGCATATGTGCAGCTTTTCGACCGGCTGCTCAAGGGTTATCTCGACGGTTCGCTCACGGCGAGCGACGTGGAAATGGCCTACCGCGGCGATCTGCGAAGCAGAGCGCTGCTCATCTAAACCAACGCTATTGTAAAAAACACGAATTTGAGGTGAACTTGAATGAATGCTGAAAAATATACGCAAAAAGCTTTGGACGCCGTCAAGACCGCGCAGAACATGGCGCAGGAAAACGGCAACCAGTATGTGACAAGCGAGCATCTGCTCTACGCCCTGCTCGATCAGGACGGTGGACTGATCGGATCCCTCTTTGGCAAGATGGGCGTCGATTGTGACGGTCTGCTCTCTGAGATCGATACTCTCATCCGCAAGCTTCCGCGCATCTCCGGCGGCAGCGGCGAGGTCTATGCCTCGCCCGAGGTCGGCAAGATCCTGAATCTCGCCGAAAAGACCGCCGAAAAACTGCACGACGAATATCTCTCCGTCGAGCATCTGATGCTCGCCATCTTCTCCGAGGGCTCGCAGAACGTGCGCCAGCTGCTCTCAGGCCACGGCATCACGCGAAGCCGCTTCTCCGACGAGCTCTCAAAGGTCAAGACATCCCCCGTAACGAGCGACAATCCCGAGGATTCCTACGATGCGCTCAAGAAATACGGCACCGACCTTGTCGAGCGCGCACGCACAAAGGAGCTTGACCCCGTCATCGGCCGTGACGCGGAGATCCGCAACGTCATTCGCATTCTCTCGCGTAAAACGAAGAATAACCCTGTGCTCATCGGCGAGCCGGGCGTCGGCAAGACGGCCATCGCCGAGGGTCTTGCCCAGCGTATCGTGCGCGGCGATGTGCCAGAAGGTCTCAAGGACCGCACGATCTTCTCGCTCGACATGGGCGCGCTCATCGCGGGCGCTAAGTACCGCGGCGAGTTTGAAGAGCGCTTAAAGGCTGTCTTGAACGAGGTCAAAAAGTCCGAAGGCAAGATCATCCTCTTCATCGATGAGCTGCACACTATCGTCGGCGCGGGCAAGACCGAAGGCAGCATGGACGCCGGCAACCTCTTAAAGCCCCTGCTCGCCCGCGGCGAGCTGCACTGCATTGGCGCGACCACGCTCGACGAGTACCGCCAGTATATTGAAAAGGACGCCGCCCTCGAGCGCCGCTTCCAGCCCGTTATGGTCAACGAGCCGACGGTCGAGGACACCATTTCCATCCTGCGCGGCCTGAAGGAGCGCTATGAGATCTATCACGGCGTGCGCATCCACGACAATGCGCTCGTCGCCGCCGCAACGCTTTCCGACCGCTATATCACCGACCGTTTCCTGCCGGACAAGGCCATCGACCTTGTCGATGAGGCCTGCGCGATGATCCGCACGGAGATCGACTCCATGCCTGCAGAGCTTGACGACCTGCGCCGCAAGATCATGCAGCAGGAAATCGAGGAGATGGCTCTCAAGAAAGAGGACGACCAGCTCTCCCGCGACCGTCTGGAGGAGCTCAAGAAAGAGCTTGCCGATGAAAAGGAACAGTTCAACGCCATGAAGTCCCGCTGGGAGGCGGAAAAGAGCGGCGTGGACAGCGTGAAGGAGCTAAAGTCCAAGATCGAGCAGATGAACGGCGAAATCGAGCGCGCACAGGCGAACCTTGAATATGAAAAGGCCGCCAAACTCAAGTACTCTGACCTCCCTGCTCTTGAAAAGCAGCTCAAGGACGCCGAGGCCGCAGCCGAAAAGCACACGGGTGAGAACTCCATGGTGCACGACACCGTGACCGAGAACGAGATCGCCGACATCGTGGGCAAGTGGACGGGCATCCCCGTCAGCCGCCTGATGGAGGGCGAGCGCGAAAAGCTGCTGCGCCTCGACGAGATCATTCACAAGCGCGTTGTCGGTCAGGACGAGGCGGTGCGCCTCGTCACCGAGGCCATCCAGCGCTCGCGCGCCGGCATTGCGGACCCGAACCGCCCCATCGGCAGCTTCCTCTTCCTCGGCCCCACGGGCGTTGGCAAGACGGAGCTTGCAAAGTCCCTTGCCGACTGCCTCTTTGATGATGAGCACAACCTTGTGCGCATTGATATGACCGAGTATATGGAGAAGTTCTCCGTTTCTCGTCTCATCGGTGCGCCTCCGGGATACGTCGGCTACGACGAGGGTGGCCAGCTCACCGAGGCTGTGCGCCGCAAGCCGTACAGCGTAGTTCTGTTTGACGAGGTCGAAAAGGCGCATCCGGACGTCTTCAACATCCTGCTGCAAATCCTCGACGATGGCCGCATCACCGACTCGCAGGGCCGCACGGTGGACTTTAAGAACACCATCATCATCCTGACATCGAACCTCGGCTCGTCCGAGCTTCTCGACGGCATTCAGCCGGACGGCAGCATTTCGGAAGACGCCCGCGCCGCCGTCATGGGCGAGCTGCGCCGCGCGTTCCGCCCGGAGTTTTTGAACCGTCTCGACGAGATCATCATGTTCAAGCCCCTCACGAAGGAAAACCTCTCCGGCATCATCGACATCCTGATGGAAGGCCTCAAGAAGCGCCTTGCCGACAAGACGCTCAAACTTGAGGTCACAGATGCTGCCAAGAGCCTCATCATCGAGCGTGGCTTCGACCCGATCTACGGCGCGCGTCCGCTCAAGCGCTATCTCCAGAGCGCGGCGGAGACGCTCATCGCCAAGGAGATTTTGCGCGGCGACCTCGCCGCGGGCAGCACGCTCGTGCTCGACGCCGAAAACGGCGAGCTGAGCTGCCGCAAGAAGTAAACACAGCAAAAGGACCGGAGAACGGATTTTCGTTCTCCGGTCTTTCTGCGTCTGACGCTATAAGATTGCACAAGAACCGTCTCGTTTTCCTGTGCATTTTGTCTATGCCTAAGTCATGTTTTTGGGATTTCTGCCTCAAAACAGGACTTAGGCATATATCATTTCATAGATAAGCGTGATAGAAAAAAGTTGCTGAGACAAAATGGCGAAAAATCGACTTCCTTTTTAGAAAGGAGAGATGCAATGCGTTTTCCGTTCGGCGCAGGTGATCTGGAGGCACAGGCACTGAACACAGCACAGGAGACATACAATGTGGCAAGCAGAGCGCAACGTGTTCTGTAAAAGGCAAAAAACAAAGAATAGGAGGAAAGAAAATGAAAGGTCACAAGTTTTTGAAGATCACCGGAATCTTGATGATCGTTTCCGCTGCGATCTCCATTCTTGCGGGCGTGTTCGTCGGCGGGCTTGGCGCGTTGGCGGCAGGACTCGGCGCAGCATCCGGCCTGACCTTCTCCTACTGGGCGGCGCTGTTTCTGACGCTGGTCGGCGGCATCTGCCAGCTGATCGCCGGTGTCAAAGGCGTCAAGCACTGTCAGCGCATCGAAGAAGCCGGAAAGCTCATCATCTGGGGCGCGATTGTGGCAGTGTTCTGCATTCTGAGCACAGTCCTGAGCATGGTCAACGGCGGCGAATTCAATTTTATGAGCATCTTGACAGGCGTAGCCGTTCCGGCTCTGTACATCTACGGCGCAGTGCTGAACAGCAAGACCGAGGACGAGTTTGCGGCATAAAGGAAAAGAAGCAAAACAATGAAAAGAAACGATCTTTTGTATGCACTCCTGCTGTTTATCGGGATCGGGTTGGGTCTATTGGTTCTCAGCAGGTTGGTGCGTTTCCAAAACAATTTGGGAGGGAATTATGAAACAGTCTAAGATGAGAATCCTTTGCCTGCTGCTCACGGCAGTGATGCTGCTCAGCCTTACGGCCTGCGGCAAGGATAAGAAGGAAGAAAATAGCAATGTGATGAAGTTCGATGATTGCGAGCTGGTCTACAAGAGCGCGTGCATCATGGACGATTTCGACGGGAACGATGCGCTTGTTGTAACGCTGGACTTTACCAATACCAGCAGTTCAAATGAGTCGTATCTCTGGACACTTTCCGAAACGGCCATACAGAATGGCGAAGAACTGGAGATCGCCACGGTCTATGTCAGCGAGGATTCCTTCGATACGGTGATCGACAGCCAGTTTGATGACGTGGCTCCGGGCAAGACGCTCGAAGTGAAATCCGCCTTTGTGCTCAAGGATATGAGCAAGGTCGAAGTGACATTTGAAGAGAGCTTTGGCAGCAAGAGCAACAAGATCACCATCGACCCGTCCACGCTCAGCCGCGGCTCGGCCTCGGGTACGTCCAACACGGGCAAGAACCCGACGCAGACCGGCTCGGAGATGAAAGACTGGTGGAACGGCGACTGGTACGGCTGGTGGAAGATGACCGAATGCGCAGGCTATTATGAGGGCATGGACGATAGTCGCTGGGATATCTGCGGCGTCATTGACATCAAGTCTGACAACACCGGTACCGTTACCCTCTGGGACGAGGATTATTCGAAGAGCAACCCCATGGCTGAGGCGAGCGTCAGTCTGCTCGACGACGGCATGGGCGAGCACGGCACGATGATCTCTAAGAGCGGCCGCTTTACGAACATTGACCTGTCGCAGGAGGACTGGGTCGTCAATCCGGTCGCAATGGAGGTTGACGATCTGATCTGCATCAACGGTTATTACGAAAACGGCGAAGATGAATTCTACTATGAGATCTACCTGCGCCCATGGGGACTCTACTGGGACGAGCTGGATGCAAATTCCCGCCCCGCGTACTATGACAGTTGGTACGTGCCGATGATCGAGTCTGGCGAGTACATGCCGGACTCCATCGGTTGATGGAGCTCAGGCAGCCATCGGTGAGAGAGAAAAACGGCTGATCCGATCAGCAAAACAGGCTCCCGCCCCAATTTAGGGCGGGAGCCATGCGCTTATTGATGAAAATTGGGAAAGATTTTGAACAGTTCTGAAAGGAGTGACCATGAAAACGACACTGAAACGAGTGCTCTCGCTTTTGCTGGCGCTGGTTCTAATGCTGTCTCTTTGCGCCTGTACGCAAAAGTCACAGGAGGACTCTGATGAACCGGACAATACCGGTGGATTTGCGCTCCCGACAAAGAACGACAGAGAAAAAACGGGGAAGCGGCCGACAAAGCACACCGGAACGGCAGAGGGGAGAAACTCCCTGATGTGGCTGCGTGATCGGATCGATGTTCCGATGACGATGTTCGGCGCAGCATATCTCGGCTATGCCGATGACCTCTTCGAAGAGGAATTTGAGGAGGAACTTCCCGCGTGGCTGTGGGAAAACAACGAAGCGATACTGCGAGAATATCCTTTTATCGCGGAGATCGACGAAAACCATATCATTGGCGGCACAGGTTATCTGTACTGTATCGTACCGGTCGATGAAAATGCCTCCGTTGCGATCAACCGCGTGAAGTGGGACAACAAAACAAGGTCGGAGAAGGTCACGGAGGTCCTTTACCGGTCGGAGAGCGGTGAGCCGGTGCTGCTTTTTGCCAATCTGGACGGCGTCGCCTATGAGGCTGACACGCAGGTCATCATCACCGACAGCAGTGGGAATATCTGCAAGTGGTATCCGTCACTGGACGCAGACAGCTACCTTGCCCCGTGCATCACAGACGAAGGAGAGTACCTGCTGTGGGACTTTACGGAATACGCATGGCAGAGCGCCTCGCCCGACCTTGCCCTTTGGCTTGCCGACGGTTGGACCGGAATGACAGCGCTCGGTCTGGCCGGATCACAAAGTACGGGCACGGGCTGGTTCATAGAAACAACGAGGGAGTTCGTTGAGAGCAGTGCGTATTTTTCCCTGCGGTTTTATCTCGACGATGAAACAGGCGGTTCCGTCGATCTGGACTGGGCCTATGAGGACTCGGACGACTTTGAAGAGATGTGGAGCGGGTTCTGGACGATCGAACCTGTTCTCGACGGGCCGAGCTACGTAACCATCAGCCTTTCCCTTGTGGGCGGCAAAAACTACGCCCTCATGGACGGCCCGTCATACATGAGCGAAACCTATCCCTGCCTGATCAGTCCAAGCGGCGATGAGCTGCTCATCGGCAGGGGCGAAAACGGCATTGCTCTGCCGTTCATGTCGTGGGACACAACGACGTGTATGCTGACGCAGGCTGTGGGATAAAAAAAGATAAGCAGGCTCGATGCGGAACACTTTGATCTCTCGCTATATGGAAAGAATGGTACGGCGGTCGTCAGTACCACAGAATACACCGACTTCTCTGGCGGGAAGGAACGCGAATATACGCTCATTCTGTCGCTTCCCGAGCAGACGCTCTACTTCCGCGCAGACTGGAGCAAGTCCTGATCATCCGGCAAACAGCCGCCCGTACGGGCGGCTGTTTGCTGTAAAGTGATTTCACTTTATCAGTCTTGCGATCTCTTCCTCTGCAAGCGCAGTCACGCCCGAAAAGTCGATACAGGGACGATAGACCGCTTCCAGCGTGTCATGGGCGTTTGCGGCATCTGTGAGCGTCCTCACGGCCTCTTCCAGAAGAGATGTTTCCACGCGGCGGATAAATCGCAGCTTCGCTTTCTGTGCGCGGGTGAGTCGTTCCTCCGCCATCGCGTCGAGCCGCAGGCGGCGGTAGGGCTTCCCCTCATAGAGCATGCGCGCGTTTGTCGTGACGAAGGCAAGGCCGCGCTCGGGAATCAGCACATGCTGGCATTCTTCCGGTCGGTCGGGATTGGGGCAAATGATAACGTCGAACCGTTTCTCCTGCGCCGCCTGCGCAATGGTTTGCAGCATTTCATTCCCCAATCCCGCGCTGTCGCAGAGCGCGTAAACGCGCTGGCAGAGTTCCTCCACCATGTCAAAACGACAGATATCGCCGTGCTTCGTCACACCGCCGAGAAAGGCGCGAACCACGCGCCCGCTCCCCTCTCCCTCGCTTCTCAGCTCACGGGCGAGGATCCCGCTTGTGCGGCGGCGGAGCTTTGCAAAATCCATCTGCGCGTGCATCGCCACGCGGCGTTCGCTCTCCACCTCGCCCATCGCGCGCAGCGCGCGGTAGGCGCTGCGATAGTGCGCGCGATACTCATCGCTCAGCGCAATGATCTCTGCGCGGCGCGCCTTGGCTGCGTCCAGATCGTAAAAGCGCGTCAGGTCGACATATCGCTCGCAGGCGGCGGCATAGCTTGGTTCAAGCACATGGGGCGCGGTGCCGTCCACGATGGCGGCGCGCCGGTCTAAGAAGATCGCTCCGTCGAGCGAATCGGGGTCGCCTGAGCAGTTGATATATACGACCCGCTCGCCCGTGCGCTCCACAGCCGCACCCACGCGGCGCATAAAGGTCGATTTGCCGCTGCCTGCGCCGCCCTTGAGGATCAAGAGATCGTCAAATCGTCCGCCCAAGAGCTGTTCATAGAGCGAGGAAAATCCCTCTTCGCTGTTTGCGCCAAGGAAAAAGTGCAACGGTTGCATAGCGTTCCCTCCAAAATCAATCTTTTCGTTTTCAGCTTATGCGGAAACGTCCGTTTGCGCGCTTCCCTTTTGCAAAAAAATATGCTATGCTCTCTTCAGCCGCGTACCGCGGCAAATTCAGGAAGAAAGGACTGATCTGTTATGATGATGCAGCGTGTATGGAGGGTCCACACTTCCTGACCCTCCGAAATTTTACTTTGGAGGACGACAATGGAACATCTTATTTTCATTCGTGAGGCCATCACAGACAGTGAGATCGCACGCTTTTTCGAGAAACTGCATTGCTATCACCGGCGCGATATCTTCCCTGAGATTGAGCAGGCCGAGGATCTCGCCTATTTTCTCAGCGATGAGTACCTCTCGCAGCTCAAGACACTGCACAGGCGGCAGGAAAACCGCCTGCACTTTCTCTTTTTCGAGCGCGGCGGGCAGGATATCGGTTTTACGATGCCGGTCATCTATGGTTCAGAGGACGACAAGTGCTTCATCATGGAGTTCTGCGTCTACCCGGAATTTCGCGGAAGCGGTACAGGTCACGCCTGCGGCGAGGCGCTGCTCTCTTGGGCGCGCGACCGCAGGGCAAGCTACTTTGAGCTCAACTGCGACACCGCGCCGCGCGAGCGCTTCTGGGGCAGACTTGGCTTTCTGCCGAACGGCTGCGACGAGTGGAGCATACCGCTGATGCTGCGCCCGCCGGAGGAAGACACCCCCATCACCGTCCGTCAGTTCGTCCCCGGTGCGGACGACTGGCAGCTTTGGAAACTCGAAAACGGCTATCTCGCCGAGATCGGTGAAACGCCGCTCGACGAGAGAAAGCAAGCGCAGCTTTTGCAGGCCATTCAAGAGGAACGCATCACCTTCTTTGCCGCCTACCGCAAAACACGCATGGTCGGAATGTGCAGCGTGAGCCGCGTATTTTCGACATTCGCATGTGCGGACATCGGTGTCTTTGAGGATTTCTTCGTCGAACCGGTGTTCCGAAAGCAAGGCGCCGCGCGGCAGCTCGCGTCTGCGGCACAAGAATACGGTAGGGCAAATCACCTTGCCAGTCTTGCCGTTACCTGTGCTTTGTGCGACGAGGGAATGTACCGCGCGCTGGGCTTCACCGAAAAGCTTGGCACGACCCTTGTCCACCTCAGCTGACAGCAAAATAAAGAAAGGCTCTGTTTGGGAGAACCCAAACAGAGCCTTTTTATGTACTTATCTTACTCCGTGAAGATCTTATCCTCGGCGCGGCGCGTATAGTCGCGCTCGAGCATCGCACGGTGCGAAAGGAACGCGGGATCGTCGAAGTACTTCGCACCCATCGGGCAGTTGCGCACGCAGGAGTGGCACTTGATGCAAATGCCCGCAACCTCCGTCACATCGTCGGGGTTGATCGAGCCCATCGGGCAGAGAGAGGCGCACACGCCGCAGCGGGTGCACTTGTCGAGATCGGTCTTGGGCTTGGCTTTCAGAAAGACCTTCGGCTCGCCGTCCAGTCCCAGCGGACGGTAATAGGGCGCGTCCGCGTCACCGTCGACCGTGACAGGCGCGGGGAAATCTGTCATCTTCACGATGCGGCCCACGACCGCCGAGCCGAGCTTGGCAAGCTCCGCCATATCGTCGGAATCGGGTCTGCCGTTGGCAAGCGCGTCGGTAAAGGCGTGGCGGCAGGCAAAGGCGCCCGCGCCGATGGTGTGGAAGCCGTCCCCTTCAAGGCATGCGCAGAGCTCAGCAAGGGAATTATCAAAACTGCGGTTGCCGAACGTCACGACCGGTACAGCCAGCGCGCCGTTTCCGTGAAAGCCGGACTTCACAAACTCGAGCAGCTTATTCGGCAGCTTGCCCGCGTAGGTTGGCATACCGAAGACGACAAGGTCGCCCGCGGCAAACTCATACGCTTCCTCGCGCGCGGCGGGCAGCGTGAAATCGCGCACCTCGAGCGGAACGTCAAAGCTGACGGCAAGGGCATTTGCAAGCGTGGTGGTCACCTTTCTGGTGTTGCCGGTGGCGCTGAAATAGACTGCGTAAACCTGAGAAATGTTCATGGGATTCTGCCTTCTTTCTTTATTGTTCGGGGCGCTGCCCGGCCTTACAGGGAAAAATCCTCGGAGGTATACTGATCGCGCAGTGTGGCGGGTCTCGGCGGCACACGCTTGAGCGGATCATAGCAAAAGTGACGGCAGTGGTCAGCGGAATCGACCACGCCTCGGCGGGAACAGATGACCTGCCCTTCGCTGATGACAGATCCGCTCTTGCAGTAGGCGCAGTGCTTTTCAATGTCCTTGCGGAACAGATGGAACATGGTCTTCCCTCCCCTTTCCTGGTCACATGCTGCGCACAACGAGCTTGCCGTCCTCCATCGACGCACGGATCTGCGTAACGGGATGCTCGTAGGAATCAATGATCTGCGCGGCCATGGTGTCTTCCAGATCTTTCTGGATCGTGCGGCGCAGGTTGCGCGCGCCGTAGGTCGCGGAATAGGACTTCTTAACGAGATACTCCTCAACAGCCTCGTCCCACGTAAAGTGCAGGCCCTTGTCCTCGAGGCTCTTTTGCAGCTCAGAGAGCATGATGCGGGCAATGCCGGCAAAGTTCTGCTCGTCGAGGCGGTTGAAGCAGATGACCTCGTCCACGCGGTTCAGAAATTCCGGGCGCAGGAACTCGCCGAGCGCCTTCATCGCGCGGTCGCGGTTCTGCTCGTTCACCGTGTGGCCAAAGCCAACGGTGCCCTCCTTGCGTTCGCTGCCCGCGTTGGACGTCATCACGATAACGGTATTTTCAAAATTCACCTTGCGGCCGTGGGAGTCGGTGATCTCTCCGTCATCGAGAATTTGCAGCAGGACGTTCATCACATCGGGATGCGCCTTTTCAATCTCGTCGAAGAGAATGACGGCGTAGGGCTTGCGGCGGATCTTCTCGGTGAGCTGACCGGCCTCGTCATAGCCGACATAGCCCGGAGGCGAGCCGACGATGCGGGAGACCGAGTGCTTTTCCATGAATTCCGACATATCGAGGCGAATGAGCGCGTCGGGCGAATTGAAGAGGTCCTGCGCAAGCTGCTTGACAAGCTCGGTCTTGCCGACGCCCGTGGGGCCGACAAAGATGAAGCTCACAGGCTTATGCTTGGGCGAAATGCCCACGCGGTTGCGGCGAATGGCGGCGGAAACGGCCTCGATGGCCTCGTCCTGGCCGACAATGTGCTCTTTCAGGCGCTTGTCGAGCTCACTCAGGCGGTGGAACTCGTCCTCGCGGATGCGGGAGGCGGGGATCTTCGTCCACAGCTCGATCACGCGGGCAAGGTTGTCCATCGAAAGCTGCGGGTCACCCTGCGCGCAGAGCGCGTCAAGCTCCTCCTGCGCCTTCATGGTGAGGCTCTTGAGCTCGGCGAGGCGCTCAAAATCAGGCTCCTCCGCGCCCTGCAACAGTTCGCGCTCTTTGTCGTAATCCTCGATCTCGCGGCGCAGCTCCATGCGGCGGTTGATGTTCTTATCGTGCAGGTTGAGGTCGGAGCAGGCCTCGTCGATGAGGTCGATGGCCTTATCGGGCAGGAAGCGGTCGGTGATATAGCGCTCGGAGAGCAGCACGGCCTGACGCAGAATGCCCTCGGGGATCTTGACGCCGTGGTACTGCTCATAATAGTGGGCAATGCCCTTCAGGATCTTGAGTGTATCCGCCATGTTCGGCTCGTTGACCGTAACAGGCTGGAAGCGGCGCTCGAGCGCGGTGTCCTTTTCGATGTGCTTGCGATACTCGGTGAAGGTCGTCGCGCCGATGACCTGAATTTCGCCGCGGGAAAGGGCGGGCTTTAAGATGTTGGCGGCGTTCATGCTGCCCTCGGCGTCGCCCGCGCCGACGATGTTGTGCACCTCGTCGATGACGAGGATAACGTTACCCATCTTACGGATCTCCTCGATGAGACCCTTCATGCGGCTTTCAAACTGGCCGCGGAACTGCGTGCCCGCGACGAGCGCCGTCAGATCAAGCAGGTAGACCTCCTTGCTTCTGAGCTTGAAGGGCACCTCACCCGCCACGATGCGCTGGGCAAGTCCTTCGGCGATGGCAGTCTTGCCGACGCCCGGCTCACCGATGAGGCAGGGGTTGTTCTTCTGGCGGCGGTTGAGGATCTGGATAACGCGCTCGATCTCCTCCGCGCGGCCAATAACCGCGTCGAGCTTGCCGTCGCGCGCGCGCTGGGAAAGGTTGATGCAGTAAGAATCCAGGAATTTGTGCTTGCTGCCCTTTTCGACTTTCTTATTGCTGCGAGGGCTCTGCGTCTGCTCGGCCTCGCCGCTATTCTGTGCGTCGCTCGCGGCAGGATTCCCGCCGAAAAAGCGGCTCAGGAACGGGAAAGTAGCGGTCTTGCCGTCCTCGTCCTCGTTGTCGGCGTCCGGATCATCGGCGTCGGTCAGACCTTCGAGGTTTTCCGCGCCGCCGAAGGCGCCCATCATCTCGTTGGAGATATTGTCAAGGTCCTCATCGGTAATGCCCATTCGGCGCATCATCTCGTCCACCTGCGGCAGTCCGAGATTTTTGGCGCACTTGAGGCACAGGCCCTCGTTGACGTTCTGCCCGTTTTCCTGACGGGTGATGAACACAACGGCGATATTCTTTTTACATCTGGAACAAAGTTGCGGCTGCATGGTATGTCCTCCTTGGGGGTAAAAATCAAGCTAACAGCGCAGCAAACAGGCTGCGTGGGGTATGGCTCATAAAAAAAGATAAGAGATAGGTGCCTTCATATTCGGTGAAGGCCTTAACGCCGAAGCGCGGCGCTACATCGCAGACGAGAAACAGCAGCAGCGTGCTCTCAATCAGTCCCAGCGCACCGCCGCCAATGGTGTTGAGCGTGTTCAGAACCGGCAAGTCTAACACCTTGTCAACGCCCGCTGTAACAAGGTGGAGCAGCACAGACAGCACGAGAAAGCAGAGTACGAACACGAACGTTCGCACCACGCTGCCGAGCAACGTGCGCACAGCGGCGAGCGCCGCATCACGCGCGGCAGAGCGCAGCGATTCGCGCACTCTCCCGTCAAGGTCGAAGTGCAGCAGCTGCTTGAGAAGTCCCGTCACGGCAAGCGGCGAGGCATACTCCCCCTCTTCTTCCCCATCCGAAACGGCGGGTTCGGTCAGCACACTGCTTCCCTCCCCTTTTGCCGCGGGAGACTGCTCCGAGGGCTGCGGGATCTCGCCCTCGGCATTCACGTCCCAGCTGCGGAACCATTCCTCCACGCCTTTTTCCGCGCGCGGCATCAAAAGCTCGGTCACGGGCTCTGTGAGAAGGTCGGTCAGAAGCGATGCGCCAATGAGCGCGATCAAGATGGCAGCGAGCGCCATGAAACTGCGGAAGAGTCCCCGCTTTGCACCGAACACGATGCCGAGCACCAACACGAGCGCGAAGGCCACGTCGATCATAAGACCATTATTCACGTTCCTCGCACTCCTTTCAAGTCACAATTTGTAACATTTTTAGCGATTTACAGAAATCACGGAATATAAAGCCAGGCGGACGACGAGCCGACAAGCACCGCCGTACCGTCCGCGCGCATGAGTACCGAGCGGGCATATTCCGTCCCGTCAAGGCGCGCATATTCCTGAAGCTGTGCCGTATAAAGCACCAGACTGTCGCTGTAAAGCACCGCGATGTACTTTCCCGCCGCCGACAGCGAAAGGATCTCCTGATTGCTGTCAAGGCTTGCCATCTCGGTTCCGTCGGACGCGACCGTGACAAGCTTCAGCGTGCTTCCGGAGCGGTAGCGGCTCAAAAGCAGTACGGCAAAGCTGTCTCCGCCCATGCTCGAACCGCGCAGATAAGGATACTCATAGCGATAGCTTCCCGCAAGCGTTCCGTTCGCGGAAAAGAGCGTCAGTCCCTCGTCCGTCAGGCAGGAAAGCGTCCCCGCCACGCTGTCGAGCGAGAGAAGGAGCGAACCTGTCAGCGTATTGACAGAATCCGCCTTTTCGCTGCCGAGCGAGTAGATGTTCACCGTGTCGGCAAACGAGCCGCCCGACTCACCGAGCGTCACCGCTGCCATGCGCTTGCAGTCGCGCATGACGACCGCATCGATCACATAACGCTCTGAGGAATTGAAGGCGAACACCTTTTCACCCGAGGCGTCGTACACCGTGACGGCAGATTTATATCCGCTTTTTTCGGCATTCAGCGCCAGATAATCCGAGGGATTGACCGAAACCGACAGAATGCTTCCGCTGCACTCGCCGCTCATATCGCGCACAAGGCCGCCGGAGGAATAGAGCAGCAGCGTCTGCCCGCCGATGTCGTAGACCGCGGCGGTCTGTCCGCCAACGGCGATAGCGGGGTTGGTCAGCTTTACGCTCGTGCTGTCCACCACGTCGCCGCTGCTGCCGTAAACGGAAACGCCCGTTGTCGAGGCGACGATCAGGTGGTCGCCGAGCAGCGCAAAGGTGTTGCTGCGGTCATTGCTGAAGGAATAGAGCTCGACCTTGCCCTGCTCATCCTGCGTGACATGATTGTAGGAGAACAGGCGGCGCACACTGTCAAGGCCGCTCAGATCCTTCCACGCCGCGGCGACGACCACCGCCAGCACGGCAATGAGCACCAAAAGCACCATCAATACGCGCTTCAGCCCGCTGCCGCGGCGCGGCGCGGCCTGAGAGCGGCGGATCTCCTCGCGGATATTCTCTTTCTCTCTTCGGTCAGTCATTGAGCCGTTCATCCTCATACCAAAGTTTCGTCATGTACAGACCGCCGGGCGGCACGGTGGGGCCGGCAAGCGAGCGGTCGCCGGAGGCAAGGATCTCGGGAATGTCCTCCGCCGTAAGCTTTCCCTCGGCGGCGTAGAGCACGGTACCGGTGATGGCCCGTACCATATTATACAGAAATCCGTCCGCGCAGACCTTGAGCTCTAAAAGGTCGCCAGAGCGCGACACGCGGCAGTAGTGCACGGTGCGCACGGTGGTCTTTGTCTCCGTGCCGACGGAGCGCACAGCCTTAAAGTCATGCGTGCCCTCGAAGGCGCGCGCCGCGCAATCCATCACCTCTTCATCGAGGTGCTTGGGGTAAAAGTAGGCCCTGTTCACATAGAACGGATTTTTGATGCGCGAATTATAGATGCGGTAGGTATATTCTTTTTTTTGACACGAGAGGATCGCGTTGAAATCCTCCGCTACTTCAAGCGCCTCGCGCACGACGATATCCTCGGGCGTGTGCGTGTTGATGGCAAAGGGCAGGCGCTCGACCGGGATGCGCGAGTCAGTATGGAAGTTGGCAATGTAGCGTTCGGCGTGCACGCCCGCGTCCGTGCGGCCGCAGCCGACGAGCTTCACATTCCCGCCGCAGACCTTTGAAAGGCCCTTTTCCATCGTCTCGCAGACGCTTGAAACCGTTTTCTGCACCTGCCAGCCGTGGTAGGCCGTTCCGTTATACATAAGCTTGAGGGCAATGTTTCGCATAAAAGCGTCCTTTCTCAGCGCAGCACGATGACCGCGGCCACAAGCGCGGCATAAAATGCCAGCACCAGGTAATCGCGCGTCTGATAGCGCAGCACATTGAGCTTCGTGCGCCCATCACCGCCGTGGTAGCAGCGGCACTCCATGGCGGTCGCCAGCTCGTCGGCGCGGCGGAAGGCGCTGACGAAGAGGGGTACGAGCAGCGGCACGAGCGCTTTGGCTCGCTGCATGAGGCTGCCGGTCTCAAAGTCGGCGCCGCGCGCCTTCTGCGCGGACATGATCTTGTCCGTTTCCTCAATGAGCGTGGGGATAAAGCGCAGCGCAATGGACATCATCATCGCCAGCTCGTGCACGGGGAGCCTGATGGCCTTGAGGGGGTTCAGCAGGTTTTCCAGACCGTCCGTCAGGCGGATGGGCGAGGTCGTATAGGTGAGCAGGAACGTACCCATGATCAAAAGCGTGATGCGCAGCATCATCGTGACGGCCGCGCGTACGCCCTCGATCGTCATGCGGAAAATCCAGAAATGCCAGATCTCCCTACCGGGCGTATAGAAAAGGTTCAGCACCGCCGTGAAGGCGATGATGAACAAAACAGGCTTGAGCCCCTTGAAGAGTGCCTTCACGCTCACACGCGAGATGCGCACGGCGACCACGAGCGTCAAAACAAGCAGCCCGTAGGCAAGATAGCTCTTCGCCGTAAAAAGCGCCACGATGTAGAGCACTGTGACAAGGAGCTTGGTGCGCGGGTCGAGCTTATGGGCGAGCGTGTCGCCGGGGAAATACTGTCCAAGCGTGATGTCCTTCAGCATTTTTTGCCGCCCCCTCTCTTGAGCGCGATGAGTTCTCTGCTCAGCTCGTCGACGGTGTAAACAGCGGGGGAAATGGCAAGTCCTCTTTCGCGCAGCGCCATGGCGATGCGCGTGACCTGCGGCACGTCGAGTCCCGCGCTCATCAGCTCGTCGCCGCGGGCAAAGACCTCGCGCGGCGTGCCGCTCATGAGCACATGGCTGTCGGACAGGACAACGATGCGGTCGACGTTTTTCGCGATCTCCTCCATGCTGTGGCTCACAAGCACAACGGTCGTGCCGCGCTCGCGGTGGAACGCGCGAATGTTGGCAAGCAGCTCTTCCCTGCCCTGCGGGTCAAGTCCCGCGCTCGGCTCATCGAGTACGAGCACTTCGGGTTCCATCGCAATGACGCCCGCGATGGCCACGCGGCGCTTCTGTCCGCCGGAGAGGGCGAAGGGCGACTTTTCCAGAAGGTCTTCCGAAAGGCCGGCAAAGCGCGCGGATTCGCGCACACGGCGGTCGATCTCTTCTTTGGAAAGACCCATATTCGTCGGGCCGAAGGCAATGTCACGGTAGACCGTTTCTTCAAAGAGCTGATACTCCGGATACTGGAACACAAGACCCACGCGGAATCTCACGTCCCGGATCTTCTTGGGATCTGCCCAGATATCCTTCCCGCCGAGCAGAATGCGGCCAGTGGTGGGCTTCAAAAGGCCGTTTAAGTGCTGGATCAGCGTCGATTTGCCGCTGCCCGTATGGCCGATGATACCGAGGAATTCGCCGCGATAAATATCAAGCGACATATCCTGCACCGCACTGCGGCAAAAGGGCGTGCCCGCGCCGTAGGTGTGCGTCAGATTTTCTACACGAATGATCTCTTCCAAGGTTCTGTCCTCTTAGGTAAAATTTTTCATAATGGCGTCCGCGCACTCCTTCACGGTGATCGCGTCCGTCGGCACGTCCATGCCCGCTTCGCGCAGGGAAAAGAGCAGCGATACCGTGTCAGGCACGGCAAGGCCGATGTCTTCAAGTTCCTTTTTGCGGGTAAAGACCTCGCGCGGCGTGCCGTCCATCACGACAAGGCCGTCGTTCATCACGATCACGCGGTCAGCATGCTCGGCTTCGTTCATGTGGTGGGTGATGAGCACCACAGTGATGCCCTGCTCGTAGTTGAGCTTTTCCACCGCCGCGAGCACCTCGCGCCGGCCCACGGGGTCGAGCATGGCGGTCGCCTCGTCGAGCACGATGCACTCCGGCTCCATCGCGAGTACACCCGCGATGGCAATGCGCTGCTTCTGTCCGCCGGAGAGAAGGTGCGGCGCGTGCTTGACATACTGCGACATACCGACCGCCTCGAGCGCGTCGTCCACGCGCTTGCGGATCTCCTCGCTCGGCACGCCCAGATTCTCGGGCGCGAATGCGACGTCCTCTTCGACGACGTTTGCGACGATCTGGTTATCCGGGTTCTGGAACACCATGCCCACGCGCCTGCGGATCTCAAGCAGGAGTTCTTCGTTGCTCGTGTCCATGCCCTCGACGTAGACCTTGCCGCCGCTTGGCAGCAGGACTGCGTTGAAGGTCTTGGCAAGCGTCGATTTGCCGCTGCCGTTGTGCCCCAGCACCACGACGAAGCTGCCGCGCTCGATCTCTACATTCACGCCGCGCAGCGCGCGCGTATTGCCCTCCCCCTCCGCGCCGGGATAGGTGAAGGCGAGGTCCTGTGTTTTTATCATTTCCATATCGGTGCGTTTCCTTTTGTTTATTCGCTGAACCAGCGGCCCGTTGCGCCGCAGGGCAGCGCAAGCCCCGTTTCCGTCACGGGAAGGCCGAGCTCGTCCCACGTGACCTTGCCGCCGTACTTTTCCGCGACCAGCAGATGCAGCATGTAGCCGAGCACGGACGGAGCAAGCCCCGTCGTATACGAGTTGATGATGACGAACAGCGGCTTATCCGACAAAACCTGCGAGCAAAGCTTTACGAAGGGGAACAAATTGTCCTCCAGCTTCCACACTTCCCCGCCGGGTCCGCGGCCATAGCTCGGCGGATCCATGATGATGGCGTCGTACACCTTGCCGCGGCGGATCTCGCGCTCGACAAACTTTGCGCAGTCGTCGATGATCCAGCGCACGGGCGCGTCGCCAAGGCCGCTGACGCGCGCGTTCTCGCGCGCCCAGTTGACCATGCCCTTCGCCGCGTCCACATGGCAGACCTGCGCGCCCGCCGCCGCACACGCGACCGTCGCGCCGCCGGTATAGGCAAAGAGATTCAGCACACGAATGGGTCTTTCCGCGTTTTTGATCTTCTCACGCGCAAAATCCCAGTTGACGGCCTGCTCGGGGAAAAGCCCCGTGTGCTTGAAGTTCATGGGCTTGACCTGGAATTTAAGATCCTTGTAGCCCACGACCCAGCTCTCCGGCAGTTTGTCCTTATCCCAGTGTCCGCCGCCGGAGGACGAGCGGTAATACCGTCCCTGTGCGTTGCGCCAGCCGCGATTCGTGCGCGGTGTCTCCCAGATCGCCTGAGGATCCGGTCTCACCAGAATTTGCTTTCCCCAGCGTTCGAGTTTTTCTCCGCCGCCGCAGTCCAGCAGCTCATAATCTTCCCAACCGTCCGCGATCCACATACACTTTCTCCTTTGCCGCATGGGCATACTTGTTCATAATAATCAATGTATTATACTACGCACGAGATTGAATAGTCAATGTATAAATCATGAACGATACTTTATTTAAGAGTTCCGCTTCTTTTACCATGGACTTTGCTGCGCATCTGTGCTATGCTGACGGAAACGATACAGGAAAGCCGGTCTTTTTTCATGGATAAATTGCTTTTGCACTCCTGCTGCGCCCCCTGCTCGGTCTACTGCGTAGACACGCTGCGCGCTGAGGGCATCGAGCCCACCTCGCTCTGGTTCAACCCCAATATCCACCCCTGGACGGAATACGACGCGCGCCGCCGCACGCTGCTCGAATACGGCGAAAAAGAGCACCTTGCGGTGCATATTCTGGAAGATTATGGTCTGCGCGACTTTGTCCGCACCGTGAGCGCCGACATTGACCATCGCTGCGCGCACTGCTACACGATCCGCCTCGGCACGGCGGCCAAATATGCCGCCGAACACGGCTACGACGCCTTCACCTCGTCACTGCTCATCTCGCCCTATCAGGATCATGAGCTATTGAAGGCCGTGGGCGAGACGATGGGCAAGAAATACGGCGTTCCCTTCTATTACCGCGACTTTCGCCCCGGCTTCCGCGAGGGGCAGAACAAAGCGCGCGAGATGGGTCTTTATATGCAGAAATACTGCGGCTGCATCTTCTCCGAAGAGGACCGCTACGAAACGAAGATCGAAAAGGCAAAAAAACGCTACGCCGAGGAATAAGTGAATTGCAAAAGACAAGACCCGTTGGAGCATCCAACGGGTCTTTTTTCATTCCGCGGCGATCAGCGCGTCGTGTACGATCCGCAGCGCGCGGTCGGATTCCTCGCGCGGCACAAAAATGCTCAGAAAGCGCTCGCCGGTAACGACAGCGGAAACACTCACGCCGCTGCGTGCAAGCGCGGCGGCGGCTTTGTGCTCGTATGCGCTGTCCGGCAGCGCGCAGCCCACCGCCGTGACGACCGCAAACTGCGAGCGGTCGCTTTTTTTCTGCGTCACGCCGGTGATGGGGCCTTCCTCCCCCGCCTTGCAGACAACACTGCCTTCGCTCTTCTCCCCGCATGATCTCACCACGATGGGAACGCCGCATTCTGCCGCCATCGCCACGCTGCGGTCATGCAGCACCTGTGCGCCCTTGCGCGCGAGCAGCAGCATGTCGTCATACGAAATGCGCGGGCGGCGCACGGCATTGGGACAAATGCGCGGGTCAGAAGAAAAAATACCGTCTACATCGGTATAGATGTGAAGCGCATCGGCGTGCAGCGCCGCTGCAAGCGCCACAGCGCTTGTGTCAGAGCCGCCGCGTCCGAGCGTTGTGATATCCCCTGCCTTGTCGATCCCTTGAAACCCCGCCGCGACCACGACGCGCCCGCGCCCGAGTTCCCGTTCCAGACGTGCAAGACCGATGTGCTCGATCCGCGCGCTCGTATGCGCGCCGTCCGTCTCGATGGGGATCTGCCAGGCACAGAGCGACACAGCGGGAACGCCGATGGACTCGAGCGCCATCGCGCCGAGCGCGGCGCTCATCTGCTCCCCCGCAGAGAGCAGCATGTCAAGCTCGCGCGGCGAGGGCGCGGCACTCATCTCCTTTGCCTTTTGCAGCAGTTCGTCCGTCGTATCTCCCTGCGCGGAGAGGACGACAAGCACCTCATCGCCCCTGTCAACGTTTCCCTTGACGATCCGCGCCATGCGCAGAAGATGCTCGTGATCGCGCACGGAGCTGCCGCCGAATTTCTGTACGATCAGGCTCATCAGAACCACTTCCAACAAAAAATGGATTGGCAGCACGCCATAGCAGCAGCCGCCAATCCAGCGTATGAAATTGTATGAGCCGGGGTGATTCAGGCCGCGAGGATATCGAAGCGCACCACGCCCTCGAGCGACATGGCATGCGCCATCATCTCCTCGATGGATTCCTGCATCTCCGACGTTTCGGCAGAGATCGTCACCGCGGCGCAGCCGTTGGTAGGAATGCTCTGGTTGATGGTCAGAATATTTGCGCCGGAACCGGCAAAAATAGAAAGGACATTGGACAATACGCCGGGGTTGTTCTTGAGCATCGCATAGAACGTGATGATGCGGCCGGTCTTCATGTCATTGAAGGGGCGCACCGCATCGCGGTACTTATAAAATGCGCTGCGGCTGATGCCGACGGCACGGGCGGCGTCGCCCGCAGTGCGCACCTCTCCGGACTGGAGCATGCGCTTTGCCTCCGCCACCTTGATAAAAATTTCCGGCAGAGCATCTGCCGAGACCAGATAAAACTTTGTTGCAGGCGCCATAATTGTTTCTCCTATACGGTCATCTGTCTTTATATGGCAGGATTTTAGCATATCCCGATTGATAATGCAACATTTTTTCAAAGAGAGGAATGCAAAACTTGAATGAAAACACGCTCCGGCGCTTTCTGCTGCTGACACTCACGGCGTTTGCGGGTGCGGCGCTTTTCTACTGTCTTTTCCGCTATCTTCTGCCATGGTGTCTGCCGTTTCTGCTGGCATTTCTGATTGCATCGCTGCTGGAACCGCTCGTGCTGCATTTGCAGCGGCGGCTGCGCTTCCAGCGCAGCTTTTCTGCGCTGATCCTGACGCTGACACTTCTCTTTCTCCTCGGAGGACTGCTGTCGCTCCTGTGGTCCACGCTGCTCGCGCAGATGAGCGCGCTGCTCTCCGCCGCCCCGGCGTTTTTCGACGCGATCCCAGCTGCGGCGAACGATCTTCTTTCCCGGCTGGAGCGCTTCAGCGCAGCAAGCCCCGAATGGTTCAGCCGCTTCCTGCACGAGCAGTTTTTACAGGTCATAACGGACGCCGACAGCCTGCTGCGCGCGCTGTCTGAGCGGGCGGTCGGTGCGCTCACCGCAGCGGCAGCGACGCTGCCCGGCAGCGTGCTTGCAGTCGCAACCTGCGTACTGGCGCTCTTTTTCACCTCCGCTTCGTATCCCGAGCTTTGCTCGGCACTTGAGCGCAGCATACCGCAGATCGCCATGCAAAAACTCCTTCGCCTGCGCGACGGCGTGATGCGCTCGCTCACACGGTGGCTGCGCGCGCAGGCGACGCTGTCTCTTATCACATTTTCAGAACTTCTGGTGGGCTTTCTTCTCATTCGTCAGCGCTATTCCCTGCTGCTCGCCTTCCTCATCACACTGCTCGACGCGCTGCCCGTCTTTGGCACAGGAACGGCGCTTGTGCCGTGGGCGCTTGTCACACTGCTGTTTGGCTTTCCGCCCCGGGCGATCGTTCTGCTTGCGCTCTACCTCTGCACGCTCATCACGCGCAACACGCTTGAGCCGCGGCTGCTCTCCGCACAGGCGGGACTGCCGCCGGTCGCGTCCCTTTTTGCAATGTACCTCGGCTACTGCACATTCGGTATCGCAGGAATGGTGCTCTTCCCCTTTTTTCTGCTGCTGCTTTCGCAGATCCGGAATACGCGCCCGGAAAAGGCATAAAAAAGAGAACGACGGATCGTCGTTCTCTTTTTTCTGTCAATGTCCCGTATTACCGCTGTTGAGCAGCCAATCGAGGAACTGTCCGTTGTCACCGCTTGCACTCTCGCCTGCGGTACCCGTGTTGTCACCGGGCGTCTGCGTGCCGCCCTCACCGCCGTTGCCGGTATCATCCGGAGCGTCCGGATCCGGCGTAGGCTCAAGCGGCGTTGTATGCGTAGTACACATACCGCTGTACATGAGGTCGCTGTATAGCTGCACCGTGCCGCTGTTCGTGCGCACCGGCTCGCCCGCGGGGATCGCCGAAATGAGCCCCTCCGCAAGCTGTGCCTGATACGTTGCCTGCATCGCCGCGCTGAGGGGCGTTGTGAGCAGCTCACGCGTATAGCCCCAGCCGGCGCTGACGTTCGGCTGGCTCAGATCGAGCACATAGGCCGTCGTGATATTCGGGCAGTAGTCGGAAGCAAGCATGCCGGAGTCTGCACAGACCGTCACGCTGATGTGCGCGTCGCAGGACAGCTTTGGCGCATAATCCTTTGCAACCTTGACCGTCTGCGCGGGGCAGCCGGAAGATGCCAGCAGTCCCGTCTGCGTGCAGACCGTCACGCTGACCATATCGCCGCTGCCAACGTCAAAGTCCTTGTTGGGCAGCCCCTCGTGGACCTTGCTCATAAAGGTCTTCCAGAGCGTGGCGGCAGGGTTGCCGCTCGCCACGATGCGCGTCGGCGTATCGTAGCCAACCCAGACCGCCGCCGTGTAATACGGCGTGTAACCGACGAAGTAACGGTCGTTGTTGCTGTTGGTCGAACCGGTCTTACCGGCGATGGTCATGCCGGAGAAGTTTGCACCCGTACCCGTACCGTTGCGCACAACGTTTTTAAGCAGCTCGTTCATCGAATAGGCAGTGCTTTCCTTCATCGCAACATGAGACTCGCTCTTATTGTCCAGAATGACATTGCCGTTGTGGTCGCGCACTTCGGTGTAGGTGCGCGGCGTCGTGTAAATGCCGCCGCGGGCAAAGGAGGCATAGGCCGCCGCCATCTCGCGCGTGGTCACGCCCTTGGAAAGGCCGCCGAGCGCCAGTGCGCCCGCCGCCGTCAGATCATCGTTTGTCAGCGTCGAGAAGCTGAGGTTCTCGGTCATGAACGCGTAGGACGCGGGCAGCGTCAGCTTCATGGCCGTGCGCACCGCCGTGGGGTTTGACGAATTGCGGATGGCGTCTTGCAGCGTCATCATGCCGCGGTAGCCCGAGTAGGCGTTCACCGGCCATATGCTGCCGCCGAGCATTTCAACGGGATAGTCGTCGATGACGCTCGCGGGCGTGATGACGCCGGCGTCCAGCGCGGGCGCGTAAACGCTCAGGGGCTTGATGGCAGAACCGCACTGACGCACAACGGTCGAATAGTCGAGCAGGAAGCGGCCCTCTCGCTCGCCCACGCGGCCCGCAACGGCCACGATGTCGCCCGTTGTATTGTCAATGATCGTTGCGCCGGACTGAAGCTGCTGGCCCTTGGAGGACGTATAGTTCAGGTTATTGCGGTCGGCATAGACGCTTTCCACGATGGACTGCACTTTGGGATCGACCGTGCAGTAGATGGAGTAGCCGCCGGTGTAGAGCAGGTCCTTTGCGACCTTCTCATCATAGCCGAACTGTTCGTGCATATCGGCGACGATGTCGTTGAACATACGCTCAACAAAGTAGGAGTCATACTCCGTGCTCGAGGCGGTATCCACCCTGCTTGCGACCCCCGCAGAAGGAACAAAGCCCGGGTCCCAGGAGAAGACGAGCGGCTCGACCTTTGCCTGCTCATACTCTTCGTCGCTGATCTTGCCAAGCTCGTGCATCTTATAAAGAACGGTAAGCTGGCGCTCCTTGTTCTGCTCGCGGTACCAGTCGCCGCGCGACGGGTCATATTTATAGGGGAACTGCGTGATGCCGACGATGGACGCAGCCTCGGCAATGCTCAGTTCGCCGACGGTCTTGCCGAAGTAGCTCTCCGCCGCGGCCTCGATGCCGTTGCAGCCGTTGCCGAAGTAGACAAGGTTCAGGTAGGTCTCGAGGATCTCGTCCTTCGAATAATTCTTCTCGAGGCGCAGCGCACGGAAGATCTCCCTCACCTTGCGCTTGATGGTCACCTCGTTGTCGCCGGTCGTGTTTTTGATGACCTGCTGGGAGATCGTCGAGCCGCCGCGCGTCGAGCTGCCGGTGAGCTTGCCAAGAATGGCCTTCGCCGTGCTCTTCCAGTCTACACCGTGGTGGCTTTCAAAACGCTCGTCCTCAATGGAGATGAGTGCGTCCTGCACGTGCTGGGGAATATCGTCGATGCTGACGAGCGTGCGGTTTTCCACGCCGTGGAGCTTCGTCAGCTCCACCCACTCCCCGCTCGTCTTGTCCTGATAGTAGACCGTCGAGCTCTGCTTGAGCGTGTAGGCTGAGATATCCACGTCAAGGTCAAGTGACGTGTGGACGTAGATCATAAAGATGGCGAAGAACATCAAACATGTGGTAAGGCCGATGGCCAGAATGGTGCCGATGACCTTCTTGGCTGTACCGCCTTTCTTCTTGTGCGCCTGATGCGTCTTTGCCTGTGCGTGCTGTCTTCGGGGCGTCTGGTTTTCTGCGCGGTTTTCTTCCATAAAGCGCCTCCTCCTTTGCGATAGAAATATGCGCAAGCGCGCATAGCCGATTTTCAATAGTGATACAGAATATAGTATAGCACGGCTGTCAAGTGGTGCGTATCTTGTCTTGCATTTTTGCAAAAAGTGCGGTATAATGCACTCACAAAATCACAGGAGGTGTTCCCCTATGAACGATGAATTCGGCCCCAATTTCGTCACGCTGACGGACGATGAGGGCAAAGATATCGAGCTTGAATACATTGATGCGCTCGAATATAACGGCACGACGTATATGGCGTTCTTCCCCGTGGTCGAAGAGGACAGCGAAGAAGAGGAAAACGAAGAGGAATACGGTCTCATCATTCTGAAGAGCCAGATGGAAAACGGCGAGGAATTCCTTGTCACCATCGAGGATGAAGAGGAGATCGACAAGGTCTACGACCTCTTCATGGAGCAGATCCTCGCCGACGAAGAATAAAAATCTTCGATTGCGACGGATTTTTCCCCACGAATTGCGATAAACTGAATTTGCCCTGCGGGGTGCGTGATAAGTTCTTTTTAAACCCACATTTCGTCATAAGGGACGCTGGTACGTTCCGGTGGTTTGCAGGCCTCCCGGCTGCCTTTTGCGGCTGGACGTTGGAAGCAATAAAGCCGGACAGAGGCGACCCACCTGTCCAGAATGGTGCAGGTTTTGGCGGGGCTTACACGGCCGCTGCGGGGCATCTTTTTATCTTTCCACGGTTTGCACAAATTTAAGTTTCTATTTTCTACATTGCATTAGACGAAAAATCCGTGCATTTTGTTCGCGTTTCCTGTAAAATATTTTTAACAACTCAATCATTGTTTGTAGCTGCAACGTAGTGCTTCGCGCACGGGCTGTACGGTCGTTTCCCTTTTTATCGGGAGTCGGCACGGTCTGTGTGAGGAGCGCTTTTTTCTTTCCCCCTGCGCTGCCGCAATTCGCATCGGGAAAAGGCAAAAGAAAAAGGAGGAGCAACATTATGAAACTTGTCACCAACGGTCGCCTCATTACCCGCAACGCAGATGCACAGGGCTATTTCGAGCACGGCGCGGTTGCCTTTGAGGGGACGAAGATCGTCGAAGTCGGCGAAGAGGCGGCGCTGCGCGCCAAGTATCCCGGCGCCGAGATCATCGATGCCAAGGGCGGCGTCATCATGCCCGCGTTCATCAACGCGCACACGCATATCTACTCCGCCCTCGCCCGCGGCCTTTCCATCGTCGGCAACAATCCGACGAACTTCTACGAAGTGCTCGACGGCACATGGTGGGCGATCGACCGCCATCTGATGATGGACGGCACAAAGGCCTCTGCCACCGCGCTTTACATCGACTCCATCAAGCAGGGCGTGACGACCATTTTCGACCACCACGCCTCTTACGGTGAGATCCCCGGCTCGCTGCACACCATCGCCGAAGAGAGCAAGCGCCTCGGCCTTCGCTCCTGCCTCTGCTATGAGGTCTCCGACCGTGACGGCGAGGAGAAATGCCTTGAAGCCATCAAGGAAAACGCCGACTTCATCACCGAATGTGAAAAGCGCAAGGATCCCATGCTCGCGGCGATGTTCGGCGGCCACGCGCTCTTCACCATTTCGGATAAGACCTTTGATCGCATGGTTGAGGCCAACAATGGCCGCACAGGCTATCACATTCACGTTTCTGAGGGCATGAACGACGTGTACGACTCCCTCCAGAACTACGGCCGCCGTCCCGTGCAGCGCTTGCAGGATCACGGCATTCTCGGCCCCAAGACCATTCTCGGCCACTGCATCCACGTCAACACCGCCGAGATGGATCTCATCAAGGAGACCGGCACGATGGTCGTAAACAATCCCGAGTCCAACATGGGCAACGCCATCGGCATCTGCCCCGTGCTCCAGCTCTACAAGCGCGGCATCCTCCTTGGCATGGGCACCGACGCTTACACGAACGACATGCTCGAATCCCTCAAGGTTGCCCTCTGCTCGCAGCGCAGCCAGAACTGCCTGCCGAACGTCGGCTGGTGCGAGGTGACGGATATGCTCTTCAAGAACAACGCAAAGATTGGCGAGAAGTACTTCCCTGACACGCTCGGCGTTTTAAGACCCGGCGCGGCGGCGGACATCATCGTGATGGACTATAAGCCCTTCACGCCGTTCTCCGATGAAAACATCGACGGGCACATGATCTTCGGCATGACGGGCCGCCAGGTTGAGACCACCATCGCCGCCGGCAAGGTACTCATGCTCGACCGCGAGCTCGTCGGCATCGACGAGGAAGCCGAAAATGCGCACATTCTTGAAGCCGCCAAGAAGCTCTGGGGCGAGCTGAATCACAGAACCTATTAAGCAAGCGGGAGGAAAAAGTAATGTCTGAAAAAATGTATCCCATTCCGTTCGACTCTCTGATGAACTGGGTGACGAGCGAATACGCGCAGTGCGGCGATGTGTTCGGCGTTCATAAGCACTATCTCGCAAGCGGCAAGAGCCTGCCGATCTTCGGCGAGCGCATCGAAACACCGTTTGGCCCCGCCGCCGGCCCCAACAGCCAGCTTGCGCAGAATATCATCGCGGCCTATGCCGCCGGCGCGCGCTTTTTCGAGGTCAAGACCGTGCAGAAGATGGACGGCGCGGAGCTTGCCGCCTGCGTTCCCCGTCCCTGTATCCTCGCCGCTGACGAGGGCTACAACCAGGAGTGGTCGACCGAACTGACCGTGCAGCAGGCGCAGGACGAGTACATCAAGGCCTGGTGCGCGCTCAAGGTCATGAGCAAGGTCTACGGCTTCGGCGATCCCGACGGGTTCGTGTTCAATATGTCCGTCGGCTATGACCTGGACGGCATCAAGGGCCGCAAGGTCAACACCTATATCAACAACATGATGGACGCGGGCAAGACCGCGCAGTTCAAGGAATGTAAAAAAGTCCTGACCGAGCTTTTCCCCGAGGAAAAGGACTTTATCGCCTCCATCTCCCCCAATGTTTCCCGCTCCGTCACGCTCTCCACGCTCCACGGCTGCCCGCCGCAGGAGATCGAGCGCATCGCAAGCTATCTTCTCAAGGAAAAGCACCTGCACACCTTCGTCAAGTGCAATCCGACCATTCTTGGCTACAAAACCGCGCGCAGCATCCTCGATTCCATGGGCTATGACTACGTTGTCTTTGATGAGCATCACTTCAACGAAGACCTCCAGTGGGAGGACGCCGTGCCGATGTTCGAGCGGCTGCAAAAACTTGCGGACAAGCACGGCCTCGAGTTCGGCCTCAAGCTCTCCAACACCTTCCCCGTCGATACGACGCGCGGCGAGCTTCCCAATGAGGAAATGTACATGTCCGGCCGCAGCCTCTTCCCGCTGACGATCGAGATGTGCAATCGCATCTCCCGCCAGTTTGGCGGCAAGATGCGCATTTCGTTCGCAGGCGGCGCGGACTACTTCAACTGCGACAAGCTGTTCGCCGCCGGCATCTGGCCCATCACCGTCGCCACCACCATCTTGAAGCCCGGCGGCTACAACCGCCTGCACCAGATGGTCGAAAAGGTCGAGGATATGCCCTATCGCTCATTTTCCGGCAACGACCCTGCCGCGATCTCCGACCTTGCCGCCTCCGCGCTGCACGACTTCCACCACCTCAAGGCAATCAAGCCGCTCCCCTCGCGCAAAAAAGATGAACAGGTGCCGCTGCTCGACTGCTTTACCGCGCCCTGCAAGGGCGGCTGCCCCATCGAGCAGGACATTCCCGAATATCTTGAGCTCTGCCGCAAGGGGCTCTACGGCCCGGCGCTCCGCCTCATCACCGAGAAGAACGCCCTGCCGTTTATCACCGGCACCATCTGCGCGCACCGCTGCCAGGGCAAGTGCTCGCGCAACTTCTATGAGGAATCCGTCCACATCCGCGAGACGAAGCTGCTTGCCGCGGAAAAGGGCTACAGCGCGCTTATGGCGTCGCTCCGTATGCCCGATCCCGTTGACGACAAGAAGGTCGCCATCGTCGGCGGCGGTCCGACCGGTATCGCCGCGGCGTACTTCCTCGGCCGCGAGGGCGTTCCTACCACGATCTTTGAGCGCGAGCGCAAGCTCGGCGGTGTGCCGCGTTATGTCATCCCCGCCTTCCGCATCAGCGACGAGGCCATCGACAAGGACATCGCGCTCATGGAGCGCTACGGCATCGAAGTGAAGCTCGGCAAGCCCGCCCCCTCCGTCGGTGAGCTCAAGAAGATGGGCTACACGCACATTCTAATGGCCACCGGCGCATGGAAACCCGGCAAGCTCGACATTGAAGGCAATGTGCAGGGCGTGATCGAGTGGATGAAGAAGATGAAAAAGCAGGTCAAGCCCTGCCTGCACGGCAACATTGTCATCGTCGGCGCGGGCAACACCGCGATGGACGCCGCGCGCGTTGCAAAGCGCATGGGCGCGCACGCGACCATCCTCTACCGCCGCACGAAGAAGTTCATGCCCGCCGACGAGCACGAGTTACAGCTCGCCATCGCGGACGGCGTGGAGTTTGTCGAGCTGGCCGCGCCCGTCAAACAGAGCCGCGGCAAGCTCCTGTGCGATAAGATGATCCTCGGCGAGCCGGACGAGAGCGGCCGCCGCAGCCCCGTCAAATCCGGCGAACAGTTCACCATTCCCTGCGACATGGTCATCTCCGCCGTGGGCGAGCAGGTCGACGCTGAGCTGATGGCCGCAAACGGCATTGAGATGGAGCGCAAGGGTCCCGCGTTCGAGACGAACATTCCCGGCGTGTACTGCGCGGGCGACGCGCACCGCGGCCCCGCCACCGTGGTCGAGGGCATTGCCGACGCCGCGCGCTTTGCCGAGATCGTCGTCGGCTACCCGCATGTTTACGACATCCCCGCCGAGGCTGATGTGACCGAGTTCGACGCGCAGAGCAAAAAGGGCGTGCTCTCCATGGCAAGCAAATGCAGCTGCGACGGTGAGCGCTGCCTGCAGTGCTCCACCGTGTGCGAGAACTGCGTCGATTCCTGCCCGAACCGCGCGAATGTCGTCATCAAGATGGCCGACGGCTCGCACGAGATCGTCCACGTCGACAAGATGTGCAACGAATGCGGCAACTGCACGCAGTTCTGCCCCTACGCCAGCGAGCCCTGCCACGACAAGTTCACCCTTTTTGATACGCGTGAGGACATGGACGAGAGCGAGAACTACGGCGTGCTCTTCGAAGACGACGATATGGTCCGCCTGCGCTACGAGGACGGTGTAAAGGAATACGACTTAGCCTCCTGCGACAACGATCTTCCCGTTGAGCTGGAGGCACTCATCCTCACCGTGCGCGATAAGTACAGCTATCTCTACCTGTAAGCAAAACGAAAAACGAGGGAGCCGGTGCGATGCACCGGCTCCCTCTTCCCTATTGTAAGCAAAAAAAGAGCGCTGCTTCAAGCAGCGCTCTTTTCGTTGTTCTGTGCTTTGCCTTACTTCTCGATCAGGGTGAGCTGATAGAGGATCTTGGCGATCTGCGCGCGGGTCAGGGACGCGGCAGGCTCGAAGGTGGTCTCGGTCATACCGCTGATGACCTTCGCGTCAACGAGCGCCATGACATAACCGTCGGTGCAGTCAGTGAACTTGCTCTCGGTCTTGGACTCGGCAAGCTTGTTGAGCTTGGCAGCGACCTGGCAGAACTCGAGACGGGAGATGGCCTTCGCGCCGTCGAGATCGGCGGCAACAAGACCCAGCTCCGCAGCCTTGGCGATGGCGTTCTTGCTCCAGTCGGCGCCGGTAGCGTCCGCAGCCTTGAGATCGCCGTGGCTGACAAGCAGGAGCTTGAGCGCGGCAGCCCAGGTCAGGGTATCGTTGGGCGCATAGGTGGTAGCGGAGGTGCCGTTGATGATGCCGTCATTGTAGAGGTCGATGACATACTTGCCGAACCAGGAGGAAACCTTGACATCCTTGAACGGGTTCATCAGAATACGGCCCTGAGGCGCGGCATACTGCGCACCGATCACGCCCTTGAGCTCGGTGGTGACGTACTCCATCACAGCCTCGTCCAGAGGGATACCGGTGTCGAACTTCGCGGTAGCGGCCTTGAAAGCATAATAGGTATCGCCGCCGGCAGCGCTGAAGTCATTGGTAACGACCGCATAGGTATCGTCCGCCTTGAACTCCTTGCCGTTGATGCTGTTGATCGTCACGCGGTTGATGCTCTTGGGGCCATAGTAGGTGGAAGCGGGATAGGTCTCAGCGTTGGCGTCATAGGCAACAGCCGTAGAAATGGTGTAGTTGATGCCGGCAACCTGCGGGAAGCCGCCGACGGGCAGGCTGTAGGTGGAAGCCTCGAGCACTTCGAGCAGCTCTTCGCCGGTAATGTAGATCGTAACGACCGTGTTGCCGAACGGCAGAACGGTGTTGATATCCTTCTTGGTGACGTCGCCCGGCTCGATGGCCGCGCGGATACCGCCGCCGTTGGTGATGGCAACCACATGGTCAGCATCGACCGTCAGACCTTCCTTGTTCTGCATGACCTTCCAGAGCATTGCATCGGTGATGAGATCGCCGTTGTTGGTCTCGCTGTCGCGGTTGCCGTTGGGGGCCTTCGCGCCGTTGAGCGTGACCTCGCTCTTGGCAAACACAACATCGTATTCCGCGTCGACACGGTCAACGATCGTCTTTGCCGCGGCGGCAACGCTCGCGTCCTTGGCAGTGTCTTCCTTGATCTCGAAGAGGGAGTTGCTCTCGATCTTCTTGGTGGCGTTGTCGATGACGATCACGCCGATGTTGGCAAACGCGGTACCGGTGGACTGAATGGGCTCGCCCTTCTCGCCCTTGGTCATCACGGTGTGGGAGTGACCGTCGATGATGAAGTCGATGCCCTTGACGGCGGCATAGAGATCGGTGGAGCGATAGGGAGCGGACTCAGCGTCGATGCCCAGATGCGCAAGGCAGATGACAACGTCGGCATCCTTGAGCGCCGCGACCTGATCGGCGGCAGCCTTGGTGAAGGCGTCACCGGTCGCAAAGGTCAGACCCTTGATGAGCGCGGGGTTGGCCTTGGTCTGGGTCTCGGGGGTCTCCATGCCGAAGAAGCCGACCTTCACACCGGACTTGGTGGTGTAGGTGTAGCTGGCATCGAAGATGGGGGTGCCATCCTCATTGAAGACGTCCGCGCAGACGACCTTGAACTTGGCCTTGCTCATGTTTTCCTTGAGCTGGGCATAGCCGTAGTCGAACTCGTGGTTGCCGAGGGTAACGACATCGTAGCCGGCGGCATTCATCATCGTGACCGCATCAGCGCCCTTGGTGACACTGACATAGGTCTTGCCCTGGCTGTAGTCGCCGGCGTCGACGAGAATGACCTCGGCGCCCTTGGCCTCATAGTCGGCCTTGAGCTGGGCGATGTAGGCATAGCCATTGACCGCACCATGCACATCATTGGTGTGCAGAATGACAGTCTTGCCCGCCATCGTCGCTTCTTCGGTCATGACTTCGGGCTCCTTTGTGGCTGCCGTGTCCTCGAGCGCAAAGCCGGTCACAGTCAGGCTGAGAACCATTGCCATTGCGAGCAGGACGGATAGGAACTTACGCATAGTGTTTTCCTCCTCTTTTTTCACTCCACACTTCTCTGCCCGCCGCCGTGACGCGCAGCTTCTTCACATCTCATCTCTCACCGTCGTCAGCACACAAAAATGTCCGGTTTTGCACAGTTCAGAGCGGAATGTAGTATGGTTTTATTATACCGTGTACGCGCGTCTTTCTCAATACGTTATTCTTCTGAAATTCTGACAAAAATCTTGTTTGCATCACACATTTTTTCTTCTTTCTATGGAAATTCAGGCGGGAATATGCTATGCTGACTTTATCTTGGAACAGTATCTTAGAACAGTATTTTTCCATAAGGAGGTCTCTTCCGTGAAAACAGTGCTTCGAGGCGGTTTTGTTGTCAGCGGCCGCGGCTGCCGCCGTGCCGATGTGCTCATCGACGGTGAAAAAATTGAAAAGGTCGGCCATATCCCGCCCGATCTCGCCGCGCAGAGCGAGATCGTCGATGTGACGGGCTGCACGCTCTTTCCCGGCTTTATCGACGCGCACACGCACTTTGACCTTGACGTGTGCAACACCACAACGGCCGATGATTTTGAAAGCGGCAGCAAAAGCGCCATTCGCGGCGGCACGACGACGGTCATCGACTTCGCCTGCCCCAATAAAGGAGAATCCCTTGCCTACGGGCTTGATCTCTGGCATAAAAAGGCGGACGGCAAGTGCTACTGCGACTATGGCTTCCACATGACCATCGATGACTGGAACGAGAGCATCGAGTCTGAGCTTGACGCGATGTTCGACGCCGGTATCACCTCTTTTAAGATGTACCTTACCTATCCCGCCATGATGATCGGCGACGGCGCAGTATATCGCGCGCTTAAGGCGCTGAAGGTACGCGGCGGCATCGCGGGCGTTCACTGCGAGAACGCAGGCGTGATCGACGAGCGTATTGCCGAGCTCAAGGCGAGCGGTTTGGGTTCAGACGTGGTGTCGCACCCTGTCTCGCGCCCCGATTATTTAGAGGCCGAAGCCGTCTCCCGCCTTCTTCGCATCGCGCAGGCGGCGGACGCGCCTGTGATCATCGTCCACACGACGAACCGAGCGTCGCTCGCGGAGATTGCCGCGGCGCGCCGCCGCGGGCAGACCGTGTATGTCGAGACCTGCCCGCAGTACTTGGCGCTTGACGACGGCGTTTACTACGATCCCGACTATTCCTCCGCCGCGCGCTACGTCTGCGCGCCGCCCATCCGCTCACAGGAGGACAGCGAGGCGCTTTGGAAGGCGCTACGCCGCGGCGAGGTGCAGACCATTTCGACCGACCACTGCTCTTTTACCCTTGAGCAGAAGGACATGGGGCGCGAGGACTTTACGAAGATCCCCGGCGGTCTCCCCGGCGTTGAAACGCGCGGCGAGGTCGTATACACCATTGCAGCAAGCGAAAACAAGCTCTCCCTTGCCGGCGTCTGCCGCGCACTGAGCGAAAATCCCGCAAAGCTCTACGGTCTCTTCCCCCGCAAGGGCGTGATCGCCGCGGGCAGCGACGCCGATATTGTTGTCTACGATCCCGGTGCGAGCCACGTGCTCCGCGGCGCGGAGCTTCTCTCCAAAGCGGGCTACACGCCGTTTGAGGGCTTCCGCACGAACGGCGGCATTGCAAAGGTCTATCTGCGCGGCAGTTTGCAGGTGGACGGCGGCAAGGTCATCGGCGGAAAAACGGGCAAATATTTAAAGCGCGGCAAATGCGCACTGTGAGGTAAACCAATGGATCTGAGAGAGATATTATTTGCGCAATTCCCTGCGTTTTTTCTGCTGAGTCTGCTGTTTCTGGCCGCGCATCTGCGCGTTCGCAAGCGCAGCGCAGTCAAGTCGGTGCTGTGGGTGCTGCTCTTCGGCGCGGCGCTCGCGGTCTCGATCCTTTTCTGCTTCCTTGGCATGCAGGCAAAGTACTGGACGGTCAAGACGCTCTTCAAGCTCAAGTTCTGGAGCTGGCTCGGCCTTGCGATCGTGGTGGTGCTGCTCGTGCTGCGCATTGTCTTTAAGCTGCAAAACAAGCACACCCGGCATGTGATGGAAAAGGAACGCGCCAAGGCGGAAAAGGAGCGTGAGCAGGCTGTCGCGCAGGCGCGCGAAGAGGGCCGCGTCGAAGCCATGGCCTCTCAGCAGGCGCAGAAGGCCGAGGCTGCGGCGGAAGTATCCGCACCCGATGCCGCGTCTGACGATGCGCAGAATGAGATGGTTGGTAACGCTGCGGAAAAGGAGGGCAAAGCATGCCAGCAGAGCATTCCACGCGCAGGCGCGTGATCTATTTCGACATTCTCCGCATCGTGGCGATCTTCTTTGTTGTTTTTGTGCATCTTGCCGCGCAGCACTGGGCAGATGTTGACATCAGTTCACGGGCGTGGTTTGCCTTCAATCTCTACTGTACCACTGGAAAATGGTCGGTTCCCATCTTTGTGATGATCAGCGGCGCGCTGTTTCTCGGGCGCGATGTCAGCATCTCCGCCATTCTCAAAAAGAACGTCGCGCGCATCGCTACAGTCTTTCTCTTCTGGTCGGGCTGCTATGCGCTCGTCTATCTTGTCTTTCGTCACGCGCCGCTTTCGGTCGTGCTTTCCCAGTTCATCACGGGGCATTATCATCTGTGGTTTCTCTACATGATCGTAGGGCTGTATCTGCTGATCCCGCTGCTGCGGCCGATCGTGCAAAGTGAAACGCTTACGCGCTACTTCCTGCTGCTCGCGTTTATCTTCACCTTTCTTCTGCCCCAGCTTGCCCTGTTTCTCTCCTTTGTTTCGTATCAGGCAAGCGCGGTCATTCACACCGTCATCATGTACTCCTACTGCTTTTTCCCGCTCGGCTTCACCGCTTATTTCATCGGCGGATACTATCTCAGCCGGAGGGACTTTAGCCGCAGGGAAGAAATCATTCTCTATTGCATCGGCGTTGCCGGTCTTTTGGTATCCGTGTTCGCCCCCGTCGCTCTTTCAAGGGCACAGGGCGCACCGAGCGATATCTTCTACACCTACAATTCGCTCAATGTTCTCTGCACAAGCGTACCGATCTTCGTCTTTGCCAAGCAGCATCTGAATTTCCCTCGCATGGGTGAAAAAGCCTACACGTTCCTCCGCAAGATGTCGAAATACAGCTTCGGTGTCTATCTCGTCCACCCCATGGTCATTGAGCTGCTGCAGCATTTCGGCATCGACACCTTCTCCTGCAACGCCTTTTTCTCCGTGCCGCTGCTCGCAGTCTTTGTGTTCGCGGTCTCCACGGCGATCTCGGCACTGCTCAACGCCATTCCCGTCATCAAGGATCATTTTGTATAATCAAAAACGCCCCGCGAATCAGGCGATTCGCGGGGCGCTTTTCTGTTTTTTATGCGTCGGTCTCAATGCCGCGCTTGTCGAATTCCTCGACCAGCAGTGTAAGGTCGTTCGGCAGGCTCATCGGCTCGCCGCAGAATTTGATGGCATTCGCCACGTCCTTGAGTCCGTTGCCCGTGACGACCGACACAACCGTGTCGTTCTCGCCGAGAACGCCCTGCTCGCAGAGCTTTTTCACGCCCGCCGCGCCGGTGACGCCCGCAGGCTCGCCGAAGACGCCGCAAGTCATGCCCAGCAGCTTCTGCGCCGCCATGATCTCCTCGTCCGTCACGTTCACCACGATGCCGTTCGACTCGCGGATCGCCATGAGCGCCTTGTCCGCGTTGCGCGGCACACCGACAGCGATGGAGTCCGCCAGCGTGTTTTCCTCCATCGGTTCCCAGGGCTTATCCTCCGCGATGGCGCGGTTGATGGGGTGGCAGCCCTCCGCCTGCGCGGAAATAAGGCGCGGGAGCTTATCGATCAACCCGACGGCGTAGAGATCCTTGAATCCTTTCCACACGCCTGCGATGGTGCAGCCGTCACCGACGGAAATGGCGAGATAGTCCGGCATTTTCCACTCAAGCTGCTCGGCGATCTCGAGTGAAACAGTCTTCTTTCCCTCGGAGAGATAGGGATTGATGGCGGCATTGCGGTTGTACCAGCCCCACTTGTCGATGGCCTTTTTTGAAAGCTCGAAGGTCTCTTCGTAGTTGCCCTTGACAGAAATGACGTTCGCGCCGAAGGTCATCAGCTGTGCGACCTTCCCCTTGGGCGCGCGCTCGGGGACAAAGATGAAGGTCTTGAGGCCGGCGGCAGCGGCGTTGCCCGCAAGGGACGAAGCCGCATTGCCGGTCGACGAACAGGCGATGATCTTTGCTCCCGCCTCCCCCGCCTTGGCGACCGCCATGGCGGAGGCGCGGTCTTTTAAGGATGCGGTCGGGTTCTGGCCGTCGTCCTTGACCCAAAGCTTTTTAAGGCCGAGCATTTTTGCAAGGCGCGGTTCTTCATAGAGCGGGCTCCAGCCCACGCGCAGCGGCGTATCCGGCGTTGTTTCCTCCACGGGCAGCAGCTCGCGGTAGCGCCACATGGTATGCGGGCGGGACTTGAGCGTTTCCTTGGTCAGATTTTTCTTAATGTAGTCGTAATCGTAGATGATGTCGAGAATGCCGCCGCATTCACAAGTTGTAAGATTTGGCGTCGCCTCGTATTCCCTGCCGCACTTGACGCAGCGCGCGCATTTGACATTTTTGAGCATAATGATCCTCCTTTGCCTGTCAAAAAGGGGCAGGTCGCCCTGCCCCTTTTAATTTTTTGAGATCTTAGAGCGCCTTCAAAAGACCCGTTGCTTCGTTGAACTCGTTGATGAGCTCGTCTAGTTCCTTCGCCTGCGCGTGGACGGCGTCCCACGTGCCCTTGGTGTCGTACCAGAGGGCGTTGAGATCCTTGACGTCGCGCGCCTGCTGCTCGACCCAGGTATAGTACTTGAGGTTGTGGATGCGCTTGCGGTCGTTGTACGTCAGCTCGAGCATGCTGTCGGTCTTGAGGCCGAGCATGTGAAGGTTGTGGTCGAGGCGCGCCTCCTCGGCGTTGTACGCGCCGTGCATCTCGTTGAGCTCCTCGATGCGGGACTGATACATCACGGCAGAGTCGGTCAGGACGGTGCAGACAACGTCGTCCTCGCCCAGCTCATAGTACTTGGCCATCTTGATGCAGCAGAGCACGTTTGCAATGCCGGAGATACCGAGCCACGTGAGCTTTTCGATAAGCTCGTCGGAGAGCTTCAGCTCCTCCTTGAGATACTTCTGCCCCTCGGCCGTATTGAAGAGGCGCAGCAGGCGCTGGGAATCCTCGTCGTCGATGGCGATGGCCATGTCGGTGTTCTTCACGTTGTGGATCCACGGAATGTGCTTGTCGCCGATGCCCTCGATGCGGTGGCCGCCGAAACCGTTGTTGAGAATGGTCGGGCACTGAAGCGCCTCGCCAACGCCGAGCTTCATGCCGGGATAGCGTTCCTTCAAAAGGTCGCCCGCCGACATCGTACCGGCGGAACCGGAGGTGAAGCACGCGCCGGCGAGCTTCTGCCCGGGCTTCTTGACCGCCTCAAAGAGGTCAGCAAGAGCATAGCCGGTGACATTGTAGTGCCACAGCGGGTTGCCCATCTCTTCAAACTGGTTGAAGATCATCATGCTCGGGTCCTGCTTGAGCTCCCACGTCTTATCAAAGATCTCCTTGACGTTACTTTCGCAGCCCGGCGTCGCGATGACCTGACCGGCGATCTTGCTGAGCCACTCAAAGCGCTCCTTGCTCATCTCGGCGGGGAGAATGGCGACAGAGTCGACCGCCAAGAGCTTGGAGTTGAATGCGCCGCCGCGGCAGTAGTTGCCCGTGGAGGGCCATACGGCGTGGTGATAGTCCGCGTCGAACTGGCCGGTCACAAGGCGCGGGGCAAGGCAGCCGAAGGACGCGCCGACCTTGTGGCAGCCCGTGGGGAACCACTTGCCCGCCATGGCGATAATGCGGCACTTCACGCCGGACAGCTCAGAGGGGATCTCGACATAGTTCGGCACCTTCTGGAAGAGACCGCCGGACTCCTTGGCTTCGTTCTTCCACGTGATACGGAAGAGGTTCAGCGGGTTCACATCCCACAGGCCGACATTCTTGAGCTTTTCCTGGATCTTCTCAGGAATCGTCTCAGGATGCTGCATCTGCGCGATGGTCGGAATAATGACGTTGTTTTCCTTGGCCTTCTGAATGTTGTGCGCAAGGCCGGTCTTATTGATGGTCAAATCAATCTTGCCCATGGTTCACTTCTCCTCCTGTTGTTTGTCAATATAAGAATATAGCGTATATTTGGATATGCCAAAATATTTTGCGATCTTGTCGCCAGACTTTGTGACGAGGAACGCTCCGTTCTGGCTCAAAAAGCCGATGGCGCGCATCTTATCTTCCTTGTTCATCAGCGCGACGGGTTTACCGACAAGCGCGACCGACTGGGCGATCAGCTCGTCAAGCAGGTCATTGACGTTGACGATCTTTTCCGGCTCGCTCTGCGCCTCGTCCTTGGTGTCGATCAGCTCGTGTACTGCGCCCTCGACCATCAGAAGTGAGGAAATATCGTAGTTGATGCCAAGGATCGCAACCACCTTGCCGCTCCTGCCGCGGATATACATGGTAGAGGACTTGAGGATCTTCCCGTCCGGCGTTTTGGTGAGATAGCTCAAGTGGTCGCTCGGCTGCGCATCAGCCTGACGCACCTGCTCGAGCACAACATGCGACGCGCCGTCGCCCACCTTTCTGCCCGTCACATGGCCGTTTTCGATGGCGACAATGGAATGCTCCGGATGCTTGGCGCCCACGTCGTGGATCACCACCTCGCAGTGGCTGCCAAACGTCGCCGCAATCCCCTTTGCGACCTGTTCGAGTGTTTTCAGCGTTGCGGCTTCTATGGTCTATCCCTCCTCTGCCTGCCGGCGGCAATTTGCTGTGCATCTTGCACATCTTTCCAGCACCGTCAGCGTGATCTTTCATTCCTATGATACCATAAATCAACTGAATTGCAATCATTTTCTTAAAATAATTTTGAAACGCAAATTTTTTGTTTGACAACCATGGTTCTTATGCTATGATAAGGATAGTGTAACAGAAAATTGACCTCGACTGACAGAAAATACTATTACATTTAACGGAGGTTTCCCATGGATTTTGAAGCCATCAAAAAAGCCGCACAGGCCTACAGCCCCGATATGACCCGTTTTCTACGCGATATGATCGCCATTCCCAGCGAGAGCTGCGAGGAAAAGGGCGTTGTCATGCGCATCAAGGAAGAGATGGAAAAACTCGGCTACGACAAGGTTGAGATCGACGCGCTCGGCAATGTCATCGGCTGGATGGGCACGGGCGACAAAATCATCGCCATCGACTCCCACATCGACACCGTCGGCATCGGCAACCGCGAGAACTGGACGCACGACCCGTATGCGGGCTACGAAGATGACAAGATCATCTACGGCCGCGGCGGCAGCGACCAGGAGGGCGGCATGGCAGCTGCTGCTTACGGCGCAAAGATCATGAAGGATCTTGATCTCATTCCCGAGGGCTACAAGATCATGGTTGTCGGCTCCGTGCAGGAGGAGGACTGCGACGGTATGTGCTGGCAGTCCATCGTCAACGAATACTTCAAAGGTCCCGAGGACGCAAGAAGCAAGATCGAATTCGTCATTTCGACCGAGCCGACCGACGGCGGCATCTACCGCGGGCATCGCGGCCGCATGGAGATCCGCGTCGACATGCACGGCGTTTCCTGCCACGGTTCCGCACCCGAGCGCGGCGACAATGCCATTCATAAGATGGCTGAGGTTATCCTGAATGTGCGCGATTTGAACGAAAATGACGCCGGGGACGATAAAAAAATTAAAGGTCTTGCCAAGATGCTCGATCCGAAGTATAATCCTGAACATTGGGAGGATGCGCGTTTCCTCGGCCGCGGCACTTGCACCACGAGCCAGATCTTCTACACCTCCCCCTCCCGCTGCGCCGTGGCGGACTCCTGCGCCATCTCCATCGACCGCCGCATGACCGCCGGCGAAACGTATCAGTCCTGCCTCAAGGAGATTGAAGATCTCCCCGCGTGCAAAAAGTACGCAAAGGACGTCAAGGTCAGTATGTACATGTATGACCGTCCGGCGTGGACGGGTCACGTTTACGAAACGGAATGCTTCTTCCCCACCTGGATCAACAAGGAGAGCGCCCCCCACGTGCAGGCGCTTGTCGACGCGCACCACGCCCTCTGGGGCAAAGAACGCATCGGCGCGGACGAAAAGGCCATGTCCACGCGCGCCGGCCGTCCGCTGACGGATAAGTGGACATTCTCGACGAACGGCGTTTCCATTCAGGGCCGCTACGGGATCCCCTGCGTCGGCTTCGGCCCGGGCGCGGAATCGCAGGCGCACGCGCCCAACGAGATCACGTGGAAGCAGGATCTCGTCACCTGTGCGGCGCTCTATGCCGCCGTCCCCGGCCTTTACAAGCCCGGCGATAAGAGCGAATCCGCCACGAGCTTCCGTCAGGAGCTGACGGGCAACGACATTAAATAAATGCGGGTCCTTGAACCCATACTATGTGATAAAGGAGAAAATCACCTATGAGCAAGACTGTTGAACTGGCGCGCCATCTCGAGACGCTGCACATCAATAATATGTACAAGACCGACTTCTACTGGACGTGGGATAAGACCGACGAGGAGATCGACGCAGTCTTCACCGTGGCCGACGCGCTGCGCGACCTGCGCGAGCGCAACAAGAACACGAAGATCTTCAATTCCGGCCTTGGCATTTCCATCTTCCGCGACAACTCCACGCGCACGCGCTTCTCGTTCGCCTCCGCGTGCAACCTGCTGGGTCTTGAGGAGCAGGTACTTGATGAAAAGAAATCCCAGATCGCACACGGCGAGACCGTGCGCGAAACGGCAAACATGGTCTCCTTCATGGCCGATGTCATCGGCATTCGCGACGATATGTTCATCGGCGAGGGGCACAAGTATCAGAAGACCTTCATGGACGCGCTCGAAGAGGGCTACCGCGACGGCATTCTCGAGCAGCGCCCGACGCTTGTGAACCTCCAGTGCGACGTCGATCACCCGACGCAGTGTATGGCGGATATGCTTCACATCATCCACCACTTCGGCGGTGTGGAGAATCTCAAGGGCAAGAAGGTCGCCATGACCTGGGCCTATTCCCCGAGCTACGGCAAGCCCCTCTCCGTCCCGCAGGGCGTTATCGGCCTCTTCACCCGCTTCGGCATGGACGTCACCCTCGCTCACCCCGAAGGCTACGAGGTCATGCCCGAGGTCGAGGAGATCGCAAAAAAGAATGCGGCAGCCACCGGCGGCAGCTTCAAGAAGTGCAACGACATGAAGGAAGCCTTCAAGGACGCCGACATCGTCTATCCCAAGTCCTGGGCGCCGTTCAAGGCCATGGAGGAGCGCACGAAGCTCTATCAGGCCGGCGACAAGGACGGCATCGACGAGCTGGAGAAAAAGCTGCTCGCGCAGAACGCCGAGCACAAGGATTGGGCCTGCACCGAGGAGATGATGAAGCTCACAAAGGACGGCAAGGCGCTCTATCTCCACTGCCTGCCCGCCGACATTACCGGCCTTTCCTGCCCCGAGGGCGAGGTCGACAACAGCGTGTTCGACCGCTATATCGTCCCCCTGTACAAGCAGGCTTCCTACAAGCCCTATATCATCGCTGCAATGATGTTCCTCGCACAGGTCAAGGATCCCGTCCGCGCCCTGATGGAGATGGACAAGAGCGGCGAAGAGCGCAAGATGTTCTAAAGCGCACCGATCATGTAAAAAGGCGGCACAGCCGCTTTTGAGAGAAGAGAGTTTTTAAAAAATCAAGGAGAGATAGTCATCATGAGCAAGAGAATCGTCATCGCCCTGGGCGGCAACGCGCTGGGCAACACCCCCTACGAGCAGCTCGCCCTCGTCACCGAGACCGCAAAGCCCATCGTCGATCTGATCGCGCAGGGCAACGAGGTCATCATCGCCCACGGCAACGGCCCGCAGGTCGGCATGATCAACCTCGGTATGTCCACTGCCGCTGAGGCCAAGGCCATCAAGTCCGATATGCCCTTCCCCGAGTGCGGCGCGATGAGCCAGGGCTACATCGGCTATCATCTGCAGAACGCCATCGGCAACGAGCTTACGAGCCGCAAGATGGACAAGGACGTTGCCACGGTCGTGACGCAGGTGCTCGTTGATGAGGCTGACCCCGCCTTCCAGCACCCCACCAAGCCCGTCGGCGCGTTCTACGACAAGGAGACTGCCGACCGCATCGCCGCTGAAAAGGGCTACACGATGGTCGAGGACGCGGGCCGCGGCTACCGTCAGGTCGTTCCCTCCCCCAAGCCGATCGACGTCATCGAAAAGAACACCGTCAAGGCGCTCGTTGACAACGGCACGGTCGTTATCACGGTCGGCGGCGGTGGTATCCCCGTCGTGCGCAAGGACGGCAAGCTCTACGGCACGCCCGCGGTCATCGACAAGGACTTTGCCTCCGCCAAGCTTGCCGAGCTCCTCGATGCTGATATGCTCGTCATCCTGACGGCGGTCGAGAAGGTCGCCATCAACTTCGGCAAGCCCAATCAGAAGGGTCTCGACACCCTGACGCCGGACGAGGCGCGCAAGTATATCGACGAAAAGCAGTTCGCTCCCGGCTCCATGCTGCCGAAGGTGCAGGCCGCCATGTCGTTTGCCGAGAGCAAGC
>OLSD01000055.1_pt1 | contig 105238 bp, 98 predicted proteins | sample 1672211 | NCBI WGS metagenome assembly OLSD01 (sample SAMEA3136659, study PRJEB25190) | human gut metagenome | reverse complement strand
GAGCAGAAGCTGGAACTGGTGGACGCCGCTGTGAAGCATCTGAAAGCGCAGCAATAATACATAGCAAACGGGCAGACTAGCCTCAATAGCCGGTCTGCTCGTTTTGCTATGATTACGCCTGCTTGAAATACTTCTCCCATGTAAATTTGAAAATCTGCACGTTATCCTGTTCCCATCGCTTGAACTTTTGCAGCGGGACGCCAAGCTGCGCCGCATATGCCTTCTGCGTCAAGCCGAGCCGCTGGCGTATGGCTTTGATTTGTGTTCCCTGGCCCCGCAGCAGAAACAGGTTATAGTCATCCAGCAAATCCTCCAGCGGCACCTCAAACAGCTCCGCCAGCTTCTCCATATGTTCCTTCGGATAAAAGTCCCGCCCTGACTCCTCATAATGGATGTAGGTACTGCGGTCGATGCCCGCATAGTCTGCCATGTCACGCTGACGAAGTCCTTTTTGATAGCGATACCACCGCAGCTTGTCCGCAATTTCCGTGATCTCAGATGCGTCCGAAAACCGCAGATTGAACTTCTCGGCATCCAAAAACTTGTGTGGAAGGACGACGGGAAACTTGAGAATTTGAAGCGGCGCAACTTTTAACGTACCTGCAACATTCGCAGCCAATACATAGCTGCGGACTTTCAGGCGGCAGAACATAGACCATTTTGCCCCAAAAGGTTCATGGTTTTCCACCTCAACCGCCGATTGTTCTGCTACGATAGTATAGCATTTTCAATACACCGGCTGGCGTAGGTGGCCAGGCGGACTTTTTTGTCGGGCTTGAACGTCGTGATGCCTTTGATGAGCCCGATGGTGCCGATGGAGATCAGGTCGTCCTGGTCGCTGGCCTGGACGTAGTATTTTTTCAAAATGTGGGAGACCAGGCGGAGATTGTGCTCCACCAGCTTGTTGCGGGCTTCCAGATCGCCCTGGGCCAAGCGTTCCAGATAGGCCCGTTCCTCCTCCGCCTTCAACGGACGGGGAAACGACCCCGTGCTCCCCAGCCGAAGAGGGTAGCAGAGGGTGTGGAGCAGCAGTAACAGAGCAGATAACATAGGGCAGCACCTCCTGTGTTCCACTCTATTCCAACAGAGCCTGTCTTTAGTTCCTTTTTTCCGTTGTCGTCTTCCCAAGCGTTGTCTTTTCTTCTGCCTGCTGTTGTGGTACACTAAAAATAAAAGAAGGTGATAGAAGATGAATTGCCCCAACTGCGGTGCGGCGGTCTTTGTCAAAGGCAGCCAATGGGAATGTGGCTGGTGTGGGAACTGCGGCCGTCTTGCCCCCGTCCCTCAGCCTGCGCCGACGGTCCGCCTGACGATCCTGCCCCAGACGCAGAGCGCGTCCCCGTCGCCCGCCAGACCCAAAAGCGCACCTGCACCCTGGACCTCGCCCACCTGGCAGCTCCGGCTCAAAAACTACTTTGCGGAAGATCCTAGCGCCGCCCTGGCCCTCTGGCGGGAAGCGTTGGACGCCGCCGGCCCCCAACTCCAACGCAGCCGCACCACGGCGGAACAGCTCCTGCCCAACGTCATCCAGCGCCCTTGGCTCTATGAGAACGACGAAACGCACCTTCTCCCGCTCCTCTACGCCCTGGAAGAGGAGCGCTTCGCCCGCCAGATCTTTCAGAGCGCCTCTGTCGACGGCCTGCAATTAGACCTCCTCCGCGCCTGCAACCACCTGCACCGCCAAGCCCTGGGCGCCCGCCTGCTGGCACTCCTGCGGCAAAACCCCTTTCCTGCATCCGCCTGGCAAATGCCCCCGTCCCGATATGAGCAGGCCCTAGCCCGCGGCCTAAGCGGGAAGAAACCTCGGTAGACAACGAGGGGAATTGGTCAATGCAGCGCCTTTGTGGGACAGACTTTCGTGCATTTGTAGCAGAGGATGCACTCCGTTCCATTTTTCCGTCTGCGGGATTCTTTGTTGACCTCCACGTTCATGGGGCAGACTCGGAGACACTTCCCACAATGGACGCACTGATCCTCATCGCAGTGGACGCGCAGCAGAGAAAAATAGCTCATGGGCTTGAGAAACACCGTGATGGGACACAGATACTTGCAGAACGCCCGATTATCTTTGAATCGGAAGGCAAACGCAATGCCGACAATATAGTAAAGCGCATTCCCGGCGAGGAATAGCCAGAACATGATCTGTTCCAAGTGTGTGACCTTCATCAGAAAAAGCCCGGATACCAGCGCCAGAGACAGAGCGAACATCACATAGCGCAGAACGCCCAGCTTTTCCCTGCGCGGCTTTTGTGGCTGCTTGTAGGGCAGAAAGTCCAGCACCATCGCCGTCCAACAGGCGTAGCCGCACCAGCCGCGCCCAAACAGCAGCGGTCCCAAAATCTTTGCAACTGCGTAGTGGATGGTCGCCGCCTCAAAAACACCGAGAAACAGGTAGTACCAGAAGCCTTCGATCTGCATATTCTCGTGGGAGATCACGCCGAGGTACAGCAGCATATAACTGCCCACCGCCAACTGGACGAAATGGCGGGCATAGCGTTTCTCAGCGGTAAAGAGCGCCGTCCCCAGCGCAAGGCAAGCTCCGATGTAGCTGAAATTCAGCAGATAGAATAGATTGTCCTTTGTGAGCCATAGCGTGACCGCAACAGCTTCAAATAGCAGAAACAGCAGCAGGGACGGCACATAGTTGTGAAATCTGTTATGGCTTCTCATCGTCTTCCTCTTTTCTATATTGACAATTCAGTGTAGCAGACAAATGAAAAAATAGTAATCATATTCTCGTAAAACATCGGTAAAATACAAGAAGCGCCTCTGTCGATGCCTGGTTGCGTGTCGGCAGAGGCACTTTTTTGTCAAAAGAAAACCACTAGCTCTGCTAGTGGAAAGAAAAAGCCAACATCATTTCATTTTTTGGGGGGAAGGATCTCAATCGTACTTTCCCGTACCCTAGGCGGTTCGGGCTCCTCCTCCTCAGCGGTGCAGATATAGATCTCCTCTGCCCGTGCCAACGCCGCCCGCAGAATACGGGCAGAGGACAGAGCCAACGGGATGCGTTCCAGTGGATCGATCACTTCGTCCACCGCGCTGCACAGCACGGCGTACATCTTTTGGTAGTCAGCCATCGGCCGTTCCCTCCGTTTTGTTGTTCATTCAGCGCCAGTGAGATGCCGTGCGCTGGGATCAGGAAAGGGAAATGGGGGAGTATCCTGCAAGGATCTCTGCTGCCTCTATTTTAGCCGAAGCGACCGCCAGATGCAAGCAGAAAAAACTGTCCGGGAACCGCAGGATTCCCGGACAGGATACAGAGGGGGAAACGTCAGCCTCGCAAAGTGATCTCGTGGCGCTTGGGGCCGGTGGAGACGATGCGGATGGGTGTTTCGATCTCTTTTTCGATGAAGTCTACATAAGCCTTGGCGTTGGCGGGCAGGGCGTCGTAGTCCGTGATGCCGCGGATGTCGCTCTTCCAGCCGGGCAGGGTGGTGAAGACGGGTTTGGCTCGCTCCAGCAGGGCGGGGACGGGGAAGTCCTTGGTGACCTTGCCGTCGATCTCATAGCCGGTGCAGACCTGGATCTCGTCCAGATAGCCCAGCACATCCAGGCAGGTCAGGGCCACTTGGGTGGCACCCTGGACCATGCAGCCGTATTTCGTAGCCACGGTGTCGAACCAGCCCACCCGGCGGGGACGGCCGGTGGTGGCGCCGAACTCGCCCTTGTCACCGCCGCGGCGGCGCAGCTCGTCGCCGGCCTCGCCCAGAAGTTCACTGACGAACGGCTCCGTCTTCGAGCCGACGCAGGAGGAGTAGGCCTTGGACACGCAGATCACGTCCTCCATGGCTGTGGGAGGCACGGGAGCGCCCACGCAGCCGAAGCCGGCCAAGGTGTGGGAGGAGGTGGTCATGGGAACGATGCCCAGGTCCGGGTCCTTCATGGCCCCCAGCTGGCCCTCCAGCAGGATGGATTTTCCGTCTTTCACAGCCTGGTGCAGGAAGGTCACGGCGTCACCCACATAGGGCTTGATGATCTCGCGCATCTTCAGCAGGTCCTGGAAGAGCTCGTCTGCGTCGATGCGGGGCTTGTGATACATGTTCTCGAAGAGAATGTTTTTGATCTCGACAGCGTGGTTGAGATGCTCTTTCAGGCGGGCCTCGTCGAACAGATCGCAGACCTGGATGCCGATCTTGGCGTACTTGTCGGAGTAGAAGGGGGCGATGCCGCTCTTGGTGGAGCCGAAGGCATGGCCGCCCAGGCGCTCCTCTTCGTAGGCGTCCTGGAGGACGTGATAGGGCATGAGCAGTTGGGCCCGCTCCGAGATGATCAGGTTGGGGGCGGGTACCCCGGCGTCCAGCAGGCTGGTCAGTTCATCGGTGAGCTTGCGGATGTCCAGGGCGACCCCGTTGCCGATGACGTTGGTGATGTGAGAGTAGAACACGCCCGAAGGCAGGGTGTGCAGGGCGAAGCGGCCATAATCATTGATGATGGTGTGCCCCGCATTGGCGCCGCCTTGGAAGCGGACGACGATGTCTGACGTCTCCGCCAGCAGATCGGTGATTTTCCCTTTGCCTTCGTCGCCCCAGTTGGCGCCGACGATCGCTTTTACCACAGGAACCCCTCCTATTATAATAAGAAGATAAATTGTTTGTCTTGTTTCTTTCGGCGGTGGGGAAGTGCCCCCGAAAATACAACTCATTATAATACTCTGTATTTCAAGATGCAAGGGTGAAGTAGAAAAATTTCATGGATTCCCAGATTTTTGTCAAAATCGCGGAAAGTTCCCCTTTACATTCATGATTTAACTTGCTAAAATATGAAAGCAGATAAGACAAAGGAGTGGTGTTCCCATGAAGAAAACACCCAAGGAAGACTACGAGCTGCTCTACGAGAGCCTCTTGCAGTTAAAATCGGTGGAGGAGTGCCGCAAGTTTATGGAGGACCTATGCACCGTCACCGAGCTCAAGGCTATGGGCCAGCGGATCGAGGTGGCCATGTACCTGCGGGAGGGGATGATCTACCAGGATATCCTCAAGCACACCGGGGCCAGCAGCGCCACCATCAGCCGGGTCAACCGCTGCCTGCAATACGGCGCAGACGGCTACCAGACCATCCTGCCCCGCCTGGACCCCATCTGGGAGGAGAAGAAGCACCGTGACACAGAAGCATGAACCTTTCGGCGATCTGACCCTGGGCGAAGAAGAGACCTACGACGCCCTGGCCGCCTGCTATGACGACATGACCGCAGATGTCGATTATCCCGCCTGGGCAGATTTTATCGAGGCCCTCTTCGCCGGCTCCCCCTGTCCGGTCCATGGGGAGCCGTTCCACACGGTCCTGGACCTGGCCTGCGGCACAGGCACCATGTCTTTTTTATTGGCCGAGCGGGGCTATGAAGTGATTGGCGTGGACTTTTCCCCGGAAATGCTGGCTGTGGCTGCGGAGAAATCCCTGGAAGGGGAGGGGGAAGCCCCCATTTTCCTCTGCCAGAGCATGGAGAAGCTGGACCTCTACGGGACCGTCGACGCCTGCGTCTGCCTGTTGGACAGTGTGAACCACGTGACGGAGCCGGACCGCCTCCAACAGGCCCTCCGCCGCGTTTGGCTGTTCTTAGAGGCCGGGGGCCTCTTTATCTTTGATGTGCACACCCCAGAGCACTTGCAGAGCCTGGACGGCGGCTTGTTTTTGGATGAGACCGACGATGCCTACTGCGTCTGGCGCACGGAGTATGACCCGGAAGAAGCGATCTGCACCTATGGCATGGACGTCTTCCAGCGGGAAGGGGAGGCCTGGTACCGCTCCACCGAGGTCCACGAGGAGCGGGCCTATTCCATCGAGACCCTGACGGAAGCCCTGCGTCAAGCGGGCTTTCTTGACATCCACACCTATGGCGACCGCCGCCTGGACGCCCCCCAGGCCGGGGAGGCGCGGGTCTTCTTTACCGCCCGCAAGCCGGAGGAAGCCATTGAACACATGCGATAACACGAAACGAGGATATGAGAGCAATATGGATACGATAATTAGAATGATTGCCAAGGACGCCCCCATCAAAGCCATGGCCATCCAGGCCAAGGGCATTGTAGAGCGGGCCCGCGAGATCCACAAGACCCTGCCCGTGGCCACTGCCGCCCTGGGCCGCACCCTGATGGCTGCCTCCATGATGGGCCAGCAGATCAAAGAGAAGGACGGCTCCGTGACCCTCCGCATCAACGGCGGCGGCCCGCTGGGCAGCATTTTGGCCGTGTCCGACAGCGACGGCAACGTCCGCGGCTACGTCCAGAACGGTCAGGTCGAGCTGCCCCTGAAGGGCCCCGCCAAGCTGGACGTTGGCACCGCCGTGGGCACCAACGGCTCCCTGACCGTCATTAAAGACTTAAAGCTCAAGGAACCCTATGTGGGCACCATCCCCCTGGTCTCCGGCGAGATCGCCGAGGACATCACGGCCTACTTTGCCGAGAGCGAGCAGATCCCCACCGCCTGCGCCCTGGGCGTCTTAGTGGACAAGGACCTCTCTGTGGCTGTGGCCGGCGGCTACCTCATCCAGCTTCTCCCCGGTGCCACCGATGAGGACATCGACAAGATCGAGGCCGGCATCGCCCGCGCGGGCCAGGTGACCACCCAGCTCAGCCAGGGTCTCAGCGCCGAGGCGCTGCTGCGCCTGGTCCTGGCAGACTTCGACCTGGAGCTTCTGGAGACCGTCCCCGTGGAGTACCGCTGCTATTGCAGCCGGGACCGGATGCGCCGCGCCCTGATCAGCATGGGCAAGCAGGAGCTTACCGACCTCATCCGCGAGCAGGGCCGCGCCGAGATGACCTGCCAGTTTTGCGACGCTGTCCACGTCTTTGAGAAGGACGAGCTGGAAGCCCTGGCCGCATCCCTTTAAGGGGACGAGAACAGAGCGATTTCAGCCAAAAAATGGGTGGAAAAACAAGTTTCAAAAAAATCTGATTTTTTTGAAAAAACCTATTGACAAAGCGGTAAGTCTTGGATATAATAGGCTACGTTGCTTGAGCGGTGCGGCCGAAACGGAGTCCACCGAACAAGAACAAAAGTTCATCGGGAGCATAGCTCAGCTGGGAGAGCACATGCCTTACAAGCATGGGGTCACAGGTTCGAGCCCTGTTGTTCCCACCACCCATTTGGCGCGGTAGTTCAGTTGGTTAGAACGCCGGCCTGTCACGCCGGAGGTCGAGGGTTCAAGTCCCTTCCGCGTCGCCAAAAGGGTAGAGATTTTATCACTGCCCTTTTCTATGCCCAGGTAGCTCAGTTGGTAGAGCAGCGGACTGAAAATCCGCGTGTCGCTGGTTCGATTCCGGCCCTGGGCACCACGCTGTGAAACTTCACAGCGTCATGCGAGTGTAGCTCATCTGGTAGAGCGCCACCTTGCCAAGGTGGAGGTAGCGAGTTCGAGCCTCGTCACTCGCTCCAACGGCGCCATAGCCAAGTGGTAAGGCAGAGGTCTGCAAAACCTTTACCCCCAGTTCAAATCTGGGTGGCGCCTCCAACAAAAGCCTTGTCGAAAGACAAGGCTTTTTTCTTTTGTTCTTACCTTCCACGATCTTCCTGTATGACGCGCGAAAAAGGAGGACACGCCATGATCTACTTTGTGGAGGACGACGCCAGCATCCGGGAGTTGGTCACCTACACCCTAAACAACACCGGCCTGCCCGCCGAGGGCTACGACCGCCCCTCGGCCTTCTGGACCGCCATGGGGCAAAATAAACCCAAATTGATTTTACTGGACATCATGCTTCCGGAAGAGGATGGTATGGTGATTTTACGCAAGCTCCGGGCCGACCCCGCCACCCGTGCCATCCCCGTGATGATGCTCACGGCCAAGGGGACGGAATACGACACGGTCTTAGCCCTGGACGCCGGGGCGGACGACTACGTCCAAAAGCCCTTCCGCATGATGGAATTGCTTTCCCGCATCCGCGCCCTGCTGCGCCGGGCAGAGACCTATGGGACGCCCGCCGAGCAGGTGGTGGTCTACCGGGTGGGCGGGTTAGAGGTCTCGCCCTCCTGCCACCTGGTCAAGGTCAACGGACAGGATATCGCTCTGACCCTGAAAGAATTTGAGCTGCTGTGCCTGCTGCTGGAAAACCGGGGCATTGTCCTCTCCCGTGACAAGATATTAGACAAGGTATGGGGGGACACCATGGGCCGGGAGAGCCGCACCGTGGACGTCCACATTCGGACCCTCCGCCAGAAGCTGGGCCCCTGCGGCGAGCGCATCGAAACCGTCCGCGGCATCGGCTATAAGTTCCAGGGCGAGGCGTGAGCGCATGAAGACCCTGCAAAAGTGCTTTCTCCTGGCTGTGGCGGTGCTCTTGGCGGTGGGCCTGGTCCGCACCCTCTGCTTTCCCAAAGAGATCAACGACTATGAAAACCGCTACGCCAGCCAGTTCCCGGCGGCTTCGACCAGCTCCTTTCTGGATGGGACCTTTCAGGATGAGGCGGAGTCTAGTCTGAGTGACCAGATCCCGTTTTCCCAGTACATGAAAAAGGCCTATAACAACACGAAAACGAGTTTCCTCCTCCACGCCATCCACGGTGTCCGGGCCCTCACCGGCGGCGACCAAGGGCGCTACGCCTCCTTCAACGGGCTGTGTCTCTACGGGGACGACTTCATCACCAACTGGCCCCGCACCCTCTCTGACAACCAGGCGGACCTGGACCGCAAGAGCGCCGTGCTGAACCAGACCTTTGCCAACCACCCGGAGTTGACCTTCTGGGTCTACTACGTGGAAAAGGACACGGACGTGGACTTCTTCACCCAGGAAAAGGCGGGCTTCTCCGAGTACCTGATGCAGCATCTCGACCTGCCGGACAGCCAAAAAGCGACCTACACCGTAGACGATTTCGACGAGTTTTCCAGCCAGTTTTTCCGCACGGACACCCACTGGAATCTCTACGGCTCTTACGCCGGGTACCGCCAGCTCTTCGACGTTCTCCACTGCACCGGCACGCCTCTGGAGCCCACCGGCGACCCGGTGCTGGTGGGGGAGTTCAGCGGCGTGAAAGCCCGCCGGGTGGGGGCGGACGATGTGCTGACGGAGCCGTTCTACGCCTACTCCTATGCGTTCCCGGACATGACCGTCACCATCGACGGGCAGCCGGTGGGGGACTACGGGGACCAAGCGAATTTCCTGGCCGGGACCAGCGAAAAGAACCTGTCCTACGGCGGCTTCTACGGCGGGGACGAGGGCGAGGTCATTTTCTCCACCGGCACCACTGACCGGGGAAGCCTGCTGGTGATCGGGGACTCCTTCGACAACGCCATTCTGAAGCTCCTGGCCAGCCACTATGACACGCTCTATTCCGTGGACCTGCGTTACTACGCGCACAGCATGGGCCAGCCCTTTGATCTCACGGCCTACACCCAGGCCCACGGGATCACCAACGTCCTGCTCCTGGGGAACATCGACTACTTTTCCCAGGACACCTTTGATCCGGAGGGCTGAGCCATGGTATTCAGCAGTTTGACCTTCCTCTATCTCTTCCTGCCCCTGGCGGTCCTGCCGTATTTCCTTGTCAAAAATCGCACCTGGCGCAACGGCCTGCTCCTGGTCCTCTCCTTGTTCTTTTACGCCTGGGGAGAGCCAAAGTATGTTGTGATGATGCTGGCCGCCACTGTTGTGGCCTATGCGGGGGGACTGGCCATTGAGACCCTGCGGGGCCGCCCCAAGGCCTGCAAAGTGGCTTTTGTCCTGACGGTCTGTCTGGTGACGGCAAATCTCTTGGTGTTCAAGTACGCCAATTTTCTTTGGGATACGCTGAACAGCATCGTCTCCACTGGCGTGACCCTCCCGACCATCGCCCTGCCCATCGGCATCAGCTTTTACACGTTCCAAATTCTCTCCTACGTCATCGACCTCTATTGGGGCAAGGTACACGTCCAGAGGAATTTCTTCTATCTTCTGCTGTACGTCAGCTTCTTCCCCCAGCTCATCGCCGGGCCGATCGTGCGGTACAGCACCATTGAGGACGAGATCCTCCACCGCAAAGAGACTTGGGGCGACGTGGAAGCGGGCCTGAAGCGCTTCCTCCTGGGCCTGGCAAAGAAAGTGCTCATCGCCAACAACGTCGCCGCCATCGCGGACATGATCTACCAGGGCAACCAGAGCATCTACGGCACGGCCCTCTACTGGCTGGCGTCCGTGGCCTACACGATGCAAATTTACTTTGACTTCTCCGGGTACAGCGACATGGCCATTGGCCTTGGGCGGATGTTTGGCTTCCACTTCTTGGAGAACTTCAACTACCCCTATCTCTCCCGCTCCGCCACAGAGTTTTGGCGGCGGTGGCATATCTCCCTCTCTTCCTGGTTCCGGGATTACATCTACATCCCGCTGGGGGGGAAGCCGGGTCAGCCGCCCCAAGTGGGTGCGGAATATTTTCATCGTCTGGGGCCTCACCGGCTTCTGGCACGGAGCCGCTTGGAATTTTCTCCTCTGGGGCCTGTATTACGGCGTCCTGCTGGTGGTCGAGAAATTCTGGCTGGGGAAGGTGCTGGACAAACTCCCCAGTGTCCTGCGCTGGTTCTACACATTTTTCGTGGTGAACCTGGGCTGGGTGTTCTTTCATCTCAGTGACCCTGCCTTTCTGTCCTACGCCCTGCATGTCATGTTCCGCTGGCAGGCGACGGATTGGCCCAGGGTGTTGACGGCCAACTCAGACATCTTGTTGGGCATCCTCTGGTTCCCGCTGGCGTTCCTCTTTTCCTTCCCGGTGTGGAAGAAGCTGCCCCGGCCCAAGGGCTGGAAGGGCGCTTTGGCGGCGGATTTGGGCTATGGGATCTTATTGATGCTATGTATCCTGTATATTCTCAGCTCGTCCTACAACCCCTTCATCTATTTCCGCTTCTAAGCAAACGAACACCCAGAGAACAGCGAACGCTGCTGTCCTCTGGGTGTTTTTTAATCGTTCGGATACACCACCTTGTCCAAAATGCCCGTCATCGCGGCCAGCACGATGCCGTAGTTGCAGATGGGTACGCCCTGTTCCTCCGCCTGGGCGATGCGGTTTAAGACATGGCGGCGGTTGAACATGCAGGCCCCACAGTGGATGACGAGGTCATAGGGCGTGAGATCCTGGGGGAAGTCATTGCCCCGCACAAAGTCAAAGGAAAGTCCCTCACCGATCTTCTTCCGCAGAAGGTTTGGGATCTTGACCCGCCCGATGTCCTCCGTCGTGGGGGCATGGGCGCAGGCTTCGGTCACCAAGATTTTTGCATCCTCTGTCAGCTCCGCCAGGGCCGTTGCGCCCTTCCGAAAGACGGTGATATCGCCCTTATACCCGGCAAACAGGATGGAGAAGGAGGTCAGCAGGCTCTCCTCCGGTTTTGCGGCCCAGACGGTGGGGAAGGCCTGGGAATCCGTGATGATGAGCTTCGGGGGCTTCGCCAGCGCAGACAAGGTCTGTTCCAGACAGTCCGCCGTGCAGCTCATGACGGAACATTTTTTGTCCAGCAGTTCCCGGATGGTCTGAACCTGGGGGAGGATCAGCCGCCCCTTGGGGGCCTGAATGTCCTGGGGCATCACCAGCAGGACCGTGTCTCCGGCCTGAGCCAGGTCCCCGGTGATGGAGTTGACCCAGAAATCATCGGGGATGCACTGGACCAGCGCCTGCCGCAGCTGGGGGATGTTCTCCCCGGTCTTGGCGCTCACGGGCAGGACCGGCAGCCCGCCCAGCTGGATGGAAAGCTCCGCCAGCACGGCGGAGGCATCCTCCGGCGTATCGTATTGGTCGCATTGGTTCAGCAGGGCCAGGACCGGCAATTTCTTCTCCTGAAACTGCCGGTACCAGGCCAGCTCCTCGTTGGCCCGCCCGGTCAGCACGAGAATGGCGACGTCCGTTTTTTCCAAGGCCTCTTTGGTCTTCTGGACCCGCAGCGCCCCCAGCTCACCCGCGTCGTCCAGTCCGGCCGTGTCGATGAACACGACGGGTCCCACGCCGCGCAGCTCAAAGGCTTTGTAGACTGGGTCCGTGGTCGTCCCGGCGACAGGGGAGACCAGGGAAATGTCCTGTCCCGTCAGGGCGTTGATGAGCGAGGATTTCCCAGCGTTTCGGTTGCCGAAGAGGCCGATGTGCAGGCGGCTGGCCCGCGGTGTATCTTGCAATCCCATAATAGATTCCCTCGATTCTTTGCGAAGTTGTAGTGTGATGGTTCTATTGTACCGTGTTTTCCGGCAAAAGCAAGAGATGCTTCTCCGGGAAACTAAAACGTCCCCCTGCGCTCTGTCTAGCGCAGGGGGACGAGGGGGTTCAGAAGGGGAACGGCTCAGATGTCAGCCTTCCACAGGCCGTGGAGGTTGCAATATTCGTAAGCGGCCAGAGGCTTGTCGCCGGGGACCACGGCGAAGGTGACCTTGGGCTCCTGACCGGGCTTGAGCTCCTTGCGCTGGTTGCCCTGCTCGGTGTGCAGTGCGATCCACTGGATGTAGTGCTTCTCCTCCATGGGGTGGGTGACGGAGCCGACGGAGACGGTGACCAGGTTGCCGTTCACTTCGACCACAGGAACATGCTTTTCCTTGGCGGCGTCGGTGGTGTTGGCCACCAGTTCCTTCATCTCTTCGCCGCAGCAGCTGACCTTGGGGCCGTTGTCCTGAACGTAAGCGACGATATTCTTGCAGTGAGAACATTGATAGAACTTCATAGTGATAACTCCTTTTCTGTTGAAAATTGGTTGAAATTTTATTTTTAGGTTGTGCTTGGTTTCTTCTTTGTGCTATAATAATACCATGAGACCGGGGGGATCTACTGTGATGTTATCACCAAAAACCAGAAAAAATCAAAAAATTGACCGGGTTTCCCAGGGAGGGCCACAGCCATGAACCGAGATATTGTTTTTTATAATTACATGACGCCGGAGCAGCAGGACTTGTTGAACCGCTCCATGCGGCAGGCCAGCTTTCGCAAGGGCCAGATCGTCCACCGCCACGGGGACAGCTGCGTGGGGCTGATCTTTGTCCGCAAGGGCCGCCTGGCCTTTTCCATCCTCTCCGAGGAGGGGCGGGAGATCACCGTCTTCCGGGTGGAAAAAGGGGAGGTCTGCATCCTCTCCGCCGCCTGCATTCTGCGCAGCCTGGAGTTTGAGAGTCAGATCACAGCAGAGGTCAGCACCGAGGTTTCGATTTTACCGGCCCCCACCCTCTCCCAGCTGATGAACGCCAACCATGACGTGGAGCGCCTGGTCTACAAACAGGCCGTCTGGCAATACTCCGGCGTCCTGCGGACCCTCCAGCAGATCCTCTTCCTCAGCCTGGAAAAGCGCCTGGCGACGTTTCTGCTGGACGAATGTCGCCGCCGTAAGGCCCAGTCCTTTTCCGCTACCCACGAGCAGATCGCCCGCTACATCGGCTCCTCCCGCGAGGTGGTCACCCGGATGCTCAACCAGTTTGCCGACCGGGGGCTTGTGAAGCTGGGCCGGGGAAGCGTCACCGTCCTGGACCCAGACGGCCTGGAGGACATTTTGCTGTAAGGGGATCTGTTGCAACCACATCCATAAACATAGAAAAAAGCAGGTGCGTGAAATTTTTCACGCATCTGCTTTTTGCTGTCAAAAGAAATTAGAAGTAAGCGGAATCGCTCTCGCCGGGGGCGCCCATCAGGTCCACGAAGTAGGGGGCCACGACATAAACGCCGGTGGCGACCTTCATAATGTGACCGTTTTCGGTGTAGATGACGCCGGAGATAAAGTCCAGCAGGCGGCGGGCCACGGTGTGGTCCGTGTTGGCCAGGTTCAGCACCACGAACTTCATATCCCGGAGAAGGTCCGCGACCTTAGAGGCCTCCTTGTATTCCTTCGGCGTGACCAGCACGATCTGCATGTCGGCGCCGCTGCGGATCGGCTGTACGCCCTGGGGAGCCCAAGTCTGCTGAGGGGGTTCCTCCTCGTAGGTGTAATGATCGTCCACGTAAGTATCGTCTTCGTAATCTTCGTACATATCTTCGTCCGGATTTCGGCGCAGAGCGCTTAAGAATGACATGTGCGGTACCTCCTCTGTATTGATGGGCCATTGAGCGGCCTAGTCTCCCAATATAACAAGAACGCGCCCCTTGTTTCTATTAAGTGTTTTATACATGATACTACAAACAACGATGAATTTCAAGGCTTTTACGCAATAAATTATGCGCTTTCCTGCGCCATCCCCGCAAGATCGGGGGAGTTATGTAACTTTCTGATGCACAAAAAAAGATAAGAAACCTCTCAGTTGCCTTCTGCATACTCCTGCATGAGCTGCAAGAGCTGTTCCTCGTCCTTGTCGTCCAGCCCGTGGGCGTTGGCCAGGTGTTCGACGTGATGGGTCAGCTCGTGGGCCAGGGTCGTGTAAAGCTCTTCCTTCCAGGTTTTCTCATCCCAATGCTCCCGCCGGGCGGAGGCGAGAAAGGAGCCATAATATAGCTGGATCGAGTTGCCCAGATAGCCGTCCTGGATATACTCCCCCATGAAGTAGACCTCGCCCTCCGGGAACATGGGGTCGCACTTGGCCTCTTCCTCCAGCAAAATGCCACCGTTCAATTCGTCAAAAAAGACCGGCGGAAACTGCTCGGCCATCTCGTCCAGCAGCTCCGCTGCCTGGTCAAAGGTCAGTTCCATAAAAATTACCTCCGTTTGGTTTGGGGTTCATCGGGTGTATTCCGTATCCTCCAGCATGTTTCGCAGAGAATAGAGCAGAAGCAATGCCACAGGCAGATTGACGATCCCGGCGGCGATCAGCCCGCCGACAGCGCCGCCCGGCAGGCGGAAATAGCCAAAGAGCAGCGTGCCTACGATCACGCCCGGCAGCGTCAGCAGCAGCAGGATCACCAGGTACAGCACCATGAGCAGCGTCTTGTTTGCCCCGCTCCAAAAGCGCTCCACCAGCAGGTCGCCGCTCTGGAACAGCAGGGCATACGTCAGCCGAGAAAACACGCAGGCCAGTATACTGCCCGGCCCAAGCCCCAGCAGGAGACACACCGGCACAAACGTTACCACGGCCTCCATCCCCGCCGACGGCAGCAAGGCCCGCAGGCATTGGAGCAGCTTGGCAAAGGCCGGCTCCGGCACGAGATAGAGGAAGGGCTTGCCCAGCTCCCGGCTGAGCCGATTCTGCCCCGTGGAAAAAATCTGCAAGTAAACGGACAGACCGAACAGCGTCAACAGTCCGGCGCTCCGCCAGAGCACCGCCAGCACGATCACCACCCCGGCAAAGGCCAGGCTGGCGGGGGAGAGGAGCAGCCACCCGCCCCGCGTGTCCTCCCGTTTCTGCTTGTAGTAGAAGGCCGAGGCTCCCCAGCCCTTGCCCAGGCCGGTCTTCCCCAGCCTGATCTTGCCGGGGGCGGCGTCCAGATTGCCCTCTTTCTTGGCGGCAATGGCGGACTGGGCCAGCTCCGCCGTCCGCAGGACGTCCTCATACCAATCCCCCGGAAAGCGGACCAGCAGTACGACCATGACCGCCAACCATGCCGCGCACAGGGCCAGACCAGGCCACCAGCACTCCAAGCCCAGCACCCCGGCAAAGCTCCAGCCCAGCCAGCCGCCCACGGGGAAGAGCTTCACCGGCCAGCCATTGGCTGCGTTCACCAAGCCGGCCAGCCGGTCCTGGGGCGACTGCCAGCCGCCCAAACAGACCCAGCCCGCCAGGGCCAGCAAACAGAGGATCAGAACGCCTTGCAGGACCTTCTGGGCTCCCGGCCGGTTGCTGGTGTAGGTATAGAGGGTCATGGCCGTGACCTGCCCCAAAAACAGGGCCAAGACATACCCCAGACACATGGCCGCCATGCCCAACACCGAGATGTGATAGCTGCTGTGCAGCCACCCATACTGATACAGCAAAACCAAACCAACCAGCAGGGTCGTACTCATCTGCCGAAGCAAGGCATAAAACAATGCCTGCGTCCGGCGAATGGGGGAGGGGAAGAGCAGATTCACGTCCGCCATGGAAAAGACCGACCCGCCCTTGGCAAACCCGTTCCAAAGCCCCAGGAGAAACACCAGCAGAAACAGTCCGTTCCCCATGGCGGCCAATTCGTGCAGGTTCCGCACATGGTCGCTTGCTAGCCCGCTGCTCCCCACGGCGGCGAAGAGAAACAGCAGGACTAAGATCACCACATACAGCAGCCGCCCTGGGTGCCGCAGCAGGTCTCGCACCGTATTTTTCAGCCGGGCGGCCAAAAGATAGCTCAGAGCGTACATGGCGGCTGGCTCCCTTCGGTGACGGAGAAGAAGAGATCCTCCAAACTGTGGGTACTTCCTGCTTCAGGATCGTTGTGCTGGGTGGCGACGAAGCGGCCGTCCTTCATAATATGCGTCACGTCCCAGTAGTCCTCCACGCTGTCGATCATGTGGGTGGAGAGGAGCAGGGCATTGCCCTCGGCTTTCTGTTCCTGAAACAGCAGCTTGAGCTCTTTGATGGCGTGGGGATCCAGGCCGATCATCGGCTCATCGAAGATGAGCAGCTTGGGCTGATGCACCAGCCCACAGCAGATGGAGAGCTTCTGCTGCATCCCCTTGGACAGCTCCCGCCCCAGCTTGTCCCGCTTGTCGGCCAGTTCAAAGCGTTCCAGCAGGTCGTCTCCGTAGCCGTTGTCCTCCAGCCGGTAGGCCCGGCGGATGAATTCTAGGTGCTCTGCCACGGTCAGCAGGTCATAGACCGCCGGGGTTTCGGGGAAATAGGCCAGCAGGCGCTTGGCCTCGTCGGTCTTGTTCCAAAAACCGCCGATGGTGATGGTACCGGTGTAGCGCAGCAGGCCGGAGATGCATTTGATGAGGGTGGACTTGCCCGCCCCGTTGGGGCCGAGCAAAATGGCGATCTGCCCAGCCTCGACGCGAAAACTGATGTCGTCGTTGGCCAGGGTCCTGCCGTAATATTTGGTGACGTGTTCCAGGGTCAGCATATAGGGCTCCTTCTTGGGTGGGGGAAATAAGACTCTGGTCGAGTGTACCACACAGGGCTTCCTGCGTCAAGAAAACCAGGGAAGCATTGACAAGAGGGGGCGGTATCAGGTAGAGTTATCGAGGATAGCCTATACGACACAACACAACAAGACCCACGCGACAAAACCCACGCAACAAAGGAAGGAGTTTTTCCATGCATTGGTTGAAACGAAGCGCGGCCACTTGTCTGGCCGTGTTGCTGCTGCTGACCAGCCTGCCTATGGCGCTGGCGGCCCCGTCTGACCAGCCGCTCACGCGGGGAGAGACGGCCAGTATTTTGCTGGACGCAGCGAAAGATTACAACAAGAACGTGACCTATCAGGACATTCTCAAAGGCTATCCCAACGGGGACCTGGATGAGTCCGGCTCCGTCACCCGCGCCCAGGCGCTGGTCATGCTCCAGCGGGCCTTCGGCGGCCTACCGGCACCGAAGGGGGACAATGCCCGCAGCGGTTACCCAGCCGCCAGCTTTACGGACGTGCCCAGTTGGGCCAAGGCCGAGCTGAAGCCTGTCTTCGATGCGGGCATCGTGGCCGGGACCAGTCCCACGACCTTCTCCCCGGACCGCAACATCACCGGGGCGCAGCTGGACCTCTTCCTCCGCCGGACCTACGCCCTGGAGGGGACGAATCTCAAAGACGATTTCTACGCCACCGTGAACAAAAGTGCGCTGGACAAGAGCGTCATCGCCCCCGGCACCATTGGCTGGAGCGCCTTTACGCAGGTCGGGGAAAAAGTGGATGCAGAGGTGGCCGGGATCATCCAGGAGTTGGTCAAGACCGGCGGCCAGACCGCAGGCGAGAAAAAACTTGTGGCTCTCTACCAGAACATCCTAAATATCAACGCCCGGAATCAAGCTGGTATCACCCCCATCCAGCCCTATCTCACCGCCATCGACCAGGCCCAGAGCATCGGGGAACTGATGGCCGCTTCGGACAAGCTCTATCAGGACACCGGTGTGAGTCTTCTCATGGGTTTCTCCCTGACCATCGACAACAAGGACAGCAACCACTATTTGTTGCAGTTCGGCGCCCTCTCCCCCCTGCTGGGGCAGACCGGGTATGAAGGAGCCACGGACGCCCAGAAGTCTGCCTATCTGACCTACGTCCGCACCCTGCTGTCCCTGGTGGGCCAGTCGGAAGCCGATGCTGCGGCCCAGGCGGACGCCCTCTGGGATGCTGACGCCAAGCTCGCCGCTGCCTCTTACAGCAACCAGGAGCTGGGCGACGTGGACAAGACGTACAACCTCTATACCATGGCTCAGCTCAAGGCCCTCTTCCCCAATGTGGATCTGGACCAGATGTTCCAGCGCACGGGCCTGACCCAGACAAATCAAATTTTGGTGATGGATCCCGGCTGTCTGCAAGCCTGCGCGGAGCTCTTCGACGCAGCCAAGACCCCCAACGCTCTGGAACTGCTCAAGGCTTACGCCCGCCTGAACCTGGCCAACGGCCTGGGCGGTCTGCTCAACCAGGAATTTACCGATGCCAGCAATGCATTTAACTTGGCCTATTTCGGTCAGGACCTCTCTGCCCCGCTGGAGGATACCGCCGCGTCCTATGTCCAGACCATGATGAGCGGTTACCTGGGCCAGGCCTACGCCCGGCGCTATTTCTCCGCCGAGGCCAAGCAGAACGTAGAGAAGATGGTCCGGGATATGCTGTCTGTTTACCGCAGCCGCATCCAGAAACTGGACTGGATGAGCGAGGACACCAAGGCCAAGGCCCTGAAAAAGCTGGACACCATGAAGCTGAACCTAGGCTATCCAGACACCTGGGAGGATGAGTTTGACGGTGTGGACATCCTGCCCGCCGACCAGGGCGGAAGCTTTTACAGCAACGTGATCTCTATGCAGCTGGCTGGGATCAAAGCTCTGCCTGAATTGCAGAAAGAGGGCGTGGACAAGACGGCCTGGCCTATGGGCGTCTGCTCAGTCAACGCCTGTTACAGCCCCACCGACAACTCCATCACCTTCCCAGCGGCCATTTTGCAGGTTCCTTTCTACGATGTGACGGCCTCCTATGAGGAGAACTTGGGTAAGATCGGCTATGTCATCGCCCACGAAATCACCCACGCTTTTGACAACAACGGGGCCAAATACGATGAGAACGGCAACGCCGCCGACTGGTGGACCGCCTCGGACTACGCTGCCTTCCAGAAGCTCTGTGACCGCGTGACTGCCCTCTACGATGGGAAGGAATCCGCCCCCGGTATCCCCTGTAACGGGGCCTTGACTCTCTCGGAAAACATCGCCGACCTGGGTGCCGTCGCCTGCGTCACCGAGATCGAGAGCCGCCAGGCCAAGCCGGACTACGCCACCCTCTATCGCTCCATGGCCGAGATCTGGGCTTCCAGTTACGGCCGGGAGATGCGGGCCTTATCTGGCCCAGGTGGATGTCCACGCGCCCGATAAACTTCGGGGCAGCCTGGTCCTGCAAAATTTCAGCCAGTTCTATGGCGCCTTCGGCATCACCGAGCAGGACGCCATGTGGCTGGCCCCCCAGGACCGGGTGACCATCTGGTAAAGGAGACACAAGCAATGGAACAAGAACTGAACACCCTGCGGGAAAAATTTGTCCAAGATCTCTTCGTCTCTCAGGGCTTGGGGGCCGTCATAGACGAAGCCCATTACGGCTACGCCAAGTGCTCCATGGAGATCGAGCCACGGCACTGCAACGCCCTGGGCATCCCCATGGGCGGGACCATCTTCACTCTGGCCGACTTCGCCTTTGCGGTGGCGTCCAATCAGCGGGGGCGGGCTGTGGTCACCCAGGCCTCGCAGATCACCTTCCTGAAATCGGCCCGCGGCAAGCACCTCACGGCGGAGGCCCATCAGGTGAAGGACGGCAAACGGGTCTGCTTTTACGAGATCAACGTCACCGATGAGCTGGGGACCGAGGTGGCCTTCGTCACCGTCAATGGCTATGTGGTCAAGCAGCCGGAAGAAAAATAACCAGGAAAAGACGTTGGTGCCCAGTTTGCCATAACAGATACAGAATAGAACACAGACACGGGAACCCACCTGATCGTGGGGACCCGTGTCTTTGTCATCGTTTCACAATACAGTGTTAGAGTCAATGGATGAGGAGCCGGGAGATTTCTACGGTCAGGATCTTCAGCATGACGCCCGCAGAGGCGAGATAAAACCAAACCTCCCGCAGCCCCTGGGATTTGGCGATGGGTGTGGCGATGGCGGCGATCAGGATCAGCGCTGCCCCCACACAGCCGATCAGCGTGGGCACGCTGACCAGTGGAAACAGGCCAGGGGCGCAGCTGCCGTCGATGGCGTGCTGGATGGTCTTGTCCAGTCCGTCCCGCGCTGCGGCGAAGCAGCAGATGAGCAGACCGAAGAGCAGCACGAAAAGGGTCCTGCGGCCCCAATATACGATGTTCTCCCGGTGCCAAATGGAATCCCACAGAAAGCCCAGCAGGACGAAGAGCAGGATCGTGGTGGCGGTGGTCACGCCGTTTCCAAAATAGAGCTTCATGCTTTTCCCTCCTCCCGTTGGGACTGCTCCATCCGCCGGATGAAGCGGTCAATGTGTGTTTGCAGCTGCTGAATGACCGCTTCTTTGTCTTCTGTGCCGTCGTAGATGCTGTAAAGCAGGTATATGGGTCCGTAAAATTCTAGGGCCAGTTGCATGGCGCTCTCGTTGGAATCTGTCATGGTACGGAAAATCTCTGCCATGTACGCCACCGGCCCGGAGGCCAGGTAGTTTTGATACAGCGCGGCAAAGGCGGGGGCCCGGTACTGCTCTAAGGTGAGCAGCTTGCGGAAGCGGGCGGAAAAGCCATTCTCTGTCCAGTGGCGGAACTGAGCGACGCTGTAAGTCCGGATCTTTTCGGCGGGGGTGTTTTGGTAGGCCTCGGCAAAGCCGTCCGGCTCGGCGTCCGGCATTTGATAGGCCTTGGCTCGCTCCTGATCCAGTTCCCCCATGCGGGCGGTGATGCGGTCTAAAATTTCCTGCTTGCTGGTGTAATGCTTGTAGAGAGCCCCCTTGGTCATGCCTAGCTCGTTGGCGATGTCGCTCATGGAGGTGCCCAGATACCCGCGCTGGGAAAACAGCGCCAGAGCCGTGTTCAGGATGCGTTCTTTGGTTTCTCCTGCCATAAAATTTCCTCCTCACTAATAGGTAACCGTTCGGTCACTATCCATAGTATAGTAAACGAACGGTTACTTGTCAAGAGAATGAAAAAAATCACTGCCTGGAAAATAGCTTCTCAGGCAGTGATTTTTTCGTTTGCTTGGGGCAGCACAACGTGTAGTTGAGTGCTGTTATTTTTTTGTTGGACTTCTAACGTACCATGTAGCTGCGACACGGTCTCCTGAAGGATCGACAGTTCCATGGCGGAAAACGGGTTGCTTTCCTGCGGCGTTTCAGAAAGCGACGGAGCCTGGCAGGAGAGGGTGAGGGCTTTGTCCGTGAGCTGTGCAGAGAAATGGATCGGCACCTGGGGCGGTGTGCACTGGGTGGCCAGGTGATACGCACTGTCCAGCAGGCAGGTGAGGACGCTGCACAGGGCCACGTCAGAAAATGGGAGCAGTTCAGGCAGGGCGCAGTCAAACTGAAACGGCAGACCGGCCTGGGTGAAGAGGTTCCCCTTGACCGAGAGCAAAGCGTTGAGCAAACGGTTCGGGCAGTAGTCCGGGTGCTGTTCCAGCTGGTCGGACACGCCGTTGAGAATGGCCGAGGCCACCGGCCCATCGTGCTGCTCCATGAGGGTATAGGCTGTTTGCAACTGGTTGCGGATGTCGTGGCGGATACGGGAGGCGTCCTCTAAATCGGCTTGGTACTGCTCATAATAAAGCTCCTGCTGCTCCAGAAGATAGTCGAACCACCCGGCCCGTTCCGCGGCGGCAGCTTTTTCCATGAGCTGATGCATGGAACGGAAGAGGAAAACATCGGCCACGACACAGAGCAGGATCGCCAGAAGTAGGGCCAGGGAATACCCGGTGCTGACAGCGCCTTTTGCATGGCGCTCGATGAAGAGAACGGAGATCACCAGCAGGATGGCCTGGGAAAGGGGAAAGAGCAGGTAGTAATGCAGAATATCTAAGCGGGTCTTTTTGATGAACCGATCCCACAGGCGCAGCGTCAGCACGCAAAGTAAGCTGACTAGCACGAAGTAAAACAGCCGCAGGAAGAGCAACGCGGAGGGATGAGAGAGAAGGGCCAGATAATCTGATGGGTCCTGCGGGTCACTGCTGAGATGTAGATAGAAGTATATCCCCGCCAGCTCCGGCAGAAAGATGACGACGGTAATGATCGCTGAGGCCAGCAGGCAGAGGCGTTTCGTCATCCGTCCAAATACGAAAGCCCCGCCGAAGATCAAAAGCAACTGAACACCTGTGTTGATGTACTGCCGCTCCGGTAGGACGGGACACACATGACAGAACGCAGAGAAGCTCAGGGACAAAAAACTGAGCAAGGCTGCATAGGCCTTTTTGCGGGGCATGTCCAGCAGGCAGGCCAAGGTGTAGTTATAGACGAGCGCAGACGGCGCCAGTGAGAGGAACCAAAGAATATTGTCAATCATACGGGCGTTGCCTCCTCTTTTTGTGGCAAGATCGAGGCAGGAACAGGAGAAGTGGAGGGGGCAGGCAGCTGAAGAAGCAGGCGAATTTGAAAGATGTCGTTGGCCGTCTGGATCTCCATGGTCCCCTTGTGCTGTTCTGCGATGGTTTGCAAGATGAGTAGGCCCAGGCCGTGCTGGGTGCCGTCTTCGGCTTTGCGGCGGCGCTCCAGCTTGGGCTGGGAGCCGGGTGGGATGGGGTTTTGGCAGGTCAGCAGCAAAAAGCCGTTGACAAGGTAGGCGGAGAGGTCGATGCGGCGCAGCTCCGGCCCGCCGGACTGCACGGCGTGGTAGGCGTTATCCAACACATTGGTAAACAGACTGCACAGCGTTACCCCCGACAGGGAGAGAGGCTCTGGTAGTCTGCAATCGAAAGAAAACGCAATGTTTTTCTGCCGGTACAGACTGCCCTTCACCCCCAAAATAGAATTGACGATGCGGTTGGGACAGTAGACCGGATGATGGTTCAGCTGGCCGGAAATGCCGTCTAAAATCGTCCGGGCGTTGGTTTCATCCTGCTGATCCATGAGCTGGTAAGCTGTTTGCAGCTGACCGCGGATGTCCTGACGTATTTTACGGGCGTCATCCAGATCGGCCAGGTATTGGGCATAGTAAATGCTTTGCTGGTCCAGCAGGTAGCGGGACCAGGCGGCACGCTCCTCAATGGCCGCTTTCTCGATGAGCTGCTTCATGGAGCGGAAGAGAAAATAGTCCGCCACAACGCAGAACACACAGGCTCCGGCCAAGATCGCGCAGTAGATAGAAGCACGCTCGTCCTGGGCATGGGACTCCAGAAAAATATTAGAGATGACCAGCAAGATGGCCTGGGACAGCGGAAAGAGCAGATAGTAATACAACACGCGGGCAGGGGCTTTGCGGATGAAGCGGTCCCAAAGCTGTACGGTGATGAAACAGAAAATAGACAGCAGGATGAAATACGTCAACCGGATCAAAAGTGTGGAGGTCGGGTCTGCGGCTAGGGTCATGTAATCCATCGGGTCGCCCTCTCCCCGTAGGAAGAGGCAAAGATAAAAGACCAGTGGTTCTGGCAGGGTGGACACGACGATGATGGTCGCCCAGGCCAAAAACCGTCGCTGGAGAGAATGCTTGGATAAGAGAAGACAGCACACGCCGAGAAAACTATACTGTACGATGGGATTGAGAAACTGGCGGTAGGGCAGGCCAGGACATAGAAAGCAAAACGTGGAAAACGTAAACGAGATGAGACTGATGACCAGAGAAAACATCTTTTTCCGCTTCAGCGCCAAGAGATAGGCCAGGGTATAGTTATAAAGAAAGGCGGCAGGAAGGGGCGAGATGAACCAGAAAATACTGTTGAAAATGCCGTTCAAAGGCTGGGAACCTCCTTTGTCTGCTGGGTGATAAGGTCTAAGAAAACGCTCCGAGAGGCACGCCATTGGGATTGACTGATGGGAATGCTCTCGCCGGAGGAGAGCTGGAAAAATTTATTGAAGCTGTTTGACGGTGTAAGGATCGCTTGGACATGCCTGGGATTGACCAGAAAACTTTTGTGACACTGGACCATCTTTTGCTGGATCTCCTGGGGCAGCGAAGAGAGGGAACCGGAGACGACATACGTGTTTTTGGGGGTATGGATGCTCAATTTTCGCATGTGGCTCTCGATGTATAAAATATCGGTCAGAGGGAGAGAAAACACCCCCTCCCTGGTCTGGATGGAGAGGGTGATGGGCAGTGCTTCCAGACGATCCACTGCCTTTTGCAGGGATTTTTTAAGAAGAACGGGGTCCAGCGGCTTCAGAAGAAAATAGATATGCTCTGTTTCATACACGTCCGAGCAGTATTCTACGTAACCGGTGATGAAGATCACCTGTGTCTGAGAGGGGGAGGGGAACAGCTGTTTGGCCAAAGAGATGCCATTATCTTGGCCCAGTTGGATATCCAGCAAGGCGATGTTGGGCGGCGTTTTCTCTGCTGCCGCTTGCAGGGCGCGGATCGAATGAAAGACGCTGATCTGGAAGGAACCGGGGAACAGTTGCTGCACCTTGGCACACAGGCTGGACGCAAAGAGGGCGTCGTCATCGCAGATGTAAATGGTGTACACGTTGATCGTTGTCCTTTCTTAGGCATGCAACCTATTATAACAAGAATGTAAGATAGGAAAAAGAGCGGAAACGAGTTGATTTTGTCGATAAAGTGGTTAATTTTGCAAAGTGGGTTTTCTGGGGAGGGGAGAGATGGTAGTATCCCTATGGAATGCTTCCCGACCCTTCCTTGCTTTAAAATAGTTTCTTGTGCAACTAATTATAGAAGAAAAATGGCAGAAGAGCAAGGGGGCCTTAGAAGAGAAAAACCGGGAGCCACGTTTCACTACGCGGTTCCCGGTTTTATGGTTTGGCCAGTTGACTTTTTTACTTCCGCTTAGGAATTTTCTTGTGAATGGCTTCCAGCCGATTGAGTGCCTCGTTCAGGGTCTCGTCCTTCTTGGCGAAGTGGAAGCGAATGAGATGGTTCACGGGTTCCCGGAAGAAGCTAGAGCCGGGCACGGCCCCTACGCCGACCTCCTTGGCCAGGACCTGGCAGAACTCCAAATCGTTGTCATAGCCGAAGGGCGTGATGTCCATGAGGACGTAATAGGCGCCTTGTGGCTCACTGAACTCCAGCCCCACGTCCTTCAGTCCCTTGAGGAAGAGGTTGCGCTTGTGGGTGTAGGTCGCCTGTAATTTGTCATAGTAGTCCTGCCCGAAGTTCAGGCCGGGGATGACGGCCTCCTGCAAGGGCGCGGCGGCCCCTACGGTCAGAAAATCATGGACCTTTTTGATCCGCTCGGTGATCTCCTCCGGGGCGATGGTGTAGCCCAGCCGCCAACCGGTGATGGAGTAGGTCTTGGAGAGAGAACTGCATGAGATGGTGCGCTCCCACATGCCGGGCAGGGAGGCAAAGTAGACATGTTTGTGGGGCGCGTAGACGATGTGCTCATAGACTTCATCTGTAATGACGTAGGTGTCATACTTCTGCGCGAGGTCTGCGATAAACAGAAGCTCATCCTTGGTAAAGACTTTGCCGCAGGGGTTCGAGGGGTTGCAGAGAATGAGCGCCTTGGGGTGCTGCTGGAATGCCTGCTCCAGCTCCGCTGGGTCAAAGTTAAATTCCGGCGGATGCAGAGGCACATAGACCGGTTCAGCCCCGGAGAGGATGGTGTCGGCCCCGTAGTTTTCATAGAAGGGGGAGAAGATGACGACTTTATCGCCGGGGTTTGTTACGGTCATCATAGCGGCCATCATCGCCTCGGTGCTGCCGCAGGTGACGACGATCTCTCTGTTGGGGTCCACGGGGTGGCCCATGAACCGGGTCTGCTTCGCGGCCAGCGCCTCCCGGAAGCCCTGGGCGCCCCAGGTGATGGAATACTGGTGAAAGTCCTCATAGGCGACTTGAGAAAGACGGTCCATCAGTTCCTTGGGCGGATCAAAGTCGGGGAAGCCCTGGGAGAGGTTCACGGCGTTGTACTGGGCTGAGATGCGGGTCATCCGGCGGATGACGGAATCCGTAAAGGTATTGGTGCGGTTAGACAGTGGCTGCATGGTTCTTCTCTCCCTTGACATAAGATTTTTGATCGTTGAGGATGTGCTTGGGATCCAGGGCGTTTTTGATCTGGTTCATGGCCGTTAAAACCTCCGGCTGGGTTTGGCGGAGAAAATAGCTGCGCTTACTCAGGCCGATGCCGTGCTCCCCGGAGGCTACGCCGCCCAGCCGGTAGGCTTCCTCATAGGCTTGCTCCGCGGTTTCGTGGAGCAGCTTGTCCCACGTCTCTTGGTCCCGGCCGTCCCGCATGACGCAGAGATGGACGTTGCCATCCCCTGCGTGGCCGAAGCCGATCATCCGCACGCCGGACTTGGCTTCCAGCGCATGGATGAAGCGGATAAATTCAGCGGTCTTGCTGATGGGCACCACGATGTCCATCGGCTCCTGCTCGGAGACGGCCTCTGCCGCCTTGACCAAAGCCCCGCGCACCCGCCAGATCTCAGCGGCCTGGGCTGCATCGTGCAAGGTGATGACTTCCAAGGCACCCTGGGACAGCACCAGCTCGTTCACGCGGTTCAAACTTTCCTGCACTTCCAGCGCCCGTCCGTCAAAGGTCAGCAGTAAATAAGACCCGGCATCCGGACGGGGATACTTGGAACCGGAATAGGCTTCGCCAAGCTCGACCACCGAGCGCTCCAAAAACTCCACGGCGGTGGGGTTGGCCCCGGCCTGCAAGACGGCTAGCACACTGCGGATGCCCGTGTCTAAATCAGGATAGGGGACCAGTACGCTCAGCGAAGTCTCCGGCTTGGGGAGCAACGCCAACGTGCAGCGGGTGATGACGGCCAAGGTCCCCTCAGACCCGATGAGCAACTGCTTGAGGGACAGGCCGCTGGCGTCCTTGATCTGCTTGCCGCCCAGCTCCAGCACGGTTCCGTCGGCCAGCACCGCCGTCAGGCCGCGGACGTAATCACGAGTCACGCCATATTTCACGGCCCGCATGCCGCCGGCGTTGGTGCTGATGTTGCCGCCGATGCTGGCGGCCTTTTCTCCGGGATCGGGGGGATAGAAGAGACCGCGTTCCTCGACGTAGGCTTGCAGATCCTGTAACAGCATCCCAGGTTCCACGGTGATGGTCATGGTGTCCCGGTCCAGCTCCAGCACGCGGTCCATGCGGGAGAGGTCCAGCACAATACCGCCCTTGGTCGGGATGGTGGAGCCGACCAGATTGGTCCCCGCCCCTCTGGGCGTCACGGGAATATCATGGTCATGGGCGTAGCGCAGCAGGGCGCTGACCTCCTCGGTGGTCAGAGGAAAGGCCAGGGCGTCCGCCTGCCCGTGGACCCGGTCCAGGGCGTCGGTGAGATAGTGTGGGGGGATATCGTCAAAGCGCAGACGGTCCTCATCAGGGAGAAGGGACCGAAGGGCTTGTTTGTCAAGCAGCTGCATGGAGAAAACCTCGCTTTCACAGGGGAGTCGTCAAGAAATGGCCCGGCCCCCGCCGCCCCACAGAGGGCAGCGGGGGCCATGGCTGGTATGGCGCGAAAATTTCTGGCGCTTGGTCAAAAACGTGTCCTTGGCTCACTGAGCCTCGGAGAACAGATCCTGGTCCCAGCCCACCTTGATGAAGTAGCCGCCAAAGTCGTCGTTAAAGACCTTTTCGGTCGCATCAGACTGGAAGGCAGCGACGACCTTCTTGTACACGTCCACCTTGGTGGGGTCCTTCAGGTCGGCGGTGCGGGCGGCGATCAGATTCCAATACTGCTCTTCATCCAGCACAGAGTCCTTGTAAATGGCCTCCTCGGTCTTCAGGCCGAAGTCCAGGGCATAGTTGCCGTTGACCACGGCGGCGGTCACGTCGGGCAGGGAAGAGGGGATGACGTTGGCCTTCAGCTCTTCGATCTGGATCTTGGTGTTGTAGGTCTCGATGTCATCCACGGTGGGGCTGAAGCCGGCGTCAGCCTTCAGGGTGATGAGACCGGCAGACTCCAGGACCTTCAGAGCGCGGCCGCCGTTGGTCAGGTCGTCGGGGATCGCCACGGTGTCGCCGTCCTTAAGCTCGTCCACGGAGCTTACTTTGTCGGAGTAGAGGTTCAGGGGGATGATGAAGGTGTTGCCGATGGCCTGGATCTCATAGCCGTAGTTTTCGACCTCGCTCTGGAGATAGATGCGGTGCTGGAAGGCGTTCAGGTCGATCTCGCCGTTGGCCAGGGCGTTGTTGGGGGTGACGTAGTCGGAGAACTGCACGATCTCCAGGTCAATGCCTTCTTCTTTCAGGGCTTCCTTAGCAGGGGCCCACAGATCTTCGTAGATGGAGCCGACCACGCCCAGTTTCACGGTGGTGGTCTCACCGGTGCTGGCGGCGGTGTAGTTGGATGCGTCGGTGTTGGTGTCTGCGTTTGTATTTCCGCCGCAAGCGGTCAGGCTCAGGGCCAGAAAGGTGCCCGCCAGGGCAGCGGCAAAGAATCGTTTCAGCTTCATGTCAAGTTTCCTCCTAAATAATATGATCGTATGTTTTTGGGGTTTTATAACGTCAGTGCCAGCTGATAGTTTTCTTTCATGGTTTGGCAGGAGCGGTCAAACTGCGCCTGCTCTTCGGGGGTGAGATTCAGTTCAATAATATCTTCCACACCGTTTCGGTTCAAAACAGCCGGAACACTGGCGTACACATCGTGCTGTCCATACTGCCCGTCCAGCAGGACGGACACCGGTAAGATCCGGTTCTCATCGTGGAAAATGGCCCGGACCACTTGGGCGATGGAGGAGGCAATGCCAAACTCTGTGGAGCCTTTTCCCCCCAGAATGGTCCAGCCGGCTTCCTTGCCGCGGTTTGCGATGGCCTGCAAGTCCAGCTTGCCGTAGGTGTCTGGCCGCTCGGCCCGGAGCTTCGTCAGGGACTTGCCCCCGATGGTCACGGCAGACCAGGGGACCATCTGGCTCTCCCCGTGCTCACCCAAGGCGTAGGCGGAGATGGATTTCTGATCGACCCCGGTGGCCTCGGCGATGGCCCGCCGCAGGCGGGCAGAGTCTAGGGTCGTGCTGGTGGAGAGAATTTTCCGGGACGGCCAATTTAATTGGCTCTGGATGTAGTGGACCATCACGTCCGCCGGGTTGGAAATGCTCAGGATGATGCCCGAAAAGCCGGAGGTACGGATGGACTCCACCACGTCCTTGAGGATGGGAATGGTCTGGTGCAGGGTGTCCATGCGGGTTTGCCCCTTGGACATATCCGGCAGAGGGCCGACGGCGACGATGAGCAGCTGTGCGTCTTTGGCGTCGGCGTAGGTCCCGGCCCGGACTTTAGCCCGGCTGGGGAGGTAGTTGGTGGCGTCGAAGAGGTCCAGGGCCTGGGCCTCGGCCTTGCGCTGGTCGATGTCGATGTAGACGATCTCTTCCGCCAGCCCCTGGGCGATGAGGGAATACCCGGCGTGAGAGCCGACGTGCCCCGCGCCCAAAATCACGATCTTTCTGTTTTGCAGTTCCATGGTGCAGGCTCCTTTCTCTTAGTGGGTGTTTTTCTTTACGACACGGCCACCGGCAAATTCGATGATGCACACGAAGAGGACCAGGATCAAGACTGTTACGTTGGTCACGTCCATCATGTTCCGGTCGTGGCCGTAGCGGATGGCGAAGTCACCCAAGCCGCCTGCGCCGACCACGCCCGCCATGGCGGTGAGGTTCAGCAGGCTGATGGCAGTGATCGTGGTGCCGCGGGCGATGGAGGCCACGCTCTCCTTCAGATATACCCGGAAGATGATCTCCCAGGGGCTGGAACCCATGGCCAGCGCGGCTTCGATGAGTCCGGGGTCCAGTTCCGCCAAGGCCCCCTGGACTTGCCGGGCAAAGAAGGGGACCGCCCCGAACACCAGGGGAACGATGGCACCCTGGACATAAATGGCTGTGCCCATGATGGCACGAGAAACCGGCATGACCCAGGTCAGCAGGATGATAAAGGGGATGGAGCGGAACAGGCTGATGACCTTATCTAAAATTTGATAGGCGACTTTGTTTTCCAAGATGCCGCTGGGTTTCGTCACCGTGATGAGTACGCCCAGCGCCAGGCCCAGCACGAAGGAGATGGCTCCCGACCAGACCACCATGAGCAGGGTGTCACCGATGGCCTCAAAAAAGGTGGGCAGCCGGTCCATGACGTTTGGGATGAGCTTAGTGAGTAACTCTTGCATCTTTTAACACCTCCACACCGACGTTTTTCTCAATGAGATATTCCATGGCTTTTGTGATCTGCTCCCGCTCGCCGCTCAAAATGGCGACGGTGCCGCCGATGGGGGCGTCCTGAACGATCTCAATATCTGCAAAGATGATGTTGAGCGAAATTTGGAAGCGCTGGGAGAGGGTGGAGATGAGCGGCTCCGACACGTTTTTCTGAATGTACGACAGCCGCACGATCACTTCTCCCGGCTGGAGCTGCACCACCGGGGACCCCTCCGCGATGAGCTCCTCGATCTTTTGCAGGTTCGAGGTGGTGCGGATGAAGTTCTGGGTGATGGGCTGCTTGGGGTCAGCGAAGAGAGAGAAGACCTCGCCCTGCTCCACCACCTGCCCGTGCTCCATGATGGCTACGTGGTCGCAGATCTCTTTCACCACGGCCATTTCGTGGGTGACCATCACAATGGTCAGGTTCAGCTTTTGGTTCAAATCCTTTAATAAAGTAAGGATGGCTTTCGTCGTCTGGGGGTCCAGGGCGGAGGTGGCCTCGTCGCAGAGCAAGACCTTCGGGTCGTTGGCCAGGGCGCGGGCGATGGCGACGCGCTGCTTCTGGCCGCCGGAGAGCTGGCTGGGGTAGGCCGTCTCTTTGTCGGCGATGTCCACCAGCTTCAGGAGCTTTCGCACTTTATTCTGGATGGCCTGCTTGCTCAAACCCTGCCCCTGCAGGGGATACGCCACGTTGCCAAATACCGTCCGGGAGGGCATCAGATTGAAGTGCTGGAAGATCATGCCGATCTTCCGGCGGGCCAGCCGCAGCTCCTTGGGGGAAAGAGCGGTCATCTCCTTGCCGTCTACGACCACCGTGCCGTTGGTGGGCCGTTCCAGCAGATTGATGCACCGGACCAGGGTGGACTTGCCGGCACCGGAAAAACCGATGATGCCGAAGATCTCGCCGTCCTGGATCGTCAGCGACACATCCCGCACGGCCCGGACCATCTTCTCGCCGGAGCCAAAGTCTTTGGATACATGGGTAAACTCGATCAAGGAAGGTCCCTCCTAACATAAATACCAACTTGGTTGGTTGGTTTTAACGTGGGAATAAGATACCACGCAGGTAGGTAAATGTCAATGGGTTTTGGCAAAAAAATCCCGGCGGCAGAGTGACTCTGTCGCCGGCGCTGATTTTTTGTCAGATTCGGGTTGCTTCCTTGTCAAATTTGCTGGTGCGATTCATTCCTCATCCTCGTTCTCCACGCCCTGGATCTCCAAAACGTCCAAGACCTCCTGCCCCCGCACAGTCAGAGCCATGCTGCCCTGACGGGACCAAGCGGCGTAGGGGCCATAGTCAAAGTTTTGCAGGGGGAGGTTGTAGTCCAGGTCGATGAGCCCCTTGCGTTCCAAGGCCAGGATCCCGTTGGAAACCGTCTCCTGTTCGCCGGTGCCCTCTTCCAAACAGACCGGCGTCTCACCGTCCGGCCGTCGAGCCACCGGGAGGAAAGGGGTTTCTCCAAACCGCCGAAGCAGTTTCAATTCTGCCTCCATCAAATAGAGGGCGGGGGAACAGCTGGAGCAGCTTTTTTGACAGCTGCCGCAGCTACTTTCACAACAACTCATAGGGTTTCTCCTTGTTCTTCGTCTGGTACGGAAAGAATGGTCCCGCCGCCGACCACGGTATCTCCATCATAGAGCACCACGGCCTGCCCGACGGTCATGGCCCGCTGCGGCTCGTCAAATGTTACTTGTACCTTCCCGTCCGCCAGGGGCATCACGGTGGCCCATTCCTCCTGCTGACGATAGCGGGTCTTGGCCTTGCAGCGCAGGGGAGCAGTCAGCTCTGGAATGGCGATCCAATTCACGCCGTCAGCGATGAGTGTCTTGCGATACAGCGACGACTCCGGACCGACGGAGACGGTATTGGCCGCCATATCCTTTCCGCAGACATAGACCGGGTGCCCCATGGCCAGCCCCAAGCCCTTCCGTTGGCCCAGGGTATAGCGCACGGCCCCCCGATGGGTGCCCACGGGCTGGCCATTCTCGTCTAAAAAGTCACCGGTGGGATAGGTCTTTCCGGTGTACGCTTCTAAAAACGCACCATAATCCCCGTCCGGGACGAAGCAGATATCCTGGCTGTCCTGCTTCTGGGCATTGGGAAAGCCCAGCTCGGCCGCCAGTTCTCGAATCTGGTCCTTGTGCCGCTCGCCCAGGGGGAAACGGGTGTGGGCCAGCTGGTCCTGGGTCATGGTATAGAGAACGTAGCTCTGATCCTTGCTCCCGTCCAATGCCTTTTTCAGAACATAGCGCCCGCTGGCCTCGTCCTTGACGATGCGGGCGTAGTGCCCGGTGACGACCTCGGAGAGGCCCTTCTCACGGGCCAGCGCTAAGAGCGTATCAAACTTGAGAGAGCGGTTGCAGTCGATGCAGGGGTTGGGGGTGCCCCCGGCTTCGTAGGTCCGGACAAATTTATCCATAACCTCTGTCCGGAACCGAGCTGTCAGGTCCAGGACCTCATAAGGCAGGTCCAGCTGAAAGGCGACCTGGCTGGCATCGTCGATGTCCTTCTGGGCGCAGCAGGTGCGCTGGGGGTTTTTGCCGATGTCGACGTTGCGATACAGCCGCATGGTGGCCCCAAGGCAGGGGCAGCCGGTCTGCATGGTCAGATAGGCAGCAATGGAACTGTCCACCCCGCCGCTCATGGCGATGAGCGCACCGCCGCTCTGGGTGGGGGAAACGGTGTTGGGTCCCATGGGGAAACATCTCCTCATCTCTGATCGCCCGACCGGAAAACCAGTCGGGCGATCAACACAGTATTCTTGCCGGGAATCATAGCACACTCTGCCGAGCCTGTCAACGCTGTAAGATGTTCTTAAAGCGGGAGTACATGCCGTTGGCCGTGTACAGGGCGGCAACGGGGTTGTGGGCCAGGACCCGGTCTTTCACAATCATCACCGTTGTGGGGGCGTGGGAATGGCGCAGGAAGAGGGTGTCGTGGCCCACGCACAGGCCGATGACGATGTTGAAGTCGGTGCCCTGGGCCTCCAGCTCCTTGGCCTGGAGGATGGGGTTGCACATGGATTCGTGTCCGCAGCCGCTGTTCAATTTCTTCTCGTTGGGAATGCCGATGACGGTCTTATCCACGGCACCCAGCTTGCAGCCGACGGTGTAATATTCGATGCCCAGGGCCTTGAGAATTTTGGTAAAGATCCTCGTCTCCGGCATCAGCCCCACGCAGGAGGCGATGCCGATCTTTTGGTAGCCCATGCGCCGGATGAACTCAATGGTTTCTTCCACGCGGGTCAGGCGGCCATAAAACTCGCCCTCGATCCCGGCGGAGACGCGGGCGATGTTTCCCTGTTCCGGGTCCTCCTGATAAATTTTCAGGGCTTCCTCCAGTCGCGCCTGATTCTGCTTGGCGGTCAGGCAGAAGGCGGGGTAGTGGGCCTCGTCCTTGGCTTTGCAGGAGAGGACGGCGCAGTCGGAGCAGGTATAGATCTGTGTGTCAGCCATGGTCTCTCACCTCGCTTAGGCTATGTCCGCAATGTCTGCGGCGGTGTAGGAGTCGGGTACGTCGTCATAAAAGGCGTAAACGTTGTCGGTGAACTGCTGGGCGTCAGTGCCCTCTTTCAGGATGCCGATCTGGGCCAGCTGCTCCACACTGAGCTTGATGGCGTCATAGCCGCCCTGCACGGAGGGAATGTAGTTGTAGGACTTTAACAAACTGGTGTTGAACTCCAGGTCGCCGGTGACATACTTCTTGTCCAGCTGGATCTTTGCCGCTTCTTCTGGGTGCTCGTTGACGTACACGGAAGCCTTCAGCACGGCGCGGGTAAAGGCGGCGGCGATGTCGGGGTGCTCCTCGGCCAGCTTGTTGCTGACAAAGGAGGCGCAGCAATATTCGCTGGAGAATTCCTCAGAGGTGGCGGTATCGACCAGTACGTTCAAGTCATACTGCTGCACAAACTGAGATACGATGGGGTCGCTCATGGCGATCACGTCGATGGCCCCGTTCTCCAGGGCCTGGCCCAGGTCGTTCTTATTGAAGACCACGAACTCAGCTTCGGGATTTGTCTCGTCAAACGAGATGCCCTCGTTGGCCAGCACGCGCTTGGCCACGATGGTCTCGGCTCCGGCCAGACCGGACACGCCGATCTTCTTGCCCTTCAGGTCAGCGGGACTTTCGATGCCAGAGTCCTTGGGTGCGACGATCTTGACGCATCCAGTGTGGATGCCGGCGGTGAACTTGATGGGCAGGCCGTTCTCCACGGGCTGGAGGAACTTGCCGATCAGACCGAAGCCGACGTCTACTTGATCGGCGCCAATGGCCTCCTGGACATGGGCGGCGTCGATCTGGATGTTTTCAGGTTCGATGCCTTCGGCTTCAAAGAAGCCCTTCTCCACGGCTATGTGCAGGGGAGCCTGGCAGAGGGAGGGAGAGTAAGCGATGCGCAGGTGATACAAACCGCTGTCACCGGAGCTGCTGTCGGAGGAAGGAGCGGCGGACGTGTCGCCGCCTTGGCTTCCGCAGGCGGCCAGGGTAAAGAGCAGGGTGGCCAGCAGGAAGAGGGGGAGGATGCGGAAGATACGTTTTTTCTGGTTCATGGGGAGTCTCTCCTTTTTCTTGGATGCGGTGGGGTGGAAGGGGATCAGGTTATGGTGCTCTGGGACACCGGAGCTGCCATACAGCAGTCGTTGAGTTCTCCTTTCTGGACGCCGCAGGCGGCCAGCATCAGCAGCAGGGCAGCCAGTGCAAGCACTGGGACCAATCGCCGAAGCAGTCGGGAAGGATACATGGTGAGATACCTGCCTTTCGTTTAGAGGTAGTAGTCCGGCTCCTGAATGGTGCCGCCGTAGTGGAGCAGACGGAGGATCTCCGCCCGATAATGTAAGAAGTCCTGGCTGCTGCGGGCCCGTGGCTGGGCCAGCTCCACCGGGACGATCTTGGTGATGCGTCCGGGCCGGGGCGTCATCACGACGACCCGGCTGGAAAGATACACGGCTTCGTCTACGTCGTGCGTGACCATGATCATGGTCATGCTGTGTTCTTTCCAGATGCGTAAAATTTCGTCCTGGATGTTCATGCGGGTGAAGGCGTCCAGAGCGCCCAAGGGCTCGTCCAGCAATAACACTTTGGGGTGACCGACCAGGGCGCGGGCCAGGGAAGCCCGCTGGCACATGCCGCCGGAGAGCTGGTGGGGATAGTATTTCTCAAATCCTGTCAGGCCAACCAGGTCGATGAACTCTTTTACGCTGGCCTCTTTTTCCTGAAAGACACCCTGTGCCCGCAGGCCAAAGGCGATGTTGTCATAAATGGTCAGCCAAGGGAAGAGGGTGTGGTCCTGGAACATGAAGCCCCGGTCGCTGCCCGGCTTGGTGATGGGGGCGCCGTCCAGAGTCAGCGTTCCGCTGTCCGGCTGGATCAGCCCGGCGATGAGCCGCAACAGGGTGGATTTACCGCACCCGGAGGGGCCGATGAGGGAGATAAAAGAACCGGGGGCGATGTCCAGATCGACATTGGACAGGGCAGTGATGACCTCGCCCTGTGGGTTGGTGAACTGCTTGCTCACCCCGGAGATAGAAAGTCCGTTTACCATTTGATGACTCCTTTCTGCCAGACCAGCACATGGTCACGGGCGCGGAAGAGCAGGGTGATGATGCAGTAGCAGATGACGCTCATCACGATCAGCCCAGCGTAGACGTTGGCGTAGGCCATCATATCCTTCTGCCAGTTGACATACCAGCCGATGCCGTATTTCGCGCCCATCATCTCGGCGGTGACGAGGGTAATGAAGGAAGCGGTGGTGCCGTTAAACAGGCCCAGGAACATGTGGGGCATAGCGGCGGGGATGCCGACCTTCCAGAGGGCGTAGCGATTGGAAGCGCCCAGGGTCGCGGCGGCCTCAAAGTAGGCGTTGGGGATGCTGGAAATGCCGCTGGCCGTCAGCACGCTGGTGGGGAACCAGACGGCCAGGGCGATGAGAAAGGCGCTGGCGGAGACGACGGTGGGGAAGCTGATCATTGCCAGGGGGATCCAGGCGGTGGAGGGGATAGGGCCGAGCACCCGGACCAGAGGATAGATCCAGTAGCGTGCGCCTTTGCTGAAGCCAATGGCTACGCCGGTCAGCACACCGGCCACCGCACCGCTGACCCAACCGGTCACTTGCAGGCGCAGGGAGTAGAGCAGGCACTTGCCCAAAAACGCAGCGTCTTCCACCAAGACTCCGAAGACCCGGTCCAGTGAGGGGAAGTAGAGCACGGGGAGGGTGGCGGTCTTCGCTGTCAAAATGTTCAGCACACAGAGAAAGAGAAGAATGCCAGTGTAAAATGGGGCCTTCCCGCTGTACTTTTTCTGAAAGGCAGGGGCGGCAAAGCCTGCCAGAAACAACACAGCAGTGAGGGCCAGTGCCACCGCCATGACCAAGAGAAAATACGACCGGTTGGCGGCGGGGTGGAGAGACGAGTCCGGGATGGCCCAGTCTGTCACCAGTGCGATCCCGGCGGCCAGAACGGGCAATAGAGTGTTCAGTCGTTGCATGGGAGGATCCTTTCTGGCCTTTCCTTGGAGTGATTTGGACCTCCAAGTGAATAACCAACTAAATTACTTCGTTTGTTGGTTTAGATAATACCACGGCCCACGGACCCTGTCAAGAGGAAAGAGATACTTCCCTTTATTGACGGAATGTGACCGAAAAAAACAGCCGCTTTGGGTATCTTTGCCCAAAAAACGGCCAAAAAGAGGATTGACAATGGTTCTACTTATGTAGTACAATGGGTTTGCAAGAGGTACTACATGAGTAGAACGAAAGGATAGAATATGAGAAAGGAGTGCAGCGCCATGGTAAAGCTGACCGACAACGAATGGGCCATTTTAGAGGTGCTCTGGGCCGACGGTCCCTGTGAGTTGGGGGACCTTGTCTCCGCCCTGGCCCCCACCCACCCCTGGCGAAGAAATACCGTCCACACCTACCTGACCCGGATGGAGAGCAAGGGCTTAGTCGCCATCGACCGGACCCAGGACCCGCATCGCTACACGGCGGCCATCGACCGGGAGCTGTGTGCCCGCCAAGCCCGGAGTCAGCTCTTGGATAAAATTTACGGCGGGGCCACGGGAGACTTGATTGTCGCCTTTTTGAAGGAGAGCCACATCACCCCGGAGGAACGGGACCGCCTGCGCCAGCTGCTGGATGACATGGAGGTGTAAGCATGACGAACCTATGGGCGTTTCTGCTGCAAACGCTGTATGTCGCAGGCGTGGGCCTGTTGCTTCTGGCCATCAAGACGCTGCTGAAGGATAAGCTCTCCCCCCGCTGGCAGTATGCGGTCTGGGCGGTGCTGGCCCTTCGGATCTTGCTTCCGGCCTATACGGGGAAATATTATGTGCTTCTCCCTCTGCCCTTGTGGGTGGAGACGGCGAAGGTGATGGTTGAGCCGCACTGGGCCTCAGCCTATACCAATGTCTATGAGGCCACCCAAGTGACCAGCCCCATCCCCTGGCTGACGGGCGCTCCAGTCAGTCTCTCAGACTGGCTGTTCCTGCTCTATGTGGTGGGCGTTGTTGTGACGCTGCTCTGGTATCTCATCTCCTGGCTCCGCCTCTGCCTGCTCTTGCGGCAGGGGACTCCTGTCCCGGCGGACGTGCAGGAGCAGATCGAACGCATCGGCAAGACATATGCCTGCAAGACCTGCCGGGCCATCGAGCTGCCCGGCCTGCCGTCCCCGATGGTGTGCGGGGTGTTCCGCCCGGTGCTGGCCCTGCCGAAGGGGAAAGCGCTGGATGACCATGTGATCCTGCATGAGCTGCTCCACCTGAACTATAAGGATGCCCTGCAAAACGTCTTCTGGTGCTTCTGCCGGGCGTTGCACTGGTGCAACCCCATCGTCCGCCTCCTGCTCAACCGAGTGGGCAATGACATGGAATCCCTCTGTGACCAGCGGGTTTTAGAGCGCCTGCGCGGGGAGGACCGCCGCAATTACGGCATCTCCCTCCTGGCCATGGCAAACGACAAGTACCCCCGCGCCGTGGGCACCACGTCCCTCTCTAACGGCGGGAAGAACATCGCCCAGCGCATCGAGGCCATCGTCCGCTTCAAGCGCTACCCCCGCGGCATGGCCTTGGCCTCCGTCTGCGTGGTCGTGGTCCTGGCGGCCAGCTGTCTGGTGGGCATGGTGGATAAGGAAACAGGCTTACAGGAGGGCTTTGACTATGTAGGCTACACAAACCAGCAGATCGCCGCAGCCCACCTGAACTACTGCACGACGGTCGCCGGAGCGCTGGACACCTACGCGAAGGGCATCATGGATGACAACCTGCTCTTCCTTTCTATGGCATCGCCGGACAAAGAGCGAGCGGCGCTGGAAGCCATGGCAGCGCAAGGAGAACATTACTCCCTGTTCGGAGAAACGCTGACTGTGTACCCGCAAGGAAATTTTGGCCAGGCAGAGAAAGAGCCGGTCACGATCCGAACGGACGGCCAGATCATCTATGACCACCAAGCAGCCTACTTTGCCGTCCAGAATTTACAGAAGCAGGCGGATGGAAGCTACACTGCCCTGCTGATGATGTATGCCTCGTCTGTGCCGGATACAGAGCAATATATGAGCATGAACATGGAATACCCGGATACCTGCGCCGGTCAGGTAGCACTTCCAGTCCTGGTCAGAAAGGAGGGAGGGCGCTATATCGTCGAGCAGACCGGGGAACCTGTCATTTATCTGGAACGAACCGAAGGAATGTATTATAGAAATTTGGTCCCAGCGGAACGCATCTATACTGCGGAAGGGGCCTATGGCACGGTGACGGTGGAGCTGAGAAACTACTGTGCCGTCAATAATTTGGAAGAGCCAAGTGACTTTTGGAGTGCCCCGACCGTCATTCGGCAAACCGCAAAGCCAGACATCAAGTTTGAGACGATGACGTATGAGTATTTTGCAGAGGCCGCGCTCCCGGAAAAGGTCCCTTGGAAAGCAGTCGGTTTATCCATTGATCCAAATCCAGGTACAGACGCGGAGTATTACCAAGAGTTTCTGAACAGTGTGAAAACTTGCCAGAGCAGTGGCGGTTCCAGTAGCTTAGGTTTATCCTGGAGTACGAGTCCGATCGAGGATGACTGGGACGGTACCATCGTAGATTCCAGCTCTGGTCCTTGGCTGGATACCCCGCCGAAAACCATTACCCTTCATCTGGTTGTGAACGACCAGGGTACCCTGAAAGAAGAGACCTTGACCGCGAAGGAGGTGCCAACGGATGGAACCTAAGAAACTGGCCCACGCCATCAGCCTGATCGCCTGGGGGTATCTCTTCTTGTACTTCAACGTCACGTTGGGGACGATGAACATCATCCCCAACTGGGTCGGCTATCTAATGATGGGAAAGGCCATCAAAGAGCTGAAAGAGGCATCGCCTGCCATGGATCTGCTGGGCCCGCTGTGTATTTTGTTGGCAGCCTTGGAGATGTGGTTCTGGACCTTGACACTCATTGGGATCAACAGCCAGCATTATCTTTTACAGCTGTTGAGTTTATTGCTGGCAGTGGCGGCGCTCTATTTCCACTTCCAGCTCCTCACGAATCTGGTAGAAGCTCTGGGTCGAGCGGGGGAAACGTGGCGGAAAGAACTGCTGAACCTGCGGACGGTGCGAACCGTCCTGGCGGCGGTCATGGCTCTGCCGGTGCTATGGAAAGAGCATTTTGCGGTGACTGTGATCCTGGCGATTGCAGGGGTACTGGTTGGCATTTCGATCAGCGCGGTGCTGTTTTGGATACGGAATGCCTTTTTGAAGTCGCTGTGTCCAGCGGAAGAAAAAGAATAGAAAAACAGGACGCGAGGCGTGTGATGATGCACAGCTCGCGTCCTGTTTTTGTATGTTGAGGAGGATAGATTTACTTCAAAAAGTTTTCCAATTCGGCCTTAGATTTCACGCCCACGGACATGTCCACCGGCTGGCCGTCCTTGAACAGCAGCAGGGTGGGGATGGCGGAGATCTGGTAGCGCTGGGCCAGCTCAGGGACCTCATCGACGTTGACCTTGCCGAAGGAGATCTCCGGGTGCTCCTGGGCCAGCTCTTCCACCACGGGGGAGAGTATCGTGCAGGGTCCGCACCAGGCGGCCCAGAAGTCCAGCAGTACGGGGGCAGAGGACTGGGTGACTTTTGTTTCAAAATTTTCCTGGTTGATGGTGGTGATCGCCATAATAACACTTCCTTTTGGTGTTTCCGTTTTTGTTGGCTTTAGTATAGCCAGACTTATGGCGTTTTACTGTGACCTGCGCACAGTATTTTCAAATATTTGAACCATTTTCGACCGGTTGGGGGCGCAGGTCTGCTTCATCCAGCCGCTGGAGGATCACCGCGCCCATGGCCCTGGTCGCTGTGTCCGTGGGGGAGAAGGTGCCGTTGGCACCGACCAGCAGGCCAAGCTGCCCACACAGGGCTACGCCGTCCTTGGCCCAATCTGCGATGGCGGCCTGATCATGATAGACCGGTGCGCTGGTGTCCCCGCGCTCCGCGCCGCACAGGGCTGCATAACGAGCCAGTGCGGTGGCCAATTCCTGGCGGGTGATGGGGGCGTCCGGGGCGAACCGTCCGTCTGGCAGGCCGCGCATGATGTCAGCTTCCTTAGCCCAGGCCGCATAGGGGGCAGCGTAGTGGCCGGCGGAGAGGTCGCGGTAGCCAGTGGAAGCGGCGTCACCTTCGACCCCAGCCAAACGGCCCAGACAGGTGACGAACATCCCGCGGGTCAAGGGGAAGTTGGGGGTGAACTCGCCGTATGGATTGTTGTGCATGAGGCCCTTTTGCCGGACGTAGTCGATGCTGGCAGCGGCCCAGTGCGTGCTGAGCTTGCTTTCATCGAACCACAAGGCACGTTCACAACGGTTGACCCCAGTGTTTTTGGCGGAGTAATAGATTTTCCCGGCCTGGGGCGTGATTCCACGCCGCCAGAAAAGGTCTTCCAATGTGACCAGGGTAAAGCCGCGTTTGTCCAGCTTGGTCAACAGGGCATCCAAGCCCTGGGCGGTTGTTTTGTGGATCTCATGTAAGATGACGATGTCGCCATCCTGCAAGACGGTGCCGGTGTAGCTGGTCAGCCGGGCGGCGTCTTGATACTTCCAGTCCCCAGAGTCTACCGTGCACCAAATGACCGGGACCCCGGCCAAGCTTAGGGTCGTGTTGTTCCAGCTGCCATAGGGCGGGCGAAGGTAGAAGCCGGTGTTTCCCGTCCCGGTCAGTCCTGTGACCTCAGTCAGGGCGTTGGCGGTTCCTGTGATCTCATTGCGGACCTTTGTGGCAGAGGATGAGGCCAGGACCGGATGATTATAGGTATGATTGGCGATTTGATGGCCCTCAGCGACCATGCGCTGGATCTGCTTGGCATAGGTCCTGACTTTATAGCCGTTCATAAAAAACGTGGCCTTTGCCCCGTGGGCGGCTAAGGTGTCCATGATCCGGTCTGAGTAGGGCCCCGGACCGTCATCAAAGGTCAGGGCTGCCAGCTTTTGCCCCGGCCGGTCATAGGCCGAGCCACCTGCTGCCTGGCTGACAGGGGCCAAGCTCAGGCACAAAAGCAGTGTGAGGAGCAGGCAAAGGAATCGTTTTCGCATGTTTGATCCGTCCTTTCTCTGTTGATATTCTGGGATATTTTTAGAATAACATATTTTGGGACGTCTGTCTAGAAAAAGAGAAAACGATCGCTTTGGGGGAAAGAGGATCCTCAGGCCTGCCCAAGCAGGGACATTGCCCCCAACAGAACCGCCAAAAACCCAAAGCTGACCGCCAGAAACAACAGCAGGAAGCGCCCGGTCTGCGCAGGCTTGTGCTTGGCAAACTCTCGAAAGGTGATGAGGCTGGCCAGGGAAGCGATGAGTGTCCCGGCGCCGCCCACGTTGACGCCGATGAGCAGACCTTGGTAATCCTGGGTAAAACGGCTGAGCAAAATGGCGGCGGGGACGTTGCTGATGAACTGGCTGGTCAGGGCTGAGACGAGCATTGTGCCGTGGGATAGCAGACGCGCGAAAAACATCTGTACGGCGTCGATCCGGGCTAGATTTCCGGAAAACGTAAAAAATGCGGCAAATGTGAGCAGCAGCCCCCAATCCACAATTTTGAGGGCATTTCGGTCCAACACCAGCAGAACGGCAGGGATGATGACGAGTCCCACCCCATACGGCACGACCCGCAGCACCATCGCCACAGACAGGCAGAAGAGCAGTGCATAGACGACGGCACGCTTCTGGTCTAGCCGGACTGGCTCCTCCGGAACAGCCAGCGGATCCTTTGGGACGAAGAAGCGGCACAGCAGGATCAAGGCGATCGACAGCAAAAAGGGCGGCAGCATGATGCCGATGAACTCTGTGCTGGCGATATGATAATAACTGAACAAGTAAAGGTTTTGCGGGTTGCCAAAGGGCGTGAGCATTCCGCCAAAGTTGGCGGCGCAGTTTTGCAGGATAAAGGTAAACGCCAGGTGCCTGTCCTGTCCGGTGGCGTGCAGAACGAACCAACTCAGTGGCAAAAACGTCAGCAGAGCGGTGTCGTTGGTCAGCAGCATGGAGCCAACCAGTGTGATGAGGACCAAGGCGGTCACGACGCTACGGGTGGTGTGAAACAGCTGCACCAGCTGCTGTGATAGCGCGGAAAACAGATCCATGTTACGCAGTGCGCAAACCACGGCCAGTACGCAGAACAAGCAGGCCAGGGTTCGGGCGTCATAGTATCCCAAATATCCCTTGTCTGGCGGAACAAAAGCAACCGTGATCCCGGCAGCCAACAAAGCGATCAGCAGCATAGCGTTGGCGCGGCACCATGAGACAGCAGACATAAGTTTCCTCTCTTTCTCTCTATAAGCATAGGCGGGTTTCCCATCATTTGGTTGGAGGATGGCAGTTTTTGCAAGGTGTATACCCTGCATCCATGGCCTCAGAAAGTGTAACTTCATAGCTGCTGTGGCTCAACGAGCTACAAGTGGCACGGTGATAGCGTTCGCCGCTATTTGTGATATAGACCAGGATGTCTTCTTCAGTGTCAGCAAAGTCTGTGTCACAATCATCATAATAGACTTGTTCGTCCTCATCAGAGTAGTCATCGGAGTAGGTATCATCATCGTCATATTCGTCGTGATCTGCAACGTCTTCGTCGTCCTCTGGGTCTGGGAGTGCTTCTGGTTCAGCGGCTTTTTGGAGTTCTTGAATCTGTTCTTCCAAAGAAGCGATCGTATTCAGCTGTTCGTCCAAGCCGCGCTTCTGATCCGCGATCTTCTCTTGGTTAGAAGCGCCTCCGATCAGGTATCCGGCAACGAAAGAAAGGATAACCGCTGCAACGAAGAAGAACTTCCGGAAATTCTTAGGCAACTGTTTCTTCGGTTCTCCGGTGTCTGCGCTGATGCCTTCTATGCTGGTATCTTCCATCTGAGTCCACTCCTTTTCTATGTTGGTAGCACCGGGGGCATCTTTTTTGCGAAAAGAAGATAGAGGACCGTCTTTCAACGATCCTCTATCTTGATGGTTAACCCGAAGACATTGCGAACAATGCAGAGTTCGTATCTTCGCGCTATGGTGGACCCGAAGGGATTTGAACCCTCGACCTCTCGGATGCGAACCGAACGCTCTCCCAGCTGAGCCACGGGCCCGAAGGGGGATCGGAGAGAATGTGCAGGATTGCCACTCTTTCCAATTAATTTCATAGTATAGCAGAACTTTAAAAAAAGTAAAGCCCTTTTCAGAAAAAGAATACAAAAATTTTATGGTGAGCCGCTTGATTCTTGAGGGGAAATGTTGTATGATATAAACCAAGAGTCTGCCAGATGCCGCCTGCGGCGTTGGGCAAGGCCGCACTAGTCGGGGAGATAGCGGTGCCCTGTACCTGCAATCCGCTACAGCAGGGATGAATCCCGGACCCCCGGAGGCTTCTTGTTTCGTTAGTTGCCGGTAAGCGGTGATGATCAATCGGTCCTGCGCAACGTGGCACTGTGAACCGTGTCAGGCGGGGAACCGAGCAGCACTAAGCAGAACGCTGCGTGTGCCGCGGGTCTGCCGGTTTTGAGCTGGCTGCCAGTGAGACAGGGATAAGAAGTTCTTCAAAGGCCGGTGTGCGGTCCTGCCGAATGTCGTAGCGCACGAGGTAGGCTCTGTTTTTACCCCTTTGGGGAAAAGGAGGAAGGCCATTGTATCAGGCGCTTTACCGCAAATGGCGCCCCCGCACCTTCGATGAGGTGGTGGGGCAGCCTCATATCACCGAGACCCTAAAGCGGCAGGTGGCTACAGGTCACCTCTCCCACGCGTATCTCTTCACCGGCACCAGAGGCACTGGCAAAACGACCTGCGCGAAAATTTTAGCCAGGGCCGTCAACTGTGAGCATCCGGTGGACGGTAACCCCTGCAACTGTTGCCCATCCTGTCTGGGCATTGAGAACGGCTCTATTTTAGATGTGCTGGAGCTGGACGCAGCCTCCAACAATGGCGTCGATCAGATCCGGGCCCTACGGGACGAGGCGACTTACACCCCTGCTGCGGTGCAGAAACGGGTGTACATCGTGGACGAAGTCCATATGCTCTCGATGGCGGCGTTCAACGCCCTACTGAAGATCCTGGAGGAACCTCCGGCGCACTTGATGTTTATTCTGGCGACGACGGAACTGCACAAGGTCCCTGCGACGATCAAGTCTCGCTGCCAGCAGTTTGCGTTTAAACGTATCTCGCCCAAGGCCCTGACTGGGCGGCTGGAATATGTGGCCCAGCAGGAGCAGATCCCGCTTACGTCAGAGGCCGCAGAGCTGCTGGCCAGACTGGCCGACGGGGGACTGCGGGATGGCCTGTCTCTGCTCGATCAGTGCAGTGGCACCGAGGGGGAGCTTTCGGAAGCGGTCGTTCTGGATGTGCTGGGTCTGGCGGGCAACCGAAAAACGGCCAGCCTGCTGGATTGTGTGGCCAGAGAGGATACAACGGGGGCTTTGACAGCCTTGGATGAGCTCTATCGAGACGGCAAGGACATGGGCGCCCTGCTCGGCGAGATCGCCGCTTTGGTCCGTGATCTGCTCATCCGCAAAACAGCCCCGGAGGGCGGAAAAACGCTGCTCACCGGTGGATATGAGGAGCGAGTCATTCGCCCCTTGACGGAGGCTTTTACGGCGGCAGAGTTGGTGCAGATGATGACCATCCTGCAAAACGCACAAGCTGACCTCTACCGCAGCGCCAGCCGCCGGACGGATGCAGAGCTCTGTCTCATTCGCTTGTGTGACCGAAGCTTATCGGACACGGCTCAGGGCCTCAGCGCTAGACTGAGCCGGGTCGAAGCCCAACTGGCGCACGGTGTGCTGCCGAAAGCGGTTCCAACGCCAGCAGCGGAAGCACCGGCAGAGCCCCAGCCTCCGAAAAAACCGGAAAAACTAGCCCAACCAAAAGCAGAAGTGGTTCCACCCCCCAAACCGATGGAGCCACCGGTCCAAACACTTCCCCAGAAAGAACCTGTGGCGGTCTCCACGACCCAAAAAGCAGGGGACTGGAACGGATTCCTGAAGACCCTGCGGGACTTGCCCCCCATGGTCCATTCCTTCCTGCATAAACCGGAATCGGCCCAGGGCGTGTTTGAGGAGCATACGCTGACGATTTGGACGGACTCAGAGCTGACGATGAGCTTTCTCAACCGGGGTGACACCCCGACCGTGCTGGAACGCGCAGCTGAGGCTTACACCGGGCAAAAGCGCCGGGTGAAGTTCCAGGTCGGCAAGCCGCCTGCCCAGCCGACGCAGCCCAGGTCAAACGCATCACAGCGGCAGGAGGCCCCACAAGAGGATAAGTTTGATGATCTGCTGGCCCTAGGGCGGCAGTTTGGAAATTTCAAAGTAAAGTGAAGTCATAAAAAGGAGCGAATACACTATGGCAAAAGGATATGGACGCCCCCCCATGAGCCGCAAGGGCGGCAAGGGAATGGGCATGGGCATGCCCGGCCTGAACATGGATATGATCAAGCAGGCCCAGAAGATGCAGGCTGACATGGAGAAGACCCAGGCCGAGCTACAGGAGAAGGAATACACCGCCACCGCAGGCGGCGGCGTGGTCTCTGCCACTGTGGATGGTAAGCACATGGTCAAGGCCATCACCATCGATCCTGAGGCTGTGGACCCCGACGACGTGGAGATGCTCCAGGATATGGTCATTGCTGCTGTCAACGAGGCCATCCGCAACGCAATGGACGATATGAGTGCCAGCATGGGTAAGATTACCGGCGGCATGAACCTGCCGTTCTAAGAACCAAAAAACGACAATCTAACTTGAGTTTTAGGAGGAGTTTGGCATGAAGATCACCCTTTTAGAGCCTCTGGGCATCCCCGCCCAGGTGTTGGAGCAGTACAAGGCCCGACTGGAAGCCAAGGGACACAGCTTTACGGCCTACGGGGACAAGACCACCGACCCGGCAGAACTCATCCGCCGGACGGGGGACAGCGACATCGCCATCATCGCCAACAATCCCTATCCCGCCCAGGTGGTGGAAGCTGCGCCCAACCTGAAAATGCTGGACGTGGCTTTTACCGGCATTGACCACGTGGCCTTAGACGCCTGCAAAGCCAAGAACGTGATGATCTGTAATGCTGCCGGATATTCTACCCAGTGTGTGGCAGAGTTGGCCATTGCCCTGACCATTGCCTGTCTGCGGAAGATGCCCGCCTGCGAGACGGCCACCCGCACCGGCGGCGTGGGCGGCCCTCTGCGTGGCCGGGAGATTTGCGACCGCACCGTCGGCATCGTGGGCACCGGTGCCATTGGCACCAAGACAGCCCAGCTGTTCCTGGCATTTGGGGCCAAAGTCATCGCCTATTCCCGGACCGTTCGGCCCGAAGTGGAGGCTATGGGCGTGGAATATACGACCCTGGAAGACGTGATGTCTCGCAGTGACATCGTCTCCATCCATACCCCCAACAATGCGGAAACCAAGGGTATGATCTCGAAAGAACTGATCGCTAAGATGCGGCCCGATGCCATCCTCGTCAACGTGGCCCGTGGTGCCATCGTGGACAATGCAGCGCTGGCAGATGCCCTGAACCAGGACAAGCTGGCAGGCGCGGGCATCGACGTGTTTGACATGGAGCCGCCCATCTCCGCCGACTATCCGCTGCTGCACGCCAAGAACACCGTCCTCACGCCCCACGTGGCCTTTGCCACTGACGAGAGCATGCTCCGCCGGGCGGAGATCGTGTTCCGGAACGTGGAGGCCTATCTGAATGGGCAACCGGAAAACATCTGCAAACTTTAAGCAAGACCCTGAGAGAAAGAAGGCATCCCTGTATGGAACCCTATCAGCACACCGTACAGTATTACGAAACCGACAAAATGGGCATCGTTCACCATTCCAACTATATCCGCTGGATGGAGGAGGCCCGGGTGGCCTACCTGGCCCAGCTGGGCTGGAATATTGAGATGTTGGAGGCTATGGGGGCCATTTCCCCGGTGACTGGCCTGGAAGCCCACTATAAGCAGAACACGACCTTCCCGGAGGTCATTTCCATCCATGTTTCTCTGACGCAGTATACCGGCGTTCGTCTGCGCCTGCACTATGTCATGGAAAACGCCGGGGGCGAGGTCGTCTTTGAAGGGGACAGTGAGCACTGCTTCTTGGACCCAGAGGGGCATATTCTTCGCCTGAAAAAATCCTTCCCGGCGTTTTCTCAGGTGTTGACCCAGCAGTTGGAAGAAAATTAATTTAGGACAAAGAACAAAAATCATCGTCTTGCTGGAAAACGCAGGACGATGATTTTTGCTTATCTTTGTTTTTCTTGGGCGCGGCGCTTGGCCTTTTCTTTCAGGTGGGCCCGGATGTCAAAGCAGAAGGGTGGGTACATGGCGGGGAAGGCGACGCGGCTTTCCAGGCTGTAACGGAAGAGGTCGAAGAAAAAGGCATAGGGGATGTCCAAGCGTCCCTGGAGCTTGAAGAGAGAAAAGCCCATCTGATGAAGCGCTGTAACTTCGTCAGTATCCAGGGCAATGTTTCTCTCCTTCATCTCCCGCTGCTTTTTGTTTGGAACATAGGGACAACGATCCAGAAAATCCGTCAGTTCCCCCCGTTCTTCGATGAGAGCTGCCTGATCGAGAGTGATGGAGAGGTAGTGCTCTTTTCGCTGGGGACAGTGGAAGCCGCATGGCTCATTGACGATGATCTCCGCCTTGTCTTTGGGTAGCTGGGCCAGCAGATCCAGGCGGAAGTTGTCATCCGGGTGGAGCACGTAACGGTCGTAGTCCCTCGCCAGGCCTTCATAGTAGGCAAGGTCACGTTCCTCTGTAAACGCCGTCAGGATGACGGAAGCATGGACTTCCAGGTGGGGGTAGTGTGCCCGGATGTGATCGCGCAAGAGGGGAGAGGAGACGATGACCCCACCCCCTGTCTCGTTGGCGATCGCCAAGATCTCGTTGCCCATGGGGTCCTTCAGATCTTCTTCGGTTAGGTCTGGTGCAGAGAAGGTCAGTAGGGGCGTGATGCCGTGGGTGACCGCCCCGGCCAGCTCTGCCCGGATGCGGCCTAAGTCATTATAGTCTTCTGTGAGCATCAGCCGCCCGCAGTTCCAGCGAACCTTAGGTGAGCCATAGGCGTATTGGATGGGCAGTCGATAGGAAAAACGAGCTTCTGTCTCGTCCATACAGCGGTAGAGCAAGTCAGAGTATAAAAACAATCCTGGCACGCTGTAGTGTGCGCCCGGAAGCAGGGCTGCCTGCTCTCCTTGGGGCAAGGTAGATGTACGCATGGGAGATGCCTCCTGTGGTGTCCTTGAAAATTTTCAAAAATCAGTATACCATGTTTTGAAGCGACTTTCCAGCGTCTTGTGTCCGGGAAATCTATGCGGATTTAGATTGACATTTTTTCGATAAGGACGTACAATAGGTGACGAAGATTTGCTCCCTTCGATCGGATGGGGGGCAAATATGAGATATTTGGAGGTTAGGACATGAAGTTTTCTAGCAAAGTCAAAAAGTGCGGTCTGTCCCCCATGCGTAAGTTCCATCCCTACGCAGTGGCAGCCGAAGCCAAGGGCCGCAAGATCTATCACCTGAATATCGGTCAGCCCGATGTGGAGACCCCCCCTCAGTTTTTCGAGGCTGTGCGCAACTTCAGCCAGTCTGTCCTGGAGTACGCTCCCTCTCCTGGTATGCCCGAACTGATCGACGCCATCCAGAAGTACTATGACAACCTGAACATGCACTTCGAGAAGGACGAGATCCTCATCACCACCGGTGGTTCCGAGGCTCTGTCCATCATCTTCCAGTGCATCCTGGACGACGGCGACGAGGTCCTCATCCCTGAGCCCTTCTACCCCAACTACGCCACCATGGTCAACACCACCGGTGCCAGCATCCACCCCATCCCCACCTCTCCTGAGGAGGGCTATCGCTATGCTGACCGTGCCAAAATCGAGGCCCAGATCAACGAGCACACCCGCGCCATCGTTTGCACCAACCCCGGCAACCCCACCGGCGTGGTCCTGACGCCCGATGAGCAGCGCCTGATGTGCGACATCGCCAAGGAGCACGGCCTGTTCATCATCGGCGACGAGGCGTATCGTGAGTTCGTTTACGCTGGCGAGCCTCTGCAGTCCTTCGGTGAGTATGCCGATGCTGCTGAGAACGTCATCGTCATCGACACCGTGTCCAAGCGTTTCTCCGCCTGCGGCGCTCGTGTGGGTGCCATCCTGACCCGCAACCACGAGCTGCTGGGCGAGGCCATGAAGTATTGCCAGGCTCGTCTGTCCGTGGCTACCCTGGATCAGATCGCTTCTGCCGCTCTGTATAACGTCGGCCCTGAGTACTTTGCCGCTGTCCGTGACGAGTACAAGCGCCGCCGCGACACCGTCGTGGCCAAGCTGGCTGAGATCCCCGGCGTCATCTGCGAGTGCCCCAAGGGTGCTTTCTACCTGATGGCTGCTCTGCCCGTGGACGACGCAGACAAGTTCCAGCAGTGGCTGCTGGAGGAGTTCGAGGACAACGGCGACACCGTCATGTTTGCCCCCGGCGAGCCCTTCTACGGCACCCCCGGCAAGGGCAAGAACGAGATCCGGATCGCCTACGTTCTGAAGCAGGCTGACCTGGAGCGTGCCATGGATCTGCTGGCTCTGGGCATCAAGGCTTACAACGAGAAGAACAAGTAAGACCTGCCTGAAGAGCACAAAAAGCATATCTTATTTTCACAGGAACGGTGTGACCTCGGTCATGCCGTTCCTGTTTTTCCTTAACCTTCTGCTGAGTTGACAAAAATATATCAGATACGGTACAATTCTTATAAATCAGAGAAGGAGTGCATGGACCGTGATCACAGGAGAACTGAAGCATAAGATCGACAGCCTTTGGGAGATGTTTTGGACCGGCGGCTTGACCAACCCCCTCGATGTCGTGGAGCAGATGACCTACCTCATGTTCATCCGCGACCTGGACGACACCGATCGCCTCCGCGCCAGAGAAGCCGCTATGCTGGGCCTGCCCCACGAGAGCATCTTTGCCGGGACCGTGAAAATTGGAGAGCGGGAGGTCGAAGGGGATCTGCTCCGTTGGTCTAAGTTCCAAGACATCGGTGCCGAGCAAATGTACGAGACGGTCCAGACCCTGGTCTTTCCCTTCATCAAGGGTCTGCACGGGAACAAGGAGAGTGCCTACTCCAAGTACATGGACGACGCGATCTTCAAGCTGCCCACGCCGCTGCTGCTGTCCAAAGTGGTGGATGGGCTGAACGAGATCTATCGCCTCATGGCCCAGAATCCCGGCAGCGATATGCGGGGGGATACCTACGAATATCTGCTCTCCAAGATTGCCCAGTCCGGCGTGAACGGACAGTTCCGCACCCCGCGGCACATCATCCGCATGATGGTCGAGCTGATGGCCCCCCAGCCCACTGACACCATCTGTGACCCGGCATGCGGGACTTCTGGGTTCCTGGTGGCGGCGGGGGAGTACCTGAAGACCAACTGCCGGGAAGCCATCTTTTTTGACCAGCAGGCCAAAGAACACTACATGACCAAAATGTTCACCGGCTACGATATGGATCGCACCATGCTCCGCATAGGGGCCATGAACATGATGACCCACGGTGTCGAAAATCCCGTCATCGCCTACCGGGACAGCCTCAGCGACCAGAACCCGGATCGGGATGCCTATTCCCCCATCCTGGCCAACCCGCCCTTTAAGGGCAGCCTGGATGCGGACATCGTCTCCGCTGACCTGCTGAAGGTCGGCAAGACCAAAAAGACCGAGCTGCTCTTCCTGGCCCTCTTTCTCCGCATGCTTCGCACCGGCGGGCGCTGCGCCTGCATCGTGCCGGACGGCGTGCTCTTCGGGTCCTCCAAGGCCCACAAAGCCATCCGCCAGGCGCTGGTGGAAGAGAACCGCCTGGAAGCCGTCATCTCCATGCCCTCTGGCGTCTTCAAGCCCTATGCCGGGGTGTCCACCGGCATCCTCATCTTCACCAAGACCGGGCACGGCGGTACCGACCAAGTTTGGTTCTACGACATGAAGGCCGACGGCTTCTCCCTGGACGACAAACGAACCCCCGTCCCGGAAAATGATATCCCGGACATCATCGCCCGCTTCCAAAACCCGGCCGCCGAACAGACCCGCCAGCGCACGGAACCCTCGTTCTTCGTGCCCAAGGCGGAGATCGTGGAAAATGGCTATGACCTCTCCATCAATAAATACAAACAGGTGGAGTATGTGCCCGTCGAGTACCCCTCTACCCTGGAGATCATGACCCAGCTCCGGGAGCTGGAAATGGACATCGGCGCAGCGATGGATGAGTTGGAGAGAATATTGGAAGAATGATGTAGTTCAATAAAAGGACGGATTGCACAAAGAATAAGAACAACGCTAGACAACCTGATATTTTAATAGTAAAATAAATGGTAAAGATGGGGGAAATGATCAGGTGAATGGAGTTGAAGTAATAGAGTTGAACCTGTCGGAAATCCTGACAGGTTCAACTGAGACCACAGAGTGTGCTAAGGGAAAGGAAAAGGTTTCATGGAAAGAGTTACATTGTCTTCAATCAATCAGTATGTGAGTGCTACTGTAAATCCTGCTGATACACCAGAGGATTTATTTGAGCTGTACAGTGTTCCTAGCTATGAGAATCAATATCCTGAAATTGTCAAAGGGAAAGAAATAGGGTCTGCAAAAGCTGTTGTTCAAGAGGGTGATGTTTTGATTTGCAAGATTAACCCTAAGATTAACAGAGTATGGGTCGTTAAGCACAACACAGAGTATCCCTTACTGGCATCCTCAGAATGGATTGTAGTAAGAAACTCTGCGATAAATTCTAATTACCTGAAATGGTATTTTATGTCTCCCTTTTTCCGCAAACTCCTAACCTCTCAAGTTGCGGGTATTGGTGGGTCTCTAACACGGGCGCAACCCAAGCAGGTTGCCAAATACCCTGTTCCTATAGTAGAATTAGAGAAACAGGGAAAAATTGTAAATTTATTAGAGAAGGTAAACTTTGTAATTTCTGCCCGTCAACAACAGCTTGCTAAGTTGGATGAATTGGTGAAAGCACGGTTTGTCGAGATGTTTGGGGACCCATTACAGAACCAGCGTGGATGGCCTACGAAATCTTTGTTAGAAATGGGATGCTGCAAAAATGGAATGAACTTTCATGCGGACGATAGTGGTATCGAAATCCGTTGTTTAGGCGTTGGTGATTTTAAAGATTTGTCCGTTATTGAAGGAACAACGCAGTTGCCTATGGTATCATTAGGTCAGAAGCCATCGGAAGAAAGTATGTTGCATGATGGTGACATTGTCTTTGTTCGTTCCAATGGAAATAAGAATCTTGTTGGTCGTTGTGTTGTTGTTTATCCAGGTACAACACCGACCACGTATAGTGGTTTTTGTATTCGCTATCGTTTAACATGCAATGATGTTATGATACCGTATTTAATGTGTGTGCTAAAGTCAGAATCCACGCGGAGCAAAATGACCGGACGTGGTGTTAATATTCAGAATTTGAATCAACAAATTCTTGCTACATTAAATGTTCCGATACCTCCGATGGAGCGCCAGCAAAAATTTGCTGACATTATTGTAAAGTGTGATAGAGCGAAATTATCCATACAAAAAAGTCTTGAACAGATGGAAACATTGAAGAAATCATTGATGCAAAAATACTTCGGATGAAAGGAGAATATTATGTACTATAATCAACATGCAGCCTATCAGACAAGCCAGGGGAAAGAGGTACTCAAAGCAGCTAAGGCGTGCCGTGAGATGTGCCAAGCGGCTAAGAAACTGGACAGACAACATCAGCAAGCTGCTGCTGTAGCGTGTTTGGCTGTGTTCCTGGAAGAACTTGCTCGATAATTAGGAGGGCCTATCATAGAATGAGTGATTGTACGGTTTACATAGATGAAGCGGGAGACCTGGGAATTGGGAGAGGTACGACGTGGTTTGTTTTGACTGCTGTCATTGTAGATAAAACAGCTGAGGCTTCCATTAGAGAAAAAATGTCTAAAATTAAGGCGCGGTTGAATGTGCGTGAGATTCACTTAAGGAAGATTACAGACTTTAACAAGCGAGCCTTTATCGTGAGGGAACTAAACGAGACGGAGTTTGTTTACATGAACGTTCTTGTAGATACGAACCAGTTTGATGCAAATAAAATTCCAAGCTCAGTCCTTGCCTATAACTATATATGCAAATACTTGCTGGAGAGGGTTTCTGCATATTTAGAGAATGCTGGTAAAGAAGCGGATATTGTGTTGTCAGCAAGAGGCACTTCGCGGGATGGAGAATTGATTCAATATATCGAAGAGAAGTTGCTTCCGTATGCGGGAAATCGTATCAACGAAAAGCACTTTAATAAAATATCCGCTAAGTCAGCAGCATCATGGGATATGCTGCAACTAGCGGATGTGTGTGCTACGACGATGTTTTTAACCTATGAATTGAATGGTTATGGTTTTTCAGTCCCTTGCTTTTCTATGGCGTTAGCAGATCATTTATATAGAGACCAGGGGAAGAATATTGAAAACTGGGGAGTGAAATTTTTTACCTCTGAAATGAAGCCTGACCTGAAAGAGTTGCGGAAATCCCGAATTTGCGCAAAAAAAGAAAGAACCCCCGGCGCGACTACCACATGACAAAGCATGCTGGTGAAACACCCTCGCGTTGATCCGGCGACGTCCTTTCTATCTATAGTATATGCGAGATTATCAAAAAGTCAATAGGGAATCGAAGTGACATTATGGAGAATTTTGAGAGAAAATGTAGGCATTTTTCTGCTACTACCTATGCCCCTACCGAAGCCCAAACCCGTGCCCGCTACATCGACACCATGCTCCTTAATGCTGGTTGGGTGAAAGGCGTGGACTGGCTGGAAGAGGTGGAGCTGGCGGGGATGCCGAATCAGGCGCAGGTTGGGTTTGCGGACTATGTGCTGTATGGCGATGACGGAAAAGCGCTGGCGGTGGTGGAGGCCAAGCGGACCAGCGTGGATGTGGCGAAGGGGCGGCAGCAGGCGAAGCTGTATGCGGATCTGTTGGAGCGGAAATATGGCCGGCGGCCGGTGGTGTTTCTGAGCAACGGGTTTGAGACGCGCATGGAGGACGGGCAGTATCCTGAGCGGAAGGTGGCGGCCATTTACTCGAAGCGCGATCTGGAAAAGCTGTTTAATTTGAGAAGGATTCGGACGAGCTTGGCGAATGTGTCCGTACGGGAGGACATTGCCGGGCGGTATTACCAGAAGGGCGCGGTGCGGGCCGTGTGCGACAGCTTGGACCGGAAGAACCGCCGGCGGGCGCTGCTGGTGATGGCGACGGGATCCGGGAAGACGCGGACGGTCATTGCTCTGGTGGATATTTTACTGCGGCACAACTGGGTGAAAAACGTGCTGTTTCTGGCGGACCGGAACTCCCTGGTCACGCAGGCGAAGCGGAGCTTTGTGAATTTGCTGGAGAATCTCTCCGTAACGAACCTGTGCGAGGAAAAAGACAATTTTGCGGCCCGGTGCGTGTTTTCGACCTATCAGACCATGATGAACTGCATCGACACGGTGGCGGACGAGACGGGGAAGAAGCTCTTCACTTGCGGGCATTTCGACCTGCTCATCTGCGACGAGGCCCACCGGTCGATCTATCACAAATACCAGGATATTTTTACTTACTTTGATGCGCCCTTAGTGGGCCTGACCGCCACGCCTAAGGATGAGATCGACAAGAATACGTATGAGGTCTTTCAGCTGGAAAACGGGGTCCCTACGTATGGTTATGACCTGGCCCAGGCCGTGCAGGACGGTTATCTGGTGGACTATCGGGTGGCGGAGACAAAGCTGAAATTTTTGGAGGAAGGCATCGCTTACGACGACCTGCCCCCAGAGGAACAGGCCGCCTACGAGGAGACGTTTCTGGACGAGAACGGCGACTGGCCGGACCGCATTGGTGCGGGAAAGCTGAACGAAGTGGTTTTTAACGAGGATACCATCCGTTTGGTCCTGCACGTTTTGATGACCGAGGGCCTGCGGGTCAACTACGGAGAAACGCTGGGCAAGACGATTTTGTTTGCCAAGAACCACGCCCACGCCGAAAAAATTTTGCAGATCTTTGGGGAGGAATATCCCCACCTGCCAGGCTACGCCAAAGTCATCGACAACTATATGACCTATGCCCAGAGTGCCATCGACGAATTTTCTGAGGCGGACAAGCTGCCGCGTATCGCCATCTCTGTGGACATGCTGGACACCGGCATTGACGTGCCGGAGATCTTGAATCTGGTCTTTTTCAAGCCCATCATGAGCAAGGCGAAGTTCTGGCAGATGATCGGGCGGGGGACGCGGCTCTGTCCGGGCCTGCTGGATGGGGAGGACAAGACGGGCTTCAACATCTTTGACTTCTGCGGGAACTTTGCCTTTTTCCGCCTGAGCAAGGGCAAGCCTACCCCCAACGGCCTGCCGCTGCAAGGGGCGATCTTTGGCCTGAAAGCGCAGATCGCCTGGAAATTACAGGACTTAGACTACCAGACAGAGGAACTCATCACCTTCCGCCGCCGGCTGGTGGAGGAGATGGCCGCCAAAGTGCGGGAGCTGAATCGGGACAATTTCGCGGTGAAGCAGCATCTGCGTTTTGTAGAGCAGTATAACGACGAACGAACCTACGACATCCTGACGGAAGAAAAGCTCAACCAGCTCCGGGCGGAGCTGACGCCGCTTATTTTGCCGGATGAGGACGAGGCCAGCGCCGTGCGGTTTGACGCCTTGCTCTATGGCATAGAGTTGGCCTATCTGGCGGACAAGACCTACACCCGCGCCAAAAAGGACTTGGTGAAACGGGTGGCCGGGATTGCTGGCGTGGCGAATATCCCGGAGATCGCAGCGCAGTCGGAACTGATCGAGAATATCCTGCACGGGACCTATCTGGACCGGGCAGGCATCCATGAGTTTGAGTACATCCGGCAGAACTTGCGGGACCTGATGAAATATATCCCACGCGGGAGTGCCGTCTATACCACGAACTTTACCGATGAAATTCTCTCTACCGAGTGGACCGAGGCAGACCTGGAAAATGACGACTTGAAAAACTACAAGGCCAAAGCTGAGTTTTACATCCGAAAGAACCAGGACGCCCCAGCCATCGCCAAGTTACGCAGCAACCTCCCCTTGGGCGAGGCTGACGTGCAGGAACTGGAACAAATTCTATGGAGCAAGGTGGGCACCAAGGAGGACTACGAAGCAGAGTATGGCCAAAAGCCTCTAGGCGAACTGGTGCGGGAGATCGTAGGGCTGGACATGAACGCCGCCAAAGCCGCCTTTTCCCGCTATTTGAACGACACAAATTTAGATGCCCGTCAAATCTATTTTGTCAATCAAATCGTGGAGTACATTGTCCACAACGGGATGCTCCGGGACCTGCGGGTGTTGCAAGGCCCGCCATTTGACCGACAGGGGAGCTTGGGCGAAGTCTTTCAGGACTTCAGCCTGTGGCAGGGTATCCGCCAAGTGATCGACCAGATCAACGCCAACGCTGGCGCAGCATAAGCTATATGAAATCCCCCTGGATCATAGATCCAGGGGGAAATTCTACAAAGTAGGCGCTTTACATATGGAACCGCCGCCGCACCTCTTCCCGCAAAGATGGCACCCGCCGCACGACAATGAGCGGAATGATGATAATGACGCATACCGTCAGTACGATCAGAGACCAGCTGGGGCTCCAGGATCCGTGAAAGAAACGGTCTAACAGACACTCGACCCCCACGGCAAATGCACCAATGGATCCGATGACCAAGGTGATCGAAGTCAGGGTGCTGCGCTTTTTTACACCCATAGTAATACCCCAGAACAAGAACACAGCCCCCAAGAGTAAAATGATGGGGAGGGCCAAGTGCCAATACCAGTTCCAGCCGTCCAGATCTACGGCGATGAGGGAGATATAGACAGCGATCGCCATAATGTCTGCGAAAAGCTGGAGTCGGAACGTATCTTTTTTGTGGTGCAGCAGGGGGGGCACCGTCCAGATCCAAAGCATGATGACAGCGCCGATCACATAGAGGGACCAAGTGTGTTGTGTACGCAGAAAAATATTCAGCACACCACAGCATACACCCACCGAAGCAAAGATAGCAGTCAGTAGAATCGCTACCTGGATCCGGGAAACCGGCGGAACTTCTTTCCGCTCCGTGGGGAAAGGCTTGGGAGATGTCTCGTCTACCGGCTGGTTTGGGTTATACACTGGTGTATGGCACAGGGGACAGAAGGACGCAGTGGCGTCCAGCTCGACCCCACAGTTGACGCAGTAAGACATCGAAAAAACACCTCCATCCAAAACGAGGATGCACAGAAACTTAATAGGTGCGGTTAGACTCTACTTTGACGTGGATGCCCTCCCGAACCAGATGGGTAAAGAACCGACGCTCCGTCTCGCTGGAAACGCCCGTTCCGGCAAAGGTGATGGCCATGATATTCCCGTAGCTGATGGAAGCGCAGTGCGGGGAAGGTCGGGTTGCCTGGCCCAGCATAACTTCCATGTGCTGAATATGCGGCTCCATCTCCAGGGGAACGGGAAAAGGTCCTGGATTGGTGTAGGTCCCCGAATAGGGCCGCACCCCCACCAGCTTGTACGAGAAGGACATAACAGGATTTTTTAACACCAGAGGGACGATCTGCAAAAATTTATTTTTGGTAAAGCGCACATTGCCGGTCAGCTTGGCCCGCATCTCTTGCCGGTTGGCGTGCAGGCGCATGGAGTGGTGGACCAGGGAGACGATCTCCTCCAGGGTGTATTCTCCCAAGGAGGGGTCAACGACTGGCCGCATGGTCAAAATAAAATTCCGCAACGTCTCCGAGGGGAACCAGGGCCGCAGATTGATGGGAATGGCCAGCGCCACCGGTTGGGGATGTCGAAACTTTTTGGCGGCTTGATTTTCTATCAGGCTTTTTAGTAACACAGCAGTCAGGTATTCCGTAATGGTGGCACCGTAGCCTCGTGCAACGGCCCGAATTTGATCCACAGGAACCAGTCCCATGGTGACATTCAGGGTGTAAAATGGCTCGGCCTGGCTGGTGTTGGGGAAAGCGGTTTTTTCCAGTGGCCCCCGCAGGATCGTTTTGCCTGCGTAACGGCCATAAGCGTCCTCGCGTTCCTCTTTCCGGGGCGGCTCGTTGACGTCCAGGATGCCAGGAGCATTGGGAATGTCATACCCCCGTTCCCGCAAATACACAGCCAGTAATGTTCGCAGAAAAATGATGGATCCGGCCCCGTCGGAAATGGCATGGAAAACTTCTAACGAGATCCGTTTTTCATAGTAAAAAATGCGGATGAGCCAGTCATTGTCCTCATGGAAACGAATGGGCTGACAGGGGTTTGCCATATCTTTTTTGACGAATGGACCCGGGTTGGGGTTTGGTTCAAAGTAACACCAGAAAGCCCCCCGGCGGATACGAACGCCGAAGGTGGGGAAGCGGGGCATGGTCTTCTGTACTGCCCGCTGCAACGCCAGTGGGTCGACCGTTTGGGTCATTACAGCGGAGAAGCGGTAGACGGCGGAGTAGCGTTCCTTTTGCAGCGCGGAGTAGAGTACACCGGCGTTGTCCAGGGGATACCAGGTTTTCTTTTCCTGTTTTTTTCGCACGGCACAGCCCTCCTGTTCCGCTGTTTCTTGTCCTATTTATTCTAGCACAGACCGGTAGAAACTACAAGGGGAGGGGTAATCCTACGCTTGGGTGCGCTTGATGACGAACCAGAGGGCAGAGGTGTCGAAAACGGGGGATTTTTATGCCTTGCTCTTGAAAATTTTGGTTGCCAGGGATATCAAACGTATGATACAATTATATTATAAGATGTGAAGAAACTTTTGTGTACTTTTGTGTAATGGAGAAGGGAGGAAACAATTCTTGAGTATGCAGACTGTATGGCTGATCCTGCTGATTATTTTTGCCGGAGTAGAAGGCATTACGGCGGGGTTGGTTTCTGTCTGGTTCTGCGCAGGCAGCTTGGTGGCTCTCATTGCGACCTGGCTGGGAGCTGGTTTGCCGGTGCAGATTGCCCTGTTCGTCATTGTGTCTTTGGTGGCGATGGCGCTGGTGCGGCCGATGGCCCGGAAATGGGTCCAGCCCAAGCTGGTCAAGACCAACGCAGACCGTATTTTAGGCCAAGAGGCCGTTGTTCTGGAAGAGATCGACAACCTGCGGGGGATCGGTCAGGTCAAGGTAGGCGGTGCTATTTGGACGGCCCGCTCGACCCAAGACGAGCCCATTCCCAAGGGAACGCTGGTCCGCGTGGAGCGCATCGAGGGCGTGAAAGCCATTGTGAGCCTGGCCGGACCGACGGAAAAAGAAGAAGCCGCTACGACCCCATGACTTTGTTCATAGAAAGGAATCGGTAACTCTATGTATTATTTTGACATGACGCCCCTTCCGATCATCATTCTCATCGTGGTGATTTTGGTGATCCTGGCCCGCTGCATCCGTGTGGTGCAGCAGTCAAAGGCCTATGTCATCGAGCGCCTGGGCGCGTTCCACGCTGTTTGGAGCGTGGGACTTCACTTTAAGCTCCCCTTTATCGATCGAATCCAGCGAGTGGTCTCCCTGAAGGAACAGGTGGCAGATTTCCCGCCCCAGCCCGTGATCACCAAGGACAACGTCACCATGCAGATCGACACCGTCCTCTATTTTCAGATCACCGACCCCAAGCTCTATGCCTACGGTGTGGAAAACCCCATGAATGCCATCGAAAATCTGACGGCTACGACCCTGCGTAACATCATCGGCGAGCTGGAGCTGGACCAGTCTTTGACCTCCCGTGATGTCATCAACGCTCGGATGCGGTCTATCCTGGATGAAGCCACCGATCCCTGGGGCATTAAGGTCAACCGCGTGGAGCTGAAAAATATCCTGCCCCCCAAGGACATCCAGAACGCCATGGAGAAGCAGATGCGTGCCGAACGGGAGCGCCGGGAATCCATTCTGCAGGCCGAAGGCCAGAAGCAGAGTCAGATCCTAGTGGCCGAGGGCGAAAAGGAATCCCGCATCCTGCGGGCTGACGCCGAAAAACAAGCTCGGATCATGGAAGCAGAAGCAGAGGCTACCGCCATCCTGCGCGTGAACGAGGCGAAGGCCAGCTCTTTGAAGATGCTGAACGAAGCCTGCCCCACCGATGCTGTCATCCGCATCAAGGCCCTGGAGGCGTTCCAGGCCGCTGCAGACGGCAAGGCCACCAAGATCATCATCCCTTCGGAGATCCAGGGCTTGGCCGGTCTGGCCGAGGGCATCGTAGAGACGGTCAAGCGCACGGAACCCGAAAACAAGACACCGACGCCCCCTGTGTCGACCAAGAACTAAGATGCACAAAATACCGCGCCTGCCCAGCCGCAGGGGCGGTATTTTTGCCCTCTTGACGCGGCGGGCTAACTATGCCAGAATAGGGCAAAAGGAGGAGGATGCCCATGAAAATGGAGTGGGTCCCCGGCCGCAATGGCTATGACATCCCGGTCCGGGCTGCCTGGGCTGGAGAGGAGCAGGTGGTGATCATCTGCCATGGCTTCGGCAGCAGTAAGGCAAGCCCTATGGTCGAGGCGCTGATGAAGACTCTGCCCAAGCACGGGATCACCGCCGTGGCTTTTGACTTCCCCGCCCATGGGGATAGCCCGGTAGACGGGGCGTACCTGCGAGTGCCCTATTGCATTGATGATTTGGAGACGGTAGAGGCGTGGATCAGAACCATTTTGCCTAAGGCAAGCATTGGGTATTTTGGGTCCAGCTTTGGGGCCTATATCACCCTTCTGCGTCTGGGGCGGGATCCAGTGCAGGGCGCCAAGGCATTTCTGCGTTCGGCGGCTGTGACCATGCCCAAGCTGGTCAACACTTGGCTGGACCAGCGGGCCAAGGGAAGCTTGTCCGAACGGGGCTACTTCGTCCCAGACTATGACTATGTGCGGGAGATGCGGATCATGCCGCCCTTTTTGGTGGATCTGGCAGAGCACGATGTGTTTACCCGTTATCAGAAGGGCCTGGCCGATCTAGCCATGGTCCATGGGGCCAAGGACAGCGTGGCACCCCCGGAGGATGCGCAGCGCTTTGCCGCGCAGTTCGGTGCGGACCTGTTGCTTCTGCCCAACGGGGAACATCCTCTGATGGGAGAAGGGGAGTTGGAGCAGGTTTTGCAGAAGACAATGGAATTTTTTGGCGGCGGGGAGAAATGAAAGCCCGGCTCTTGAAATTCCTTGGGACTGCGGCTATAATGACAATGCGGGAAACTTCAAATTTCTCCCAGTTATTGGATATCCCTGAGAAAACAGACCATAGAGAATGTGAGAATGTGGAAAGGAACTGTACCAATGAGTAAACCTGTCTTTATCACCAGCGACAGCACTTGTGACCTGACCCCGGAGCTGCTGGAGCGTTTTAACGTAAAAACCGCCCCTCTTCACGTCCTGCTGGGAGAGGACACCTATCTGGATGGTGTGAACTTTACCCAGGAGATGATCTTCGAGCGCTATGCCAAGGATAAGACCCTGCCCAGGACCGCTGCTGTTAGCCCCCAGGAGTTTACGGACTTCTTCACCCCCTTGGTGGAGGCGGGCTATGAGGTGATTTTTCTGAGCATCAGCTCCGGCCTGTCCGGGACGTACCAGAACGCTGTCATCGCTGCCCAGGACCTGCCCGGCATCTATCCCATCGACACCCATAAGCTGACCACCGGCGTGGGCGAGATGGTCCTGGCTGCCTGCAAGATGCGGGACGAGGGCATGGACGCTGCTTCCATCGCCAAGGCGATGGAAGCGATGATCCCCCGCGTCAACGTCAGCTTCGTCATTGACACCCTGGAGTACATGTGGAAGGGCGGTCGCTGCACCGGTGTGGCAGCCTTCGGTGCCAACCTGCTGAATCTCAAGCCCTGCATCGAGATGCGGGATGGTAAGCTGGAGGTCTGCAAAAAGTACCGGGGCAACATCGAGAAGGTGTACCACAAGTACATCACTGAGCGCCTGTCGGCCCAGCCTGTGGACCCCAACTACATCTTCATCACAACCTCGAATCAGCCATCCCCGGAGCTGGCCCAGCAGCTCGAGAATACGGTCCGTGCTGCCGTGCCGGATGTAAAGGAAGTCCTCTTTACACGCACAGGCTGCACCGTGACCTCTCACTGTGGCCCCGGCACCCTGGGCGTGCTGTTCCTGGAGAAGTAAGTACCTAACTTTGTTACTCTTTTGTAAAACTTTTGTTTTTTCTTGCAATCTTTGACAGGGTATGTTATACTGGTCTCGTTGACAAGAAACTCCATACACAACAGACAATTTGAAAATCTTCACGAGGTGATGCGAACGATGCAGCATTCTTATCGCACCAAGGGTTGGGCGAAGCGGCTGGGAGCAATGGCAATGACACTGGTCATGCTGTTTGGACTGATGGCCGCTGGTCTGCCCCAGGCGCAGGCTGTGACCCAAGATGACATCAACAACTTAAAGTCCCAGGCGGCAAGCTTAAGCTCCCAGAAGGCGGACATCCAGAAAAAGCTGGATAAGCTGTCCAACTCCAAGAACTCCGCCCTCAACGAGAAGCTCTTGCTGGAGCAGAAGATCAATGTCCTCCGCAGTGAGATCGCCGTGTCTGAACAGGCCATTGCAGAGTACGGCGAGATGATCACCCAGAAGGAGAGCGAGCTGGCTGCCGCCAAGGAAAAGGAAGCCAAGTATTACGAGGCATTCTGCGAGCGCGTGCGGAGCATGGAAGAGCGGGGCAATGTGTCCTACTGGTCCGTTATCTTCAACGCCAGCAGCTTCTCGGACCTGCTGGACCAGGTGAATGCCATCTCCGAAGTCATGGACTATGACAACGAGATCATGGATCAGCTGGCCAAGGCCCGCCAGGAAGTTGCCGACGCCAAGACGGCCCTGGAAGAGAGTAAGGCCGCCGAGGAAACGGCCAAGGCCAGCCTGGAAAGCCAGAAGGCCGACCTGCAGACCGAGCAGGCCAAGGTGGAAGCTACCATCCAGCAGATCACCAGCCAATCCTCTACGTACAACTCCCAGATGGCAAAGCTGGAAAACAGCCAGTCCAACCTGGCCAACCAGATTGCCCAGGCAGAGAAGCAATACCAGGCGCAGATCGCCGCGCAGAAGGCCGCAGAAGAGGCCGCCAGACAGAAAGCGGCAAAGGAAGCCGCAGAGAAGGCCGCAGCAGAAGCCGCTGCCAAGAAGAGACAGAAGGAAGAGGAAGCCAAAAGACAGCAGCAGAACGAGAACAAGAATAACAACAGTTCCAGTTCTTCTAATAACAGCTCTTCGAGCAATTCTTCCAGCAACAACTCTTCGTCCAGCAGCAACAGCTCCTCCAGCGGAACCACCAGCTCCAGCGGCTACCTGTGGCCCCTGTCGGGGTACACGAGAGTGTCCTCTCCCTTCGGCTACCGGAACTGCCCTTACCACGGCCAGGAGCTCCACGGCGGCTGTGACGTTCCTGCGCCCAGCGGTACGCCCATCCGGGCGGCCAAGAGCGGCGTGGTGGTCATCTCCACCTATGGCTCCTCTTACGGAAACTACGTGGTCATCGCGCACAGCGATGGGTCCCGTACTATGTACGCCCACCAGTCCCAGCGGGCTGTCTCTGCTGGCCAGACCGTGAGCCAGGGACAGACCATCGGCTATGTTGGCTCTACCGGCAACTCTACCGGCTCCCACCTGCACTTCGAGCTGTGGCTGAGCAGCTCCAGCAGCAGCCGTGTGAACCCTGTGGCGTATTGTGGCTAATGTTTGTTACAACCTGCAAAAAAACAATCCCATATCAGATCAGTACCCCCTTCACCGAACGCTCGATGAAGGGGGTACTTGTATTTTAGAAGGAGCTTTTTTCCACGGAGACCACGGCCAGAGTTTTTTCACAGACTTTGAACTTCACTTCCAGGCCCCCAAAAGCCATGCCATAGACCCGCTCCGGGTCGTCCTGGTAGGACGGGCGGGGATCCTGGGCCAGCACGCCGGTGAGGGCAGGGCGGAGGTCCGGGGGGACTTGTTCCAGCAGGTCCGGCGGGAAGATGACCTCCAGATGGTAGCCGGTGTAGCTCTGCGTAAAGCCGCCGGTGGCGTCCGGGTGGGCATCGGTGTAGGGAAGATAGGGCTTGATGTCAAAAATGGGTGTGCCGTCCAAGAGGTCAGCCCCGGAGACATGAAGGACCGTGCCTAGGTGGGCTGTTTCTTCGATCCCTTTCAGCTTGACCGAAGAAAGCCCAATGGCGTTGGGCCGGAAGGGAGAGCGGGTGGCGAAGACGCCCATCCGAGTGTTGCCCCCCAGGCGGGGCGGGCGGACCGTCGGGGACCAAGTCTTCCGAACGGCCTTGGAAAATGACCAGACCAGCCAGAGGTGAGAAAAGCCCTCGATCCCCCGCAGGGCATCGGGGTTGCGGTATTCTGGCTCAAAGACGATCGTAGATTGTAATTCAGACACCAGGCCGCTCTGCCGAGGAATGCCGAACTTGGTGGGAAAGGCGCTGTGCATGGTGGCGATGACGTGCATTGGGACGGGAGGGAGCATCGTGATACCTTCTTTGTCTTCTCCCTCTTGGGGAGAGTTCTTGCCTTTCAGTATACCGGGACGCAGGAGAAAGCGCAAGAAATTCTTTTCTCTGCCCCGAAAAAGGGGGAAAAGGGGCAGTTGCTGTCTTGCCCCAGAGAAAAAGCATGGTATAATAGGAGCATTGAACTTGACCGGAATAAGGAGAGGGAACAAACATGAGCAAGATCATCACCGCCGCCCAGGCCGCCGAGCTGGTCCAGGACGGCTGCACCCTGACCACCACGGGCTTCAATGGCTTCGGATGCCCCGAAGATCTGATGATGGCCCTGGCTGATCACTTTGACCAGACCAGCCACCCAAAAGACGTTACGCTGGTCAAATGCACCAGTCAGGGCGACGGCAAAGGCCGGGGCGTGAGCCATTTGGCGGAAAAGCCAGGGCTGTTTCAGGAGCTGATCCTATCCCACATGGGTTATGACCCTGGCCTGCGAAAGCTGGTGCAAGAGGAAAAAGTCTCCTGCTTCCTGCTGCCCTTGGGCAATCTCATGGCCCTCTTCCGGGCCATCGCCGGGGGCCTGCCAGGCGCCATCGCCACCACCGGCATCGGGACCTTCGCCGACCCCCGCAACGGCGGTGGCAAGGCCAACCAAAAGACCAAGGATCTGGGAAAAGAGATCGTCTCACTGATCGAGCTGGGAGGAAAAGAATGTCTATTTTATCCCACTTTCCCCATTGACATCTGCTTTATCCGGGCAACCTACGGCGACGAGGCGGGCAATTTGTCCCTTGCCAACGAGGCCATGAACATCGAGCAGTTTGAGGTAGCCTCTGCTGTCCATAATTCCGGAGGTATCGTGATTGCTCAGGTGGATAAGATCGTTCAAAATGGGAGTATCCCAGCCAAAGAAGTCTTTCTGCATGGTTTTATGGTGGACTATGTGGTCGAGGGCAAGCCGGAGTACAGTCGACAGAGTTTTGCTACCGATGCCTTCCGGCCGGAGATCGCTGGTCTGGCGAAAGTTCCCTCGACAGGTTTTGAACCCTTGGCCATGGGCCCCCGGAAGATTTGCTGCCGCCGGGCGGCCATGGAGCTACGCCCAGGTTCCCTTATCAACCTGGGCATCGGGATGCCGGGTGGGATCGGCTCTGTAGCCCAAGAAGAGGGGCTTTCCGATCTCTTTACCCTCTCCATGGAGTGTGGGCCCTTAGGCGGGATCCCCCTGGGCGGGATCGATTTCGGCGCGGCGATCGACCCAGAAGCCATGTATCGCATGGCGGATATTTTACAGCTCTACGATGGTGGTGCATTGGATATGGCCGTGCTGGGCTTTGCGGAGGTGGACCGCTGGGGGAACGTGAATGCCCATAGCTTCAACAACCGTGTCGTCGGGGCGGGTGGCTTCATCGACATCACCCAGAACGTAAAAAAGCTCTGCTTCATTGGGACCTTTACCGCCGGGAAACAGGAGGTCAAGATCAAGGGCGACGGCCTGGCCATCCATGCCCAAGGACCTCAGAAAAAATTCCTGGAACAAGTGGAAGCGATCACCTTCTCCGGGCGGGAAGCCCTAAAAAAGGGGCAGGAGGTCTGGTATATCACGGAGCGTGCCGTCTTCCGTCTGGAAGAGGAGGGCCTGACGCTAGTGGAGATCGCCCATGGGGTGGATCTCCAGCTGGATATTTTGGACCAAATGGAATTTTCTCCTGTTATCCAGGAGTACGTCCGCTACATGGACCCACGCCTCTTCCGAGACAGCCCCATGGGCATGAACCCGGAACAGATGGAGGTATTAGAACCGGAATACGAGTTCTGGCGCGATTTGCGCCCGCCGAAACCCAGTGCAGAAAAGGAAGAAAACTAAGGAGACTTGACCCAATGGACCAGATGATACAAGACATTTTTCCCAGCTGCTATCAAGTGGCCTACCAGCCCCGCCCGCCCAAACCGGAGGACAAATGTTTTTTCTTCCGGGGTCGGACCGTGTTGGAACGCTGGGATGGGGAGGCATTGGTGCTGCCAGATTACGCCGCTGTGGCGGCGCACATCGGCCAGCCTCAATTTCTCTTCATCATCGACGAGACTGCCTACTATCTTGCGGAGTACCCCAACGCTTTAGAAAGCCCGGAGGGATATGAGTGGCACGACCTGCGCCATGAACGGAGCAAAAAATCCCGCGTCCTCTGCTTCGCGGAAGCCACAGCTTATCATCTGGCGGAGTGGTACGGGGCCAACCGATTCTGTGGTCGATGCGGGGAGCGGACCCAGCCGGACTCGGTAGAACGGATGCTTCGTTGCCCAAAGTGCGGCAACCTGATCTATCCCAAGATCGCCCCGGCTGTGATCGTCGCGGTGACCCGCGGGGATCAGATCCTGATGACCCGCTACCAAGGACGGGACTACAAGGGATACGCGCTGATTGCCGGGTTTACGGAAATCGGAGAGACGGCAGAAGATACGGTCCGCCGGGAAGTGATGGAGGAAGTGGGGCTTCAGGTGAAGGACCTGCGTTACTACGGCAGTCAGCCTTGGGGGGCGGATGCCAACTTGCTTCTGGGATTTTTTGCCCGCCTGGACGGCCCCTCCGCCATCCATTTGGATCGACAGGAACTCTCTCAAGCCGGTTGGTATCATCGGGATGAGATAGATCTGCCTTCAGATGGTGTTAGTTTGACGAACCACATGATCCAGGCCTTTCGCCGGGGAGAGTGGGACTGACCTGGCTGGACAGCGTTTCTTTTTGCCGGAAATAACAGATGGTCCAGATCAGGTTGACCAGGACCCAGCCGATCCCAGTCGCAATGGCAACGGCGTTCAGCCCATATCTGCCGACAAAGATCCAAGAGAGAATAGCGCGGAGAGAAATATGCGTTACCGCGCCACAGAAGGGGATGGAAACTTTTCCGCACCCATCAAAATACCCGGCGAAGGTATTTCCGGTAAAACAAAGGGGATAGAAGAGAGCGATCCAGCGCATATATTGTTGGGCGCTGTGCAGGGCGTTCCCATCGTCTGTTTCCATTAAGAAAGAGACGGCAAGGTTTGAAGTTGTGTACATGACAACGGAACAAAATAGGCCGAGGAGCAGCAGAAACCATAGACTTACACGAAACGTCTTTTGGACGCGGTCGTATTTTTGTGCACCCAAGTTTTGCGCCGTGATGACAGAGGTGGCGGCAGCGCCGCTGTCTCCGAAGGAATTGGCAAACCCCTCTAATCTTGTTGTCGCGGTGTAGGCGGTGATAAGTTCTGTTCCACCGGTGTTGACGGCTCCCTGTACGATGAGTTTTCCAATGTACAGGCTGGACTGATGTAACCCCGCGACAAAGGCGAAGTGTCCGCTCTTTTTCAGTAAGGCACGGTCGAGCTTTCGGTCACTTCGGCGAAATACGGTCTCCGGCTGTTTCCAACGCAGATACCCAAGGCAGAGCAGGAAGGAAAAGACCTGCGCGATGGCGGTCGACAACGCCGCGCCGAAGATGCCATACCCGTGGGAGACCAGCAAAATATCCAAAAAAAGATTGACGCCAACGGCACCGGCCAACGCCACGAGGGAAACGTCTGCCCGACCGATGGAGCGAAGCAGGGCACTGTATAAATTATAAAGGTAAGAGGCGGGAAGAGCCGCCAGCACGAGGATCAGATAGTCTTTGACAGGCGCTGTGAGCGAAGCGGGCGTTTGAATGACCGCCAGGAGCTTGGGCAAGCAAAGGATGCCGATCCCGCCCAGCCCCATGGAGAGAGGAAGCCCGGCGCAAAGCGTGAGATAATGCTCCTGACGAAACCGCCCCATCTCTCTGGCTCCATAAAACTGAGAAAACAGAACAGAAAGCCCTGTGCAGGCACCTGTCACAGCGAAGAGAAACAGATTCATGATAGAGCTGGCGATGCCAATGGCGGCAAAAGCCTCTGTCCCTGTGAAACGTCCTAACACGAAAGCGTCGATCGTATTGTAAAATTGTTGTAATAAGTTCCCTAGCATGAGGGGAAGGGAAAGGGACAGCATATGAGAAAAAATACTTCCTTCCGTCAGCGTTTTGGGTTTCAAGCGCGATCCCTGCCTTTCTTGTCTGTGTTTGTCTGGATAAAACCGGCTTGACAAGAGTATACCGTGATGCTATGTTTTGCGTAAAGCGAAAATCTAGCAACATAGCTTTGAGAGATACGCAAAGGAGAGGGAGCATGGAGGTAGAACGGTGTCGCGCGTTGCTGTGCGCAGTGGGGAAAGGAACGATCACAGCTGCGGCCGAAGAATTGGGATATACGCCCTCGGCCATCAGCCGGATGATCGCTGCCTTGGAAGAAGAGCTGGGGTTTCCTCTGCTCTTACGGGGATACAGAGGGATACAGCCCTCGAAAGAAGGAAAAATGATCTTACCGGCCCTGCGGGAGCTGGTGTTCCGGGAGGAGGCCTGCCGCCAACTGGCGGCGAAGATACGCGGAGCAGAGACCGGAAGCGTTGTGATCGGAACAGCCTATCATGAGTATTATATCCGGCTGGCTAAGATCGTGCGGGATTTTCACGCAGTGTCCCCTGCGGTAGAAATCAAAATTTGCAATGGATACAGCACGGAATTACTGCACAACCTGCAAAACCGTGCCCTGGATCTCTGCATCATTAGCCGCCGGGAGGGAAACCATACCTGGGTCCCGATTCGACGGGACCCAATGGTCTGTTGGCTTCCGGCGGGCCATCCGCTTTCTCAACTGCCTGCGGTCCCCATCTCGGCCTTTGCGGAGGAAACATGTATTGAGACATACCCAGATTTGGACATTGATAACAAACGGGTCTATCAGCGCTGCCGGGTCAAGCCGAATATCTGCTTTTCTACTATGGATAGCCATGCGACCTATGCCATGGTAGAAGCGGGCTTGGGGATCAGTATGAACAACGCCATCAACAGCGCAGGGAGGGAAGGAACGGTGCAGATCCTTCCTCTGGACCCGCCCCAGGACGTGGAAATCGGGGTGGCCTCTTTGTCGGATCGTTCTCTGGCGGCCAAACGATTTTTGGCGTTTATGCTGCCAAGGCTCCAAGATGCCAACTGAATTTCATGCAAAAGAAAAGCCGGATCGTTCCTTGTCTGCGATGGTAAGACGGGAACGATCCGGTTTTGTGATCGCTTATTTTTCAAACAGCGCGTCAAAATCATAGCTTTGTAAGAAACTGCGGAAGGCGTCGATCCGCGGCGCGATCTCCTCCTGGGTCATGGGTTGGTCCTGCAGGATCCGATGGGCCAGCTCCTGGCAGACGGCAGGGGAGTAGTGGACATGGTCACAGTAATTGTCCAGACTTGTGATGAGGTCTAGGTCGTCCATGAAGTAAAATACTCTGGTGTTGGGGCGGGAAGTCAGCTCCTCCAGGACTTTCTGCTGCATGGTGAGCGTGGCTTCGATCTCTCCGTTGCGGTCGGTCTTATCCCAGAAAAGGATGCTGGCCGGGGGGAGATAGAAGGTAAATGTGATCTGCGGGTTGGCATCGACACGGGCCAAGACATGGGAAAGATTTTCTTCCGCCGGGGCCAGGAGACTGTCCGCCGGGACTTGCTGAGCGGCTTTTTCTGCTTGACGCTGGTAGGTGGCCAGCGCGGCTTCCTTGGACCATTCCTTATCATCTCCCCAGATGTAACCACCTGTGTGTTCGTCGTCGGTGCCGCCTGCGCGGAGGTCATCTACCATTTCAGTCAGCGTGTAGAAAACCATCTCTTTGTTCAGAAGATAGTGGAGATCGTTGAATGGGTTATTGTCGAAAAGATAGCTGGCGTCTTCCCAGGTGTTGTCGGCGTCGTATTTACGCCAGCAGTCAGAGTCTACACCCCAAAAGATTTGATCTAAGTCATGAGTTTCTAAGGCGATGTCCAGGGGGCGGAGCAATTCCTCAAAATACGCGCCGTGAATGATGATCTTCTGCGTCCGTCCGCCCAGAGCTTCATCAAATTGGTCGGTATGGAAGTTGGCCGTGACAGAGGTCCCAAGCAGGAGATGGTCATACGGCAGATTTTTGGCTGCACCGGGGGACTGATAGCGGGGGTAGCGTAGCCACAAAGGCATCCCCAGCACAGGGCCGTGAAAATGATAATAGGGGTCCAGCACATACACCGTGCCGGCAAAGAGCGCGGTCAGCGCAAAGAAGACCGCGAAAAACAAGGCAAGAAACCGTCGGGGCATGGGCGTCCCTCCTTTCAGAAATTCGAGTAGATAAACTGCGTGACGGTGCCCAGGGAGATGATGGACCAGAACAGCAGAACACCTGCCAACACGCCCTTTTTCCCGGTCATTACAAACTTCCGGTTTTTCACCGGTTTCTCCTGTAAACAGAATACCAGGGCGAACGCCGTAAAGGCCAGGAACATCAGCAGTGCCAGGCGGGGGAGGGTGATCCCCATCTCTCGGCCGATCCAAGCGGGCAGGGCCAGCTGGAAATTGTCTGTAAATCGGTCAGACAAAGCGCCAAAATTACATCGGGCAATGGCCTTGCCCATGGAGAGCGCTTGATGGATGCTGTCCGCCCGGAAGAAGATCCAGCATAGATTGACGTAAGCGAAGGTCACGGCCCAGGAGAGGGCAGGGTGGACCTTTTCCAAGCGGCTGCCCAACAGACGGTCGGCCACCATGGCGATGCCATGTAGCCCACCCCAAACCACAAAGGACCAATCCGCTCCGTGCCACAGGCCAGAGGCCAGGAAGATGATCATGGTGTTGACGCAGGTACGGGACGTTCCCTTACGGCTGCCGCCTAGGGGAATGTAGAGATAGCGGGTAAAGAAGCGCGTCATGGTGATGTGCCACCCCTTCCAGAAACCCCGGATGGTCAGGGCTTGGTAGGGAACGTCGAAGTTTTCCGGCAGGGTCACCCCCATCATCTTGCCGATGCCGCGGGCCATGTCGGTGTAGCCGCTGAAATCGAAATAGAGCTGAAGCGTGTAGCTCAGGACCACAGCCAAGGCGGTGGTGCTGTTCAGGGCGGGGATGTTGTTATACCCCCAATCGGCACCGCCGCCAAAGGCCTGGGCCAGCAGGACTTTTTTCCACATTCCCAGTGAGAAGAGCCATAGACCTTCTGCGATGGTCTGTGCCGTTGGTCCATGGCCATTTGCCGCCCGTAGCTGGGGGATGACTTCATCGTGGAAGGCAATGGGACCGGACGTAACACAGGGGAAAAAACTGACAAAGCAGGCATATTCGAGCAGGGTATAGTTTGGCTTGTCCCCGCGATAGCAGTCCATGAGATAAGCGATCTGCTGAAAGGTGAAGAAGCTGATGCCAAGAGGAAGCAGAAGCGTCAAGGCGCCCAGGGAGGTCCCAAGCACCCGATTTACATTTTCCAAAAAGAAGTTGGCATACTTGAAATAACCCAGTAGGCCTAAGTTGCCCAGCAGGCCCAGCGCCAGGAACCCTTTTTGACAACGGGAAAAGGTTTGCAGACCTTTGCCGAGCCAAAAATTAAAAAGGATGCTTCCCAGCAGAATGGGCAGGAATGCAAGACGCGCTTTCCCATAAAAAGCCAAGGAGACCAGGAGCAGAAATCCCTGCGCCAGCTTTCCGTGGCCTCGCCAGTTTAGCAGCCACCAGCCTGCAACAGCCACCGGCAGCAGCAAGAAGAGAAACGTATAGGATTGAAAGGACATGGGCGGGCGCCTCCTTCCTTATATAATATAAAAGTGCATGAGTAGATCGCTCACCAGATCCCCAGAAAATGCTGTGCCAGCAGACTGGTGCCCGTGATCCCGCCCCAACAGCATAGGCCCAGCAGGAGGGGTTTTCCGCCGGTACGGATCAATTTAACGATGTTCGTGTTCAGGCCGATGGCGGCCATGGCGACCACGATCAGGAATTTGCTCAGCGTTTTCAGCGGGGCAAAGAAAGAGGCGGCCACCCCAAAGTGAACGGCGAGGGTGGTGATGAGGCAGGCGGCAATAAAGTAAAGGATGAAGAAGGGGAAGATGGCCTTCAGGCTCACGCTCTTGCCCTGTTCCCGACAGCCCTTTTTGGTCTGGATCAACGCCAGGACCAGGGTGATGGGGATGATGGCCAAGGTACGGGTGAGCTTTACAGTGACGGCCTTGTCCAACGTGGCCGTGCCCAGCCCCCACATGCTGTCCCAGGTGGCGGCGGCAGCGGTGACGGAAGAGGTGTCATTCACAGCCGTTCCAGCAAAAATACCGAAGGCTTCCCCGGAGGTGGTATCGAAGCCGATGGCGTGGCCTAGGATGGGGAAAAGGATGGCGGCCAATACATTAAAGAAGAAGATGACGGAGATGGCCTGAGCGACCTCTTCGTCGTCCGCGTCGATGACCGGTGCGGTGGCGGCAATGGCAGACCCACCGCAGATGGAGGAGCCAACTCCGATGAGGGTCGAGATCTTACTGGGAATATGCAGGACTTTATGCAGAACGAACGCGATGACCAGAGAAGCCGTGATCGTACACAAAATGATAGGCAGAGACTGCTTGCCTGTGCGCAGCACTACGGTCAGGTCCAGGCCAAAGCCCAGCAGGATGACCGCCCACTGGAGAACTTTTTTGGAGGTAAACTTGATGCCGGGGGCCATACGCCCTTGGTCCTTCAAAGGGATAGCCACCAGCATCCCCAGCAGGATCGCCAGGATCGGCCCACCGATCACAGGGAAGCGGCTGCCTAGCCACCAGGCGGGCAGCGCAAGGATCAGGCACAGGAGTATACCGCGCCCATTGGTTCGGATGAATTGCATTGACATTCTCTCTCTTTTCTTAGGGTGTTTTTGAGTGTGCTTTTTGCAGGACAACGTGGCGGCCCTTGCATTGCAGCAAACCGTCCCGGCGGAGCTTACTGAGCTCGGCGGACATAGCGCTGCGGTCAACCCCTAGATAATCTGCCAAGGCTTGACGGTCCAAGGATAGTGTGAAGGAAGGGCTACCCGCTCGCTGGGCCTCTGCGGCCAGGTACGCCATGAGCTTTTCCCGCGTGGTCCGTTTGGAGAGCAGGGACAGCTTTTGGGTCAGCATGAGGTTTTTAGCGGCAACCACCTTGAGAAGGTTTGTTACCAAGCGTCGGTGAAAGACGCAAGCGTCATCACAGGTGGTCAAGACCCGCTGGCAGTCCAGCAGCAAGATCCGGCTGTCCTGGGCTGCTTCCACAGTGACAGGCAGGGTGTCCACCCCAGCGCAGGAAAAAGCCTCGCCGAATAGTTGGGGCGGCTGGAGGAGTGCCACCAAGCTTCGATTTCCATAGTAATCCTCCTGGATCACATGAACGGCACCCGACAGAACCAATCCCACCCAGCGGGCCGGATCGCCGGCCCGAAAGATCATCTGGTGTTTGTCTGCCTGGAGCTCTCTGGCACCCAGGCAGGGGAGCATCCCCTCCAGTTCTTGGGGAGAGATGCCGCGAAACAGGGGACTTTGCCCCAGCAGCGCCAGATATTCCCGCATTTTTTTACTCCTTTGTTGGATTTCCAACATACGTATCCCGTCCATCCTACTAGAATGTAGGCAGAAAGTCAAGGGGCGCTGCCCAAGGAGGTTATGGATATGGTAAGAAAAATCATTAAAATCCACGAAGAAGCCTGCAATGGCTGCGGAATTTGCGCAGAAGCCTGCCACGAAGGGGCCATTCAGATGGTAAACGGCAAGGCGAAGCTGACCAGAGAGGACTACTGCGATGGATTGGGTGACTGCCTGCCCGGATGTCCCACCGGGGCGATCACCTTTGAGGTGCGGGAGGCTCCGGCCTATGATGAGGCTGCTGTCCTGCGGGCAAAGCAGGCGGCGCAGGCTCCGCTTCATCCCCATTCCCGCGCGATGCACACCTGCCCTGGCAGCATGAGCCGGAGCATCTGCCACCAGCCGATGGAACAAACGGCTCCGGCAGCCAGCTGCCTGAACCAGTGGCCGGTGCAGCTCAAGCTGGTGCCGGTCCGTGCGCCGTATTATCAGGGGGCGCACCTGCTGGTAGCGGCAGATTGCACAGCCTACGCTTACGGCAATTTCCATCAGGAATTTATGAACAATCACATCACGGTTATCGGATGTCCCAAGCTGGATGATGTGGATTACCGGGACAAGCTCACGCAGATCCTCATGGCCAACGATATTCAGAGTCTGACCGTTACCCGCATGGAGGTGCCCTGCTGCGGCGGGTTGGAAAGCGCCGCTAAGAGTGCTCTTTTGGCCAGCGGAAAACGTATCCCCTGGAACGTGGTGACCTTTTCGGCAGATGGGCATATTTTGGACCGTTGAGATTTGTCGGGAACCCGTCTCAAACCGCCGACGTATTGTCAAAAAATGCGTCGGCGGTTTTTGTTCGGAAAGGCAGAAGAACAACACTTGGTAGAAAAGTTGACAAAACGCACCTAGTTTATTTGCACAAAGAACAATTGCTCCCATCGTTCTCCTTTTGTGTTACCGGCAGGATGAAAGGATTCTGCAAGGTTTTATGCAGGATTTTTGGGTAGAAGCTTCATTTACAAGGTGACGGGGAAGATGCTAGAATAAAATTGTCAGAACGATCGACGAGCCGCAAGAGAAGGCTCGTCTCTGAACATAAAAGGAAATTTCCAGCGAAATGGGTCCCCATTTCCCCTGGGACAAGGAGGAGTCAACGTGGCAAGAAAGCGCAAGACAATGGATGGCAATACCGCGGCAGCCCATGTGGCCTATGCTTTTACAGAGGTCGCAGCGATCTATCCCATCACCCCGTCCTCCGTTATGGCGGAACTGTCGGACAAATGGTCCGCAGAAGGACGGAAGAATATGTTTGGTCAGCCGGTCAAGGTATCGGTCATGCAGTCGGAGGGCGGCGCAGCGGGCGCGGTCCATGGCTCTCTGACCGCAGGCGCACTGACCACCACCTTCACCGCCTCCCAGGGTCTACTGCTGATGATCCCCAACATGTATAAGATCGCCGGCAGCTTGCTGCCCGGCGTGACCCATGTTTCGGCCCGTGCGCTGGCGACCCATGCACTGTCCATCTTCGGAGACCACAGCGATGTGATGTCCTGCCGCTCCACCGGCTACGCCATGCTGTGCAGCAACAACCCCCAGGAGGTCATGGATCTGGGTGCCGTGGCCCATCTGGCGGCCATCGGCGGCCGGGTGCCCTTCCTGCACTTCTTCGATGGCTTCCGCACCTCCCACGAGATCAAGAAAGTGGAGATGTGGGACTATGAGGACCTGAAGGACATGGTGGACATGGACGCCCTGTCCGCGTTCCGCGCCCGTGCTCTGAACCCGGAGCATCCTGTCCTGCGCGGTTCGGCCCAGAATCCCGACATCTTCTTCCAGGTCAACGAGACCCGGAACCAGTATTATGATGCGCTTCCTGACGTGGTGGAGGAGTACATGGGGAAGGTCAACCAGAAGTTGGGGACCAACTATCAGCTCTTCAATTACTACGGTGCGCCTGACGCTGAGACGGTCATGGTCGCCATGGGTTCTATGTGCGACGCCGCTGAGGAAGTGGTAGACTACATGAACGCTAAGGGTGAGAAAGTCGGTCTGGTGAAAGTCCGTCTCTATCGTCCTTTTGCCACGGAACGCTTTGTGGCGGCTCTGCCCGCCACCACCAAGAACGTGGTAGTCATGGACCGCTGTAAGGAGCCCTCCTCCATCGGCGAACCGCTCTACCTGGACGTTGTGGCAGCGCTGGCCGGAAGTCCCTTTGCCGGGGCAAAGGTCGTGGGCGGCCGATATGGCCTGGGCTCTAAGGATACCACTCCCGGCGGTATCCTGGCTGCCTTCCGCAACGGCCAGAGTGAAGACCCTGTCCGTAGCTTTACCATCAACATCACCGATGACGTGACCCATCGCTCCCTGCCTATCCTGGAGGAGCCGGATGTGGCTGACCAGGACACCATCGCCTGTAAGTTCTGGGGCCTGGGCGGTGACGGTACCGTGGGTGCCAACAAAAATTCCATCAAGATCATCGGCGACAACACCAATATGCAGGTCCAAGCTTACTTCCAGTATGACTCGAAGAAGTCCGGCGGTATCACCATCAGCCACCTGCGTTTTGGCAAAAATGAGATCAAAGCCTCTTACTATGTCACAAAGGCCGACTTCGTGGCCTGTCATTTGGCTTCCTATATTGAAAAGTTCGACATCGTCCAGGACATCAAACCCGGTGGTACCTTCCTGCTCAACTGTTCCTGGAACCTCCAGGAGCTGGAGGAACATCTGCCCGCCGCGGCCAAGCGTTACCTGGCTCAGAACAACATCAAGATGTATACTTGCGACGCCACCAATAAGGCCATCGAGCTGGGCATGGGCAACCGCTCCAACACGATCCTCCAGGCCGCCTTCTTCAAGTTGGCCAAGGTCATCCCCGTGGAAGAGGCTGTCCAGCACATGAAGGACGCTATCGTGAAGAGCTATGGCCATAAAGGTATGGACGTCATCATGCGCAACTACAATTCCGTGGATGCTGGCGTGGAAGGCGTGCAGGAGATCCAGATCCCCAGCGGATGGGCCGACGCCCAGGACGAGACGGCAGCACCGGAGATCAAGACCGATCGCCAGGAGCTGGCTCAATACGTCACCGACGTGATGATCCCTGCCAACGCTATGCGCGGCGACGCCATCCCCGTCTCCAAGTTCATGCCCGGCGCGGACGGCACCCTGCCCCAGGGTACGGCTGCCTTTGAGAAACGCGGCATCGCTGTCAAAGTCCCTGCTTGGGACCCCGACAAGTGCGTGCAATGTAATATCTGCTCCTACGTCTGTCCTCATGCCTGTATCCGGCCGATTGTCATGTCTGCCGATGAGGTGGTGGAGGCACCCAAGCAGACCAAGATGCACGATATGCGCGGCAAGGGTTGTGAGATCTATGCTTACACCATGACCGTGTCCACCTTGGACTGCACCGGCTGTGCCTCCTGCGTGGAAGCCTGTCCGGCCAAGACCAAGGCCCTGACCATGGAGCCTCTGGCCACCCAGCTGGACCAGCAGGAGGTCTTCGACTATGGCATGGAGCAGGTCACCCACAAAGAACTGCCCTTCGCCATGGAGACTGTCAAGGGTAGCCAGTTCCAGCAGCCTCTGTTCGAGTTCTCCGGGGCCTGCGCCGGCTGCGGCGAGACGCCTTACGTCAAGCTCGTTACTCAGCTTTTCGGCGACCGGATGTATATTGCAAACGCCACCGGCTGCTCCTCCATCTGGGGCGGCAGCGCCCCCTCCACCCCCTACACAGTGAACAAAGAGGGAAGAGGCCCTGCTTGGGAAAACTCCCTCTTCGAGGACGGCGCCGAGTTTGGCTACGGCATGAACCTGGCCGTGAACGCCCGCCGCACCGCGGCCGCTGACCTGGCCCGTGAGCTGGCGCAGAAGGAAGATACTCCCGCCGCTGTCACCCTCTGCGCCCAGAAGTGGCTCAACCACCGCAAGGAGACGGTCGGCTCCCGCACCACCGGCCAGGCACTTACCGAGGCCCTGGCCAAGGCTCTGTCCTCTGGTGCAGCCAATCAGGAAGAGCTGAAAGCCCTCTATGACATGCGGGATATGTTCGGCCAGAAGTCCGTTTGGGCCTTCGGCGGCGATGGCTGGGCCTATGACATCGGCTACGGCGGCGTGGACCATGTCCTGGCCTCCGGCGAGAACATCAACATCCTGGTCCTGGATACCGAGGTCTACTCCAACACCGGCGGTCAGGCTTCTAAAGCCACCAACACTGGCGCTGTGGCCCAGTTCGCGGCGGCAGGCAAGACCGTGGCCAAGAAAGACTTGGCAGCCATCGCCATGCAGTATAACAACGTCTATGTGGCCCAGGTGGCTATGGGTGCGGATTACAGCCAGACCCTGCGTGCCCTGATCGAGGCCGAGTCCTATCCCGGCACCTCCATCGTCATCGCCTATGCCCCCTGCATCAGCCACGGTATCAAGATCGGCATGAAGAACACCATGCTGGAGATGAGCGCCGCAGTCCAGGCCGGTTACTGGCACCTCTTCCGCTATGATCCCCGCCGCCTGGAGAAGGGTAAGAATCCCTTCCAGCTGGATTCTCCCGAACCCATCATGGACTATCAGGAGTTCCTGTCCGGTGAGGTTCGTTACTCTTCGTTGCAGCTGACCTTCCCTGATCGAGCCAAGGAACTCTTCGCCAAGGCGGAGATCCAGGCCAAGGAGAAGTACCAGCGCTTGCTGGAGCTGAGCAAGCCCTGGCCCACCCATAAGCAGGCTTGATTCCCTGTTTCTGATACGCTATCTATCCTTTTTCCTTAAATCCAGGAAAGCCGGCAGACTCCCGCTTGGGGCTGCCGGTTTTTCCTGCCCAATGCCCATTGACGCAGTGGGAAATTTGTGGGACAATAACGTGCGGTAGTTTTTCACATTTGAGATGATTTGAAAGAAAGAGGAAGGAACAATCGATCATGTGGAACAGACGAGAAGTCAAAAAGCGGGGCAAAAAAATGTTCCTGCGAAACTGGCTGGCAATGGTGTCCATCTGCTTCCTGCTGGCATTTACCGGCGCAGAGTTTGTTAGCTCCGCCAGCTTCATCCACGATTTTGATGTGGGGGAGATGTTGGGCAACGATCAGGTTTTGACCCAGGAGACGAACGTCTCCAATTGGAACATCCTGATGCACTGGCTGAACATCGACCCGGATGATGACAGTCACCCCGTCATCCAGGCAGCCCAGCAGGATATACAGCCTGCCTTTGACAATTTGACGCAGCCCTTTTCCGCTTTTTTCAATTTATTGTATCGCTCTGACTTCAAGGGCTGGGTCGGCATCTGTCTGGCGGCTATCGGTGTGGCGGTGAGCGTTTGGTTTACGATCGCGGTCATCTGGGTGCTGGTGGTCGGTGCCCGCCGTTTCTTTTTGGAGTGCCGGGTGCGGGATCAGATCGGTCTGCGGGCGCTGCTCTTTCCCTTCCACAGGAGCATCTGGCGAAAGTTGACCCTGGCCATGTTGCTGAAGCATGTGTACTATTTCCTGTGGTCCCTGACCATCGTGGGCCTGCCCATTAAGCACTATTCCTATAAAATGGTGCCCTATTTATTGGCGGAGAATCCGAACCTGAAGCCGCGAGAGGCCATTATGCTCTCCCGACAAATGATGGACGGGCAGAAGTGGCGCTGTTTCGTGATGGATGTGACGATCTATCTGCCCTGGTCTCTGCTGCCTGCTCTGGTTCTGGGTGCTGCAGGCTTTGCGCTGACGGCGGTGACGGGGCAGGAGGCGTTCCGATTCCTATATTCTAGCATGGTGGTGAGCCTGCTGGATATGTTCTTTGTCAACGGCTATAAGTCCGGTGTGTATACTGAGCTCTATACGATCCTGCGGCAGGAGAAGCTGGATCAGGACCCCGCATGGAACGAAGTCTTTGTGATCCCGGCCTTTGGCGATGCCTCCGCTGAAGGCCCAAAGCCTAAGCGGAAGGACTATCCGCCTCAGGTGGAGAAGGATCCTGTCTTTCATTATATCCATCAGCACCGGCTGGATTACAAGCGCCGCTATGGTGTTTGGCATCTGGTCTTACTCTTCTTTGCGTTCTCCTTTGCGGGCTGGCTGTGGGAGGTAGGCATTCATATCGTGACTCAGGGCATTTTTGTCAATCGGGGAACGATGTATGGCCCGTGGCTGCCGATCTATGGATGCGGGGCTGTTTTGGTCTTGTTGCTTCTGCGGAAGGTCTTTAAGAACCCGCCGTTGACATTCGTTGTTTCCATGGTCGTCTGTTCTATCATTGAGTATTTTGCCAGCTGGTATCTCGAAAAAGCTCACGGTATCCGCTGGTGGGATTACAGTGGTTACTTTATGAATCTCAACGGCCGCATTTGCCTGGAAGGGGCCGTTGTCTTTGGTCTGGCCTGTTGCCTGGTGGTCTACTTCGTGGGGCCGCTGCTGGGGGAGCTGATCGACAAAATGCCTCCGCAGCGGCGCATGGCACTGAGTTTGGTTCTGGCGGCCCTGTTCCTGATCGATGGAGCTTATTCCAGTAAGCATCCTAACGCCGGTAAGGGTATCACGGATTACGACAACTGGAAACAGGAGGAGATGACAGCGCTGCCCCCTGAACAAATAGAGGCCTTGCTACCGATCCTAAAAGAGTAAAATGCCGGCCCCCATCCGAAGTGTTTCGGGTGGGGACCGGCATTTTGCTCTGGGGAAAGGGGATTTATTTTTTTTGGTCGAGCAGTTTGTTCAGCTCTTCCATAAAAGTGTTGATGTCTTTGAATTGGCGGTAAACCGAAGCGAAGCGGACATAAGCTACTTCGTCTAAGGCCTTGAGCTTGTCCATGACCAGTTCGCCGATCTGGGTGCTGGAGATCTCGCCTCCGAGCTCATTTTGCAGCTCTCGTTCAATGTCATCTGCGGCCTTTTCCAGCAGGGAAAGGGAGACGGAGCGTTTTTCGCAGGCCTTGAGCATACTGGACAAGAGTTTGCTACGGTCGAAGCTCTGGCGCATCCCGTTTTTCTTGATGACGACCATGGGCAGCATCTCCACGGTTTCATAGGTCGTGAATCGGCTGTGACACTGCAAACACTCCCGGCGGCGGCGGATGCTGGTGCCGTCGTTGGCGGGGCGAGAGTCAATGACCTTGCTGTCAAGGGTGGAACAGAATGGGCACTTCATAGGGCTGTGACCTCCTCAAATCATTAAAATACAGTATACCACGAATTGTCGAACCGGTGCAACGGTTTTCTGATCAGGAGGTCTGCTGGCTTTGGATTTTTTTTCGCCAACACCGGTGGCACATGGCGACATAGCTGTCGTTACCGCCCAGGAAGACCTGGCTTCCCTGGGTGAGGACGTTCCCTTGGGGATCTAACCGGGCGTTGACTGTGGCCTTGGCTCCGCAGGAGCAGATGGTCTTGATCTCCGTGATGGAATCCGCCAGCTCCATGAGCCGCTGAGAACCGGGGAAGAGGTGGGTCAAAAAGTCGGTCCGCAGGCCGAAGCAAAGGACGGGAATGTCCGCCTCATCCACAATCTGCCGCAGTTGGTCGATCTGCTGATGGGTCAGAAACTGGGCTTCGTCAGCGATGATGACGTCTTTGTGCCCGGCGACCTGATAGCGGGAGAGAAGATCATCCTCTGGGGCTATGACATCGGCCTCCCGGAACAGACCTACTCGGCTCTTGACGATGTTGGCCCCGTCCCGGTCGTCGATGCTGGGTTTAATGAGCCAGACGGTCATCCCCCGCTCCTCGTAGTTAAACTGGGTGATGAGGGCCTGAGCGGATTTGGAGCTGCCCATTGCGCCGTATTTGAAGTAAAGCTTTGCCATAGTGATCTCTCCTGCCTGGTCGATGGTGTTCGACGAAGTCTGTGCATATCTTGGCCTATGATAGCATATTCAGCAGGGGATTGCAATTTTCTCTTCTGGGTGTGTCGAAGGTTTTTTCTCGTCATTTCGCTCAAAAACAGGAGGAAATGGAAAAGTCCTCTTGAAGGATGCGACGAGTGATGCTATAATTTCAGACGAGGTGTGCGCCAGCACACCGGCAAGCTACCCCGAACATAAATGAATGGAGGAAATGAAAAGAATGAAAAAGATTCTTGCACTTCTCATGGCCTCGGTGATGGTTCTGGCTTTGGCCGCCTGCGGCGGCGGGCAGACCACCGACACTGGATCCACGGATGCAAACACCGACGGCCAGACTGATGCCAGCAACACGGAGAACGACACCAACACCGAGGCAGCAGCAGATGCTATCTCCGACACCATGACCTCTTCCGATGGTAAGTATGAGGTCGCCTTCGTCACCGACGTGGGACAGCTGAAGGACAAGTCCTTCAACCAGGGCACCTGGAACGGCGTGAAGCTCTACGCCAGCCAGAACGACAAGTCCTACAAGTATTATCAGCCCGCCAACGGCAACCAGGCTACGGACGACGACCGTTTCGAGGCCATGAAGGCCGCCGTGGACGGTGGTGCTAACGTGGTCGTCTGCGCCGGCTTCCTTCAGGAAGCTGCCCTGACCAAGGCTGCCATCGCTTACCCCGACGTGGACTTTGTCTTTGTCGACGGCTACGCCCTCAACGGCGAGGATGGCCAGCCTCTGGCCAACGTCGCCGGCGTCTCCTATAAGGAAGAGCAGGCCGGTTACTTCGCCGGTTACGCTGCCGTTATGGAAGGTTACACCAAGCTGGGCTTCTCCGGCGGCGGTGGCGGCACCAATCCTGCTTGCTGCCGTTATGGCTATGGCTACGTCCAGGGCGCCAACGCAGCGGCTGCCGAGAAAAACGCCAACGTCGAGATGAACTACTCCTGGGAGTACGGCTCCAGCTTCGCCGCTTCCCCTGAGCTGCAGACCATGGCCAACGGCTGGTACCAGAGTGGCACCGAGATCATCTTCGCCTGCGGTGGTTCTATGTTCCAGTCTATCGCAGCTGCCGCCTCCGCCAACGATGGCGCTGTCATCGGCGTGGACGTGGACCAGTCTTCTCAGTCCGACACCGTTGTCACTTCTGCCATGAAGGGCCTGGCTGACTCCGTCCAGTGGGCTCTGGAGAAGGTCTATGGCGACACCTTCTCGGAGATCGGCGGCCAGGTCACCTCTCTGGGCGTCGAGGAAGGCGCTGTGGGCCTGCCCACCGACACTTGGAGCCTGGCTAACTTCTCTGTGGAGGATTACAACGCCCTGTACGAGAAGGTCAAGAACGGCGAGGTCAAAGTCGACAACAACTATGAGAATCTGGAACAGCAGTATTCCAACCTGACGCTGAAGATCAGCTGATCGGAAAATTTTTAATACGCTCAACGATGAGACGAGGGGGAAGGCATTGCCTTCCCCCTCCCTGTTGTATCCAAACCTATCCTTGCTTTTATTTCAATCCACAGTTGTTCAAAACAACTGACTTTCTTAGCATATCACGAGTGAGTTTTAGTGTCAATAATGAAAATTAACCTTTCCTTACTTTTGAAGTTGTAAAAGTGGCTAGTATATGATATTCTTATGAAAAAGGGAGGACAATAATGCATGACAATAGAATAAAGGCTCACATTCGGAAGGGTGATAACGGCGAGGAGATTCAGAAATTACTTGAGCATCTGGAACAAGCTGCGATTTACGCATCCGACGCACTACAGAGGAAATACTTCCAGGCGTGTGTTCAGTTGATCGCGCTTATTCATGACATGGGTAAGGCAACAGTGGATTATCAGAGGTATCTCAAGAAAGCGGCTGACGGAGAAAAGGTGGTTCGCGGTTCTGTGAATCATACTTTTGCTGCGGTCCGCTGGATTTTGGAACGCTACAAGGATACCAAACGATGGGGCAGATACGCTTCGTTCACCGCTGATTTGCTGGCTTATGCTTCTGGTGCACACCATGGCTTGTTCGACTGCGTCGATCCAAATCATCGATCTGGTTTTCAGAATCGCCTGGAGAAGGAGGGAATCTCCTATGAGGAGGCTGTCAAAAACTTTTTTTCAGAGTGCATGACGGAAGAAACCCTAGACGAGCTCTTTGCAGAAGCAGTAAAAGAAGTAGAAACCGCCATCGGCTGTATTGCACCGCAGGCAAAAATAGAAGAGGAATTCTTTTTCCTCTTGGGCCTTTTGGGGAGATTGCTCCTCTCTGCCGTTGTGGAAGGGGATCGGCGGGATACGGCAGAGTTTATGAACGACCTGTCGTTTCCGAAATTTCGTAGCCAGGATACACTGACTATACTTTGGACAGAGCTGTCAGAGCGAGCAGACAGCAAATTGGATGCCCTAGAACAGGAGAACCCCATTCAAAAGGCACGCCGCATCATTTCCTGGCAATGCAGAGAGATGGCGAAGAACGGTGGAGGTGTGTACCGCCTGAATGTACCAACAGGTGCAGGAAAGACATTGAGTTCTTTGCGCTTTGCATTGCATCATGCGAAAGAATGGGGGAAATCTCGCATCATCTTTACCTCTCCTCTTTTGTCGATCCTGGATCAGAATGCAAAAGAAATTCGGAAGTATGTGGAGCGTAACGACTTGATTTTGGAACATCATTCCAATGTAGTACGCCCGCAGAAAAGCGGCAAAGAGGACGAATTGGATGAGATGGAGCTACTGATGGAAACATGGGATGTTCCCATCATCCTCACGACCCTAGTGCAGTTTTTGAACACGTTGTTTGACGGCAGCATGAGCAGCATTCGCCGCTTCCATGCGCTCTGTGACAGCGTGATCGTCATTGATGAGGTGCAGACGGTACCGGAAAAACTATTGAGCATGTTCAATTTGGCCGTGGATTTTTTGACAAGCATCTGCGGCACAACGGTCGTTCTGTGTTCAGCCACACAGCCCTGTCTGGAAGAGTTGGAACACCCCATCTATGTACCCATTCGAGACATGGTGCCCTATGACCCTGCGCTGTGGGAGACATTTCAACGGACAAAATTGGTCGATTCTGGAAAATATGAATTAGAAGATATTCCTGTGTTTGCCATGGATATCCTGGCGGAAGCGGACAGCCTGTTGATCATCTGCAACACAAAGACCGAAGCTCAGAAGATTTATCTGGCTATCCCGGAAGATCAGTGTCTGAAATTCCATCTTTCAGCGGCGATGTGTGCAACCCATCGAATCGAGACGATAGACCGTTTGAACGCAACCTTGAAAGATACGGAGCGAACAGAAAAGGTCGTCTGTGTTTCTACACAGGTGATCGAAGCGGGCGTGGATATTTCCTTTGCTCGCGTTATTCGTCTGACGGCCGGCATGGACAACATTGTGCAGGCCGCCGGGCGGTGTAATCGTCACGGGGAAAGTAAAGAACCAGTACCAGTCTATGTCATCACTTGTCAGCGAGAGGAACTAAAACACTTGCCCGAAATCAGAAGGGCAAAGGAAGCGGCATGTGCGCTGCTTCAGACGTTTCAAAAACACCCGGAACGATTCGATCATGATTTATTCTCTGATGCGGCGATCCGGCAATATTATCGTTCTCTTTATGCGAAGGAGGATGAGGAGAAAGTTAGCCGCCAAAATGGCCTTGTGCAGGTGGACGGAGTGATAACGAGCTTGTTTTCTCTTCTGTCTACGAATAAAGATTTTGTGGATGCTGCATTCGGTACAGAATGCGAACAATATACTCTGCGGCAGGCATTCAGGACAGCTGGAAAGAACTTTTCTGTATTTGAAGAGAATACAGTAGATGTCTTAGTTCCTTATGGGGAGGGAAAAGATCTGGTCCTCGAATTGGGCGCCTTGCTTCTGCCCTATGATCTTGGAGAAATCAAACAAGTGTTAGAGCGGGTCAAGCGCTATACTGTTTCACTGTATGAATGGCAAAGAAAAATATTGGATCAGGAGGGGGCCTTGATGCCCTTGGCTGGTGGCAGTATCCTGACGCTTCTCGACGGACATTACGATGCAGAGACAGGACTCAGCATAGAGCAGGGAACAACAGAGACTCTAATCTATTAAGGGGGGATTTTATGCTGAAACCGAAACATCCAAATATTGTGGACTTTCTTGTGACGGGGGACTATGCTCTTTACTCCGATCCGCTGATGCGGGTCGGGGGAGAGAAATGCAGCTATCAGGTGCCGACCTATGAGGCATTGAAGGGAATCTTGTCTTCGGTCTACTGGAAACCTACGCTGGTGTGGTATATTGATGCGGTCCGTATCTTGAACCCGATCCAGACAGAAGTGAAGGGAATCCGCCCGATCAAATACCACGGTGGAAATGACCTTTCTTACTATACCTATCTCAAGCATTGCGCCTATCAGGTCCGTGCTCACTTTGAGTGGAATAGCAATCGGCCGGAACTGGAAGGGGATCGAAACGAGAACAAGCACCACAACATTGCGCTCCGCATGATTCGCAAGGGTGGTCGGAGAGATATTTTTCTGGGGACCCGGGAATGCCAGGGCTATGTAGAGCCTTGTGTGTTCGGTGAAGGACAGGGTGCTTATGACGAGATAGCAGAGCTGAGCTTTGGCCTGATGTATCATGGCTTGACCTATGCGGATGAAGCCTATTCGGAGGAGACAGCAAATCATATGACCGCGAATTTCTGGTACCCAGTGATGCGGCGAGGGATCATTGAATTTCTTCGTCCAGAGGAATGCCCACTCCATAAGACCTTGCGGGAGATGGAGATGAAGCCGTTTGGGGCAGCACAGAATAATTTCTCCGGCCTGAAGGAATTTGGGGAGGTAGAGTGATGGGACTGCTTCAAAAAGCGGTAGAGACCTATGAGGCCCACACTGATTTTGTTGGTGTAGCGCGGGATGGCCATCAGCCGATTGCGCCGGTCTCCCACATTATTACGAACGCAAGTTTTGAGATCACGGTAGACATGCAAGGGGAACTGAAGGGGATCGAAGAGGTGCCCAAGGAAGAGGCTAAGACGGTGATCCCGGCAACAGAGGAATCTGCGGGGCGCACAAGCGCCCCTTGTCCGCATCCGCTGTGCGAACAGGTTGGGTATCTCTCCGGGGAAAATCCAAAAAAATTTACGATGTATGTGGAGCAGTTACAGGCGTGGGCGGATTCCCACTTTTCCCATCCGATGCTTTGTCCCATCCTGACGTATGTCAAGAAAAAAACACTGCTGCAAGATCTGGCTGCATATCACATCGAAAAGCCGGGTGAGAAACAGCTGATCCGCTGGAAGGTGCTTGGAGACAATGCAGCTATCTTATCGTCCTGGAAAGAGAGATCCTTGTTCAAGTCCTTTATCCAATGGTATAACAGCGTGCGTGTGCGGCCCAACGATGAGAAAACACTATGTATGATCTCGGGAGAAACGATTGTTCCCGCCAGACAGCACCCGAAGGGTATCATCCCCATGAACGGAAACGCGAAGCTGATCTCGGCCAATGATACGAGTAACTTTACTTATCGAGGTCGCTTTACCGATGATCAGCAAGCGGCGACGATCAGCAACGAAGCCTCTCAAAAAGCGCACAATGCGCTGCGTTGGCTGGCAGTGGAGCAGGGTGCGCGGATCGTATTTGGCGGACGCACATTTTTGTGCTGGAATCCACAAGGGAAACAAACCTGCAGTGTGATCTTGCCGGATTTTCAGAAGTTCTGGAAAAAGCCGGTGACGGAACCAACGCAATACAAGGCAGAGCTGCAAAAAACACTGGAGGGTTGGTGTGACCGACTGCCGGACAATAGCGGCGGGGTCATCATCGCGGCCTTTGATGCAGCGACGACGGGCCGTTTGGCTCTGACATATTATCGTGAGCTGAGGGAATCTGACTTTTTACAGCGTTTGCACGACTGGGATGAGACTTGCTGCTGGTGGGCCTGGAACCCGGAGACCAGACGGGATAATGCGATACAGTCTCCACCACTGTGGCATATCGTCAACTGTGCGTTTGGTACACAGCGGGAAGAAAAGGGAAAAGTCAGACTTGTCACAGATGACAGACTGATGAAGCAGCAGCTCCAGCGCTTGCTGTCTTGCCGGGTAGACCGCGCCAAGTTCCCGTTGGATCTAAAAAAAGCAATCGTGGACCGTGCGTCGATGCCACTGGGGTATGATCCTATGATCCGAAAGGGGATGCTCATGGTAGCCTGCGCGGTCGTTCGGAAGTATCATTATGATAGGAACAAGGAGGAATTGGGTATGACCTTGGAGGAAAAGCGAGCAGACAGAAGCTATCAGTTCGGGCGCTTATTGGCAGTCCTAGAAAAGGTGGAACGGGATACCTATCGTGAGGACGAGACCCGAGAACCGAATGCGATTCGGTTGCAGTCACGCTATTTCCACCGTCCGCTCCACACGGCCAATCTCATTGAGAAACAACTGGAAAGCGCCTATTTCCCGCGCCTGAAAAACCCTCGTGCCCGGATATGGTACCGGAATTTGATTGGGGAGATCATGGGAAATCTCGATGGTTTTTCCAGGGCTGAGCTGGAAAAACCGCTGGAGGATACCTATTTGCTCGGTTATTATCTTCAACGCAGTGAGCTATATCGTTCAAAAAAACAGATGGATCAACAGGAGGAGAATTGATCATGAGTGTATTGCAGCATAAGATCGACTTCGTCGCATTGCTTTCTGTGACGAACGCCAACAGTAACGGGGATCCTCTGGATGGAAACCGTCCCAGGACAGATAATGATGGGTATGGGGAAATCTCTGATGTGTGCATTAAGCGTAAGATCAGAAACCGGATGCAAGACTTAGGACAGGAAATTTTTGTCCAATCAGAGGACCGCTGTGATGACGGTTTCGGAAGCCTGAGCGAGCGGGCTTCTGCAGCCCTGAAAGGAATCAAGGACCGCAAAATCTATACAGAGACAGCCTGTGCCAAATGGCTGGATGTCCGTTCCTTCGGCCAGGTATTTGCGTTCAAGGATACCAAGGGATTTTCAGCTGGCGTGCGTGGACCGGTGTCGATTCATCAGGCGGTGAGCATTTCACCGGTGGAGATCGGCAGTCAGCAGATCACGAAGAGTGTCAATGGTGAAAAAAATGAGAAGGGCGATGCTAGAACCTCCGACACGATGGGTATGAAGCATTTTGTCCGGTTCGGTCTGTACAAATTGAAGGGCTCGATCAATGTTCAGTTGGCAGAAAAGACCGGCTTTAGCGAGGAGGATGCAGAAATCGTCAAGGAGTGCATTCGCACTCTGTTCGTCAACGACGCTTCTTCGGCGCGACCGGATGGCTCCATGGAAGTGGTCAAGCTCTACTGGTGGAAGCATAACTGTAAAGACGGCCAGTATTCCACAGCAAAGGTCCACCGTTCTCTGGTCGTGACCCAAAAGGAGGAAAATGGCGTTCCGAGCTGTGTAGAAGACTACACAATTACATTACAGCCCCTGGAAGGCTTGGACGTGGAAGTGATTGATGGTGTATAACGAGGAAGATTTTCTTCAGCTCTCTGGTTTACAGCACTTCAAATTCTGCCGCCGCCAATGGGCGCTGATCCATCTGGAAAACCAGTGGGTCGAAAACGGGAGGACGATGGATGGCCAGCTGCTCCACGAACGCGCACATGACGGCAGTCTCCGGGAAAAACGGGGCGATCTGCTCATCACCAGAGATATGCGGATCTTTTCTTCTACGTTGGGGTGCAGCGGAGCTTGCGATGTGGTGGAGTTTCATCGGTCTGAGACCGGTATCCCTCTCCAAGGACAGGAGGGACTGTATCAGCCATTTCCGGTGGAGTATAAACGGGGTAAGAAACGAGATGACACGGCCAACGCCCTCCAGCTCTGTGGCCAGGCTATGTGTCTGGAAGAGATGCTGTGCTGTGACATCCCACAGGGGGCGCTTTATCACGGCGAGACCAAGAGAAGAGAAGTGGTAGACCTGACCCCAGCCCTGCGCCAGGAGGTCAGGGAGTGCCTGGAAGAAATGCACCAGATGGCAAGCAGGGGATATACCCCAAAGGTGAAGCCAACCAAGTCCTGTAACGCTTGTTCTCTCAAGGAGATCTGCTTGCCAAAGTTATCCAAGACCCCTACGGTCCAGGTGTACTTGCGTGCCAGATTGGAGGAGGAAGCATGAGACATCTGCTCAACACGCTGTTCATCACATCAGAGGATGCCTATCTCTCTTTGGAAGGCGAGAATGTGTTGGTGAACCGAGAGAAAATCGTGGTTGCCCGGTTTCCACTCCACACACTGTCCGGCATCCTTAGCTTTTCCTATGCCGGGGCCAGCCCTGCACTGATGGGTGCTTGCGCCAAACGGGACATCAACCTGGCGTTTTGTTCTCCCAGAGGAAAGTTTTTGGCTCGGACAGCAGGGATCACCGGTGGCAATGTGCTGCTTCGTCGGCAGCAATATCGGGTGGCAGATGATGAAACGCAAAGCTGTCAGATCGCCCGCAGCATGATCTTTGGAAAACTCTACAATGCTCGTTGGAGTCTAGAACGGACTCGGCGAGACCATAAATTACGCATCGACGAAGCGGCGTTTCAATCGGCATCTGCGACCATCAAAGAATTACAGCCTGCCGTACTGGAAACGACAAGTCTGGATTCCCTGCGCGGCTTAGAGGGAGTGGGTGCTACGGCCTACTTTTCTGTCTTTGATCACATGATCCTGCGGGAAAAAGATAGCTTTTTCTTCCACGGCCGGAACCGGCGGCCACCGCTGGACAATGTGAATGCGCTCTTATCTTTTGTTTACAGTTTGCTGACCAATGATTGTGCTTCAGCGCTGGAAAGCGTTGGCCTAGATTCCTATGTCGGTTTTCTGCACCGGGATCGCCCAGGACGCACTTCGCTGGCTCTGGATCTAATGGAGGAGCTTCGCCCTTGTCTGGCTGACCGATTTGTGCTGACTTGTATCAACAATAAAATCGCCAACGGCGCGGATTTTCACCAAGAAGAAAGTGGCGCTGTGCGTTTGAGTGACGAGGGACGAAAGAAAATTCTGGCAAGCTGGCAGGAGAGAAAGAAGGATACGCTCACACATCCATACCTGGGAGAGAAGATTCCGTGGGGCCTGGTTCCCTATCTGCAAGCTCTTCTACTGGCCCGTTACCTGCGTGATGATCTGGACGGGTATCCGCCCTTCCTCTGGAAATAAGCACAAAATGCAAAGAAATGTGAGGGATGCAGCGTGATGGTTTTGATCACCTATGATGTCAACACAGAAGATGCCGCCGGCCGCAAGCGCTTGAGGAAGATTGCCAAGGAATGTGTCAACTACGGCCAGCGGGTTCAAAATTCTGTCTTTGAATGCCTTCTGGATGCGGCTCAAAACAAGCTCCTACAACATAAGTTGCGCGGAATCATGGACGAGAACAAGGACAGCTTGCGTTTTTACTATCTGGGCAACCACTACCAGACAAAAATTGAACACTTTGGTGTCAAAGAAAGTTATGAGCCAGAAGGCCTCCTCATGATTTGACTGTGCGAAGTAGAAGTGAGCATACTTTCCTGGAGGTGTTCGCACCAACAATAGGGAGACATTTTCGGGAAAGTGTGTTAGTATTAAGTCGTATCAAAACTTTCTGCTTAAAAGTTTTGGTAATATTATCTCCTAGCACAAAAGTTTACAAAGAATTTTTGTGAGCTTTTGCTGTCCCTCCCCACACGGGGAGGGTGGATTGAAATCTGGGCCAGCCTTATGACTTCTGGCGAAAAAGTGTCCCTCCCCACACGGGGAGGGTGGATTGAAATTATGGTGGCGTTGTAATCATCTAGATAGGAAGTGTCCCTCCCCACACGGGGAGGGTGGATTGAAATAGCCTGGGTCCGCAAGGCGTCCAGCAGGACAAGGGTCCCTCCCCACACGGGGAGGGTGGATTGAAATTGAATTAAGCTCCGGCTAAAATCACATCGGACACGTCCCTCCCCACACGGGGAGGGTGGATTGAAATTTAAACGCTCTCGATCACGTCGGAGACAAGCGGAGTCCCTCCCCACACGGGGAGGGTGGATTGAAATAGATGTCTACGGCGGTATCTGGGGTACAACTGAGAGTCCCTCCCCACACGGGGAGGGTGGATTGAAATAATTTCAAGGAAGCCAAGCTCCTCGTTTATATAGAGTCCCTCCCCACACGGGGAGGGTGGATTGAAATAGATGTCTACGGCGGTATCTGGGGTACAACTGAGAGTCCCTCCCCACACGGGGAGGGTGGATTGAAATGTCACCTGCCACTGCGATAGGGCGGAAACCGTTGTGTCCCTCCCCACACGGGGAGGGTGGATTGAAATCTCTATGTGGTGCTCCACATCCCACGCGCCCAGGCGTCCCTCCCCACACGGGGAGGGTGGATTGAAATCCTCATCGGACAGGGAAACTCCTACCGGCATCTGACCGGTCCCTCCCCACACGGGGAGGGTGGATTGAAATACAGAGGTATCCACAGCCAGCGGGGACGGCTTGGCGTCCCTCCCCACACGGGGAGGGTGGATTGAAATCCAAACGGCTCAAGTAGATATTGCAGGGCTACCCGTCCCTCCCCACACGGGGAGGGTGGATTGAAATGGGGCGGTGATAAGATTGAGTAACACCAATTTCATCAGTCCCTCCCCACACGGGCAGGGGGGATTGAAATGGGCATCCCCGCAGTAAAAACATCCGCTAAAACAGGTCCCTCCCCACACGGGGAGGGTGGATTGAAATACATCGTAGTAATAGGCCCTGCCGCAAACCGGCTTAGTCCCTCCCCACACGGGGAGGGTGGATTGAAATATCATGTCCCCGATCACTTCCTGCATCCGCTCTCGTCCCTCCCCACACGGGGAGGGTGGATTGAAATACGACACCATGCGCCACCAGGTCCGGCCAAACGCCGTCCCTCCCCACACGGGGAGGGTGGATTGAAATATTATCAGCATGGAACCTAGAACCAAGAGCAGAAAAGTCCCTCCCCACACGGGGAGGGTGGATTGAAATCTGAAAGCAATCCTGGTGTCCGGGCGTTCCCGGAAGTCCCTCCCCACACGGGGAGGGTGGATTGAAATGACGTTGTTTTGACTGCCTTGCCTGCCGCCGCCGGTCCCTCCCCACACGGGGAGGGTGGATTGAAATACGGATGTGACCTACCAGCAGGTAGAGTTAAAAGTCCCTCCCCACACGGGGAGGGTGGATTGAAATCCACCCCCAAGACCGTTGCAAAGAAGGCGGTGAAAGTCCCTCCCCACACGGGGAGGGTGGATTGAAATTGGTAAATCCGTTTTAGCTGATGTTTTTACCGCCGGGTCCCTCCCCACACGGGGAGGGTGGATTGAAATTTACATCCATTGCAAGGGCATCCCCAAAAGGAACAGTCCCTCCCCACACGGGGAGGGTGGATTGAAATAGGCCTGTGGCGGCGCGAATTGCGGCAGGCGATAGCGGTCCCTCCCCACACGGGGAGGGTGGATTGAAATACCGAAAGCTCATCCTCAAGTTTGAGGACACCAACGTCCCTCCCCACACGGGGAGGGTGGATTGAAATTCGGAAAGGCAGTAGACCAAGCGATCAAAGAAAGCGGTCCCTCCCCACACGGGGAGGGTGGATTGAAACTGAGATGTTATCGACACGTAACACCTATAAAATTGTTATATTAAATGAATACACATGTAGTGTTTACATTAATAGTCAAGTGATATCATCTAGAAATGCAATGATCCCCTCCACAGAACTTAAACTACGGAGGGGATCATATTATTTATAAATATATAAGATGTTACTCCCATTCAATTGTCGCAGGGGGCTTAGAAGTAATATCATAGCAGATCCGGTTAATCCCCGGAACCTCGTTGACAATGCGGACAGAGATCTTATCCAGCACGTCATAGGGGATGCGAGCCCAGTCTGCTGTCATAAAGTCGGCGGTGGTCACGGCACGCAGGGCCAGGGTGTAGTCGTAAGTCCGGCCGTCGCCCATAACGCCGACGCTGCGGGTGTTGGTCAGAACGGCAAAATACTGGTTCAGGTTCTTATCCTCACCGGCCTTGGCAATCTCATCCCGGAAAATGTAGTCAGCCAGACGCAGAGTATCGGCTTTCTCCTTGGTGATGCAGCCGATGATCCGAATGGCCAGGCCAGGGCCGGGGAAGGGCTGGCGGGAGACCAGATACTCTGGCAGACCCAGCTCACGGCCCAGCTGACGGACCTCGTCCTTAAAGAGCATCCGCAGGGGCTCCAGGATCTCCTTGAAGTCCACGAAATCCGGCAGACCGCCCACGTTGTGGTGGCTTTTGATCACGGCGGCATCACCAGCACCAGACTCGATCACGTCGGGGTAGATGGTGCCCTGGGCCAGGAAGTCCACGGCGCCGATTTTTTTGGACTCCTCCTCAAAGACTCGGATGAACTCTTCGCCGATGATCTTCCGCTTGGATTCGGGGTCGTCCACGCCGTCCAACTTGCCCAGGAAGCGGGCTTCTGCATCCACGCGGATGAATTGGATGTCCCACTTAGAGAACGCCTGCTCCACTTCGTCACCCTCGTTCAGGCGCATCAGGCCGTGGTCCACGAAGACGCAGGTAAGCTGACTGCCTACCGCCTCGGCCAGTAGAGCCGCAGCGACGGAGGAGTCCACACCGCCAGACAGAGCCAGCAGGACCTTACCGTCTCCGACCTTTTCCCGAATGGAGGCGATGGCTGTGCGGCAATAGTCTCCCATGGTCCAGTCGCCCTTGGCGTGACAGACGGCATAGAGGAAGTTGCGGATCATGCCCAGGCCGTTTTCCGTGTGGTTGACCTCCGGATGATACTGCACGCCGTAGAAACCGCGGACTTCATCAGCAATGGCAGCGTTGGGGCACATGTCCGTGTGCCCCACCAGGGCGAAACCGTCGGGCACTTTGGCCATGTAGTCCCCGTGACTCATCCAGGAGATGCCCTGCTCCGGCAGGTCCTGGAAGAGGCGACAGGAGGTATCGTAGTAGGTGACGGTCTTTCCGTACTCGCGGGCGGTGTCCTCCTGGGCGGGGGTGACGAGACCGCCCAGGTTATGGGCCATCAGCTGGCAACCATAGCAGATACCCAGAATGGGCACACCCCAGGTGAAGATCTCAGGGTCGACCTGGGGGGAGGTGTCCAGATAGACGCTGTTGGGCCCACCGGTGAAAATAATGCCGATGGGATTCATGGCTTTCAACTCCGCCAAGGGGGTGGTGTAGGGCTTTACCTCGCAGTAAACGCCGCATTCCCGCACCCGGCGGGCGATGAGCTGGTTGTACTGGCCGCCGAAGTCCAGCACGAGGACAAGTTCATGGTTCATGAAAGACCATCCTTTCTCTCAGTTCCTGCGATGCAGAAGTATCGTTATTTTTTGATCCACAGGAAAATATCATATCGCTTTATTGTACCGCGCACTGTCAGGAAAAACAAGCCCTGACCGACGCTCTTTTCGGATTTTTCCCCATTTTCCGGCCTTTTGGAATAATCGGCCTGGCATAGTGAGATGCTATCGCAGAAAAGGAGGGGAGTGCCCATGCTCATTGCGGTCATCCGAACCATTATCCTCTATCTGCTCATTATTTTGGGGATCCGACTGCTGGGAAAGCGGCAGATCGGGGAATTAGAACCATCGGAACTGGTCCTATCCCTCATCATCGCAGACCTGGCAGCGGTGCCCATGCAGGACTTCGGTATCCCGCTGCTCATGGGGATCATCCCCATTTTAACGCTGCTATGCCTATCTGCCATCTTATCTGTTCTGACGGAGAAAAATATCCGTTTTCGAGCTTTGCTATGCAGCCGCCCCAGCATCGTCATTCAGGATGGAAAAGTTTTGCCCAAAGAGATGGAGAAAAACCACTTTACCATAGATGAACTGATGGAAGAACTGCGTATGGCCGGAGTGACCGATTTGGCAACGGTCAAATACGCTGTGTTGGAAACGACGGGGCGCATCTCCGTCCTGCCCTATGCGGGGGAATGCCCCCCAACGGGCAAAGATCTTGGCCTAAAAAGACAGGAAAAAGGCCTGCCGCTGATTATCATCAGCGACGGGCACATTTTGACCCATAATCTCACTGCTCGAAATCTCTCCCAAGGCTGGCTGGAAGATCAGCTTCACAGCCGGGGGATTCAGAGCGTTGAGCAGATCTACCTTATGACGGTGGACGAGATGGAGGGCGTCTATTTAATCCAAAAGGAGGCGAAGGTGTGAGACAGCTTTGGATCTCTGTGGGAATTTTAGTTGTTATGGTCGCGCTCCTATTCTGGAACGTGGCCAAAGTTGATCAGCTCACCCAGCCTATGCTGAAAGAACTCTCCCAAGCCACCACCGCAGCGCAGGGGGACGATTGGTCTAAGGCGGAAGTTTTGACACAGCAGATACAAGTCCACTGGGAGAAGGGGATGCACCACCTTCGATTCGTCCAAATGCATGACACTATCGACGAAGTGACCTTGCTGCTCCGGGAGGCCCAGGGCTATTTGCAGGATCAGAAAACCGGAGAATATCTCTCGGTTTTGGGCAAACTTACCGGCAAGTTAGAGGCGCTCCAGGAGCAGGAGCGCGTCTCCGCCGAGAATCTGTTTTAGGAAGCTTACCCACCGATCAGCTCCCACAGCACCTTGATGAAAAAGATGCACAGGACGACGATCATCAACGGTTTTACAGCCTTAGCACCACCCTTATCAAAGCATTGGGTGCCGATATAATTCCCTAAAATACTAAAACACCCTGCTACCAGCCCCAATAGCAGCAGCACTTTCCCATTCAGGAAAAAGACCACTAGGGCCGAAAGATTTGTCGTCAAGTTGATGACCTTGGCAATGCCGTTGGCAGAGGCAAGGGTCAGGTGTGCCAGCCCCGTCAGCATCAGGATCAAAAATGTCCCCGTGCCGGGACCATAAAATCCGTCATATAATCCAATGACCATGGCCACTCCCATGGCAACGGCGATTGTCTTCGAGGAAGAAAACGCGGGGCGTTCTGCATCCAGTGCTTTTCCGCGGAGAAGGTAACATCCCGTCAGCGGCAGCACCACCAACATGATGACCCGAAATGCTGCATCCGGAATGAGTAGCGCCAGACGTGCCCCTGTGGTCGAGCCGACCAAGGCGCACATAGTGCAGAAAAGCGCCAACTTCCAGTGGATATATCCGCTGCGAGCAAAGCGCCAGGTGGCCAATGTGGTTCCCATACCAGAGCTGAGTTTATTGGTCCCAATGGCATAGTGAACCGGTAGACCGGAGATGAGGTAGGCGGGCAGGGAGATGAGACCGCCGCCGCCGGCCATTGCGTCCACCAATCCGGCCAGAAAAACCAGAGGGCAGACGATCAAAAATTGCAGGGCAGTAAGTTCCATGTTGTCTTGGTTCATCCTCTCGTGTTTCTCTGGGGCTTTAGTATGCTCTTTTTTTGTGAATTTTGCAAATTTTTCAGAAAAAGAAGTTTTCTTTGGGATTTCCTAGTGGTATAATAGAAAAAATTGGCCGATTCAGCGTTTGGCTGGACGGCTGAGAGACTAGGGAGGAACACCAACTATGAAAACTCTGTATAATGGCAAAACCAAGACCGTCCTGCTGGACGAAGCCACTGGCATCGTGAACCTGTTCTTTAAGGATTCCGCCACCGGCGAGAACGGCGTTTTTGACCCCGGCTCCAACAGTGTTGGCGGCAGCGTTGAGGGTAAGGGCAAGATCGGTCTGAAGATCTCCAAGCACTTCTTCGAGCTGATGGAGAAGAACGGCATTCCCACCCACTACTTAGGCTCCGATGTGGAGCAGGGTCTTATGCAGGTCCGCAAGCTGACCGTACCCAAGCTGGAGTTCGTGTTGCGTTACTTCACTGCCGGTTCCATGTGCCGCCGCTTTACTCTGCCTGAGGGCATCGTGTTCGATCCCCCTTACTCCGAAGTTACTTTGAAGGACGACGAGCAGGGCGATCCCCTCATCACTGAGCGTCTGTGCATCATGAAGGACATGCTCAAGCCCGGTCAGTATGACGAGGCCCTGGGTATCCTGGTCAAGGTCGGCGAAGTCCTGAAACAGGAGCTGGCCACCATGGGCCTGACCCTCATCGACTTCAAAATCGAGGTCGGCTATGACGAGGACGGAAAGATGTACGTTGTGGACGAGATCACCCCCGACATCTGGCGCGTGCGCGATGAGCAGGGCAACATCCCCAACCAGATCGACTGTGCCAAGCTGATCCTGGATAAGATTTGATATTTCATTTCAAACAGATCAACATAGGAAAAATAAGAAGACTCTGCTGTAGCTCCAATTTGGGCTTGGCAGAGTCTTTTTCTGAGAAAAAACCAAATTCTACCTCTGAGGGGTGTTCTCCTGCGTGAAAAAAGAGTAAACTCAACGCAAGCAAGGAGGTAATACTATGGATCTGATCAAAATTGGAACGTACATCACCGGGAAACGAAAGGCCCTCGGAATGACACAAAAACAACTGGCAGAACAGCTTGGCATGAGCGAGATGAACAGCCTTTGGTTGCGTTGGTCTACGGAAAAAATCAAGTGAGGAGTATTGACCTGCACGACGTTACCAATGGGATATCAGAGGCCCTTGCCGAAAATGACTATGTATATTATTTCTCGCTTGAGTTTTGTAAATGATGTGTACCATCTTCCGGAAACGCCCGCTGTATCTTCTGGATGACCGCAGCATAGACTACCAGGAAGAAGATCCCGGCAGACACCCAGGCGGCAGGGCTGGCCAGACAGATGCCGAGGTAGCTCATAAAATGTGCGGAAATCTTTGCTACGATCATTCGAGCAAACAGCTCCACCACGCCGCCCATCATGGGGAGCAGGCCAAAGCCCAGCCCCTGCACACCATTCCGATAGACATAGATCGCCATGAGCGGCAGGAAGAAGGGGGCAATGGCCTTCATATAGATGTCTACCAGCGGAACGACGCGGTCCAAATCGTCTGTGACAAACAGCCACGTCAGCTTCGAGCCAAAGAAGAACACAACGACTCCGATGGCAACGGAGTAGATGGCCCCCATAATAGTCGCCGAGCGAAAACCTTGGCGGATACGAGTGATCTTGCCCGCGCCAATGTTTTGGGCGCTGTACGTCGCCATGGTCGTGCCCAGGGCGGAATAGACCTGGTGGATGAGCTGCTCGATTTTTCCCGCTGCGGTAAAGGCAGCGATGTGAAACGTTCCCAGGCTGTTCAGGGCACTCTGGACCATCAGCCCACCGATGGAGGTGATGGAGAATTGGAGCGCCATGGGCAGGCCGATACCCAGCTGCTTTTTTACAATAGGGGCGTGAGGACGGAAATCACCCCGATGCATTCGTAGAATGGGAACTTTTTTGACGATGCAAACCAGGAACAACAACCCGGACACACCCTGCGAGATCACAGTGGCCCAGGCCGCGCCCGCGACACCCATACGAAAGACCAAAATAAACACCAGGTCGAGGATGATGTTCATCCCGGCTGAGAGGATCAGAAAATAGAGCGGTATTTTGCTGTTGCCAAGCGCTCGAAGAATGCTGGAGAGCATATTGTATAGCACTTGCGTGGCAAGACCGCCGCAAAGAAGAACGATGTAAGTATAGGCATCTGCGAAAATCTCTTCAGGGGTATTTAAGAGTGTCAGCAGCCAGTTCATCCCCCCCACGCTCAGAGCGGTGATGAGTGCTGTAAAGAAAACGGACAGCAGTGCTGCACTGCCCACAGCTTTTCTAACGCCGACGTCATCCTGCGCTCCGTAGCACTGGCTGATGGGAACGGAGAATCCTGCCGTCATCCCCATAAAAAAGCCCAGGATGAGAAAGGTGATCATCCCCGTGGAGCCAACGGCGGCCAGGGCTTCGGTGCCGACATAGCGTCCCACGATGATGGTATCGACCATAGTATAAAATTGCTGAAATAAATTGCCGATGACGATGGGGAGCGCAAAGCTTAAAATCAGCTTTGTGGGGCTGCCTTCCGTCATACTGCGTTCTAAACGCGCTTTGGCCATGGATCAGGTATCCCTCCCAGACGGCCGGATCGCCTCAAATTGAAATTGTAATGTTGTGCGGCCCTGAAATCGGTTTTCACCCACTGTCCCCAGTAGATCCACGCATTCCGGGCTGCCCAGCTCCTGATAGGTTTGGGAGAGATGGAAGCCCACGGCGTCCGACTGCGTACCAAAGAGTTTGACGTGTTCGTTAGAACGGCCCATGAGGCGGTGCGAATGGTACCCTTTGGGAAGCAACTGGTAGCCTCGCACCATCAGCACAGGTTTTTCGACACCGGGGCCATAGGGGGCCAGCGCCTTTAATTCATTGAGCGCGAGAGGAAGTTCCTCTTCACGCAGTTCTAAGTCATAGTATAATGAATCATCCGGCTCTGCTGGGGGATGTTCCACAGCGTAAGCCTGGATGGCAGCGGCCATTTCCTCATAGCTCTCCTGGGCCACAGAGATGCCGGCAGCTCCGGTATGTCCACCGGCCGTCTCTACATAGGGCGCGACAACTTGCAGAAGCGGGAAAAGATCGTAGTCTCCATAGCTCCGCCCAGAGCCTTTTAAAATCCCGGGCAGGCTGGCAATGGGGGAGAAGACAAAGGCTGGCTTCTGGTAAGCTTCGCTGAGTTTTCCGGCCAGGATACCAATGATGCCCTCTGGGATGCCCTCACAACAGATGATCAAAATGGGGTCATCAGCCCGGTAAGAAGCCGCTACTTGGGCCTGTTCCAGACATTGTGTGACCAGTGTCTTCCGCCGCTCGTTGATCTGCTGCATCTTGGCGGCAAACCCAGCGGCCCGCGCTTCATCCTGAGAAAGCAGCGCTTTCAAGACAGATGTGCTACCTGCGTTATACAGTCGTCCGGCGGCATTTAAGATGGGGGCGATTTGAAACTTAATGGTATCTTCATCGTAAGGGCGCTGGGCCAGATTGAGCACGGCACGCAAGCCACTGGAGAGTTGAGAATACCACCCATCGTGGTTGATGATCCGCAGACCTTGGGTGACCAGATAGCGGTTATCCCCGGTGAGGGGCATGACATCTGCCAGAGTGCCTAGGCAGGCCAGGACCAACAAGTCGAAGAACAAACTTTTTTTCTCTTGAGCTGTCTGCCCGGCACAGAGGTATTCTGCCAGCTTATATGCCAAACCAGCCCCGCAGTAATCCTCATAGCCGTTTTTCTCCGGATGGATGTGAGGATCGACAATGATGTCTGCCGGGGGTAAGGTCTCTTGGGGCAAGTGGTGATCCAACACGATGATCTTATTTCCAGCTTCCTTAGCCGCCAGGATGGGCTCAACGGCGGCAATGCCGTTGTCTACGGTTATGATCAGGGAATCGGAGATACCTTCGATCAGCGTTTCGTTGATGCCATAGCCGTCAGTAAAGCGCCGGGGAATGATGGTTTGGGGCGTCACACCAAAGTGACGCAAAAGCTTGACCAAGATGGCTGTGGAGGTGATGCCGTCGGCGTCATAGTCACCCACGATGACTACGGGCAGACCATCTTGTATGGCCCACTGCTTCAAGGCCTCTCCACAGGCGGCCAAGTTTTCGATGGTTTCCGGTTCTACATGGGCCGGGGAGCGAAGCTCCTCCAGGGTCAGGCCGGACATGCCTTGCACGGCCTCGGCCACAGAACGGTAGTCTCCGCGCTTTTTCCATTGCTGCATCTTGCTGCACCTCTACTCCAAAAACAAAAACGGAGAAAACAAAAAGACTTGCTGAGCGGCAAGTCTTTTCGAGTCGTTTTGCTCCCAATTGCCAGTTTCTAATATAACAGCATAAGTATACTCTGAATTGAAGAAATAGCAAGAGAATTCGAGAGAAAAATCGAAAATCTGTGCGTCTTTATGGCGATTTGCGGAGCAAGAAAAGAGAATCCGAGGGAGAAAAGGAATCGGGGCTGTAGCAGTTTTTGTTTTGCTACAGCCCCTTCGCGGGTCTATGATTCAGGTGTGGTCTTGAGGAGTCGTATCTGCTGAGTCAGCAGATGTCTCTTCCTGCGTGGTATTCTCATCTTCTGTCACCGGGTCCGGCGTCGTTCCGTCGGTGGTGATAGAGATTGCAGTAATAATGGCCTTTCCTTCATCGTTGGGGTCGATTTGGACCGTGACTTTATCGCCCACATTGAGAATGACTATGTTTCTATCATCTGACGCAGCCATGGCATAGTAGGTGTTTGAGCTGTCCAGACGAATATAATACCAGGAGTTTCCGTTCAGAACTGCTGTGCGAATATCCGCGATGGTGCCTTCCAGAGTCGTCTTTTCCAGGGCGGCCTGGGCGCTGTCACTGCTTACGCTGATATTCTGCTGCTGGAGCTTGGCAATATAGTCGCTCTCACAAGCGGCTACTGTCGTGCCCTGACCCACGATCTGATACTGAGAAACGTTGACCATGGCATACATTTTGACCAGCTGAGAGCTGTCCTTCAAGGACATAAAGTAGGTAGGCTGACCGCCGATATTTAGGAGCAAGGGGAACGTAGCTGTATAGCCAAGGTCCTGTACGATGCCCTCTGCAGAACGCTGTGCTGAGCTCTCAATGGCACCTGGAGCCGGGTAATAGGTTGTCTCCTTTGTGCGCTGGTTGGAAAGCAGGAAGCCAATGTTAGACTGGTCGCTGCTGGCGGAGGTGATGCCAGTGTACATATACACGTCATCATCCATAGCCAGGTAATTGAAGTTATCCGTGGTTACAGTCACGTTTTTCTGACCGATGAGAGAGTTGATGAAGCCGTTAATATAGGTGCCGTAGAAATCATACTGCTGGGTGATAAGGCTGGCTGTATAGACCCGGTCCACCCAGGTAGGAATATCAGCCACGTCATAGTAAACGTGTTCTCCGGTGCTGGCGTTCAGCAGAACTGCACCAATGATATCTGCGCCGCCAAACAGCCCGATCGTTCGTGTCTCGCGGGGGCAGACCCACCAGGCTTGGCCCTCTTCGTCCAGTTCCAGATGGGCAGAGCTGAACATATAAGTGGGGTAGTGGAAACGTAGATAGCGGTTCAGGTCCCGGTTAAAATATTCCGAGGGGGAGTAACGCATCCCGATCAAGCCCAAGTCGGAGAGACGGATGACTTTCGCCTCCTGCGTGACCATGTCGATGGTAATGTAGGCGGGCAGACCGTCTTTGGTGTTTAGGACCCACTTGAAGAAGTCGCCGTATTCCAGCGCTGCCACACGAACTGGACGGCCCTTGTAGTTGATCTGTACATAATCATCGGAGACATTGAACTGGCTGACCATATCAGACAGCTCTCCTAGCTTTCGGTCACCCAGCACGCTGGCGGAAGCTTCGTCCAGCATGGGGATCTCGTCAAAGGAAACGGGCTTGATGTCTTCCGCAAAATTACCGGTTTCTACTGTGAGCAGATCATGGTAGGCGCCTGCTCGCAAAATGGGAGCGGAGATAATTTGGCCCACCACAAAGATGGCGGCCAGCGCTACCACGATGACCACGACCACTTTGCACTGGTTCTTCGCAAAGGACAGATAGTCCCGTAAGTGGATTTCTTGTTTTCCGGTGTCTGCACCCAACGCGATCATAAACACTAAGACATATACCAGCAAGAGAATAAAGACAAAGCTGTAAAAACTGGTGTTATGCAGGTTGATCGCGGGCAGGGAGACATAGAACCACACCCCTCCAATAATCAGCGTGACCAGCAAGCTGATGAGTACACGGGGCAGAGTTCGTTTTGCCTGGCTGTCTGACATAGGGTACTCCTTTCAGTTTTCCAAAACAGTTTTTTGGATGAATTTGGATGGTATGTTAAATAGTATATCCTAAAGAACGAAAAAAAGCAACACGAAAGGTTTGACAAGATCATAAAAGCATGTCAAAATGCTATTATCACAACCATAACAGTACAAAAAGTAAGGAAATTCCAGAGGAAGGAGGCACACTATGATCCAACTGGACTGGGTCGGTGACCTGAATGATTTGAATATTTTATCTATCTTTGTGCGCCTGCTGCTAGCCATGGCCTTTGGTGGGACCATCGGCTTCGAGCGCGGTATCCGCCAGCGGGCAGCTGGTTTGCGAACACACATGCTGCTTGCTGTCGGCGCGGCCTCCACGATGCTGGTCAGCCAATACATGTACGCCAGTTACGGGGTTGGAGACCCCGCTCGGCTGAGTGCGCAGGTCATCAGCGGCATCGGCTTTCTGGGGGCCGGTACCATCATCGTCACTCGACGAAACCAAGTCAAGGGCCTGACCACCGCTGCCACCCTTTGGGTGACCGCTTGCATGGGGCTTGCTGTTGGTGTTGGCTTTTATGCCTGTGCGCTCATCATGTATCTAATTCTGATTTTCATCCTTCTTTTGGTCAATGTAGTGGATACAAAGTACTTAAAGATCCCAACGAACACAGCCATTTATATTGAAGTCAAGCGCGAAGCTGGTTTGGGAGATGTCATTCATTTCATCCACGAGATTGGTTGGAGCGTCCGGGATGTGAAAGAGTTTCCTGCTGGACGGCCGGAGATCTTAGCTGTTCGCATGGACTTGGAATCTGACCAGGCGATGCGAGGTGACCTAGATACGCTGCATCTTCTGAATGAGCAGCCTAGTGTCTTACGACTGGAGGTTCGACCCGTTCATTAAAATCAAACCAATCAAAAAGAGACTGGTATGCGGAAATGCTGATAGCCGCAGCCAGTCTCTTCTCACGTTATCTGTACACTTTTTTTTCCTCGTCCAGAATCTCTACCCGGTGACAGGTCGAATAGACGACAGAAAACTGTGGGTATTCCTCACGAAACCCCTGTAACAAAATCGCTGGGTTCAGGCCGGGGTTCTGTGCCTGTAACAACAGGGTCATCCGCAAAGTATCTCCCTGCGCTTGCGTGTCCTCGACAGCTTCAATCAGAGGGATCAAGTCGACTTCTGTAAATCCTTTTTTGGATTTCTTGCTTTTTTTCTGCACCACGAACGATTCCCGGCTGACCAGTTCCAGGAAAGATTC
>OLSD01000054.1_pt1 | contig 106298 bp, 100 predicted proteins | sample 1672211 | NCBI WGS metagenome assembly OLSD01 (sample SAMEA3136659, study PRJEB25190) | human gut metagenome | reverse complement strand
CCGTCTCATCGCTGACGGCGAGGGGGACTACGCCAATCCCGCCAGCATTTTGAAGGCGGCAGAGCTGCTGCTGCGGCACATCGCCATGGCGGACAAGGCAGATCAGCTTGCCGCCGCTATGGGCCTCTGCACGGAAACGGAGCGACGAGTGGTCATGACCGGCCACCGGGACGGGGCCTCCTGCGCCCAGTTCGTGGATTATCTGCTGGAAAAGCTGTAAAAGCAGCATTCAAACGGTTCACCTGTCCATATCGTCAAAAAGCGGTCCGCAGACATCTGCGGACCGCATTTTAGTATGTTAGAACAAATCAGTCAACATGACAGAAAAACAGCAAAATAGGACATAATTTGCGCGGGACACATTTCTCTTGTTTTCATGCAGATATATCCGACAGTGGACGCGGGTAAGACACACGGGACGCAAAAAGAGAGGGAACCGGTTTCCCGATTCCCCCTCAAAAGATTTTGGTTTTTACGGAACTTACTTGTTGAAGTAACGCTTCAGCATGCCCTCCAGAGCCTTGCCGTGACGGGCCTCGTCATGATACTTCTACAAAAAACCACGATATATAGTACGGACAGCCAGCAGCATATCATATATATTGTGTTTTTCTAAAACCTTTCCCACGATTTTCCCACCAAAAATTTTCTTGTGGGAAATCGTTTATCCAGCCCTATTCCTCGCCGTTTTCTGTTGAGGCAAAGATGTCCTCGCCATCATATTTCTCTAAAAAGTCCAACAAGGCCTTTCTTGTAACCTTTCTACATCCAAACTTAATTGAACGCAAATAGCCTTTGTTGATGAGCTGATATACCATGTTTTTATTCACTTTTAATAACGACGCAACCTCAGCGATTGTATAAAGCACTTCGGAGTCAGCGTTGAGATTATCCATATATATCTTAACACCTCTTTTCAAAAATGCAAGAGTTTTTCCAACGGGCGGCGGCTGGCTGGGCCGCTCCACAGGACTTACCTCCGCGGCTTTTCCGGCACCCCCTGCAGCCTGCGACGGATTGGATACCGCTCGGACCACAGCCAGGGTGGTGTATCATGGTTCGGTATATGGGTCATGGCCTCAAGCTGCCACAGCTCGCTTGTGAGCGGCATCCGGCTCCCCCAGTTCCTCCTTTCTGGTGGGATCGTGGCCCTGGTCTGCCCTCACGGCTCGGCCATATACTTAACGTACCCGTTGGCTCTATAAGGCCGGTCAGCCTGTTTTTCAAGGTGCATCGGGATGCCTTCCCCAAAGGCTTTTTCATGCCTTTCACTCCTTTTCCCGAATCTCTGCCATATATCTGCCCACCGCATTGTCTTATTTCTCACAGAATCCCCTCTGTCTGCACAAACCCCCACAGCCCAGATTGACTGGGTTGTGGGGGTTCAGTCACATATCGAAAAGTTTTAATCCGGCCAGCATGGTATCCAAATCCTGATCACTGGGGCCAGCCGGAGGTACTGCTTGCTGACTGTCCTCTGTCGGCACAAGGCTTTTACCCGCCAGAAGCTCCTCTACAGCTGCCTTTGTCATGGCCTTGACCATTTCCATCAGCTGCTCTCTGGTTTGCGTAGGCTGATAGGCGATCTTTACCTCTGCACCCGGCGCCGCAATTTCCGGATGCCGCTGAATATACTCCATAACCGCCACGATAACAAGGTAACTTTTCTTGTTGCCTAACTGCTCCAGGAGTGTGCCAACGGTGAGTTTCTCTTGGCTATCTGTACCCCATTGGAGTGTAAAGCGAAATTTATCATCCCTGCGCAAAGCCGTCACCGACCTTTGGGGCCTGCTGCTGGCGAAGCTGGGCGGTGGCCAGCATTCCAAACCCGATGGCGTTGGCTTTGGGATCAGAAATGAAATCGGCCTTTACCACCTGCGGAGATTCTTCAATAAATGGACGGAACAGCGCCGCACCGCCGCCGATAAAGATGGCGGGGGTAGCCCTCAGATCCACCTGAAGCTCACGCAGCTTGTCCAGGATCCCGGCAGCATAGTTTTTTACCGTAGACCGGATCGTATCTTGAACATCACCAGGGAGAATAGTGGGCCGCCCTTGGATGACATCAAAGATGTGGTCGTCGTCGATCTTGATGTCGTGAAGAGCACTGACCCGGCCAATGATGCTGTTGCACATGGGAATGGCACCCATCTCCAGACTACGGCAGAACTGCATATCCGGCTGCACGCCCCGCAGCAGGAGGACATCGGTCGTAAACCCGCCGATATCCACCACAAAGGTACGAGGGTTCTGCCGGATGATCTGAGCCTGCGGTACCACGGCGGCATAGGCCTGGGGATATACCATGACCTGACGGATGAGCAGACATACCGGCGTGCCGTTGAACACGAACTGGACACCATTCCGCTTAAAATACTCCGCAAACCGATTTCTCAGCTCATAGTGTTCCGGGGGCAGACCGATGGCCAGATCAGCCTCCACCATGGGTTGAAGGGCATTCATCTTTTGCAGTTCTTTGGCGATGGCGAACAGGCTCAGCACAAAAAAGCGGTCGTCCTTGGTCTTATCCCGCATATAGGGGATGCGTTCCCCCGACAGTGTCCAAAAGGTGCCGTTATACTCCAGCACGTCCATCTCTACTGGCGGTTTCACGGGATAATCTGTCAGCCCAGAGGTAAAGGCAAAGTTCGGGGTCTTAATAGCAGAATTCCCATGGTCAATGGCAAAAAGCATCTTGATCACTCCTGTTTTATCAGATACTTCATTACACGTTTACATATACGCATTTACAACGGAAATGAGCATCTTTTTCTGAAATCAATGCAACGAAAAGGAGCGGAACAGCATACGCTGCCCGCTCCTCTCGAATAGATACTGTCAACCCAGAGGCTGCTTTTTCAGGCAAAACTCCCAGATGAAGTCGTCGAGCCCATTGTGATCCGGCGCCCATAAGTACGTGCCAAAGCTCAAGGGCAGCCGACCCAGCATCTGTACCAAGTTGGTGTAAGCGCTCTCCACATGCCAGTTCTTCAGATAATCCATGTCGAAACAGGTCATCACATTTCTCACCCCCAAATCGGTCAGCTCCTCCAGCGTCTTTTCCAAATGGAGAATGGAAGTGACGCCGGGGACGGCCAACACGGTCTGGCCGGTGAAATAGTGGACGATATCCGCTTTCATGTACCCTTCGATCAGAAAGATACTCTCCCGAACAGGACCCACCAAATGACACCAGTTTTCCGCAGCCACACCGTCCAGCTTATCTACGCTGGAAAAGGTGAGGAATTTTCCGCCCTTCTTCATCTTCTTGTCCAGGCGAATATGAAGACTCTGTATGCGGCCAAACCGGTCACAGCATGGGATCAGGATCCCTCGCAGATAGATGGCCATTGTCCAACGCCCGTCTGTCTCCCGGTAAAAGCCGGGCACGCCAAAGAGATCACAGCCTTCCTCGACCAGCGCTTTCGCTATGGCGTGGAAACCGACCATGGGTGTCGTGCGGTATCCCAGCCGTGTAATCTCGGCGTCGGACAGGCCTCGCCCCAGCAGATTCGCCCTGTGGTCTGAGGCCAGCGACAGCTTGCTCAACAGAGCCCGGTAAGTACGGTCGCGCACGTCGATATCGGCCAGAGCGGCCTGTGGGATCTCCGGCGGCTGGGGCCTGGCTGTTTTTTGTGCCTTGTGTGACTTGTGGCCGCCATAGTATCCGTCTTTTCCACCTAAACGCTCGGTCAACGCTTGCCGCACCTGATCCCGAGGTACTCCTGCATAATAGGCGTACAGATCAAAGACACCGCCCTCGAACTGCCCGCACTTGGGACATCGGAAGACATTCCGTTTGAGGTTAATATTGAGGTGCCGGTTTCTTGTCCCTGGCTTGTCACAAACCGGGCAAGGGATATTATAAGAGCTCTTTCCCATCGGGGGCTGTGGGATCAGCAGGAGCGGCAGGATGTCGGTCATTTGATAGCGCAATTCCATCTCCAGTCAGCTCCTTTCTGGCGGCCGGTGTTCCTCACCGGCCGCCGTCACACGCTTAGGCACTCTGTGCGGCTGCCTGTTCACAAATCAGTTTTGCCGCAGCGGAGATCTCAGCATCTCCGGTAAACTTGTTGGCCACCCAGACCAGTGCCTTCGGATCCATTTTCAGCACATCTCCCAAGGTCTTTCCAGTATACTTAGAAATCGGACAGGGTTTCTTCAGTGCCTGCTCCAGCGGCGTTTCTGTGGGTTGCGGCACCGCAGCAGCCGGCGCCGATGGGGCAGGACTGCTCGGGGACGCAGAGATATTGGGCGAAAGGACATCGGTGGGTTCTCCGGTCCAAATGATACCGCCCAATTCATCTACAGCGGGCGTTTCAAAGGCATCACCCGCCGCTCCAAACTGCAGGCCGAATCCGGCGTTGCGCAGAGCGATGCCTACAGCAGCGGTCTGTGCCCACTCTCTGGGAGAGATAGTCGGCTTATCGGGCAGATAGCCTCGGGATGCTGTCGCCTCAGCCAAGTACTGATCCACGGGGTCAGAATAGTGATGATAAACCCGGGCTGTGGCTACGAAGCAGTCTTTTCCCGGCGTAACAGTAATGGCGATCCGCCCCTCGGGATACTTCAGCCGGAACCAGCCCATCTGGGCCATCACCGGCAGCCGGAGCCGCTTTTCATTGCTGTTCAGGTCGGTATATTCAACTGCCAGAGCAGCGGGGTCAAACCCATCCACGGCGTTGATCTTCTGCAGCGCCTCCATTGCAGCCTGCTTGTCCTTTACATTGTCTGTACTCATGACTGAGGGGCCTCCTTTTTCTCTTTCTTGATCGGAACGAATGTATTTCGGAACTGAAGCCATGCGGGCAGCAAAGTCTGAATCAGCTTGCTGATTGCATGACCATACGTTTCAGGGGACGAAGGCTTGAAGCTGGAAAACCGCTTGCGGTAGTCTTCAATCACTCGTCCCAGGTTGTTCTGGGCAGCATCACGCTCTTTTTGCGTATCCGGCCCGCGGTTGGGACCATAGCGGCGCTCGGTGGCAAGGCTTTGCACATAGGCGTCCAGCATCTGATAGTGCCCCAGCAGCACCTGTGTTTTCATGGTACTGGGAGCCGTCTTACAGAACATCTGGCAAGTTTCCAAAACGCCGATACGATAAACCAGTTCGCCATACCACCAGACTGCGTCGGCCGAGGACTCGCCCTGGGCGATGTGCTGTTCTACCTCATGACGCAGGTTATAGTAGTTCTCAAGGACGGTTGGCATAATTATGATCCTCCTTCTATTATCCCATTTGTGTGATACGGGCTGCCAGCAGAGTGTTACGCCGTTCCGTATCCACAGTCTGGATGGCCCGAATGACCGCGGGCCAGTCTCCGACAACTATGGCCCTGCGCTTGGCGCGGGTCAGGCCGGTATAGACCAGCGGCCGTTTGAGCATCCTGCCATGGAGATTTTGGATGCTGAGCAGTACGGAGTCGTACTGCCCACCCTGAGATTTATGGATGGTAGTGGCATAGGCCAGATCCAGATGACTCAGGGATTCGCTGTCCTCATAGGAAACGATGCGGCCGCCATGGAAATCTACTTCCACCAGGAAACCATCCGTATCCTGTTCGATCTTGCGGATGTACCCAATATCACCGTTGCTGACCTCCTCCCGGTTCTTGGTCTGCATGACCTTATCGCCCCGACGGAAAACGCGCTGGCCCACTGTCAGCTCCGTCTTGTCTGTGCCGGGAGGGTTGACCAAGGTGCGAAGCCGTTCATTCATCGCCCGGACGCCAGTCTCGGTTTTGGCCCGGAAGGGTGTCAGTAGGGCCACATTATCTACGCCGTACCGGCCTACCTCCTGCAGATACAGCCGCTCCAGCCACTGGGCGGATTGCTCAATGTTAGCGGACGACCAAAACTGAAAATCTCCGTCAAACTGCAATTCGGTCTCACCATGGCGGATGTGCCTGGCATTTTCTGCGATCAGGCTTCCCTCGCTCTGGCGGAACACCTTGTCCAGCATAACGAGAGGGATCTGTCCGCAGCGGATCAGTTCACTCAGCACCGCACCCGGTCCTACCGAGGGCAGCTGATCAGCATCCCCCACCAAGACCAAACGGCACATGGGCGGCAAGGCGTTGAACAGATGCCACGTCACCATCATGTCCAGCATACTGACCTCATCGACCAGCACCAAATCAGCGTCCAACTGCTCTGGGAAGCCCAAATCATCGGACTCTCCGGCAAGCAAATTCAGTGCCTTATGTACAGTGGAAGCCGGCAGTCCGGTGCTTTCTTCCAGCTTTCGGGCTGCCCGGCCTGTAGGGGCACAGCAGACGATCTTTGCTTCCGGAAACAGCTTACGATAGATGTTTAGGAACACCCGCTGGATCGAGGTTTTGCCGGTGCCAGGGCCGCCAGAGATGATGCAGATGGGCGATGCGAGTGCGGTCTTGACCGCCTGCCGCTGCTCCTCTGCCAGGGTGAACCCCAGCTCTTTCTCCTGCTGATCGATCTCATCATCCAGGTCGCCCATAAAGGGTAAGTTATTTCTTTGAAGCATCTCACGCACGCATTGTGCGACACCGTTTTCAGCTTTGGCCATGATCGGGCGATAGACATGGTCCCGATACAGGACCAGCCTGCCCGCCTGCAGCATCTCAAATGCCTGCTTGGCCACCACCATGCGTGTCAGCTCATGGGTGTGCAGCAGTTCCACAGCTTTCTGGATAAACCGCTCTTTGTGCAGGCACAGGTGGCCGCTTTGTTCAGCCTGTTCCAGGGTGTGCAGCAGACCAGCCGCCACACGTTCCGGGGCAGATCTGGATATTCCCTGGCGCTCCGCGAGCCTGTCAGCAGTCTCAAAGGGCAGCAGCCCTTTCTCGAACACCTCATAAGGGTGTTCTTTCAAAAGTTCCTCCGCCCGGACCCCCAGTGCCTTTTGCAGACGGATCGATTGGCTGGCACTGACGTCCAACGGCGAAAGCAATGTGATGATCCGTCGTGCGCTTCGGGTCTCCAAATAGGCGTCGTGGATCAATTCGCACCGTTTCCCGCTGATGCCTGGCACCTCACGGATGCGGTCCGGATCATTGTCCAACACCTTCAGCGTGTCATCTCCAAAGGTGTTATAGATGCGCTCAGCCAGCTTTTTCCCGATGCCGCGTATGAGCCCGGAGGAGAGATAGGCGACAATACCGTTCTTGCCCGGGTCAATGACCTCCTCGTAAGACTCCATTTCAAACTGGAGCCCATATCTGGCGTCTTTCTTCCACCGGCCGGTCATATCGACTTTTACCCGCTCAACGGTAGGCAGGTAGAAGCCCACTACCGTAATGCTGTGCAATTTGTTGCCCTGGCCGTCCAGAACTGTCTCACAGGGAGAGAATAAGGCAACTGTGTAGCTGCCGTTCTGTGCATCCTCCACCTTTTTGGGGTAGATCAGCTTAAAAAATTTGCACTTCATGTTATCCCCCCTATGCCAAAATCAGTTCCCTGGTGGGAACGTAGACGGTGCGCTCCACTACAGAGTGCCGATGGGCAATGCACAGCGATTCCGCTACGATAGCATCGGCCAGGCGGTCAAACCTCTGTACCAACTCTGTCCGCTGTCTGAGCTCATAGAGGCTCCAGTCTTCAAAATCTTCGTCCATGTCGGTTCCACGGCAGGAATAGGTTACGATTTGTTTGGGCGGCATTTCATAATCGACCCGTGATTCCTCATAACACACCCCGCACCGAGTACCGGTTTCTGCTATGGAGGTGTAATTTTTCTGGCCACACGCGGTACAGTAAGAGCGGTATTTACTGGTTTGGACACCGCCCTGATAGAGTACCAGGTAGCCACCGCTGCGTCCGTTCCAGCCGGCCTGCCACAGGTAGTCATGTTGAACATTAAACTTCTCAATCAGTTTCCCGAGCCGACCGTAGAACTCCGGCACCTGGATCAGGTCATAGAGCTTATCGGTTATGTCCCGGTCAAGGCCGAAGTTATATACCTTCATATTGCAGGCGTAGGAAGTGCTGTGGTTCCAGCTGTTCATGGTGTTGTAGCGAAAATGCTTTTTCAGGAACGATGTCATATCTTCCCGTGATCGCTTGTCAACAGGCCTGGCAAAAAGACAGCGGCCAGGACTTTTATTTGTCATCTGTTTCATGGTAACTCCTTCTGAACGCAGGCACAGGGAGGCCGATGGCGGCGCTCCCTGTGCAGCAGGTTCTCTTATAACGGTAAGACAGATACTTTGATCTTCCGGCTTTCCGAAGTTTTCAAGGCCTCCTCGTAAATGCTTGGGTGCTCCTTCTTCAGGTAGCCGGAATCCACGCGGCGGGTTGTCCGTGTGACAAAGTCCACCAGAAGTTTGTCCTTGGTGGTGGCCAGCACACCATATTCGTGCGCTTTCATCAGCTCTGCGATCCGCACGCTGTGGGCGGTGATCTGAGCCTCGTTCGTCTTGATCTTCTGGCTCAGCTCCCCATTCTCCTGCTGGAGCGCAGCGATCTTCCGCAGAGTTTTCTCATATTTGAGCGGGAACTCTACCGTAGGCAGGCCCTTCCGGCTTGCGCCGTATATACGGCCCAGGGACTCCAGCGCCAGTTTCGGCGCCACATCGTCCATTGCGGGCGGCTTATCGTTCCGCAGGCTCCAGATCCATTGCTCCAGGCGCTCGAAGATCATGTCCTCTTTCGCCCGGTCCCGGACCAGGCTTGGCGTTGCCAGGTCATGCTCCGGATTATTGCCCCATAGAGCTGAAAAGGCTCCGAAATTCACGTCGGCCACAGACAGGTAGTAGCGAAGCTGAAACTCGTAATAGAGCGGATAAGTGTCATCCGCCCAATCGCCCGCCTTGTGGTAGGAACAGCTTTTACACTCCAGGATCCCTGGTTCCCCATTGACCTTGCGGATGAGGCGGCGGTCAAAGTCTGCCAGAGCATAGGGGTGATCCGCGTGCTGATACATATTGGTATCGTCGATAACGGTATCCCCAGTCCTCTGTGCGTAGAAGTGGGCGGCGATGGGTTCCAACAGGTGGCCCATCTCCAGCTGGCCGGCGTTGGACTTCGGTTTGGGTTTCATACGGCCTTTCTTGAGCAGCCACAGCTCCAGCGGCGTCATCCAAGGATTCAATCCAAAAATTGTGGATACATCGCTGCCGCCGACGGTATACTCGATGTCACCCTTGGGGCCATGTTCCCGGCACTCCAGCCAGCGCTTTTCATCCATTCCAGCACAATCGCACAAAATGATCGGTGCAGCCATCAGTAATTCACCTTCTTCGCCAGGTCGTAGTCGCTCCAACGGAGGGTGAGGGCGCGGGCCATATTTTCCTGGAGCGCCAACAGCTTGCTCTCAGGAGCGCCGCCGATCTTCAGGTTGAACGGAATCTCCTGCATGGCCATAAACACGTCATGGGCGGTGGCCGGGTCGTTACCGTTTACTGCCTCAAACATGGCGATAGCCTCCAGCGCCGCTTTTTTAGGCATGGACAGTTTCTTGCATACAGCGGTCATAGCGTTGACAGGATACTCCAGATACACCGAAAGCAGATTGCTCAGACGTGTAACCGAGTCCCCAAACTGGGCGAAAAGCATGTCCAGGCTGTCCACGAAGTCCTCGACTTTAGACTGATGCTCATGGTCCACCGATACCATACCGCCAATATGGATCGGGTATTGCAGCCCCATCAGGAGCGCAGACACCTTGGCCGAAGCCATACCAGTATCGGAGGTGGAAAAGCGAATGCCGGGCATCAGCTTGTCTGCCATGGTCTTTTTGCCCGATGATTCCAGCAGCTTGCCATAGGTGCTGAGCAGATCTTCCTTCTGGTCAGGCAGCGCCCAGGAGGCGCTGGTCATCGCATGATCGGTGTAGCCGCCGGAAAACTTGTTACCCGGAAATCGTGCGTCCATTTTCTTGCACAGACCGTCCAGCAGCTGGTCGATCTCCAAAATGGAGTAGTCCCGTTCGTCTCCCGAATGGGCTGCCGACACCTTCTCATCACGGATGAGCAGCAGGGCGCTGTCCCTGTACAATGCCAGGCAGGAGTTGAGCACCTCAGCCAGTTTAGGCCGGCTCAGCTTGGGCAGGGCGTTTCCGCTGATTCTGGCCCGGCCCAACAGGCTTTTGTAGGCGGTATCCCGTACAGGGAAAAATCGGCCGCCCACCTTGATGGCGAGGCCCAGGTTTTCTGCGGTATCCATGATGGCGTCCTCACTGACCGTAGGGTCAAAGCTGGCGGCGTCACCACAGAGCGGAGAACTCTTGTCCAACGGCTCCACATGCAGGTCGTGGATCGTTGCTCGTTCCCAGAGGCTGGCCCTGCGCTTCTCCGTATGGTGAAGCATCATGGCCTGCAGGTCATTGAACTGGATAGAATAGCTGTCTTGGCATGGTTTCAGCATTTTTGATCGCTCCTTTTCTTTTTTGGTGGCTGTAAGCCCCGAATATACAAAAACAGCGCCCCTTTCGGAACGCTGCATTTGCCCAGATATTAAGCCGGAAAACAAAAAAGTGCCATCTGCCCAGGAGGGCAAATGGCACTTCGATACACGGTTGACTTTGCACACTTTGTTTGCGGCACTGATACTATATATTTGGATTATATCATCTTTCCAAGGCTGCGTCAATCGCTGAAACTCATATTTAGGAGCGGTGTCCTTATCCGGCCTGCGGTCTCAACCCCCAAATGCCCCGTTCAGGGCTGTAAAAAATGTCTGGGTGGTACTGTAAGGTCTGACGCACCTTGTCTTTCCAGTATTGCTGATGCTGGGCGCGCTTATAACTTCCCACCGCTTCATAGATCTGCTGCATCGTAGCTGGCCCCTGAAAAGACTCCATGGCATCAGCCAGAATATCCCGCCAGGTGGCGCCAGGCATATCCCGTATATCCCCCTCCAACCGGCGGGTCATCAGAAGGGGGTAAACAAGAGGCGTGTCTTTCCTTATAAGCAGGACATATTCATGGACGATAGGGATAAAGCGCCCACTGTAGTTCCGCCGTTCTGAAGCGCAGTTGTGCTGGGCTTTGATGATGACGTTCTCCAAAGTACCCGGCTTGGTCAGTTCAAAAAGCATACTTAGAAGACGCCCCTTTTTCTTGATGTCGCCCACCAGGACAGCCATCCGGCCACCGCGCTCCAAGGCGCAGAATTGTTTCATCATGCAGTAATTCATGGCGCTGACAAAGCCCTCCCAGGTTGGGATCCGAGATAGGTCGCAGCGGCGTGGGTCATACCCATACCGCTGCTGTACCTCAGAGGCCCGGTACATGACATCTGAGTACTGGATAATATCCCAATAGGGCGGATGCCAGAAGATAAACTGGGGCCGCTCCCGGATGTCATGATGGAGCAGGTCAAAGCCGCTATGCAGGTCATAGGTGTGACTGCGAATGCCCATGGCATTGGCGGCGGCACCGGTGGTGTTGCTGCCGCACATATAGTCGCAGATATCCTGGATTTTGAAATGCGAGATCAGATCCTCGATCAGTTTGGGAGAACAGTTGCCGCGGTACTTGTTGCTGCCACCTTCTCCTCGCTCAGGGTAGGACACAAGGGTGGTCAGTGCATTTTTCTGGTTCGTCATCATAGCAGATGACAACCTCCTTTCCATAAAATAGCACAAGGGGACCGTGGGCTATGCCCATGGTCCCCTTGCGGGTGCTTTTTGATATCAGTTCGATAAGATCAGGCGCACCTGTTCTTACACGATCTTGCTCAACGCATCCAAACGAGTCTGTTCAGTGCAGATCATCTATACGTTCGAAGAGCGTCTTCGCAATGAGAGGATTCCTTTTAACCCCCGTTTTCCACCGCTTGATAATCGATTTCGATAGGCTTACTGGTCAAAATCCGAACATGGCGTCCGATGATCTCTGCTACCTGTTGCTCCGTCAGGTTCCGCTCCTGATCTGTCAATTCCCAAGGATAGCTCGGCTGATACAGCAGATAAGTAACAGAATTGTAGTCATCACAGGCGGTCATCTGGATTCCCTCGGTCTCCTCAATGACCTCTTTCAGAATCGTGGCAAGCCCAAGGCAAAAGTCTTGGTCGTATTCCATATAATCCTCCCAAACCGGCTCGTTAATTCCGGTTTCGGACAGCCATCCATGGAGCTTGGCGCTGAAGTCCGGCGCCGTGGTCAAAAGCTGCTCCAGGCGCTCAACATCGCTACATACAATATCGTCTACACGGATTCCGTATCCATAATTGTGCCATGAAGTATAACTCATGCTCGGTCCTCCTGTTTTTTAGTCAACATCCGCTTCTAAAACTTATTATCGTGAAAGCGACTGGGGGAGAAGGCATACCTTCTCCCCCAGATATGGCCATTTAGGCCGTCAGATAGTGAATGTTTCGGCCGGCCGCACGAATGATCGTCATGTATTCCGGCACCAATTTAGATGCAGCCCCGACTTTTCCGCCAAAGGGATCATCTTCATCATCATTTACAAAGGAGATATGGCTTCCCTGCAAGGTCATCGCGCCGTGGACAGGGTCGTAAGCACAATCTGCCGGGCAAAATACAACTTGAGCACCGCTTTTGCCCCCGCTTTCCCGAAGGTACACATATGCCGGCTCGCCCCTATTGAACAGGTCGAGCGACTGGTTTTTGGCGGTCATGATGATTCCGCCCTTGCAGTGCAGCGTAACATCGTAATCCTCGGCGTTGACATTGATGATGTTCAGATCCTGAATAACCTTCTCAAAAGGCTCCCCCAAACTGAGCTCAAAGGAAATAGCCCGCAGGCAGTCGTAGTTGAGAGAAACCTTCTTGGAAAAGAGGATCACCTTATCGATCTCCGCCTGGTACTGGCCGCCCAATTTATCATTGAGGTACGCCGAAATTTCTTCGGGAGTAGGATAGTTAAACCGGAAATGGTAGTGGAACCGTCCCGGCCGGTTGACCAGGAAATCGCTTAGCCTATGCAGGCTGTTGCAGGTGATGATAAAGAGCTTTTTGCCCTGGGAAGTGCCATCGAACAAGCTGAGGAGCCTGGACTGAGGGTTCGCCTCATTATCGCCGGCGCGGATATCACCAAAGGTCTTATCAAATTCATCAAACAGGAAAACAGCTTCCTGGTCGATGGACTCGATGTAGTTGGAGATACCGGGAATGAACTGGTCAATAATAATGACCGGGTATCCGGCAGCAACCGCCTGCACACACAGACAGCGGGCAAAAAAGGATTTCCCAATGCCCTTGTCGCCGCTCAGGATGACGCCCATGTTCCGCTCGAATAGAGCGAACGATTTCATCACCTTGGCGGCCTTTTCCGGGTGTACACCATAGACCTTTTCGTTTACTGTCAGGTCGGTGCGCTCCTCCAGATAAAATCCGGACATCTGTGCAAAACGGACCGTGTAAGTTTTGGCCGGAAGGGCATCGTAGGCCTTGAGGGTATCGTTGTAGATCTCATATCGGGTGCCAATGCTGATAGCTTTCATCTTGTAACAACTCTCTTTCCTATCATTTAGACTGCGATTTCGATTTCTTTCTCACGTCCCCAGTGGTTCAGGAACTTTCGCTCCTCCTGGGTAATGCTACGCCGGTTCAGCCCTTGGGCCTGGCAGATACGGGCGCCGCTCAGCTGCAGAGTCACCAGAGACTGCTCCGGCGTACTTCTGCGGCGCAGGAACAGGATATGACACTCACCAGAGGCCACACGGTCAATGTAGTCACCAACACAGTGGCTGAGATTGATCCCCTCCTCGGCCAGTTCCTTCGGTTCAGTTGGGACAACGATGCAGTAGCCCTGGCTGCTGTACTCCAGATCTTTGACTACCGCCGCCTGTTCCGCAAAATTTTTGCACTGCTCTGCGGCCCGGGCCAAATTGACCTTCAGAGCCATCACATCATGGGCTGTCTTGAAATGTTCCGGGTATTTTTCCTTGACCTTTCCGTAAAAGTTCTTTTGCATGGAAAGGTAGTCCAGATATTCTCGGAAAAAGCTGCCGTTTACTTCGCCATACCCCTGACGGTAGAGGTCAAAGCAGAGATATTCGGTAAAGCGCCGCAGATTGATATTGTAGTCGGACTGAAGAACTGCAGTAAAACTGCTGATATCATGTGTCGGTGTGTAATGGTAAGAGCCAGGACCGGAAAAAACCATCCTCCTGACACCGGACTGCACAACCTGTTCTGCAAAGTAAACGGCTTCGTTCGTACCATAGTGTTCCTCGATCCAAAAGATGACCGGCAAACAATATTGGTACTTCATATCGCCTGCCATCCGCGGAGGGAATATCCGCATCAGCCGCACAAAGAGCTTCTTGTTTTGTTCCCAAAACTTCTTGTGCTTTCCAGGCTCGGTGAAATCAATCGGGACATTGTGCCTGCACATATCCGAAAGGACTGCATCCTCGGTCACGGTACTGATAAAATCGGCAGACTCCCGATACAAGGCATTGAGCCAATAGACCTGTTCGAGTGCAAGGGCATCGTCCTTCAAATCCCGCAGGAAAGTGCGCAGGCTCCGGTTGGTCACGGGATCGATTGTGCCCGTTTTACAGTCCCGGATGTAGTAGAGCCCCTGGCTGACCAGGATGACCAGCTCTTTCTGCAGTTTCTGTGTCTGCCGGCGGACGATAAAATCGGTGTTGTTCTCCAGCACGATCTCGTAGGTGACGGCAGGCCTTTGTTTTGCCCCATCCATGTCGATGATGTAGTCGTTCAGGGAGACAGCGGCTGTGCCTACAGTAATATTATCCATGATAGTGAACCCCCTTTGGTAAATTGCCTCATGTACACGCCTACCAGACGTGTACTACATACTTCTGCCCGGTGGCGTTGGTAATAGAGCCCCTGATTTTATTCAGTGCGGTCTGGAGTACCTTTTTCCGCCTCGTTTCCTGCCCATTCAAATAAGCAATCACCGTCCTGCGCTCCGATTCATCTAAACAGGAAAGCGCCTGACGCATCTGCGGTGAAAGTTCACACTCCTCCATCCAAGGATCCACGGTCGGTGAATAACCCATTTCCTCCGTGTATTCCAGAGACAGGACTGTGGGCCGCTGTTTGCCAAAGCAAGTGATCCCGCATGGACGGTTCCGCCTCTTGATGGTCAGGATGGCGTACTGCAGCTGCATCCAGATATGGGCCCGGATACACTCCGACCGTTTCGGATCAAAGGAGTCGATGGCATGGAGTGCGGCAATAGCCAGTTCCTGATAGACATCATCCCATTCCAGCCGCAGAGCATGGATCAGCGGTAGGTTCCGGCGCATCACGCGCCGAATCATGTTCTCATTTTCCAAAAAAGTGTCGTTTCGAGTGGTGAAATCCACGTCAAATACCTCCTCATACTTTGATAAAACAGCAGGGCAAGGCTGTAAAATCAGCCTTGCCCTGTTCGCACTTATACACGGATGAACCGCTTAATGATACCGGCCAGTTTGACCGGCAGTTTGTTCAGATCACTGATGTCCAGAAAACTGTCACCATAGATCCGCTCAATGTTCTCTTTGTCGCTCCCGATGGCGGCAGCCACAAAGAGAATACCTTTGCGCTGATACTCTTGTTTGATGCCGCGCAGATCCTCCTCAGCTGCCGTGCCGTAATAGCCACAGTCGGCCGGCTGCCCATCAGAAACCAACATAAGCAGTTTCACATCCTCTGTCCGCCTGGCCAGCCGCTCCGCCACATAGCGCAGGGCTGCCCCATCCCGGTTACTGCCCCGGGCAGAGACATCCATCATGCGATACCGGTCATCTTGGTCGATGGCGTCGAACTCTGCATACGAGTACAGATCGACGCCCTCGCTGGTAGAATGCCCATATACCAAGATGGGGATGCCCAATGACTGGCAGAAATCGTACAGGATGATAGCGGTCGCTCTGGCGTAGGTGGCCCGGTCGCAGCTGCTCATACTGCCAGACTCGTCAAGCAGTAGTCCTACGGAGAGGGCTGGTATCTCGTTGGGGAGCGAGTTTTTGTAGAAGACCCGCCCATCATTGCGGCTCAGGGCGTGTGTGTCCAACCGGCGGCCCATGAGCAGGCCGACCTGTTTTCCGCCACGTCTGCTGTCGTTCAACTGCTGTAGGACTGATTTCTGCAGCTGCTTGGAGATGTGGAGCAGGTCGCTGGAGATCTCCTGGTACTGCTCTTTCAAATCGTCTTCCACCGCGGCTATCCGATGAACCTGGATGCTGACTCCCTCATGGATATTGCCATAGGAGATGCTCTGGGCCAATTCGGTCAGCTCCTTGGTGCGCTGAAGTTCCAGCTCCGTACAGACGCTATCTTGGGCGATCTTCTCCAGTACACGCTGGATGTCTGATGCAGCACCGGAATATCCGGTGCCTTTGTAGTCGTTGTCCTGTTCCACCGTACCGCCTTCTGGGACAGAGAGCGTATCAGTGTCGGTCAGCGGTATGCGCCCGGTTTCCTGTTCGGAAATATCCTGACAGGCGCCGGGCGGCATCTGTGCTTCGCCCAGCGTGCCTTCAAAGGCTTCCGGTGCCGATGCTCCAGCACTTTGTTCCTCGGGCGCCTCGCTGTCAGCTTCACTGCCGCCAGGCTCGGACTCAGACTCAGACTCTTGTTCTTTGGCCGCTGCCGCCGCCAGCTTTGCAGTTTCCGCACGCTGGCTGGCAGTAGGAGCGCCGCCGGTACCAGCGCCTGTGTTTCCGGAAACAGGTTCGGTATTTCCGGAGCCTTCCTCGCTGCCGCCGGTAAGGGCAGAGAGCAGCTGCTGGACAATTTCTCCCGGATCGCCGTCCCCACCACCTGCTTCCGCATTCTCCGCCAGGTCCTTGCAGTAATCAATAAAGTCCTTGATATAGGCCCAGCAGCGGATCAGGATAGTGTTTGCAGTACGGCACCGATCCCGAAAATCATAGCTCATAAGCGCATTATCCAGTTCCCCCAGCAGGGAAAAAACCACTTGGATCCGTTCATCGGTCAGCGGTGTCTCCCCATACTTGATTTTTCCCCAAAGCATATAGGAGAGGATGCACTGCTGGATCGTCAGCCAGATATGGCCGCCGTCATCTTCTTCCCGTTCTACCGTCTGTGTGACTGTGGGCAGACGCTCAAAGGCGCTGTCACGCTTGGCCTGGAGACTAGCGCCAAGGATACCGGGATAATCTGCAATGACACGCTGCTCAATGTAGCCGTCTTCCAGTACATTGAGAATATCATGGGTGATGACCTGTAAAACCTTCTGGACCTTTGGGTCGCTTTGAAGCAGTTCACGATATTCCGCCTCCGCATACTGCTCTATGGGGCTGCGTAGCGGCGGCGGTTCCGGGTACCATTTCCCGGATTCCTGATACCGGTGATAGGTCTGTGTTGCGAGAAAGTCGGTGTAGAGCACATGCCCAAGCTCATGGGCAAATAGTCCGCACACCTGCTCATATCGTTCTTGCCGGGTTTTATGTTTGGTCACGCCGGGGTGGCCGGCGTTGATCCAAATAAGGCCGTTGTCGGTCCTGGCACCCATGTTTTGCTTCGGCTTCCATACAAGCCGCACCTTGACCCGCCGACGATAGCCATACCGTTTGGTCTGGGCGGCAGCGATGTCCTCGAAGTAAGCAGCCAGAGCGCGTGAGGAGAAGAACTGACGGTCGGTGATCGTCTTCTGCTTCTGCGCGATCAGCTGCTTGATTTTTTTATGATTTACTCTTGCCAAGAGTGAGGGGCCTCCCTTCTAATGTTGATTTTGTCACAGTTCAGACCGCCTTTTTCCGTTTTGGAGCAAAGATGGGTTCCAAAACGGAGGTGATGATGGCGTCCCTGTCTTCTTCATCCGCCGTAGCCTTGCTGATAATGGTATAGAGGGCGGATGTGTAGGGATCGCCAGTGATCTCGGTGCTCATGATCCAGTCAATCAGGCTGCGCATTCCGCAACTGCCGTCGGAGATACCATTTTTACGGCAGAAGTCGGACATATCGTTGACGACCTGCACCATGCGGCTGACCATCCCGTCGTCCTCACAGCCGGTCACGCTCATAGCCCGCTGCGCCATGATCTCCGGGGTGGGAAGCTCAATGTCCTGGGTCAGATTCATACGGTCCAGTACCGACTGGTTCATGCCGCGGCAGCCCTCATAGCTGACATTTGTGGTCACGACCACCACGGCATCCGGATGCCGCCGGATCACCTCTCCGGTGGGTAAAGTAATGGTGCCGTTCTGCTCCAGCAGAGAGTTCAGGCCCACCAGCACACCGGGCTGCATGATCGTTGTCGGCTCCTGGATCTCAACCAAGTAGCCATACTTCAGGGCGCGGATGAAGTCCGTTTCCGTGTAGGTATAAGTCTGTCCGCCGCCAGTCGTCTCAGGGTCAACCTTGCAGAGCTGCTGCAGCTTCTCCGTAACTTTGTCCATGACCAGAGCCATGCAGTCCTGTGCCGTGGCATCGGGTTTGACCACGTCGGTCAGCGCCTGATAAACGCCCTCGGGGTCATAATCCATGTCATCCAGGTCGGGCAGGCCCATGAGTTTTTTCACATTCTCATAGGTGATACCGCCCATTTCCTTGAGCTCCTGGCGCTCACGATCCAGATCCGCATCCCCAGTAGAGGGGCCGTCCGTGTTCGGAAACACCTGGCCGATGAAGTCATAGACCTCGGTATTGGCCGAGCAGGTGTACTTCACATAGGGGAGGTTCAAGCCCGCAGCAATCGCCTTCGCGCCCTCGGTCTTGCCGGTACCGGCCGGGCCGCGGAGCAGAAAGTTCCGCATCGGCAGCGGTTTCCCGGTAGACTGCTGGGCGTGCCGGCAGATGCTGACGACCTCCTCCGGGAGGACGTACCACGGCTCCAAGCTCGGAACCAGTTCCCGCTCATGGCGGGTCAGCACACGGGCCGGGTTGAGGACATATTTGCCGACGAAATCGCTGTGAGGGATCGCCTCCTGCTGTTCCAGGACTATCGGCGCCCCGGTGTGTGCCAGAATGGTAAACTCACCTGCGTCCACCTGGTCGGGTGCAAAATTGCCGGCATCGAGGTGGGTCTGGGAGACCCGCATCACATTGCCGGAACTGTCCACACCGACATCCAGATGGGCCGGGCAGGCTGCATCGTTCACCCGGCGGTAGGCATTGTCGCAAAGAATGGCCATCAGTTCAGTCGCCTTGGTCAAATCGGGGAAAGAATCCCGATACTCTGCCATAAAGGCATCGAGGGTATCCTTGAATTCATCATCCCGTTTCAGCGCGGGGATCATGGCCATCAAAATCGCAGCGCCGTCCTGTCCGCTTTTGGTCAGAGAGTATGTCTCCATCATCTCCGTACTGTTGTCGTACTTGCTTGCTAGGATGGCCCCACTTGTCGGGTCGTAGACCGCCAGGTGATAGGCATCCGGGCCGGCAGCGGACTTATACTCCGCCACCCCTTTCTGACCGCAGGTGCCTACAGCGCCAGGCTTAGAGCCATCTCTACAAGCACAGTAGGCCAAAATGGCCTTGACCACGGTGCTGCTGAGCGTCGCCTCTGTCCCATCTCCATATTTGGACGATACTTTGACCTTCTTGCCGCGCTTATCAAAGGGGGCGGGCAGGCTGCGGTTGAATGTAAAAAGTTTGGAACTCATTGTAAATCACGCTCCTATTCTGTCTTAATTTCGACCTGGATGCCGTCCGCCAACGGTGCTGCGGAGGCAAAGCCGTTACGGACCAATTCTGTACAGACGGCGGGCCAACTGTCCCCATGGGGCAGTTCCTCTGCCGGGATGCGAAACCCGCTTTGACCAGAGGCAACCGCCTCATTGCTCTGACTGTTGAGGCGCTGCAGATTGGCTTCCACCCACTCGAAAGCCAGTAGGCCATAGTCCACCGGCTCGGGTTGCTGGGAGTGCTCACCGTCCTCCGGCTCATCACTTTCGCACTCTGTTTCCGGCACATTTGACCCTTGTACGCTTTCATAGACCAACCCAACCAACTGCAGATCCTTGACCTGCACGGCAGCCTTTCGATAGCCGCCTGCGCCGTTGAGTAAGATGGTCAGGGGACGGCCTGCAGAAAATTGCCCGAAGGCGTCCGACATGCTCCAGATCCATCTCGCGTCTGGATACCTGAGCGCAACCTGTTCTGTGATCCGCCGCTGCAGAAGCCCAAAGGCTGCTGTCAATACGGACTGCTCAGATGTCGGTGGCGGCAGCATCAGCATCGGGACCGGATCTGATTTGACCGGCTGCCTCTGTATGTGGAAAAGCATCCAAAAGGCATAGACGATCAAGCCGATCAATAAGAGCAGCAGGATCGGCCAAAGCCTGACGATAATGACCAGCGCACCAATCATTGCGATCAGCACAAAGATCTCATTGATCAGGCGCTTTTTCTTTTCTGGGTTCATCCCTCGGTTCCTCCTTCTCCACCGGCAGATAGATATACACGGTGTTCTGTTCTTCGCCTTGTACAGAGCAGCGGACAAGTGCGGCAGCAGGCTCGTTTGTCCGGCCCTCCAAATCGCCAAAGATCGGGCGAATTGCTGCGCGGCCACATTGCTGCTGCGAAGTGATTGTGGGTAAGTTGGACGACCGGCAGAGCCGGAAGTGATATTGTCTGTAAAAGCCAATGGCCTCGCCGATCAAATGCCGCTGCTCACTTGTGAGCCGGTCGCCTGTCAACTGACGCAGCACGATCTCCAGCTTTCTTTGGTTCTCCAGCTTGGTTTGCACCTGAAATATCTTGTTTTTCAACAGCATCCCTCCCAAAACGCAAAAAAAGGCGTACAGAACGCGGATGTGTTTCCACGAACTGTACGCCTTTTGCGTCCGAAATTCATTTTGCCTCCACAGGGATGCCCTTAAAAGTACGGATTCTCCGTACCTCCAAAGCCTTCATACCCGGTAAAGTTGCTGGGCATGGGTGCGTCAGGCTGCGGAGGCTGCCCCTGCATAGGCTGCTGGCCCTGGGGGCCGGTGCCGCCGGCGGCGCTGCTTTGGCCATTCTTTTGGCCGCCGCTGCTGCCGGAGAACTCGACCTCCTCCAGGATAAGGACATTTCCCGTTTTGGTCTCACGGGTGTTCTTATCCACCCAGGACTCCTCATCGTACCGTGCGATGAGATTGATGTATGAGCCCTCTTTGAGCTTCATCCGCTTGATGCGCTCACACACGTCACCAAAGGCCTTGACATTGAAATTCAGCCAGCGGTGATTGTTGTCGGCTCTGCTGTCATAGACCCGTTTGCCGATCCGCAGATTGGCAATCTGGCTTCCGCCTTCGGCGTCGTAGAACCGAATAGCGGGGGCGCCGTCATATCCCTTGGACACGACGGCGTCTGTGATGATCATTTTTATCATGGTTTGGCCCCTTTCTGCAGGTTTTACCTGCTGCAAAATAATATATTTCGACCCGCTTTGCGGGCAGAAAACAAAAAAAGTGCCAAACAGCGCAACGGCGCCATTTGACACTCTGTAACACGGAAACTTTGTTTTCCAAGGAAAACATGGTAACTATTGAATTGATTATATCATGCGGAAAAACAAAGGTCAATATAAGAAAATCAACTCAGCTACCGTTACCGCCGCCTCTGCCCAAAACAGGTTGATGTCAGCTGTAAGGGTAAAAAATCAGGAAAATGTGTCGGCGGGCATCTCGGCCAACACCAGGTAAGAGCTCAGTAGATGGATCCCGCGCCACTCGTAAATGGGGGTGGTGTCTAAAACATAGCACATGATCCGACTGCCCTCAGTTGGGATCTTCCAGCGGCTGCGCAGCACCACCCGCAGCGCTTTGCCGTCTATCTCTGTCAAGAGGGCTTTTGGGCGGTGCAGGATGGCAGTCCGCTCCACCTTCAGTACGGTGCCGGAAAGGGCCAGACAACGTCCCTGTACTGCCGCACAACAAATCCTGCACCCGTCCAGCGCCAGCAGCAGGGAAAGGAACAGGAACGGAATTGTGACCAGCCAGGTCATGAGAAACAGCAGGATGATCCCAGCCAGCAGTAAAATAATGGCCAGCGCAATTTGGATCAGGACCCGGGTCTGCAGCGGGGTTGGAATATCGCTTTTGAGTTGGTACATCTTTTTCACCTTCAAATCAAAGCTAAGCGTCCGGTACGCAGAAGTTTCAGAATCGCTGCTATTGTGCCGTCCCTGGCCGGCGAGTGTTCCATGGCAGTTTCCAGAATGCCGTCCGGGATCGTGTCGGTCATATAGATCATCTCTGTCAACCGCTGCCTGCCCGACTCTCCCAGCAGAGCCGGCGTGGGCTTGACCTGCCGTTCCTCCAGACGGATCAGCTCACAGCCTGTCAGGCGGAGCCCCGCATCGTTCAGCCATATCCACATACGCCGCACAACCCCGGTCAGGAACCGATCCGTCTGCCTTTTATCGTTCGGGCATAGAATACATGCGGCCAGGAGCCGGTAAGCACCCAGCGGCCCGGATTCCTCTGTGGTGACGACCAGCCCGCTTTCTTCCATCCGGGCGATCATTCTATCTTTGCCAGGCAAGACCGGCCGGGGCGCAAATTGCCCGCTTTGCCAGAGCGCGGCCGACTCCGGGCCAAGTGCGTAGATACGTCCGCAATGGGATACGCGATAAACACCATCCCCATGGGGTGGGGTGGGGATACCCCTGGAGAGATACATCATAATAGGGATCACCTCAATCTATTGATTTACCCTATTACACGAATCGGGTGGCCGAATTACAACAACATCATCAAAACAGCCGCCAATGCGATGACAGCTACGGCCCCCAGGATGACCAATACGATCCGCTTCACAAGTTCAGGGTCCATGCCTTCGCCTCTTATTCCGGCGTCGATGGGCTGGACATCGTTATAGTAGCCGTCATAGTTTGCATTGATGGAATTTTTGGGCGGCCACCTGGGCGCCTGGTGCGGCGGCGCCTTGTGCATGGGTTTTCTCGGCTTTTTTGAAACGGTCTGTTTCCGCTGGGGCAGTTCCTTTCCGCATTCTGAGCAGAAAGAAGCGGCGCTCCCTGGAAGGGAAGCGCCGCAATACGGACAGAATTTCATCGTGATCCACTCCTTGTCAAACAATCTTTTCCGGCCTTGTCAGCCGGTCGTGTGGACAAGGGTGGACAATATGAGTATAGCATTAAAACATACGCATGTCATCAGCGCCAGTACTGCCTTTTTCTCTGCCATAAACGCTGCCAAAGGCACTGCCGAAACCGGTCTGCTGCGGCGCTGGCTGCGGGGCTGCAGGAGTCTGGGGAGGGGATTGGCCATTAGAAGAGGGTCTCTCTTGGTGTCCTTTCCCGCCTTTTGGCGTGCGGTCCTCTAAACGAGGCGCATGGATGCCTGCCCACTCCGCCATATATTTGGCGGAGAGCCACGCACTATAATGGAGCTTTGTGGTAAACAACAGTTCATTTAATTGTCGCCAGGTAAGCATGACGGACACATGCTGCTCGGGGGATTTTCCGAACCGCGGCACAATGAGCCCGGTTGCATTCTCCTCTCCAGGCCCACTGTCGGCAGTGAGGAAATAGTCGCCCCGTGCAGCGACCGTGAGCTTGACGACCCGGGAGAGGCTCATGCCATCAGGTCGTGCCTTGCCATAAAAGGCAAGCCGTTTGGCGGACGTGCCTCCCAGATGCTCGTAGAGTGCATCCGATTTTCCGTCCTTCTTATACTGCTGCATCCGCATATGCAGGCTGCCGTTGGCAGCTTCTTGGGTCAGCGCCAGAAATTCCGGTACGTCAATGTAGATGTGGATGTTATTGGTGTAGCGCTGGCCGGCCGGGCGGGATTTGTCATAGGCGACGAACTGCAAATGGATCTTCTCCAGATGAAAGCAGTCGTTTTTGACCTCCACAAAGCAGCCCCGGGCATCTTTCCGTATGATCTGATCCTGGTTTTCCGGAGTAGCTTGTGTCTTCTCCATTTACACTCCTTCCTTGGCGTCGGCTCCATCGGCATCGACAGGCTGGTCCTCCGCCTCAAAGCTCGGGATCGGATTTTCCATGATGTTTTTGCCCAGCTTGATCAAATTTTCTGCCGTGACCCGGAACTGAGGCAGGAACTCCTGCTCCATATCATAGGCGAGATACAGGGTCACAAAGATAGTATCCCAGATGACACTAAGGCCTGCGGCCGGGAAATCACCATCCTCCAGTTTCCTAATGGCCGGCGTAAGGGTCACAAGCACCTTATTCCAAAGGATATAGTATTCATCGTGCTCAGGAATGCCAAACCTGGCCAACCAGCTGCGGACGGTGTTGACCCGCTTGGCCGAGCCGCAGTTGTAGTCGTTGATGATGTAGCGGACCTTGATCTGCTCCTCGCCATCGGCCACCTCGCCATCCGGCTTGTGCATGACCACTCGCCCCAGCGGGAACAGCGCACAGACGGCGGGTTTGCAGTCATGCACACTGCACCGGCCATCCACCAGCAGCGGGCAGGCGCCTTTGGGCCCATTGGAGAGCAGATGGACGACGGGAACACGGGAGTTGCGCCCGATGTAAACTTCGGTATACGCTTCGATCACATCCCGCATGGTCCTGCCCTGCTTTTTTGCGATGTTGAAGATATCCCTGGTGTTGAGGAGAATGGTATCCTGATGGATGCAGCACTTCCCGCATCTGCGGCACTTGAACCGAAATTCGGAGTCCAGGTCCAACAGGTTTTCTTCCAGATGTTCGATCCCCTCACCAGTCTCCATCAGCTTTTGAATATCCATGATATGTTCCTCCTTAAAATATTAACCGGAGGCACCCATGCGGATGCCCCCGGTTGTGTCGTAACGACCTGAATGTATTATGCGTCACCGCCGACCAGCATATCTTCAAACTGCTGCTCGGTGAGTGTGGTGATCCCCAGCGCCTGAGCTTTCTCCAGCTTGCTGCCGGCATTCTCGCCGACGATCAGATAATCCGTCTTCTTGCTGACCGAACCGGCGGGCTTGGCCCCCAGGCTCAGCAGCTTCATCTGGATCCCATCGCGGGTGTAGTTCTGGAGCTTTCCGGTAGCGACTACGGTCTTGCCGGCAAAGGGGTTGTTGTTCATCGTTTCAGACATCGTGGTGTCCTCCTTCAAAAATGTGATGTGTCTTAGCGCCGGGCGCCACAACCGGGCCTCCTCGGCGTCGTTGTACCAGGTATAGATGTTGTCGTGCATGATCTGGCCAAAGTCAGTCAGTTGTGTGAAATCGAAGCCGTCCTGGATGGCCTTCTCAAAGGCGTCCCAGGAGCCGCCAAAATACCCGTTCAGGATACGGCCTGCATGGCGTCCCACTTCCGGAATGCCTAGGGCAGCTATGAACTGGTTGAGGGTGCAGGTGCGACGCTTGTCCACAGCCTGCTGGAGTCGTGCGAAAGATTTTTCTCCAAACCCAGGTGTGGCGACGATGTCGTCCTTATACCGCTCCAGCTCATAAAGGTCGCCAAAATTCTTGACCCAGCCGCGGTCCACAAAGGTCTCCAGCGTCTGCTCTGCTAGTCCCTCGATCTCCATCCGGGTCTTGCTGCAGAAGTGGACAAATTTGCGTACCAGCTTGGCCGGGCAGGCGGGGTTCTCGCAATAAAGCTGTCTTGTGCCGCCGGTACTCTTGTGGATCATCAATGACTCCCCGCAACAGGGGCAGACAAAGGGGATGGGACAGCCGCCGCTCTTGGTGTGGTTCTCCGCGATCTGGGGGATGATCATGTTGGCCTTGTAAACGGAGATTTTATCTCCCGGCCCCAGCGCCAACGCCTTGAAAATATCAAGATTGTGCAGATAGGCGTGGTTCACGGTAGTGCCGTCGATCTCTACGTCGTCAAACACCCCGGTAAGGCTGACCATACCAGTCCTGGTGGTGGCTACCTCCAGAGAGCGGAACACCGTTTCATAGAGCGTATCCTTCCACTTGAGGGCCATGAGCCGGTTTTCATGGTGGCCGGTGGCGCCCAAAGAACGGCCATAATCCAGATCGTCATACTCGAAGATCAAGCCGTCCACAGGATAGGCATATTCCTCTGGGCGATACCAGGCGACAGCCTGTTCCAAAGCCTCCAGCGGCGCATTGGCGGCCAGAATGGAATAGCCAACAGTGGTAAAGCCCATCTGGGCCATGAAGCGCAGCTGTTCCCATTTGGTGGCGCCCCCCAGCGAATCGCTGATGAGGTCGAAGGCCAGGAACTCCACCCAGCGCTTGCGGCTCTCGTTGGCGTCCAGCTTCCGGATGCTGCCCGCCGCCAGGTTCCTGGGGTGGGAGTAGGGATCCTCCAACGTTTCATTGAGTGCCCGGAAATTCTGCCAGCTGACAACGCCCTCACCGCGCACCTCCAAGGGGTCAGTGCAAGGGATCGTCAGAGGCACATTCCCCATGACCCGCACGGTATGGGTAACATCTTCGCCCTTCAGACCGTCACCGCGGGTGATGGCCTGCACCAGCTTGCCTTCCTTATAGCGCAGCACCAGGGTAAGCCCATCCAGCTTCCAGCTGAGGATGACTTTCCGCCCACCGATGAACTTGAAGATCTCATTGATGGCTTTGGTCTTGCCGGCTGAAAGCATGGGCTTGGTGTGCGTCACCGTGGCCAGGCTATCCAGCACCTCGCCAGGCACCCGCTGAGTGGGCGAGGCTGCGAGAACGATGCCGCTCTCTTTCTCCAACCGGACCAGTTCGTCGTAGAGCCGGTCATACTCATAGTCGCTCATAATAGGATCATCCCTGCCATAATAGGCTTCATCCGCCTCCAGCAGCCGGGCGATCAGGGCTTTCATTTGTTCGGTCATATTGTGCTCCTCCTTCAGAAAATGTGTGTGTGGGCCTCGGCTACCGCTTTCAATTGCTGTTGGCTGTGGAGCAGTTCTTCCTCCGGCGCATCCCGCAGGTTGTCAAAGTCGATCAGGTCGACGCTGATGGGCGGCAGGTCCGGGCTGGCATATACGTTCTGTACCACGCCGCCGCTGCATTCGATGGTCACGGTCGCCGGTGAAAGTACAATACGTTCTTCATAGTCCACACAGCGGTGTTCCTGAATGGTGACGGATGTCCCTTTGGCACAGGCGCCATCTTTCCAGTAAATGCAGTCTGGTGTATCACATTCCAGATGCTGTGGAATGTCCATGTTGTTCACCTCCTCGTTCGTGAAATAAAAAAGGGACGCCCTCCAGCGTCCCAAACTTTGCCCCGAAGGGCCATATATAATAAAAAAGCGCCTAAAGGCCATAGGCCTTCAGACGCTTTGATACACGGTTACTTTGACTACAGATGTAATCTACTGATACTTTATAGCAGTATTATACCTGCTCCCGTCGGCATTTGCAAGGGTGTTTTGAGAAATGTGATCCCATCCTGTTTCTTTCTACAAGTAGGCAGAGGACGGCAGTTGTAACCGCCCATTCGTTTCCCGAAGGGAGTTCAGCCGCTCCAGCTCGTCAATGGAACCCTTGACCGTTTCAAGTGCCAGAGAAAGCTGGATGAACCGCATCAGAAAATGGAACACCTGCGTAAAGAGTGAGAACTGCTGCTCCTTGGTCAGCGCCAGAACAGCTTTACGCCGCTTTTGCCTTTCCCGGTCAATATCGTCAGGATCATAGACGCCCTCGTTTTCCAATAAAACACTCATGTCCGTTTCATTCAGCAGTGAGACCGCCATGTCAAACCATGCAACTCCTCGTGCATTTTCCATGCCAGTGTTCTCCAACTTTCGCTTCGGCAGGCTCCAAGTGTACTCCAGATCACGAATCAGCCGCTCAAACTCATTGTAGAATTCGGCAGACAGGCCTGCCATTTCATTGAATAGGTCAGCATAGTCGTCATAATACTCGTTTTTCACACCGTCCCACGGATATGACTCGATTTCAGAAAGCCGGTCTAAGACTGACCAATAATCCAAGCGCATTTCCAGTATAGGCCAAAAATCCATGCTCAATCACCCCCTTTGCGGCGGCATTCGGAATTTTCCGAAGTTCAGCTCATGGATGATGCGCAGGATCTCTGCATCATCGTCCCAGTTGGCGCTCAGGACTTCACGTTCCGGGCCAGAACCCACAAAAACGTCCACTATACCGTTTTGAATCTGCAGCAACGTCGCAGAACGCTGCGCACAGACCAATGCCAAGTTACCAAGTTGTTTCATATTGCTCCCTCCACGTATCGAATTGGAATGCCCAGTTGGTGTGCCGCCTGAATTTCTCCCTCCATACCAGGGCTGATCCTGCTGCCGCATACCCATGCTTCAGCACAATGCCGCAGAATCTCCAGCCCCAGCTGCAGACCAATAGCCCGCTCAGTGGGGTCAAGGTCGTTCAGGATCTGGGGATAGAGCAGATGGACGGCAATGGGTGTATAGCCCTGCTGGATGGCCATACGGCAGCAACGAATCGCAAAGGCCACGTTGGCCTCGGTATCTCCCGCATAAGGAGAGATGATGTAGACAAGCTCCCTGTTCAATTTGGTTACCTCCTTTTGAAGAAAATAAAAGGGACGCCTTTCAGCGCCCCAAACTTTGCCCCGAAGGGCCATATATAATAAAAAGCACCCAAAGGCCACACGGCCTCCAGGTGCTTTGAAACACAGTCACTTTAGATCGCTGCTGCAATCTACGGATACTTTATAAGCGCATTATACCTGACTGCCACAGAAATTTCAATCCCTTATTGTGAGTCCAAAGATACAGTTGATTTTCCCGGACAGAGGCTTTATAATGGGATCATAAAGTATCTGTGATTTGCCCACGGCAAACAAAGTGTCCGTGTTTCAAAGCGTCCGAAGGTCCTATGGCCTTTGGGCGCTTTTTTCGTTTTCCGGCCGCTTGCGGCTGTTATAACTTCATACCAGACCATCTTGGTCACAAAGCGCATGGACAGTAAGCCGGCTGCCCATGCGCTTTTTTATATATAGCCCCAGGCAGTACGATTCTGCCAAATTAAATCAGACAATGAGGTGATAAATCATGGTATCAGACGAATTCAAGCCAGATGTCGGGAAAAAACAAGTGCTCCGCCACCAGGCAGACCTGGAACATGGGCTGCGCCAAGTGGCGGCAGCCTTGGGTCCCAATCAGAAGTATGCCGACCTGTCAGACTTCTTTCAGGATTTTATACACGGCTTTTGGGATCCCTACGAGGAGGTCTGCGAGGACGGCAACCAGCGGCAAAAGGATTTGACGGCACAGATCCGCACCTTGGAGGAGCGGCTTTTCAAGATGCTTACTCCCGAAAACCGTTCGCTTGTAGAGCAGTATAACGACCTGCTGGCCCAGCGCAACGGCGAGGCCCTGGACTATGCCTTCCTGGTGGGCTATCAATGTGCGTTCCGTTTCCTGATGATGGGGCTGCTCCCTGCGGCCCAAACCTTTCTGCAAAAGGAGGAAAAACCATGAAACTGACTTGGATCATCCATTTCATTCCCTGTGGAAAGCCCAGCTACCACACCCATGGCTTGGACCAATACGGCAGCCTGGAGCTGGAACTGAACCTGCCCCTGCAGCCGCGTCAGGCGACGCAGTTTATCAACCTGATCGCCAATGAGGTGGCGGAACATGGGAAACGGTATCGGTCTGGGGACCGGGAGGACGATGTCTTCACGCTCCCGTTCTACCTTTTTGAAACTGTTCCCATCCAGCCCAGCAAGGAAGATGATCGGGTGCTCCGCATCCTGTTCTGCGATCCGGCTGGCCAGTATCCGTGGGAAACCGGCTGTGAGGCGCCATACTCCGAACAGTTGGATGCCAATGAGAAACAGGCCATGGAGGCGCTGTTAAGGAAACGGGCAGAGGATCTGTCGTGAACTGGGACTCTATTGACAAACCGGAACAGTTGGACTTATCCCAACTGAAGGGCATGGATCTGCATTCGCAGTATTGCACCGGACGGTCCTTGGTCATCGGTTCCGGTCGAAACAAAACATACTCCTACCGCAATGGTATTCAAACGCCGGTGGGAGACATTGAGATCTCGGTCTGGATCAAGGCCGCAGAGCATCTGGTGGAACGGGACGGACTGCAGGAGGAGTTTGAGCGCCTGCGACCTTACGCACAGCATCTTGGCCAAAGCAGCCCGTTTATCAAGCAGATCTCTCATGTTCGGCACTTGGATATGTGCCTGTCTGCTATTTACAAGGACTCGGCCTGGGGCAGCTTTATCCCCTATAACCAGCAATATCATCCCGAACTGCTTCTGGAGGTACCCATGGCGCAGATCATCACGGAGTGTTGTCAAACGCTCTGTGCCGTGCCAAAGGCACGCCTATGGCTGAACGAGGGCTATATTTTCTGTCCCATCTGCGGGCGGTGGTCCCCCTATCAACAGCATTGACCACAACTCATCTGCGGCTCTCCCATATCTGAGCCTGGTCTGGAAGATACCATCACAATCTGAGCCGGGAGACAGCACTGCCCCGGAAACTATTCTGAAAAGTGAGGAAACTGCATGAACACCAAAAATAAGCACGAATACTTTCAACATATAGCCAGCAAGCGGCTGGACCGGATCTTGGAATCGCTGGACGCCTTGGGCGGCTGCTCCAATCCGGCCACTTACGCCTACAGCACGCAGGAACTGCTGCCCATCTTTGAAGCGGTCGATGCGAAACTGATAGAGATAAGGCAGCGCCTGGTCACCCACAGTTCCCCTGGCGGCATTCCTTTCCGCCTGCGGCTGCCGGAGACAATAGAGTTGGCCGGGCTCCCCATCCATGTTGCTGACCTGGCAAAAACGGAGGAGGTGATGGAACTCCTGCAGGAGGGCGCGCCCAGCTTCACCTCACTGGAACCGATTCGGGCGCAATATAATGCCCAGTTTGGAAATGAACTTTGCTGGACCTGCCCCATCTTCCACGATGGCCACTCCGGTTGTGTTCTGCTGCCGGTCCAGGAGGGAGTTTTATATCTCCCATACAACGACATGGACCATGATACATACGAGCAGTTTGATCTCCAGGGGATGGGCCTTCTGACCAAGGCCACGCTCCAAGGGCTGCTGGCGGCCTTGCGCCGCAGTACCACCGAACTGCTCCATGTCCTCAGCGACATCGAGGCATTTGGGCTGGCGCAAGATAAGTCCGTTGAGGAGGAGAACAATGGCTGATATTTATCAGGAGATCCGATATGACTACGTCTGGGGGCCTGCGGTTGAAAGCCGCCGGCCCTACTCAGAGGAAGACGGCATCCTTGCCGCCGTTTCCATTGATGGCTGGAAAACTGCCCGGGATGACGAGCAAGGGGAGGTCATCGCCAATGTGATCCTGACCCTGCATGGCGATGTCGTAGTAGACTTCCACAATAACGGCGCCCGAATGAACGAATCGGTTCTGTCCGCCATCCAAGCGGCCAGAGAAAAGCTGCGGTGTATTTGGCAAGATGAGAAGAAACAGAGATGCCGCCCACCTCAACATGCTGAAACCAAGGCTACATACCGAAAAATGCTGTATGTACCCAGTAGCGTTCTGCAAACAATAAAAGGATATCTTCAGGCGCAGTCAGAGGGTGAGTATCAAGGCGAGGACAGCACCATTATCTACACCGTAAAATTCCCTGATGGGAAAGAGATGGACATCAAATGCTGCGGCTGTCAGGAAGCGCCCTCTTGGACTGAAGCCGTCCTTTTTGATCAAACAGGCTGCCAGATCGCCTATACCGAGGCCAGCGACGAGTTTGAATGCTCATGGGAACTGGAGGATAACGGCACACACTACCATGTGGATATCAAAGGACGGCCAGATGATCCGCAAAAACGTTTATGCGGATGCGGTACATGACTGCCGTCAGAACCCATTAACGATTAAAGTCAACATAAGCTAAAAGGCGGGGGTGAAGTTCAAACTTCACCCCCGCCTTTTAGCTTATGGCTGTATTCTGATAAACTGATATGGCAATACGGGACAGAAGGGGAATGTCCATCGCCGCCGGTGCTTCTGATAAACTGTTGGCAATAGACCACAGGTGGAGTGATATGAGCAGAGGATTTCGGCACTGCTCAAGCGCCTGCTGCAGGGCATGGAGTTCTCTCCATCTCCGAATCAGTTCCTGCTGTTCCAGATACTCTGGAACAGGCTCCCGGTCTGCCCAGGTGCCGTCTGAGCGCCTGTAGGAGCGATACTGGGGAAAGTCCAGTTGCTCCAGCTCTTTCAACCGCTCAAGGATGCGTTCTGCCTCTTGGGCCATGGTGTTTTGTCCTGTCATCTGACTTCTCCTATTCTTAAAATCCATTCCAAACCTGCCGGCCACAGTAGTCAAAGCACTGGGCATCGTTGCAGTCTTCATCGGTCAGGTCGGCGATCCTTTTTCGGCTTCGGGAGATAAAAAGGTCAGAGTCCATCGGGGGCTTGGGGTTCTTATCCCGCAGCAAGTTGTCAATGCCAACCACCTTCTTATAGTCGTTCGGAAAATTCTCCTTCAGGTGCCTGAAAAAATAATTTTGATGGAATGGACAGAATGCGCAGGCGGAGGCCTTGGTTTCCAGCCCCCATACGTCCTTGATGTAGGCATAGTTATCTGCGCGCGTCAACCCCATCTCTACCAGAGGAAATCGATTGACAAACATGGGATTTGGGCTCTCCTTGCACCTGTGAGCTTCTTCGGCGCTGAAGCCCATGTGCATTTCATGGGCTTTTTTGTCCTCATCCCGAAGACGCTGATACTTTTTATAGCCCAACACCTCCCAGCGAAAAAACTTCGAGATCATCTCCACCTTGTAGTCGATGGTGCAATTTCGAGGCATCTTCGATTTATGTCCATCTTTTCGCAGTGTCCACCAGGGGATACTGATGGTGCGGCGTTCTCCAAAGTTCTTGAGGAAATCTGTATAAAGAGGAGCACTAAGTACTTGAAAGGGAATATGGGCCTGTCTGCACGCTTGTCGGATGAATTCTACTTGATCCTTTACCCATGGCGGCTCAAAGCCCAGGTCGCAGAATACCACCAAATCGTAAATTGGGACTTTTGGGTGTGGAGGGGGATGTCCCTCATTTGCCGCCTGTGCATTTTTGCAGCTCATCAGGGCCAACGCGGTGCTTTGCATCCCGGCTCCGCAACTGAGAACCTTCAAAACTGTTCACCTCCATAGAGAAGCGGAGGGCCATTGCTCTGGCCCTCCGCTGTCGTTTTACTTGAGCAGCTGCTCCATGATCTTACGCATTTTTACCAGGTCAAAGTCAATCAAAACTCCCCATGTGGTGAACTCCTGCCCTTCGCCGGTGCTGAAGAAGTGGCAGGTATATCCTCCGTCGCCGAAGCCGGAGCTGGACACCACACCGTAGGGGATGACCCCTGCCTGATGCTCCGTGTTGAGTGTCTGGTGGCAGCAGGCGCTATACCACCGATCTTCACCAATAGGATCGGGAACATCGGGAGCTACAGCCTGATCCTGATAGTGCGCACGGTCAAAAATACCCGCCTGGCCGCTGTCTACACCAACCTCAAAGTGGGCTTCATGTACGGACAGCAACGCTTTGTCTGGGCAATCCTTGTGGTAAGCGGCAAGGTAGGCCACTCGATTGCCCCATTTCTTATCATGGCACATACCGATTTGTGCTGTCCAAATACCGGGCCGCACATCCAGAATATGTCCCATACACCATGTACCCGGTTCGTAGCATGGGTCGGAGATGACCAACACGTTATCTGTCACCTCAAATTCACCGATTTGTATCTGTTCCAGTTTCATTGTGCAATTCTCACTTTCTAATTTATCAATGTGTTTGCAACCGTTCCGTGTATCGTTGTTTTTCGCCAATCAAGATTCTGGCTGTTTCACAAAGTAATATGGAATCCCTGCCTGATATGGGTAGAAAGTAAAGGCTTCATCTCCCCATGCGATGATGGCATGGCCCCCGCAGTTCTTTTTAATGACGACTCGCTTTGACTTTGAAAACAGCATTTCAATATGTCCGGCACTGTACCGGATCTTGAGTTCTACCAAGCGGAAGATATACGACTTTTCAGTTTCTTTCACATCCATGAGGATGGAATATTCATGCCAAATATTGCTGTCATCCATCGCCCGATACCGACCTGGAATAAGCATCGTGATCATCCTCCGTTTTAGCCATTGATCAGCTCTCGGTCTCGTTGGTCTTGAAAAAACTGTCATAATAGACGGTGTCGGCCTCGCTTGCGCAGTAGACACCAATATAGAGTTCGTGCCCAGCTTCTTTTTCCGGATTGTGCTCTACAAAACAGACGCGGCTGGACTCGCCATCATCAGTAACGAGGTCGATGTTGATGCAGGGGAACTCCGATTCCTGATAAGCTGTAGCCCGCAGGGTAGATCCACCAGGCAGAGTGATCTGGCAGCAATGTTCGTTCTCTTGCACCAGGTGAGATTCTTTGCTGCTTTGAAAGGTAATCGGATCGAATCCGGATACTGCGCAGAGATAGTCTCGTCCCTCCAGCCGAACGACATCGCCTACCGACAGGCTGCGTGCGCAGTAGCCTGCCGGGTGCGCATTATTAAAAAGGAAGAACACATACTCCAGAATAGCCCGCTCCCGCGCGCCCGGGTCTGATGGCATTTGCGTTGGGCAGTCGATCTCACCATGAAAGACCGGCAGGTAGTATTCCGCCGGCACAACGCCTTCAAAGGGGCGGCTTGGATCGTGCATCTTCATATCCAGCTTATGCTCCAATAAAGAGGCATAAGGGGCTTGGAAAATGGTGATATGGACTTTGTTTTGCTCACTCATTTAGCTGTACCTCCCGTTTCTTTCGTATTGCCTGCATTGATGTCGTCAGTATCCAAGGCGAACTTCTTGACCCACTCATAGGGGCAGCCCGGCCATGTACCGATTTCGCACTGCAGGCAGTTGGTCTGCGCACAATGTTCCTCCAAGCAGCTGCGGCAGATGGGCCCGCCCACATAGTCACTGGTAGCTATGAAGTAGCTCCGAGGTGTGTGCTGGATCTCCATGATCAGCTTGCAGCCGCACCGTTCACAGCTTTGCTCCGCCCATTGGACTGGCTCGGCCTTGTCATACTCAATAGGCTCGCCGCAGATGGGACAGAAACGCCAAGCGGGTGCAGGTTCCTTGCCGCCGGCTCGATGGGGGTTTGGCAGGCCGGCGCCGCATTTCCCGCACCAGAACCGTTCCATAATGTTGGGGCCTTGCTGCGTGATCTTTGGGATCATGTTCCCGCCACCCCCTTGTCTCGCGCCACCTGGCCGCACCGTGCAGGGCCATTCAAACAGGGGTTTTTACAGCCGCCGCTTTTCTTATAGCCGCAGTCTGCACAGCAGAAGTTGCCGTGCCGCCGGTCGCAGTTGAAGATCCTGCAGCGTCGCGGCCTTGGCTTAATCACATCCTTCACCGCCTTTCCCATCCCCCTTCCACGGGTGGTCGGACAGGTCCTTGAACCCGGACTCCAGCAAAATCTGTGTCACATCATCGGGAGACAGGTCCTGATCATGCCGCGCAGCCAGCATCTGCATGACCTTTGCACAGCTTGGCGCAAGCAGCATTGGCCACGCCTCACCAAAGCACTCCAGCCGCGGGGAGACCGTTTTACCCAAGTTGTGCCAGCGAATGGCCATCTCGGTAACGCAGCCGCCGTCTGCACACTGGAGCGCAAGCATGATCTCGTCTTCGCACCCCAGCGGCACTTTGCTGGCATAGTCCTGCCGCGAGAAGCAGATAAAGCTCCAAAATACTTTCTCCTGCTCCATGTCGGGAAAAAAGGGCTTCAGATAGTTGTAGTCGTTCTTTTGCATAGATCCAACACTCCTTAATATATTTTCCTGCGTCCTTGCAGGTGGGGCTTGATATGGAAAAAGCGCACAGGCAGTTGATGTTACTGCTTGTGCGCTTCCTTTGAGGCCGGAAATTGTTATCGTTTATATGCTGCGAAAATCATTTGGTTGGGGCTGGTATGCTTTCCGAGGATACCGTACTCACCATCCTTGTAGTGCGTTGGTTCCCTAAACCCAAACTTGCGGGCCGTTGCCTCACACCCGAACACTTTCTCGATTTTCACCTTGCAAAACCGCGGTGTATCAATATAGTCTCCTTTTTTCATTTTCTGTTCCTTTCAACTGTTTAGATCTGGGGCAGACTTATCCCTGGCTTTGGGGCGAGAAGCTGGCAGCTCTTGCATCAGCCAGTCAAGACATATCCCTTGTGACAAAATCCAGTTGTATCTGAAAGATAATCTGAGATTTCATCTTCATCTTCCATTCCGTCTGGAATCTCAATTTCTGTCGGCAGCAACGCTATGTCGCCGTCGCAATCGACATCCCAGTGAATCCGAATTGCTTTCGTGCCGGTCACCTCCAAAAAGAAAATCGCCGGGGCGCTCAAGCATCGATCCTTGACACGCTTTTACCATCCTCATTCTCTCTCTTCCGAAGATACTTGAGGCTGGCATTCATCGTCTTGCCTGTCCTATGCAAATACTTGAACATACCGTTCCCAGTATCATCAATGATCACGTCAAGGAACTTGATCTCTGCCACGCCCCGCACGTCATCCAGCACCCTTACGATCTCAACAATCGCAATGGATTTGTTTTTGCCGCCAAAAGAATAGATACACATATCCCCTTGTTTAAGTAAATCGGTCATTATCACTCCTCCTCATGTGTTGATTTATATATAACGGTGAGCCAGCAGGCTCCCCGATAAAAAGGTTGGGGGAACCTTTCGGCTCCAATCTATATAAAAACGCATGGGCGATCATGCTCATGCGTTTGTGACCATGCGGCCATAAATGAAAAAAGCGCCCAAAGGCACAATGGGCCTCTGGACGCTGTGTGACACGGATACTTGGACTGCATTGGCAATCTCGGATACTGTATGTAGCTATTATATTCGTTTCTGGCCAAAATTTCAAGAGGAATCTGGCCGGTGCTTCGCCCTGCCCGCAAATGTATGTATCTGTTCTGAACCGTTCTATATCCGAAAAAGACGCATTACAGATCTCGTTCTGTAATGCGCCTTCTCTTTTTCTTACATAGATGTGTTGCTTTTACCCCTGTAGGCTGTTTTCCCCGCCCTCCAGGGCCATAAAGCGGTCAAAGTCGCTCTCATACAGACGGTCCTGGACAATCCGGTACTTCTCAAACTCTGTCTCCGCATGAGCTTTGGCAATTTCGGCCGTGATGCTGCCGGCATCCGTGAGGATGGCCCGGTCATCCGCCGAAAGGAAAATGTCCAGCCGCTTCGCCCAATCCTCCATCGTCATAGGGATGTGCCGCTGAGCCCGGTCTTCCGCCAGATCAAGATAGGCGGACACGATCCGCTCCAGGGACTGCAGCTCGCTCTCAGTCAGATAGTTCTTGGCAATACTGACATCACTTTTCATGATCTTTCCATCCGGCGCCGCTTTCCAGGAAGTCAGGCCCATATGGGGCTTATCGGCATCAGCGCGGCGGTAGATGACTTCGGCCGCTGTGTTGCCATGGACGGCAAAGTGCATTTTATTTTGCACCTTCGCAAAAAACTCCTTTGTGGTTTTGGCCGTCCGATCATAGTCCAACGCCGTCGCGTAAATATCGGTGATTTTTTGATAGAACCTGCGCTCAGAGAGGCGAATCTCCCTGATCTTCTCCAGCTGCTCTTCAAAATACTTCTCCGTCAAAACGCTGCCGCCGTTCTTCAGCCGCTCTTCATCCATGACCCAGCCTTTGATGGTGTAGTCCTTGACGATAGCGTTGGCCCACTTGCGGAACTGGACGGCCCGATCATTGTTGACCTTGAACCCCACGGCAATGATCATCTGGAGATTGTAGTGCGCCACATCACGGCTTACCTGACGGCCACCCTCAGTTTGAACTATTAAGTAATTCTTAATAGTTGCCTCGGCCTCAAGCTCGCTGTCATCATAGATTCGCTTAATATGCTGATTCACAGCCGGAACCGATATCCCATATAGCTGCGCCATCATTTTCTGAGTCAGCCAAATATTTTCATCCTCATAGCGCATCTCGATACTCTCCTGGCTGTCGCCAGTGGAGGCCACAAAGGTCAAGTATTCCGCTGCGCTGGAACGAATGGTGATTTTGTTCTTCTCTTTCATGGACTGCCTCCTTCCATGCTTTGTTTTTCCATTATAGCATATAGGCTGCCTATTTTCTACACCAGGTACTCTTACAGCCGGTTTGCTTTTTCTTTCATCCTCTCTCGGGTAGGATTGGTATAGAGCAAGGTGGTGTGGACATTGGAGTGGCCCGCCTGGTTGGCCACCTCGTCAATACTGTAGCCTCCTACCGCGATAGCTTCAGAGCAAAAGAAGTGGCGGAGAGAATGGGGCTTGATCGTTTTGGAGTACTTATTGAAGATCCGATTGACCTGTCCACGGGTCAGCTGATCCCCCATCCGGCTGATGAAAAGATAGGGGCTACCGGTATCCGGCCGTTCCTTCAGATACTCCCGTACCGCGTTGACCACCTTGTCCCCGATGAAAACGACGCGGGATTTTCCATTCTTGCCATGCCGGATGGTGATCTCCTTGGCAGTCAGCGACACATCCTCCGGATAGAGGTCCAGGCACTCGCTGATCCGCAGCCCGGCATAGGCCAGTATGGTGGCAATGGCGTAGTCCCGTGTGCCGCTGCCCACCAGGAGCCGCTGCCGGAACGCCTCCACCTGATCCCGGCTTATGGTGCTGGGATTGGCATAAGCGATCTGCACCTTCAGGTGATCCCGCTCACTGACGACGGTATCAGTCTGTACACCGGCCTCGTTCAGATATAAATTAAAACTCTGAAGCGCAGACAGCTTGGCATTGATCGACCGGTTGCTTAGCTTTTTGACCGTCCGCAGGTACGAGATATAGTCCAGCACATTGATCCGGTAGAGCTGCTCCATCGGCTCCCCGAAGGTGGCCTCATACCACTTCATATAATCCCCCACCGCCTGACGGTAGGATGATAACGTATTCTCTGCTTTCCCCTGATCCACAAGAAAAGCACAAAACTGCTCCAGCATAGTAACGCCCTCCATATTCTTATAAATTATGTTGCGTTGGAAATCCGGCGGGCACAGATAAATTATGTTGCGTCCACCACTATAACTACACGGATCTCGCGGGCGTTTTGCAACATAATTTACCTTATGATGCGTTGAAAAACGAGGGGACGGCCGGCATGGAAAGGGGGACATGCCGGCCGCCCTTGCTCAGGCGATCTTAAAGTTGAGGACGCGGACGATCAACTTGGTTTCCAACCTCCGTTTCAACTCAGGGTCAAGATACTGACACGGACAGCCATGCTCGTCATAAAGGGTGCGCGTGGCCAGTTTGGCTATGTAGCCCTCGAAATGTGCCAGGACTGAGTTGATGGCAGTGATGTCCCCACGGGTGGCTGCCTCGATGGTCTCAAAGGGCAGCAGTTGATCTTCACCTCTGGGTTTCGGTCTCATAGACTCACTCCTTCAGTAACTGTTTCATTTGGTCGAGGAATCGCTGGCGGCGGCGCTGGATGGTAGAGCGTGGGGTCCCCAGCAGTAAGCCGATCTCCCAGTCACTCAGATCCAGGCAGTAGGCCAGGAGCAGAAGGTCTCTGCCATCGGCATCCACCTGCAAGAGGGCTTCGCCGAGGCGCTCGTCCGTAATGGAGATACGATGACCACGGATCTCGAACACATAGTGCTCAACGGGGTAATCATCTGATATTCCCATCTGCATCAGGATCCCTTCGGGAAGATCTGAAAAACAGACCTCTTTTTCTGCCCGGCGGAGCACCTCGCGCAGATAGTCACAGCGTTCACCGCGGATGACCTTCTTGCAATAGGACTCAAACTGATAACGGACGCTGGTTTTCTGGGACGGTGAAAGTTCCAAGTTTTCACCCCCCTCCGTACCCGCGGAGGCGGTTGCTTGTCCCCTTTCACTCCTTTCCCCGGTGTGGGCGGTCAAATCTGCCCACGAAAAGGCAGAAAAGGCCAAAAAGAAACGCACGTCCAATCGTCCATGGACATGCGCTTCTTTTTGGCCTTTTTCTACCACCAGCAGTTCATGCTGATGATACAGGACATTCGCCGCGGCTATGTACACCCGGCGAATGCGGATGATCCCTTTAGATTAAGTCCCCTTTCAAGTGCCTTTCAGCAGTATTATAACCGTTGCTCATGATTGCACTCCCTTCATTAATAAATGTAGAAGTACCATTGTGGGTGGTAAGAAACAAACACCATGCCTACATTTCCAATGTTTCGCCAAAATAATACAATATCAGTGGAGGTGAAGCATTGATGGTTACTCTCGACCACCTACAACGGGAAATATCTATAACGGACAAGCTGGGAGAGACATTAAAGGCGACCCGCTTGGCACGGGGCTATACAAGAGAGCAGCTCTCGGAACGGACCGGGGTAACTGAACGCTACATTGCCGCGATTGAGAATGAGGGGCAAATACCTCGTGTTACAGTGCTAAGTACTCTCCTTCATGGCTTAGGATTATCCGCAGACAGGATTTTCTACCCAGACGCCGAGCAGGAGGACCCTGAGCTCGACCAGCTTATCCGGCTGATCCAGCTTTGCGATGTGGAAGATCGCAAAGTGGTATCCGCCGTAGTGGATGCGCTTTTGGACAGGAGGATATAGTTCATTGGAAACTTTCTCCTCAAAATGCGCTTTCATGTCAGAAGAGCCTGACCCTGTTCAGGCTTTTCTGTTGTTTATAGGGTATTATCGTGTTTTTTCACCGCTCTCTATTTGTACATTGCCGGCCACACCCTCCCAAGTTGAGGAAAGGGCGAGCTATTTTTTACCGTTCTGGGCTGTTCCTTACTTTTTTGCGCGTTTCATTTGAATCGACCTTTTGGCTATGGCAAATCAGTCATTTTCTAAAATGCGGGCAGTTTTGCAAACAAGTAGATGAAATAGCTATCATAAAACTCAAAGTTCTTGTTATACTCTTATCGTAACTGGTTGGAGCTTTTTCCACCCTACTCGTAGCGGGTAGTCTTTTAAGAAAAGCGCAAAAAAGCAGGGCGGCAACTTGAACCGTCCTGCTTTTATTTCTAAAATGCGGCCAGCTTTGCGAACAGGTAGGCAAGGGAGCTGTCATAAAACACAAAGTCATCGGCCAGCCCTGTCTGCTTAGCGCCTACCGCCATTGCTCTGACCTGGGGGTGGTCCTGCCGGACTAAAAGGAGGAGTTGTATGGCAGCGCTGTTTCCCCGCAGCGTTCTGCACAGCTCCAGTACCTGATCGGCAACGGCTCCATCCATGACATCGAGGATCACCACATCCGCGTGGTACACATCTGCACCTATGGCAGCCTCACTGTAGCTGAACTGGGGCAGCCATTCCAGTCCAAGCTCCGGCCTCGCTTTGATCGCCGCCAGAAGTCCCTGCCCCAGCACCTTGTTTTTTGAGATAAATAGCATTTTCTTCATGCACTGCACCTTCTATCAAATGCCGGGCAGATATACAGCCCGCCTTTTTTCATGCCCAGGGGTCGTCGGATTTGGGTGTACGGATTCCAGTCAACAGGTACTGCTCCCACAGGAGCCATTTCCCATCGCCTTTCATCCGCAGCTTGATGGGCCGGGGGCTGTCCGCGCCGCCGCAGGGGATAAACAGTTTCATATAGCCCTGCTCCTCACCGGAAACATGGTTGCTTTCCACCCGGATGGTATAGGGCTGGGCGGGTGTATAATTGTTGTCGGGGATAGAGCCGGCGAAGTAGGTGAAGGGAAGGTAGGTTTTTCCGTCACGGAAGCGGTCGTTTAAGAAGGATATCTCCTGTCCGTTCAAAGGACGGGGCCCCCGCAGCCAATTCAGCATATCCGTGCCGATCTGCCGGTCAGCGGCATAGGCGCACAGGGCCAACACGGTCAGCGCCGCCGTCTGAAAGGGGGTGTCAAGGGCCGCCTCCGGGAGAGCCTGCAGCTGGGCAAGGCTCTCAGGGAGGGCCGCGAAGGTAAAGGTTTCCCGCTTGTTTCCAATGGCTGTGGCTGCCGTCGCCGCGGCATCCACGGCGGACTGCTTTAGCCTGTCAAAAATACTCATACAAATACTCCTTTCACGCCTGTCCCACACTCGTGCGCCTGATGTTCTCTCAGCCATAGGCGCGTATCAGATCCATACAGGTCATGCCCTCGCCAAAAAAGGGTGGACACACACCGGTTTCACGATCCTGCTGGATATGGAGAGATTCGCCGGAGGGGGCGATCAGCACCGGGAAGCTGCCGCTCATGCGGGTGCCCGCGCCGTCCGAGAGGTCCAGATACAGGCAGTCGCCCTCCATACGCCAGATGCCGGAATATGAGTACGCATACTCCTGCCCATCCTCCGGCTGATGGTAGAGATCGATGCGTCCGGAATAGTCCGGGTCGCTGTCGCCCCAGCCGAACTCCATGTACCAGTGCTCGCAGGTCCAATTTGTGTAAGCCAGCCCCCAGTCTGTGGGCGGCAGCCACCAGTCGTCCCCGGACGGCTCCCAGTCCTCGGGGTAGTCCAACCCGGTCACATAGCCCCGGATGCCGAAATCCATCAGCATGGGAAGGTAGTTCTCCCCGGTGGGCACGATGGGAATGCCGTATTCATCGGTCAGCGGGAGCCACTTCACCTCCACGCCATCGTTTGCCACAAGGACGATCTCCGTGTCCGGTTCATCCCGCCATTGCTCATAATTTACGAATATCAGTACAGGCTGGGCACACTCTTCCCGGTAGAGCACCTCACCCGGTACAGGCCAAGCGCCGTTACCGAGAGATTCCCAGGTGACATGGTTCACGGCAAGGCTGGTATTCTCATCCCGGGGAACGATGCAGAATAAATCCCCCCAACCTGCGCCGAGGATACGTTCGGCCGGTATATGCAGTAGAAACGGCATCGCCTCGACCAATCCGACACAATTCTCCACCAGCCAGTCCGACAGTGGGGTGGAGTCCCCCTGCTTCCTGTATCCCAGATAGGCGACCGCGCCGGCGTACTGGTCATCGTATGCCATGGCGTCATACAACAGGTTCAGGGACTCCTCCGCCAATTCCGCCTCCGCTGTTTCTTCCCCGCTGCCGGAGAACACACCCACCCCGGAATCTTTTTCTCCCTTGCTGCCGGAAAGGGTGCCCATCGCACCGTCCGTTTCCGTTTCAACGGGCGGTGTGTCTTTTCCTCCGCAGGCAGACAGGCCAAGGGCCAGCGCCATGCACAAAATCGCCGGGAGAAAGCGGCGCCGGAGCAAATTCTTCATCATCCGGCCTCCTTCTCAGAATTTCCCGCTGCGGCCGCTGCCGCCGCCCCCGCTTTCGCTGTAGGTGCTGCCGCCGCTGCCGCCCGAGCTCTCTTTCTGGATCTTGGTGCGTGTTTCGGTGGTATGGGTGTACCGGTCGTACTGCTTTGTCAGGTGTAAGCCGCCAGCGGTGAGGTACGCATCGGCTTCCGCCTTTTGATGGACGGACTTCATCTTACGCAGCAGCCATAGGCAAACCGTCCCCGCGGCCAGACAGGAGCATCCTGCTGAAATGACGAACCAGATCCAGTAAGGACGGCGCACCGGCTTGCCGGCGTCGGCCTTCGTCAGATATTCCTCACAGGCGTCCAAGTAATTGGAAATGCCGCCATACCAGTCGTTTTCCCCAAAATCGCCCAGGAATTGCTCCTCCAGCTTCTCCTGCCCATATTCATCAAAGGCATACTCGGCGTACTCGCCGTAGACGAACATGGCGCAGTCCCGCTCGGCCATGCTCAGGAGCACGATGATCCCATCCCGCCCGTTGCCCATACCGAGCTCACTGCCGTGATAGAGCTGATAGGTGACCTCATAGACACTGCCGTTTCCGAATTCCGTGTAATCGTCCACAAGAGCAAAATAAACGCCGCAATCCTGTTTTTGAGAAATGGCTTCAGCCCGAGCCTCCAGCTTTTCCCACTTCTCATAGGGAAGAAGGTCTGCAGCATCAAATACATACTGCATCGTGACGCTGCCCTGCACCGGTTCTTCCACACCGGCATCCTCGCCGGAGCCGGCCGGCGGGCAATTTGTGCGGATGTACTCCTCCGCCGTTTCTGCCATGGCGTCCACTGCCTGGGTCAGCGCCACGGCGCTCATGGTCATGTCCTCACCGTTCCATGCCCGCGCCGCCATATAGGGCTGTACCGCATCGTAGACGGCGTCGGACACTTCCTGGCCGTTGCCCCGCTCATCGCTCAGTCTGGTGTAGACACACCAGTCATTTTCGTCAACCATCCTGTAGGTATCCCCATCCTGCGGTTCCAGCAGAATGGTCAGCGTTACGCCCTCCTTGTGCTCGCCATAGCCATAATCATATTCCTCATAGATCCCCGCGGCGGCGGCGCCAAGTCCGTCATAGCTGTTTTGGGTCAATACATCCACCCGCAGATCAAGGCCCAGCGTCTGGGAGAGCTGGGGGAGGGTCTGTTCTCCCTGCATGGTCAGCTCCTGCGATCCCAAGGATTCCGTTTCGTCATAGATCACGCCGTACTCCATTGCCGCCATTGCGGGAGAGCAGAGGGACAGCGCCAACAGGAACGCCAGCGCGAGAGCAGTATATGCTTTCTTCATATCCGGTCCGCCTCCTTTCTCACGGCAATAGGACCAGCGCCGAACTGATCACAGATAGGGGGACGGCGATGGCGGCAAACAGCCCCCAGAACTTCCCCCAGCTGACCGGCAGGTCGCCCACCAGCTTTCCGGTCTGTCCATTCATGGCAAAGAGGAAGTCCTTCCCATGCCACTTGGTATTCAGCATCCAGACTGGCATCAGGGCGTAATGCACCTTGCCCCTGCGCAGGTGAACGCTGCTTTCTCTGAGAACGCAGAGGTCATAACGCTTCACTGTGCCGCGCAGCGCGGAGGCAAGGGTTCCCTCACAGCGCTGATCCGCCCGCTGCCGGCTCTGTTCCACCGTCACATCGAACTTATCGGCCAGGAAGCCGGGGAGATACGCGGTGGAAAAGGGCTTCAGCTCCTTGTAGTCATAGGGTTCAATGGAGTCCATGTGGCCGTCCGGCATCTTGCTGGAGGCGTCCACCGGCACCTTCTCAAAGGTGACGGTTCCGGCCCGGTAGACATCGTAGTGTTTCGTCTCCGTGATCTCGTAGTCGCCGGAACGGTATGTACGGGAGCGGGCAGCCTCATAATGGGCATCGCCCTCCGCCTCGCCGTCGAACATCCAGAAGGGAACATAGATCCCCCGGATCTCCTGCACATGATTTTCACCGGTAAAGCTTTTCGGCAGGAAAAACTTCCCTTTGTAGTGGGACTTGAGAGCCTTTACCGCATCCTCCTTGCTCAGCTTGAACGGAACGATGAAATCCGGCCGCAGTGCCCCGGAGAACTGGCCCGGCACCACGGTGGGGTTCCCGCAATAGGGGCAGGAGGTCGCCGCCGTGCTCTCCTCGCAGATGAGCTCCGCGCCGCAGCTTGGGCAGCCGTAGGCCCGCATACCGTCGCCCTCAGCCCCCCAATCCTCGCAAAAGTCAGAGGTGTCCCATGCGCCTCCATCCGCGGCTGGCGCGCCCTGCCCGGCGCCGCCTTCCTCCGTCGCCTGCTGGGCTTCTGCCGCCTTTTTTTCTTTCTCTGCGTAGAGCGCCTCGATCTCCGCCACATCATAACTGGCGCCACAGTATTCGCACTCCAACCGGCCGGACGCACCGGAGAAATGCAGCGGTCCCGTGCAGCTGGGGCATTGATAATTTGTTACCTGTGTTGGCATCTGAAATTCCTCCTTCCCATGCCGGCGCTGTAACGGTCTATACCGAAACAGGCCGTAATCCGCAGAAGATCAGCCGAGCGGGTCGGTGAGCAAGCTGTCCAGCGTCAGGACGCACAGCTGTGCGTCGTACTTCGGCATAAACGGCAGGCTGACTTCGTTCTCCCCAGCGCCGATCACCATCTCCTCGCCGCTGGGACTCATCAAAATCGGATAAGTCTCCGAGATATAATACGGGCCGTCTGTGACGCCATAGTTATCACCGCCAACAAGGGACAGGCTGACGGTCACATAACTGGGCCCATCCATGACGGATGTGGTCGTCCAGAAACCGCTCCACACCTCTTCCCACGTCGTTTTAGAAGGATCGGCACCCTCGTATTCCCAATACAGTTCGACCGTTCCTCCCATCTCATCCTCGGGAAAGAACCACAGGTAGTAATTTGCGATACGGTCCGTATCCCATGCCGCTGCCTGCGTTGTCCAGCTGCCGCCAAGCCCGGAGGCATAGACGCCGCTCCAGCCGTCTGCCAGCCACGGTGCAAGCTCGGAAGGAACGCCCTGCCAGCCGTATTCCGTAAAGTCGAAGGAGAGGTAGTCTCCGTTTTCCGAGAAACATGGCACGATGTGCCCCGTTGATGTATAGAGCTGCGGCTCCCACACGCAGCTGTTGCCTGCGTTGTCTACGATCTGGACCTGTATGTAGGACAGGTATGCGTATGCATCGTCCCCGCCGGCTGCAAAGATCAGCAGCGGATCTCCAACTTCAGACCGGTAGAGAACCTCGATGACCTCTTCAGTATCTGATTTCGAATCCCACCGCATGAGATTGACGGAAACCGTGGCATTTTCATCAAGCGGCACGAGACAATACAGATAATCATCGTCCCCGATGGTATGCCCCGTATCGATTTCGGAAATAAAAGGGTATTTCTGCAGCGTCGCTTGGTCTGTTTCTGACAGCCAATCTCCATCAGACGCTTCTCCGGTATAGCCCAGGAAGGCCGCGCCGAACATGGTCTGCGGAAAAGCCATTCTCTCCCGTAGCCAAACAAGAGATTGTTCCGCTTCCGCGGAGAATCCGGTCGGTGTCGGCTGCATATCCGATCCCCCGGCCCCCGGGCGCAGCTTTTCCGGCAGTTTTTGATCGGGCATACCAGACAGCGTCTCACCATCGGCGCTTCGATTTGGTTCGTCTGTTCCCGCTTGCTGTTTTTGCGCGCAGGCACAGAGAGACAGCACCAGAACCAGTATTAGAAAAAATGCGATCACTCGTTTTGATGTCCTTTTCATAACTGCTCCTTTCAAACGTCACTGCTCCATACCATTGCGCAAACGGGGATCGCTCCGCCCCAAATGGGGCGGGAACGATCCCCATTCTGGTGTCATCCGATGCTGTCCGGCATAGGCTCCTCCGCATCGATCAGAGGCAGATACCAGCTGTCATAGAGATTGGGCAGATCCTCCTCGTCCACATCCACCCAATAGGTCCCCCACGGGCGCAGGTAGATATCATAGTGGAACGCATCTCCGCCGTTTTCGTAATCACCGTCAATGTGGATCATGTCCCCATAGTCCACCAGTCCCGGGTCAACGATCCAGTCCCCGTGCTCCAGCGCAATATCCGTGAAGGCGCCGCCCTCGGATGTCATGGTGCCATATATGCTGGTCCCATCATCACTGAGGCTGACCGACGCGGAGACCATCGGTTCCGACTTCGTGTAGTCCTCATCCCAGAGGGTGACAGTGCCCGTGCCGTCCCCGCCGATGTCAATGGCGCCGCAGATGTCCCACCAGGCGCCCTCCAGATCCTCGTAGTCGCCCGAGCAGCCGGTCATGATCCACCAGCCGTACCAGTCGCCGTTCCACCAGTCCAGCAGTATATCTCCGGTTCCAGTATCCTGACCCGTACCGCTTCCCGCCGCTTCCCGGCTGAGTGTGGACGGATCGACGGTGATCTTACCGGTTTTGTCGCCGAACGCCTCCTCAAAGGTCACCTCGACCTTGCTGGTGGTATCCGCCAGCACAAAGGCGGTGCGGAGTTCAAGGGTTTCACCCGGCGCGACATCCGTAAATTGACTGTCGATCACCGTGTCGTAGGAGTCGCTGTTCGCAAAGACGGTGGCGATAGCCAATTCTGCGCCGTTCTGTATCGCTGTTTCAGAGATGGACCATACATAGGAGCCGCTGTCCTTGCTGTTGTTGGTAAAATCCAGCGTCAGGACCAGCGCGTCGTTTCCATCTGAGTCCTCCATGATGCTGGCCCCCTTGTAGAGCAGCGCATAGTCCCCGATCTGGAGCGAATTGGACTCTTTCGGGTCGTCCTTGCCGCAGGCGGCCAGACTGAGCAGCATCGCCGCCGCAAGCAGGACGCAGAATAACCTCGTGCGTTTCATGTCAGGCCCTCCTTAAAAGCCACTGAGTTTGAATGCAACCAGTTCCATTGCGGACTCGTCCGCTCTGTCTTCGGTCATAATGGCAAGGATGCTGCCGTCAGCCAGCTTCGCGCCGCCGCAGAACCAGGGATAGTCCGTGCCGAACAGGTCGCCGTCATCCGCCTCGCCGAGATAGGCGCCGTCCTTGGTCCAGAGCACCACCTCACGCATATTTCCGTCCAGGGCCAGATAGCCATTTGCGGTCTGCGTAATAAAGGTAATGCTTCCCAGGCCGCTTCCGTCGGAATCTGCCAAAGTCATTTGCAGCGCGCCATTGCTGTCATAGACAAACACCTTGTGACCGCTGCCATCCACGGCAGACCCGCAGACATAGATGTGGCTGTCGTCGATCAGCAGATGACTGAGGATATCCACTTCCTGGAATACAATGGGCTCCGTCTTGAGGGCTCCGCCGGAGAGGGTGATCTTTTCACATTCCGGGCCGGAGAACCAGCTGACGCCCCAGGTCCCGGATGGGTGCATGGTGACGTGATCCGGGCCCTCATAGGACGCCGTCTGTGCGCCGTCCTTCCAGCTGATCAGCGGCTCCATAAAATTCGCCAGCCAGAGGGTCCCTGTGGTGTCGGCGGAAATATCCTCATATTCCGCGTCCAGCACAATATCTTCCGCAAATTTCAAAGAGGCGCCGTCGTAATCAAAGCGCTTCAATTCTCCGTCCACCAGAAGGTAAGCCTGATCTCCTGTGACAGCAGCCGCATGATCGAAGGTCTCCTTTGTGATGATGCAGTCTGTAATAGGCAGCCACTGGCTGCTGAGCGTATACGTCCCCACCATGACGCTGCGGGGCTGGGCGGAAAAGGGCTCACCCTCCCAGTACCAGGGGCCATCCTCGTTTCCGGTATCCTCCAGATGGATCGTCAGGCCGGAGAGCAGCTTGTCTACACGCTCATCCTCGAACTCGCCGATGATCTCCATAAATACGGTGGCTCCCGCACCCTCCACCCGGTTCATATACCGCAGGCAGGGGGAGCCCCAATAGTTTCCTTCTGCTTTGAGGCAATCGATGCCGCCGACGGGAGTAAGATCATAGGCCTGATCGACTGCATATTCGTACTCGTCAAAGCCGTAGCTGGTGAGATAGTCCCGGAAGGTATACGGATCTTCCACAGAAACGCGGATCTCCGCATCGACGATGCTTCCATCCTCGCCTTCCTTGGGAAGCGTCAGGATGATCTTGGAGGATGTTTCATCGTCATGAAGGTCGTCCTCCTCATAGACCCAGCCGTCCGCCTCATCGTAAGTAAGATCCCACAGATTTGTATGGATCGTTGTTCCGCTTCCCGCTTCCACAGGAGGCTTTGTCTGCTCGGTTCCTTCCGATGTCGAGCTGGGCTCCGGGTTGTCCTTGCCGCAGGCAGTGAGGCTGAACAGCATCAGCGCCGCAAGGAACAGGCACGACAGCTTGAACTTGGTTTTCATGGCCATTCTCCTCTCTGTCCTTTCTTATTTTTTGTTGCTGAAAAACGGCGTCAGCAGCTCGGCTACCTTGCTGATGGGCATGGTCTGCAGGATCACCTTGCCGGGTCCCCGGACAACGGTATTGAAAATACCCTCTCCGCCCAGGAGCATGTTCTTTGCGCCCTTGACCGCAACCACATCCATGGTGCAGCTCTCCTCCATAGCCGCCAGGTACCCTGTGCTGACCAGAAGCTCCTGTCCGGCGCTCAGGTCATACTCTGCCGCGTGACCGTCGATCTCAATAAAGGCGATCCCGTTTCCGCTCAGTTTCTGCATGATGAAGCCCTCGCCGCCAAAGATGCCGGAGCCCAGTTTTTTCTGGAAGTGCATGGATAGTTCCACACCCTCCTCAGAGGCAAGAAACGCGCTTTTCTGCACAATCATGGACCGGCCGGCACTGATGTTCAGAGCCTTGATGGCCCCGGGAAAGCTGGAAGCGAAGGCGATGATCCCGTCCCCGCCCTCTGCGGTGAACTTGTTCTGGAATGCGGAATCGCCGGACACCAGCCGCCCCAGCATCTTCTTCATACCGCCTCCGGTGGTGGTTTCCATTTTCATATTTGGGCTCATCCAGCTCATGCTGCCGCTCTCCGTGATCATGGATTCGCCTGGGGACAATTCACATACGACGACCGGCAGATTTTCTCCTAAAATTTCATACTTCTTCATGGTGAAGCTCCTTTCATTTTCGTTGTTTTCTATTGCTCCAAGATATTCTTATCCGTTGATTGCGCCGCCGCAAAACTCGCAGCAGCCGCTGGCATCCGGTGTGGTGGTCGCCCCGCAGTACGGACAGGTCACCGCCGCCTTGGGTGCTGCTGCCGCGGCCGCTTCCTCCCGCGCCTGCTGCCGGACCTGCAGCAGCGCATCCCGGATCTCACAGCCCATTTCCTCATATTGCCGGTATTCCACGCTGGAGCGCACCTCCTCCGCGTTGGAGGTCAGGGAGCCGCCGCCCATTCCGCCGGCTTTAGCCCGGAGACCCCCGCGGGGTCTGCGCATGGCGTTGGGCCCATCCAGCAGTGTTTCCTCATCGTTATCCACTGAGCTGCTGTTGAGTTGGAAGCGGATCTCGCTGAAATAGGGATTGTTGACGTTGATCACGATGTAGAAATCGTAGGAATAGGCATACCGTTTGGGATTGAAGCTCTGCCGCTCTCCATCCTTATCCCTGTATTCGATCTCCGTCCTGCGCTCGTCGATGTCCAGCTTGCAGCCGGTCACATCGGAAAAGGACAGCACATCCGGATTGGCCTCCTCCCAATTTCTGGCGGAGGTGACCATAAACAGACCCGCATCCTCGTCCAGCAGCACCTTGGTACGCTCACCCAGAGTACGGGTGGTGCGAAAAGAGGATACCTTGGCTTGATTGGCCTCCCGGTAGGTCAGCTGCTCCTGGATCTCCGCCACCGTGCTCTGGCGGCGGTCGCTGAACCAGGGGGAGAGCTTGGCGGCGCATTCCTTGCACAGATTGCCGTCCTCCAGCTTGCGGTTGCCCAGCAGCCCGATCTCGCCGCCGCAGACCGAGCATTCCTTTTTATCAAATAGTTTTCCAAAGAGCCCCATCATCTGCACCCCTTTCTGAAGCCGCTTACGCGGTACCCTTCATCTGCATGGCGCCGTAGACATACAATCCCGGCAGCAGAAGATTGAGCACCAGACTGGTGATGCTGAACTGGCCTCCGCCTACAAGGCCAATGATAATGGAGATGATCGCTAAGATCGCAATGATAATGCCCCATTTGACGCAGGAAGCGGCCTTCTGGGGTGCGCTGCAGGCCCCGATGCCCTTGATGCCCGCGATGAACTGGATCACAGAGGCCACAGTTACAAGAATGGAGCTGGCATAGAGCAGGCCGGTACCCTCCGCGCTCCCCGACAGGGCTGCCAGGGCGCTGACGCCGAGAATGGCAATGACGCCGGCGATGGCGGCGATGATGCCGCCGATGATCATGAGAATGGATGTGACTTTCAAAATCTTCTGACCTTTCATTTGTAGTACCTCCTATGTTCTGTTTTTATGGATTGATTTGCGTACTATGGCTGTTCATCCAGCAGGCACAGGGCCAGCTCTGTAAAATACGCCCGGAGCTGCTTCGCTGTTTCCTGATCCAATTTCTTCTGCTGCTGTTTGCCGTCAGAGTAATAGAGGGTGCAGGCCGGCTTTTCCGAGCTGCCGTCCGGCTGTTCTTCCAGACGGATCTCCTCCGCAAACGCGGTGAATGCATCCCACTCCTCATCTGACACGGCCCAGTCACTCCAGATCTCCTGCTTCTGACCGGACGGGGTAAATCTGGCCCAGAGGATATAGGGGGCGTCCTCTCCGTACACAACAGACGGGCCCCGATCGAATTGGAAGGAATAGTCCTTGGAAAAGAGAGCCCCGGACTGCCCCATATAGAAGCCGCTCAGCTCCGGCGGGGCATAGCGGGGGATCTCCCGTCCAATGGGGTCGGCCAGCTCCTCCAGCAGAGCGATCAGCGTATGGATACGGCGGTCGTTTGGCGGATCATAACGGATGCTCCGTGTTCCGTCTTCTGTGCTCCAGGTCAGGATCAGGCTGGTGGAGTCCCCGCCATCCATGACTTCGATCCCCGGTGGCAGCTTCACCTCACGCCGGTTTTCCGGGATGGGCTCCATCAGCGGGTAGAGCTCCAGAATGATCTGCTCCACATCCGACCACTGAGCCGCGGTGATGGGGACATTCTCTTTGGTGGACGGATGATACCAGTCCTCGTCCTCCGCCGTATCCGGATCAAGGGCCGGATAATAGCTTGTTTCCAGAATGGCCTCCGGCGAAAGCGTGATGGCAAAATCCGCTCTGGCAACCATGCCGCTGGTGTGGCTGTATGTGACGCCGGTCAAGATGCCGGGCGGCACGGCAGATTTCTTCTGTATGGATGAATCACCTCCCTGATGACCTCTGAAATAATATCCCGCAGCCGCCAGAAGCAGGAACAGACCTACAACAGAAAATACGGCGGTTTTTCTTCCCCGGGTCATCCCTGCACATCGCCATCGTCAAAGGGATCGCCGCACTCCGGGCAGAACTTGGGCGGATGGGCGGGATCATCCGGCTCCCAGCCGCATTTGTCGCATTTGTACTGGGGCACGCCGGTGGGCTTTTTCGCCCCGCACTCCGCGCAGAATTTCCCTTTGTTCACCGCGCCGCAGGAACAGGTCCAGCCGTCCGCTGCGGGCCGGGGCTTGCCGCACTCCGGGCAGAATTTTCCGGTGACGGCTGCACCGCAGGTACACTGCCAGCTCTCTGCTGCCGGCTTGGGCTCCGGCTTTTTGCTGCCGCAGTTAGGGCAGAAGCTGCCGGTGATGCCGCTTTGTCCGCAGGCGCAGGTCCAGCCAGGGGCGGCAGGCGGAGGCGTGGGTACAGGTGCGTGTGCGGGCTGAGCCTGCTGCTGCGCGCCCATCTGATAGAGATTCTGGGCGTTCATGCCGCCCATCTGTCCAGCCATCCCCATGCCCATAAAAGCCATAGCGGGACCGGCATTGGGGTTGCTGGCCGCGGACTGCATGGCGCTGGCCTGTGCGCCCACCAGATGGGCCGCCGCCCGGGTGGGGTCCATAAAGGCTGCGTTGCGCTGCAGCTCCTTAATCATCTGCTCGTCTTCCTCATTGGCCTTGACGCTGGAGACGCCAAAGGAAACGATCTCCATGCCCCGCAGGTCCCGCCACCGGGAGGAGAGCTGCTCGTTGAGGGCCTCTGCCAGTTCCAGAGTGTGACCGGGGAGAGCGGAGTAACGGATACCCATTTCCGAGATTTTTGCGAATGCGGGCTGCAGGGCGGTGAGCAACTCCGTCTTCATCTGCCCCGCGATCTGCTCGGTCTTAAAGTCCTCGCTGACGTTGCCGCAGACATTGGTATAGAACAGCATAGGGTTTTTCAGGCGGATGCTGTACTCGCCGAAGCAGCGGATGGCGATATCGATGTCGATACCCGCCCGCTGGTCCACCACCCGGAAGGGGACGGGGCTGGGGGTTCCGTACTTGTTGCCGGTGAGCTCCTTGGTATTGAAATAGTAGATGCGCTGGTCCTTGGGGGCCTCTCCGCCGAAGGTGAAACGCTTGCCGATGTTCTGGAACACGCTCTTGATGGATTCCCCCAGATCGCCGGTGAAGAGGCTGGGCTCGGTGGACATATCGTAGGTGTACTCGCCCGGCTCGGCGCACATATCCACCACCTTGCCCTGCTCCACGATGAGCATACACTGGCCGTTGGCCACGGCGATGACAGAGCCGTTGGTGATGATGTTATCATCCCCCTTGGTGTTGCTGGAGCGGCCTGTGGCCTTCTTCTTTCCCTTTACCGCCAGCACATCCGCGGGGATGGCTTCACAGTAAAAGAATTCCTTCCACTGGTCGGCCATCACGCCGCCGGCTGCGCCCAATGCAGCTTTGATCAGTCCCATAATGCGATCTCCTCTCTTGTTTTATTTTGTTATGGTGTCAGGAATGTCCACCCATCCACCAGATACCCGTTTGTGTCGGTGATGGGCCAGAGGTACCAAAAATCCTCCCAGGAGCGCTTGATGTGCAGGCACAGGTTCGGTACGCCTTCCGGGATCGTCAGGGAAAACCACCGAGGCTCATCAATGTTGAGCGTTTCGTCGTACAGGATCTCGTCCGTGACCCAATCCAGAAGCCGTCCGCTGTCATCCCACAGGGGCTCGCCCGTACAGAACCGGATCTGTGTTTCATACCAGCGCCCCACCACCAGCAGCCTGTCCAGTCCATCCGGCTCCAGCTTTGTGACCGGCAGTACCTCCAGCCATGCGGATACATCGTCCGGTGGGTTGGGCCAGTAGAAGGTCAGGCAGTCAGAGGGCTCCTCATACAAAGCCGTCTGCAGCGTTTCCGGCAGGAATGCGTCTACCCGCTGGTAGACCGCCGTGCGGACCGCCGGAGCGCCGTCCTTCTCGTAATGCTCCTGGAGATACAGCGTATCCGGATCGGTCAGGGTGAGAAAGAACTCCGCGCCGGTATCATCGTGAAAGAGCCGGACGCTCCAAAGCTCGTTGGAGAGGCCGTGGAACAGCGGTTCCTCCAGCAGCTCCGTCCGAAGCTCGGCTTCCTGCCGGTATTCCGGCTCATCCGTATCCAGAAAGTCCGCGAAGTAATAATCCGCACTCAGCACATATCCCTCGATGGCGTCGTTCCACCTGCTTTCAAAAACCAGCGTGGAGGCCAGGCCTTCTTCCCGGGCGTTATAGCTCCAGCCCTCCACCTCGCCTGTGGTCATGTGCCATGTCCCATGCAGATTTGCGATGCACAGTTCGCCGCCCGGGCCCGGCCGCTCCGCTTTTTCAAAATAGAATCGATCCCCATAGAAGGATTCCAAAATGATGCGGCCATCTTCAATGCGGCCATTCATCTCACCATCTTCATCGCCGTCCGAACTTGTCAGCCGCAGGGTGTGATCCGCGCCGAGCCACCAGGTCCCGCTGCCCAGATAGCTGTTGAAGCTGTCGCCCAGGACCTCACGGAATTGCGCCGTTCCGTCCTCGTTGAGAAAGAGATCGGCCCACCACCGCTCCGTGGGCATCTGGCTCACCTCTGTGCGATCAAAGAGATCGTTGTAGGACTCGTGCTGTACAGCCGTCCAATAGGTACCGCCCAATGAACTGTCGGAGTTATGGTCGGACGGAGGGGCGGAGGTCGCTGTGTCATCAGGAGACTCGGGCGGCCCTTCTTCTCCGCCGCCGGGGGTGCCGCCGCAGGCCGTCAGGCAGAGCGCCAACAGCAAGACCAGCATAGACTTCCATACTCGTTTCATCTCAATGCACACCTTGACATCATCATTTTCCTGTTTGCAGTTACTTGCATGACGACACCTCTTTTCTTTCTGTTTTTGTTCCTCTGCGCTCTACTATGGTTTCATTTTACCGGGTGCCGCTGTTTTGCGCCCTACCCGCAGCGGGTAGTTTTTCGGACAAAACGCAAAAAAGCGGAGCGGCATTTGCCGCTCCGCTTGGTAAGAATATCCTGTTATTATTCCACATACCGATAGAGGAAGGTGACGATCTGGGCGCGGGTGCAGTTGTTATCCGAACCGAACAGGCCATTGCCGATCCCGCCAGTGATGCCCTTGTTCGCCGCCCATGTGACCGCGTCGGCATAGTAAGCGCCGGCCTTTACATCGCTGAATACACTTCCTCCGCTGACCGCAGGGCTTCCCGCCGCACGGTACAGGAAGGTGACGATCTGAGCGCGGGTACAAGTAGCGTTGGGGCTGAACTTACCGCCGCCCGTACCGCTGGTGATGCCGTTCTCAACGGCCCAGGCCACCGCTTTGGCATAGTAGGCATCCGCGGGGACATCGGCAAAGCTGTTCATGCTCTTGGGGGCGGGAGATCCGGCAGCCCTCCACAGGAAGGTGACCGCCTGGGCACGGGTGCAAGGTGCGTTGGGACTGAATGTAGTGGCAGAGGTGCCAGAGGTAACGCCGTTCTCAACGGCCCACAGCACCGCGTCATAGAAATAGTCACCCGCTTTCACATCCACAAAGGGATTCTTGACCACGGGCTGCTCCGGCTCGATCTCCTCGAAGGTGGCCTCAACAGTGACCTTAGAGCCAGGCATGGTGAAGGTGAACTTGCCGTCGCTCTTCTCGGTGACCTTGACCCGGGCGCCGTTCTTGTCGGTGACGCGCAGGGTGTCCAGCTCATAGCCCTTGTCGGGTTTCACAGTGATGGTAACAGCGGAGCCCTTGGAGGCATTCTTGGGGCTGACGGTAACGCTGCCGTTTTCAGTCTTGTCAACGGTCACGCTGTAGGTGGGGGTGTAGCTTCCGCCGCCACCGCCACCGCCGCCGGTGGACTTGTGCCAAAGCTCAATGGAGCCGGTCAGATTGTTGTAGTTGGCCGTGTCCGCCGGTGTATAAGTCCAGTTGTAAGAAGTGTTGGCCGCAACGGTATGGCTGTCGCCCAGATCCCATGCAATAGAGCCGCCCGCGGGAGTGATGCTGCCCACGGCCAGGGCCGCGTCGCCCAGGGTCTTGCCGCTGGTAGTGATGGCGGTGTAGGTCGGGGTTCCGGTGGGCGTGGCCTTGTTGATGGTCACGGTGATGGTGTCCTCAACGATCTCATAGGCGCTGGCATCGTTGGGGGTGAACACCACGGTATGGCTGCCGCTGTCCGCCACGTTCTTGGGTGCGGTGGTCTTCCAGCTCCAGGCACCATCCACGCTGGTGGTGCCGGTAATGGCGCTGGCGGGGACGTCGGAGCCGGTGTAGGTCACGGTGATGTTGTTGGCATTCGCGGTGGGGGTCTCCTTATCCGTCAGCGTGATCTTCACATTGACGGTGGTGTCCCCATAGTTGGTGGATCTGATGGTCACAGACAGGGTTACGGTGTCGCCCGCCGCGCCGCCGGACAGGGTGTAGGTCACCTTGCCGTTGGTATCCACAGCCCAGCTGCTGACGGTGACAGAGCCGGTCTTGGACTCGCTGCCCTTGGTATAGGTCAAGGTACCTGCATTGGCAGGCATACCCGCATTGCCCAGAGCCTTTTCACCAGTGGTCACGGTGTACCGCTGGCTCACGGCCACCTCGGACAGCGTCGGGGCGTCCGCCTTGCTGACGGTGAGGCCGCTGACGGTGCAGGTCTGGCCCTGGTAGGACAGCGTAACTTCCGTCTGGCCCATCGTCATGGTGCCGTTGGTAACGGTGTACTCGCTGCTGGTCAAGGTCTTGCTCGCTCCGCTGGAATAGCTGGCGGTCACAGTCAGGCCGGCGGGATCAAAGGTCTCGCCAAACTTGTAGCTGGTCTTGCTGGGTGTTGTGGAGCCGATGCTGATACCGGTCAGCGTGTCCTCATTCACGGTCAAGCTGACGGTGCCGGTGACGGCGTTGTAGTTGGTGCTGTCGCTGGGAGTGAACGTCCAGTTGTAGCTGTTTGTGCCGACAACCAGAGTCTGGCCGGCGGTCAGCTCCAGAGTGCCGGAAGCTGTACCAGTCTTGGACAGGGTGATGCCAGTCAGCGCGGTGCTGGTGTAAATCGTAGAGGAAGGCCCGCTGACGGTGCCCACATCGGGATCGATCTTATTGATGGTCACGGTAATGCCGGAGATGGCTTTCAACGTGTAGTTGCCCGCCGCCGAGCCGCTCAGAGAGGGCGTGGTCACGGTAACAGCCTTGCCGGAGCCGGCGTTGGCATCAGAGATCGTGCCAGTGGTGGGCATGGTCACGGAGACATCATCGGTACCGACCTTGCCGGCCAGTTCGCCGCCGGTCAGCGTCACGCTGGTATCGCCGGCAGCATAGTCACGGTCGGTGGCGGTGAGGCCGGTGATCTCCAGCTCCTTCGTATTCACCGTGATGGTGTAGGTCGCGGAAGCCTCGGCATGGGTAGCGTCCTCTTCCACCTTCGCGGTGATGGTGACGGAACTGCCGGAGGTGACTTTATGGATGGTCAGCGCGCCGGTGTTCTCGTTTACCGCAACGGTGGAGGGATCGCTGCTGGAATACTTCACCGTGCCGGTGCTGCTGGTCACGGTCTGGCCAGTGACGGAATCGCCATAGGTGACGGTCTTACTGGCCTCAGCAAAGGATCCGATATTGTGGGCAGGCTTGTTGGACAGGGTGATGGTCACTTCAGCCTTTTTACTGCTGTCGGAGCTGCTGGCAGCGGTCAGCGTCACGGTGCCCGCAGAAGCGGTGCTGTCAACCGTCACAGTGCCGTTGGAAACAGATACGCCGGTAGCAGAGGTAATGCTCCAGCTAATAGTATCGCTGAATGTGGCGCCAAACTGGTCATAGACCTTAGCGGTGTAGTCAGCCGTAGTATTGCTGCCGGTGGGAATGATGATGGTGTCCGTGGTCACAGCGGAGCCGCTCTTGCTCACCTGGACAAATGTGGCAGCGGAGGTGGCCTTGGTGACGGATACGGTCTGGGTGGCGGACTTGCTGCCGCACTCGGCCTTCACAGTCACATTGCTGTCCGTGGCCTCGTTGGTGATGCTCAGCAGGCCGGTGCCACTGATGGTGACGCCGGGGTTGCCGGACACGCTCCAGGTCACGGTGCCGCTGATGGTGGCGCCGTACTGGTCCTTCAGCTCGGCGGTAAACGCGGTGCTCGCGTTTTCAGACTTGGAGCCGCCGATGGCGTCCACGGTGGGAACGGTCAGGCTGGACACACCGCCACTGATAGTCACGCTGTCCACCACGGAAGCCGCCTTGGTAATGGTGACGGTCTTGGTGTCGGACGCAGCACCGGAAGTGGCCTTGATGGTCACGCTGCCCGCTTCAGCGGAGTTTGTAATGGACAGCTTGCCGTTGCTGGAGCCGATGGACACGCCGGTGGGGGCGGTGCCTTCAATGCTCCAAGTGACAGAGCCGGTACTAATGCTCTCTCCGTACTGATCCTCGCCGGAGGCGGTGTAGGTGTACTCGCCGGGAACGCTGACGCTGTCGTTGCCGCTGATGGTGAGCTTGGTCAGCGTGGCGGTCGCCTTGCTCAGCGTGATGGTGTGGGTATTGCTCTGGCCGCCGCACTCCGCTTTGATGGTGACAGAGCCGGCAGCGGCGGAGGGCTGGATGGTGACAACACCCTTGTCGACGGTCACGCCGTCATAGGTGCTATCAATACTCCAAGTGGCGGAGTCGGTAACGGGGCTGCTGGTGCTATCGTTATAGCTGCCGGTAGCGGTCAGGTTCACAGTGGTCGTGTTATCCTTGGTGGGGACGGTGGCCGTGGTGTCACCACTGATGGTGATGCTGGTCAGCGTAGCGGCAACAGGCACGACAGAGGTGCCGGTGGACGCCTTGGCCTGGTGGTCACCGTTCTCTTTCACCCGGGTGAAGAAGTAGTATGTATCCCCAATGGACAGGCTGGAGAAAGTGGTGCTATCCTGCCAGTTGGCGACAGTGGAGGCATCGTTGGTCTTGCTCCAACCGTACTGAACATCCTCACCGGAAATGGTCTGCGTGTTCAGTTCCACGGTGCCGCCCACATTCTTGCTCACGGAGGGGGCAGAAACAGCGCCGGAGTATTCGGGCTTGACGATGGTGACGCCCGCACCGGCATTGATAGTGGGCGTGACGGTCATGGTGTCAGCGCTGCCGTCATCTTTCTTATAGACGAACACATTACCCTCACCGCCGCCGTTTACGGTGATCTCCGCCGCCACAGAGGCTGCGGTGATGCTGTCGTCCTCTTTAGGGTCGGAGTAGCCGATGATATCGGAAGGCAGAGCATCAAACGAGGTGCCTTCCTTCAGTCCAAAGAAGATGGAACTGATACGGGTATAGTCGGAAAAAGGATCAGGGTTTCCTTTTTCCGTTACTTTCCAGCAAATATAACCTGTGTTTTCTTTAATTACTGCATAAACCATTACTTCGGCGGTTCCCCCGCCGAACCCTGATGTAACATAATTATTTGCGGATAAACTATCGCCAAAGTTTGTAGAGAAATTTGTTAAATACGAACTTACGTCACTTCCGTCGCTATTAGATAGCTGTGCCATCTTTGTAGCGTCGTACTTTAGATACACCATATGGTTATTCGGCGTATCCGTGCCGGACTTGGCATAGAAGTCCACGCGCAGGACTTCCTTGCCGGAGAAGGTCGTGCTGTCCTTTACCAGCTCCACCTTCACCGTATTGTTTTCGGCCGTGCCCGCCGCCAGCGCGGTCGTCGGAAGCATTCCGACGACCATCATGCAGACAAGCAGGATGGCCAGAAATCTTTTCCTCATACTTACGCCTCCTAAAAGTAATAAAAGCAGTTTGTGTCGCTCTTGTTGATATGGGTGGAATAGCGGACAACGGAAACATCTGACTCGTTCACTTTTCCGTCTCCATTCACATCGGTTAGCTGATTGGCAACCTCGGCGATCTGTTTATTGATGTTGCTCGAGTAGCGGATAACGGATACATCAGATTCGTTAATTTTTCCGTCCCCGTTCACATCGCCACACAAAAGCTGTATGTCGCTGACCGCCGGATTGCTGTGACTTGTGAGGTCAAGCCCTTCCGCCGGAACAACTACATTCTGCACAGTGTAGTTCAGGCAGCCGGATTTGGAGATCACCAGGTCGTAGGTGCCGGCGGCCACATCGGTAAACTGGACCACATTCGCCGCCAGCCCGCCGGAGCCTGTCGCCGAGCAGGCTTTGGAATACTTCACAACGCCGCCCTGATAGAGCTTCAGCAGCGCCGGCGTATCGGTGTCATAGGCGGTGAAGCGGAGCTGTACCGCACCGGGACTCGACACGCCGGTGGGGGTCAGAGCCAGATAGCCGTTGCAGAACAGATCCTTTTGGCTCTCATCGTAGGTAAAGACCACATTGGTGCTGTTGATGGGAAAGGTGTGAGTTCTGCCGCTGTCGGTCCCGGCTACGGCGGTCAAAAACAGCTTGTCGGGTGCGCCAATGGCGCCCGTGTCGCAGTTGGTGACATCCACCAGGAGATTTCGACCCTCCAGTCTTACCACATTCCACATATGGCCGCCTGAGCCGGTACCGCCGGTCATCTGACCGGAAACCGTATAGCAGGTGACATCTCCCTCAAAGTCGGACAGGTCGCAGAGATACTGGAATGCCTTGGCGTAGCCCTCGCAGACTACATTGGTGCTGTTGTTGCCGTCAAAGACATAAATGAGCTGCCAGGGATCGCCGTAGGCTGCGCCAGCCGTGGAGTGGTTGTAGGACACCAGCTCGCAGATCTTGGACCGGTAGGCATCCAACTTCTCTCGGTCCGTCTTTCCGGCATTGGCTGTCACAATGGCTTTGGCGTTGACAATGGCGCTTTTGGTGGCGCCGGTCTTGGCAATATCGGCGGTGTAGCCGCTGCCATAGGCCGAGGCTACCGAAAAGGACACCGTGACGCCGGTAATGCTGATTTTCGTACTGTTGCCGGACATACTGTAGCCGGTCTGGATGCCCGCTGTTTTATCAAACCAGTACAGTTCGTAGGGGCAGTCGGCCAGCAGGCAGCTCAGCAGTGCTTTCGTGTCCAGCGCTTGGCTGAACTTCTCCGCCACGGCGGCCTGCGCCTCAGATGTAAGGCTGCCGCCGGAGACAATGGTGCTGACGCCAAGCTGCTCTTTCGTCCAGGTCAGACTGCTGAGGTCTGCGGTCACGGCAAGCGCCGTGGAGGAACTGCCCCCGTCCGCCACTTGGGTAAGCTGAACCTTCAGGTCATCATATACAGCCTTTTCCAGCCCGGAGAGCCGGTTTCCGGCGGCTGTGCCGAAGGTGGAGACTTCGCCGTAGAGTTCTCGCTCGAACTCTCGCTGGACATAGGCGGCAAAAATCTCCTCATTGTCCGGCAGACAGTCCGGGTCCGGGAGAAACTCCTCCCAGATGAGGTCAGCCTCCACCATTTCGTCAGGTGGGTCGCGGCTCATCGTGTCCAGCTCCTCCGCCAGCGCCGTGGCGGACAGCCCCGCCGTCAGCGCCAGCGCGAGGATCAGGGCTAAAAACAGTTTCTTCATTTCAGCCCCCTTTCTTATTCAGCGTAGCCATAGGTACAGTGGCTGGTACTCTTGTTGATGTGGGTGGAATAGCGAACAATGGAGACATCAGACTCGTTGACACTTCCATCGCCATCCATGTCCGTCAGGGGATTTGCGGCGGCGGAGGCATCCTTGTTAATGTTGCTGGCATAGCGGATGATAGAAACATCCGTCTCATTGATGTTCCCGTCTCCATCCACATCTCCGGCCAGCAGGGTCATGGTGCTGATATACTCCTTGCTGTTGGTCGTGAGATCCAAATCGCTGGAGCCCACCACGACGCCGGTGACGGTATAGGGCAGGTGGCCGGGCTTGGTGACCACCAGATCATAGGTGCCCGCCGCCACGGCGGGAATGGTGAAGTTCTGCGTCACCTGTCCGCTGCCGGTGGTCTTGGTGATGGTGGTGCTGTACTTCACCGTATCGCCCTGCCGCAGCTCAACAGTGGTGGGATTGTTCGGGTTGTAGCTTGTGAGCTTACCGCTGACGGTGACGCCGTCATTCCCGCCGGGGACAGTGTACGGTATGAACGCGCCCCAGTTATACACCGGTGCATTGGCTGTGCCGCCATCCGGGCCGCCCCACGTGTTCCATGGGGATGCGTTTTCCCATGCGTTCACGCCGTTGATATACACGTCCGTGGTCTTGTAGTCCTGCGGCCACACGGTATTGGGGCGCTGCTTCGGGATTTCAAGGGAGATTCCGAGCCGGTACTTCTTTCCCACCTGAAAGACCGTGTCGCCATCCATAGCCCATTCAAGCTCTCTCACCCTGATATCGGAGGGCAGGCCGCTGATGCGCTGATAGCTCGCTTCCGTGGGGTTCTCGCCCGCCACCGGCTCCTTGATGCTGAGATACAGCGTGCGCGCGGCGCTCTCATAGCGCGGGTCTATGCCGACATATTCCGTATTCGCCGCATCTCTGCCAATGCACCAGCACTTGGGGTAAACCGTATGGCCAACATCATCGGCGACCCAGTCGCCGTATATCGCTGTGTACACCTCCTCCTCCATCGCGCTCCCGTTAGACCAATAGCCGCCGGAGATGAAGACTGCCACCTTCGAATTGCTGCGCACGGCATAGCCGGGCTCGGGGTAAATGTTCAAGAAGAAATAATACCAGGATCTTCCATCAATTTTAGTAAAGGGAGACACCCCCGAATAGCTTCTCTCAACGGCACCATCGATCTCAAAGCGGTACCTGTCCGGATCGTATGACGTGATGCTTACATCGGCGAAGGTTCTGTCGTCATAGAAGTTCTCCAGCTCGCCCGCAATGTGCGTGAGCAGGCGGCACACACGTGCTTCCACCCGCACCTTGCAGGTCTTTCCGTCGGCCGAAACGGACGAACTCTTCGCCGTGACGCAGTTCGCGCCCTCCACGGAGAAGTCGGACGCACTCAAGAAGCGGTAGCCGTTCGCGGCCTTGAGCGTCACCGTCTTGCTGCGCGTATCGCCGCTGAGCGACCAATTGGTCTGTGCGGACACGGTGAAGCGGTTCTCCATCGCGCCGAGGGTGACCTGGTTCGCACTGACCGCATCCGAGGGGATGATGTCGCCGCCGCTCATGTTCAGCCGCCCCGCGGTGATGATCTGCGCGCTGTCCTGCACCACCTGATAGCGCAGGAGGTACTGGTTTGAGTAAACGATACTGGTGGGGTCTGTGGCGTGCCGCAGGTTGATCGTGAAGGCCATCTGACCCGCATCGATGTTGGCAGGCGTATTCGGCAGCCGGTAGCGCCACTCGCAGATGCCGTTCGCGGTGGTGTAGTTGCCGTCGTAGATATCATTGTTCAATCCCGGCCCGAGCTCGCATCTGATCTCATAGGACCAGCCCGCGTCACGGAGCTCCTTCGCAAGGTCATACCAGCGGTAGACCAGCTCGTGCGTACCGAGCGTGCTCACCGTGTAGACCGGCACGCTGCCGGCTTTCCCGAAGGCGGCGCCGTCGCGGATGTTGGGCACTGCAATGGGGCTGCCGTCCAGCAGGACCTCCTTCAGGTCCCACGCCCTGCCGATGACCTCGATGGGAGTGTTCGAGTTGAAATTCAGATAGTGATTATACCTGTCACTTTTCGCGAGCAAGCCAAGGTTCTCGGAAGTATAGATCTTCCCGTTCATCTTTATCGCGCTGTTCGGGAAGCACTTCATGGCGTTCGCGATCATTTTCTGCCGGCCTTGTGAGGAGTTCGCATTCTCTCCGATCGCAGCGTAAATGTCGAGCTTGGGTTTCTGATCGGGCGAGTCGAATACACCGCTTTTGATCAGCAGAGCCGGCTTGCTCCCCACATTGTATGTCCTTTCTGAGTGGCTGTCGCCAACATAAAGGCCATCGTTGAAGCGCGCCCCGTCTATAATGATCCGCGTCACATCCTTCGGGACGTCCTCCACCACGAACGAGGCGTTGAACACACCGCCGTTGAGGAAAACGCGCGGCTCTGTTTCGCCCTTTTTCGGCGTCAGATCTTCTATCCAGACCATGCCGTTGAAGGTACCGCCGTTGACCGTGAGCTTCGAATAGCGCAGCAGCAGCGCCGTCGGCATAAACTGAGACAAATATATGGGGAGCGGCTCGCTCCTGTCCCAGCTGTACGGGCAGTTGATCGTGCCGCCGTTGATCGTGATCTGCGGGCGCGGCTCACCGTCCTGGACGCGTCTATTGATGCTGTCACTGATGCAGCCGTTGCTTCCTTGGGCGTGCGTGTCTATCGGATTCAGCCTTGTCAGCGTGCCGCTGTTCATTGTGAATTTGGGAGACGCTTCGCTGTTGGGGAACATCTTGATGATGCTGTGCTCCTTACTGTCCATCGCAAATTCAACCGCGATCTCGCCGCCGCCCTTACTGTCGTACAGCGTGAATTCGCCGTTGAAAATTGTAATCAGGGAGAAAAAACTCGCCCGCTTGGTTGCGTCGATCCTGATCTTATGGCCGTTCAGGTCCAGCCTTTGGCTACGGCGCACCTCAATTTCTTCGTCCTCACCGCTCAGCGTATAATTGATGTCTGTGTCCAGTACGAGCTCTCTTGAATCGGGCGAGCGGAGATAGTCCCAAAACGCACGATAGTTCCTGATGGAGACCTGTTCGTAAAATGTATCATCCGCGGCGCTGGCCGTCACGCCCATGGCGGGCACGAGGGAGAGCAGCATGACCAGTGTCAGAAGTAAACTGGTAATTCGTTTTCTCATGTTTTTTCTTCCTCCTGTTTTGATTGGATGCCCATTGTCCGCGCATTGTTTCTCGGCGTGCGGCCTCTTTTTTCCTCCCTTCTGCCTCCTAAAACCGCAGCACTTTTTCCGTTGTCTCTTGGTGTTCGCCGCCAGGCCGTCTTTGTGTATAAAACCGAATCGACCAGAGCCGGATCAACGCCTACCGTGGTAGGCGTTGAAATGGGGGGTACCCCCCATTTCAAAATGATCTTTGCCTATCTCAAAGGGATTGCAGACTGGCGGCCAAATAGTCCAGAGATACATCATAAAACACAAAGTCGTCGATCTCGCCCCTACGCTTAGCCTCGATGGCGCGGCTCACAGCCTCCGGCTGTCCTTCGGGGCACATCAGCATGAGCCGGCAGTCGGGCGTGACTTCCCGCAGCCATGCGCACAGGGCCAGACAGAAGTCGATGCCGTGATCGCCGTCCTCGGAGACCTCCAGCAGTGCCCCAGAGGCCAGATGGCTGCGGATGGCCACATCCGCGTTGGCATAGTCCGGCTCATAGCACAGCTGTATTCCTGGGGCGTCCCGCACTTTCGCCATCAGGCCCTGAGCCAGCGACGCCCGCCGCATGATCAAAACTACTGTTTTTACCGCCCCCACCTCCTTCAAGTATTGTGACGGCATTATGATAACTCCAAGTTCATTGTAGACTCTTTTTTTGCTATCCGCCCTACCCGTAGCGGGTAGTCTTTTCCCTGAAACCGCAAAAAGCAGTCCGGCATCTGCCGGACTGCTGAAAAAGGAACTGTCAATAGAGCGGATTGATCCATCCATTGGAGATCATGTAGAAGGCCAGATCCACCGCCTTGGTAAAGCCGGTCTTGCCCAGCATATTGGCCTTATGGTATTTGACGGTGTTCTCGCTGATGTATAGCTCTTCCGCGATCTCCTTGCTGGTCATGTGCTTGCACATCAGACGCAGGATCTCCATCTCCCGGTCCGTCAGCGGGGCCTCGCCCTGGGGCATGGGGATGGTCTTGGGCTCCGGGAAGCTGCTCCCGCCGGCCATCACCTCCCGGGCCACATCCAGAAAGTAGCTCAGGCTCCGGCTCTTATAGACAAAGCCGTTGGCCCCGGCGGCCTTTGCCCGGGGGATGTAGGTGATCTCGTCAAAGGCTGTCATCACGATAATCTTCATGTCCGCGTACCGCTCCCGGATGGCGCCCACAGCCTTCAGGCCGGAGGCGCCGCCCTCGGTACACACATCCATCAGCACCAGGTCGGGACGCAGGCGCTCACAGAAGTCCAGGGCGTAGTCGGCGTTTGGTACCTCGCCCACCACCTGGAAGTCACCGGCGCTGGAAAAGGCCAGCGTCAGTGATTCCCGCATAGAGACGTGGTCCTCCACGATCAAAGCTTTTGTCATACCGGACGCTCTCCTTTCGGAACTGAGATTTGAATGCTGAACCGGGGCGTGTAGTACACCTTGATGGCGCCGCCCAGCCGCTCCACCCGGCGGCGCATCTCCCGGATGCCGCCGCCCTCCTTGATGGGGCCGGAGGGCGGGATGCCGTTGTCGGTGGAGGACATCCGCCAGCAGTCGTTTTGGAAGAAGTGGAGCTGTACCTGGGTGGCGTACCCATGGCGAACGGCGTTGGTGACGCACTCCGCGGCAATATCCGCGAGGTCCAGGGCCACCTCCTCCTGCTGGGGCAATTCGCCGCGGATCAGCACCTTCACGCCCATACCGTTGAAGATGTCGGTCAACAGTTCCAGTCTACGGCCGGGGCTTGGGGCCTCGTCCTCCCAGAAGTCCCGAGGCAGGCCCTCAGCAAAGGCGGACAACAGGGCCTCGTCCGGCTGTTTGTTCTCCCGCAGGGCGCGCAGCAGCAGGCTGATCCGCTGTCCCAGCACATCGTGGACGCGGCCCTTTCCCCGCAGAAGCTCCTCCATATTGCAGGCGGTCTGTAGATTGTCGATGGTCTGCCGCAGCTCCTCGCCGCGCCGCTCCAGTTCCTGGTTCTGTTCATAGAGGGCCTGGTCTGCGTTCCACTGGTCTGTCATGTCGGTGGCCGAGAGCAAGGTACAACAGCGGCGGCCCATGAGCAATTCATGGCGGCGGAAGATCCAGATGGTATCGTCCGGCAGGCGGATCGCCGTTTGACCGCCCATTTCCTCCCGCTCACAGCCCGGCCCAAGCGCGCCGTCTTGCAGCAGGCGGAAAAATTCCTCTCCATTCTGGGTGTACGCTCCGGTACAGCACTGGAGCAGCTTTTCCATCTGGCGGTTGCACAGCAGAGGCTCACCGCCCGGATGGCAAAACAACAATCCGGTGCGCAGCTCATCTATGGCCTCCTTCACCGAGTTTACGGAGAGCTGGGTGCGCATCTCCTGTCTCCTCAACAGGCAGATATGGATGCTTCGCATCAGACAGAACAGGATACCCACCACAAATAAGACAGGATAGGCCTCGCCTGTCAGACGCTCCGCAGCGGGCAGAAGGATGGCTGCCGCGACACCTGCGGCCACGGGCCACATGATCTCCAGCCCAATCGCCGCAAAAACACTCAATACGGCCACGAACAAAAACACGCCCTGGCGAGCCGCCCCATAGCCGCTTGGCAGCAGAAAGCCCCGCAGGGTATTGTACTGGACCTCGGCGAGCATTGCGGCGCACAGGAGCAGATGGAGCAGCACACCGATCTCCAGCAGGTTTTCCGCCCAGCGCACCCAGCCCCCGGGCAGGCGGCGGAAGCTGTAGGTAACGGCCAGGGCCTGGAACACAACGCACAGAGCGATGGTCATGCTGAGCAAAACGAGCGTCTGGCCTGACAGATAGTAACACTCAGCCACGATCCTCACCTCCCAACGGAATGGTCAGCCACACGCCGGCAGTCTCGTCCAGATCCTTGCTGGTGATCCGGCCTCCCACCGCCGCCACGGCGGCTTGAAATTCCTCCGAGAAATGCCAGTTCTCCGGCGAACAGGCCGGAAGGAGCTTAAACGCCAGTTCTGTATCTTCACGTTCCAGATAGCCCAGCATGGTGGAGCAGTTTTCTCGCACCGCCCAGGACTGGGCCTCGAAATAGAAGTCATAGCACAAAGCTGCCCTGCGCACATCCATCTGGCCACGCAGTCCGCAGCGCACCAGCGCCTTGACGCCCGCATACCCGGCCAGCTCCGCCAGTTCGTCCAGGTAGATGCCCAATTCGTCGCCCAGGATAGGCTCCCCCTGCCGGGTCAGGAAGAACAGGTTGTACCTGCGCTTGATGTGGCAGAGACAGAGGGTGATGTAGGCGGTCTGCCGCTGGCGGTCCTCCACCTGGGGCAGCGACTGGATCAGCTGGACCAGCACCGAGACCCGCCGGGGGAGTTCCCGCTCCAGTTCATCGAACAGGGTGGCCTTGGCCTCCGCCGCCAGCAGCCGTCGCTTGGCCTCGCCCTCCTCGCTGAGCAGGGCGTTGGCGGCCTCCAGCCGGGCAGATGAAGTCTGGAGCTCCTGCCGCACGCGGTTCAGCTCTGTCATATCCTCCTGCCACACCACCATGCCCCCACGGATGGGGGCGGCGTGGAGCAAGGTGTCCCGATCCCGCAGCAGAGGCCGGCTCATATCCGCCCGTAGCCGACGCCACACAGATTTTGGGATAGGGGACGCCCCATTGGCGGCCAGCACCGTCTGGCCCTCCTCGTCCAAAAGCTGGAGATTGAGGGGCGCCGCCGCGAACAACGGCCCATACCGGACATTGACCGGGATCATGCCCGTGTGCAGGAACGACTCAAAGAACAGCATCGCCAGAACACAGATGGTAATGGTATAGTCACTGTCCCGAAACAGCGGAATTTTGAACAGATATCCCATTATGTAGCTCAAGATGGCCGCGATGAACAGCACTGGGAATACTCTGGCCCCCAGATAGCGGCTGTGCCGGCTCTTTCGGAACAGCAGTACAATCGCTGCCATCAGGAAGACGAGAGATATCAGAAGCACTACAAAATAACCGGGGCCATACTGGTAGTCGTGAGACCAGTCCCCACTCAAATCAAAGCGGAATACCAGCTGATGCAGGTCGTTGGTGAATACCAGCAGCACAGAGAGGATGTAAGCCGCCATCGGCCACCAGATGGGGCGCAGCAGGCGTTTGGCGTTCTCCGGTTTATCCACGATATCCGCCAGGCGCAGCATAGCCAGGGGCAAGGCGAGCTGGAACACATAATAGCCGTACCAGCACAGCCGGGTCAAAAGGCAAATCTCAAATATCTGGTATTTCAGCAGCCGCAGGAGGGACCAACCCACCACCAACCAGCCCACCAGCACCGCCGTCCGCCGGATATCCCGGCGCAGGATGCGTTGTGACACCGTACCTGTCCAGAAGATCGCTATGGAGGATACCAACAGGGCCACCAGTATATGCTCCCGATGATCTGCAGAAGAGTAAAGACGGGTATGGCATACCGACCGCCGGATGTCTCTGTCCGTGTCCTCCGTCACGGAGAGGAGCCGGGCGAAGTCCTCCGGATGGACGGCGGCACGGTAGGCCCTGTTATCGGGATACCCATCCGGCCTGCGTCCGTCCGCCAAAGGCAGACCCGCGGCCAGCAGCGTTTCATCCAGCCCCCGCTCAAACTCCAACGGCGTATCGGACAGCAGCCCCAGGGCAAAGGACAGCGTCCCCTCCTCCGGCCCAATGATCTCCCAGTTCTGCCCGGCACGGTTCCATGCGGCCGCCTGGTAATCAAAGCAGAGCTGGATGGGAGCCATCTGGTCGTCCAGGCGCAGTTCACCTTGGCTGTACAGGCGTTCCAGCAGGTCGAGGGCCTCGGACTTTGTGTATTCCCGGCCCTCCAGTCCGTAGGACATGGCCCCCAGGATCAGCCGGTTCTGGGGTGCATCCGTCGTCATGCCCACGACTGCTCCGGCATCCAGCAAGTCACGCCAGCGGGAGATGTCCGCGTCGGTCTGCGCCCGGTCCACCGCGATCACCACAGTGGCCAGACAGTGGGGGTACCAGTACCGCCCCACCCCCTGCTCCATGGCGGGGATCGCCTGGACGTCGAAACACGCCGCAGCGTTGCCCTGTGACAGTTCCGTATAGAGGCCGTCCGTCTGCGCCCGCAACTCATAGTCCGGGACAGTCTGGAGGACTGTCTCGGCGTAGGGTGAAAACAGATCCAAATTCGCAATCAAGCTGTGCTCCGCTTCCTCTGCCGCGCAGCCGGTCAGAAACAGGCACAACAACAGGAAAATGACGGTTTTCTTCATGGGGCCACCGGCTCCCCATCCTCTTTCAGCCGCTTGGCGCAGGCGCAGCACATATCCACTTCCTCACAGATCAGAAAGCAAGTGTCGCAGACCAGACGGCGGCAGATGGGACATACGCTGAACCGCTCCTTGCTCTCCTGGCTGGCGGCCTTGCGGGCCCGTTCCTTCTCCCGCTGGTAGAGCGCGTCGTAAAGCTCCTTCTTCTCCTGGTTCTCCGCCGCCGCGGCCGCCTTGGAGAATGGGGTCGTGGTGCTGTACCAATACTCCCCGCACTCTTCACAGCGGATGGCAAAGCAGAAATACTGGGGCGTGGAACAGTCCTCCAGATGGCTCAGCAACAGTTCCGTCATGCCGCCTCTCCTCCTTTTGATGTTCTATGGTACTGTTATACCAGGAAAAACAGGCGCGCGTATATGGTCCGCCGGATACTATTCTCGGGATTTCTGCAAAAGTATCCATTGGATAATATAGAAAACGCACAAAATCGGTCATCCGATTTTGTGCGTTCTGCTAAGTCAGTTTCAATTTTCAGAGCAACTCCTGAAGCCGCCCGCAGCGGCGGAACAGGTCGATATAGAGCATCAGCTCGTCCCGCGAGGCTACCCCCATCTTCTCATAAATGCTCCGGTTGTGCTTGCGCACGGTGCTCATACTGATGAAGGCCAAATCGGGGATCTCGGCGATCTCATGGCCCTCGATATAGTAGCGCAGGATGTTCCGCTCCGCCTCCGTCAGCGTGGCTCCCCGCTCCGCAAAGTGGTCGAACATCTCCGCAATGTTGGGCGGCAGCTCGCCCTGGGCCAGCTTGAGGCTCTGATCCCTGGTGCTCAGGAACTGGGCCAGCTCGTCTATCTCCGAGATGCCGGAGAGCATCGTACCCTCTGCGGCCTCCCCCTGCTGGAGCTGGCTGAGGGTGCGGACGATGGGCCGGACAAACCGCCGGGAGAGGAAGAAAGAAATGGCCAGCAGCACCAGCAGGAAGGCCAGTGCGGCAATGATCCACGTCTGACGAACATTGGCATTGTATGCCGCATAGCTCTCCTGGGGCAGCAGGATGGCTACCGCCCACTGCAGCCCCTGTGTATCCTCCTTGGAGATGGGAATAGGTGTCTGCAGGCCGATGTACTGCCCGCTCTCAGAGAGATAGGTGTTGAAATACCGGCCCTGATGGATGGAGAAGGTCTCCTGCCCCTCCAGATAGGTTCCGCTGACGCCGCCCACAAGGCCCTGGCCCAGCACCAGCCGGTTGTCCTGAATGGGGGCCAGCACCGTCACAGTGGAGCCAAACTGTCCCAGCGCAACCGGGCAGGAGAGCTGGAAGTACAGGGCGCTGACCTCCACGCCGCACACACCGTACACCGTCTGATTACTGCCTACGATGGGGACGCACAGCAGCATGGCGGACTCCCAGGTGTCCTTCAGCCTCGTCCGTGCCGTCCAGTAGTATTGATCCGCCGGACGGCTGACCGGCCCGGATACTAGGTCGGCGTATCCGGCGATCTGGTCAATGTCAAACTCCAGGTTCCAGCGGTTATGCAACTCCAGTCCCTTTTGCCAGGCCACGTCGGGGATGCCCCGGAAGTAGGTCACCGATGAGTCCACCGGACTGGTGGTGCTGAGGGTGGCATAGCGGAGGTAGAGTCCGCTGCGGGAGTGGCCGGCAGTATCGGCGCCGGTATTGGTGGTGGCATCCAGCACCACATAGGCCCCGCTGCAATCCGCCGTCTGGAGCGTGGTGTTCACCTGAGCGTACAGGGTCTCCTGCAGCTCCAGCAGCAGCTCCGGCCGGTCATTGAGCTGTTCCAGCGCCACACCTTTTTCCTCCAGGAATGTTTCGATCTCCCGGCTAAGCGTCTTGGACATGCTGAGGCCCTGGGCGGTCAGGTGATCCAGCCAGCCGGTCAGCTGGTCGTCGGCGTTCTGCATCTGGATATTCAGCACCTGGTTGAGTCGGTCGTCCTCCCTGGAGAATGTGCCGGCCACGGACAGGAGGAGTATGACCAGCGCAAAGACCGCCATGATCATGGACAGCCAGTAGAGCATCAGCTTGCGCTGCATCCCAACACTTTGCTTTTTCGCAAAGGCATTGAGTGCCCGCAGCTCTTTCAGTTTCTTCAGCACTTGGCCTGTCCTCCTCTCCGTTTGTCAGTTTCCCAGGAGCTGCTTGAATGTGGAATAACGCTCTTCGCTGATCTGCTCCAGCAGCGCCGATCCGGGTTCCGCCGCGTCCAGGTACTCTCGTCGCCCCTGGGTAAGCTGCGCCCGTACCTGATCCTCCAGGCTGGTCTCCAGTTCCAGATAAGTCTCCACCTGGGGCGGGACATAGAATTCGTAGTCCGCCTGGGTGTCCAGAAACGCCCGGTAGAGGGAGGCGTACTTGGGGCTGTCCAATGTCTCGATGGCCTGGGGCAGATAGTCGTCGAAGGCGGCCTGGGTCACCGGCATATAACCAACCTTGGTCACGAAGTCCACATTGCGCTCCGGCTCCGTCAGCCACTTTAGGAATGTGACGGCGGCCCGCTCCCGCTCCGGGGTGGATTTAACGGTGCAGAACCCGGCCCCGCGCTGCATGACCAGCTTCTCGCCGCCGGCAAAGACCGGACAGGGGTAGGAATTGATGGTGATCTCCTCCGAGGTGTTGTCCGGGTAGGTCACGGTGTCGGAGTAGTACAGGATGCTGGCGGAGGAGGCCACGCTGACGATGCTGTCGCCGGTGCGGAGGGGTTCGGTAGCGTATCCACCCCGGAGCCACACACCGCCGTTCAGCGCCGCCCGGGCCAGCAGTTCCCACGCCTGTCTGAACGCGGGACCGAAGGCCAGCCGGCTGCCGTCAAAGAAGGATTCGCCAAGGGACTCGGCGCCCACCTGGAAATAGTTGAAGTAGTAGTCGTGGACGAACATGGATTTCCCGTCCCCCGGGATGTCCGGCGTCTGGGCATCCGTCCAGGAAGCGTAGATCTCCGCCGCCTCAAACAGCCCCTCCCATGTTGCCAGAGCGTCGATGGTCACGCCGGTGGCCTCGGAGAAGCGGTCGAAGGCCGTCTGGTTGAGATACATGATCTCCGTGGATTTGGCCACCGGAAGCACCACCAGACGGCCGTTCACTTCGCCCTCCTCCAAAAAGGCGGGGATGAACGCGGCCAGCTCCTCCTGGCTGAAATAGTCCCGATAGTCCACCAGGATGCTGTCATCCGGCAGGGCCAGCACCGTTTTGGGGTAGGAGATGAACAGGTCGGGCAGTTCCGAGGCGCCGGGCTCTCCGTTGGCGGAGGCCAGCACCGCCTCGTGGATGGTGTTGGTGTTGGATACCGAGGTCACCTGCACATTGATCCCCTGCTCCTTGCCCACCGTCTGATTGAACTGAGCGATGAAGTCGTTGAGGGGGGAGTCCGTCTGGCCGCCGTAGACATGCCAGACGGTGATGGTGATGGGCGTATCCTCCTGCCTGGGTGAGCCAGAGCAGCCCGCACAGAGCGAGAGGATCAGCGCACCGAGTAAAAGCCATGTCAATTTCCTGTTTGCCATATTCTTCACCTTTGCTTTACAAGCGGTCCAAAATACATCACATGATATGCGGATAAGCAGTCTGATCCAGCTTTATGATACCATGGAGAATCTTTCTCCGCCCTACCCGTAGCGGGTAGTCTTTCCAGACAGCGGGAAAAATCCTCTGCTTAGACCAGCGTTTTATCCAGGAGAAAGTCGATCACGTTGATATGCAAGATACCACTGTCGTCATACCAGCGCCTGCCCATATCCTTCCGTACCACGATCTTGGGGAAGGAGTCTCCCGTCAGGGCGAAGGGGCGGGTCTCAGCCTCCGTCTTTTCCTCCGTGTCCATGGCATAGGCGGACTGGATATAGGTCTTCTTACTGCCTGAAGTCACCACGAAGTCGATCTCCCGGGGGACCCGGACGGAGTTCCCATTTGGATTGATCGTCCGGGCGTAGACAACGCCCACATCCACGGATAGGCCCCGGGCGACCAGCTCGTTATAGAGGATATTCTCCATGATGTGGGTCATCTCCTGCTGCCGGAACCCGATCCGCGCGTTTCTAAGGCCGATGTCCCCGCAGTAATACTTGAGGGGGGAGTCAAAATACGCCTTGCCCTTCACGTCATACCGCTTGCTCTCTGAAAACAGGAACGCGTCCTCCAAATGGCTGATGTAAGCGCGTATGGTGTTGGCGGCCACAGTGACCTTCATTTTACTCTTCATGGTATTCGCAATCTTGTTGGGATTGGACAGCGAGCCGATGGAGGAACACAGCAGGTCCAGAATCTGCTCCAGCACGTCCTGGTGTTCGATATGCTTTCGCTCCACGATGTCCTTGAGGTAGACCTCGGAGAACAGCGCCTTCAAGTAATTCATCTTCGCGGCGTCCGTCGGGCGGGAGAGGATCAGCGGCATCCCGCCGTAGAAGGCGTAGTCATCGAAAGCCTCGTTCTTGTCGCCGCCCACAGCGGAATAGTATTCGGAAAAGCTCAGGGGATGGACCCGCACCTCGTCGCTGCGGCCGCGGAACTCCGTCAGAATGTCCGAGGACAGCATCCTGGAATTGCTGCCGGTCACATAGACATCCAGGTTCTCCAGGCTTCGCAGGTCGTTCAGCGCGTCGTAAAAGGTGATCCTGGCGCCCTCCGGATTGTAGGGGTTGGCCACCTGGTCGGACATCTGGATCTCGTCCACAAAGAGGTAGAACTGCTCCGCTTTCCCCTCCACCTGCCCTCGGACGAACGCGGCAAGCTCCAGCGGGTTGCGGTACTTGATATCCTTAGCCAAGTCAAGCTCAATCGTAATGATCTGCTCAGGCTTGACGCCCTGCTCCACCAGGTAGCGCCTGAACAACACTTTCAGGAGATAGGATTTCCCGCACCGCCGAATCCCCGTGATGACCTTTACCATTCCATCCCAGCGGTATGCGATCAGCTGCTCCAGATAGCTGTCTCGTTGGATCTCCATAAAACCATTCCCTCCATTGAAGATTTCCGCCCAACAAGGTTCTGCTCTCCAATATTATACCCTACTTGCCGCAAAGAAACAATCTCTTTATTGAAAATTCCCGCCTAACAAGGCCACAATATTTGACATATATTGCATAAAAGAGGCGGCAAGATATGCCTGTTCGGGTGAGGGGAGCTCTTTGTGGCATTCGTGATCCTTGCCACATGGAGCGTCAGTTCAAGAACACGCCGCCTGCTGCGCAATCATCCGTCTCGCCTTAGCCACCCAAGCCGTCACATGGTTGGCCGGCACACCGAACCGCTCGCCGATCTCCCGGTTGCTGTACCCATCCGCCAGTAGGCGAATGGCCTGGATCCCTTTCAGCGTAACACCGGTCGCCGCCTCCTCCGCCCGGTCCAGCAGGCCCATCAGCGCGGCGCAGGACTCAGTCTGCTCCAGGCCGCGATTTTCCACACAGCAGGGCAGCTCCGCCGGGTCCGTAGCCTGCTCACGTCCGCGCCGGGTGGCGTACTCCAACTGGGTGTAGATCTCATTGCGGATCAGGAGATAGGCGTAGGTAGAGAATGCGCCCTTGCCAGACTGGTCGGTTTGGGCGGCTTTGCACAGGCCGATGCACCCGATTTGGAACAGGTCATTATAGTCATAGATACAGCCCTTATCCAGCGTATGGACACAGTCCTTGATGACTTTCCCTACCAGGCCCATATTTGCCTCGACCTTTTCCCGCTGCTCTTTAGTGAGCGGCAGCATAATATTCACCTCCTGCTGCTTTTGCCAAGGCCATTTCAGACCCCAGCTTCTGGGACAACAGTTTCCTGCTCTCCCGGATCACCATTCTGCAGTAATACTCGCCCAGATGTCCGATGTGGGCATGGGACATGGGAGCCTGTACGATATAGCTCAGCCAGCGGTACGCCTCGTTTCTGGTCATCAGCCCGGTCTTGTAGAGCCGGTCAAACTCCTGGTGCGCCTCATACCGCAGCCGCCTCAGTTCCGGGCCGGCCAGGCTGCCCATAGGCGCCAAGGTGTCTGAATGCGCCATGACAAACGAGTTGCACGCAGGGTAGTCGGAGCAGACATAGACCATGGCCCCTGGCCGGTGGGTCTTGCAGATGCCCTCGGCGCTGCGCAGGACTGCCGGCCGGCCGCAGTGGCACTTCAGCTGGCCGGGCTTTGGGATGGTGCTGGCCCGGCCTCGATTTGCTTTGTATTTCATAGTCAAAACCTCCAAAAGACAAAAAAAGCCGGAAGACTGCCGAAAAAAGACAATACAGAATCAAGTGCTGGAATAGTGGGGTCGCATCCAGCCATTGACTCTGTACTGTATTTCAGCAGCCTTCCGGCTACATATTTTAGACACAAGACGTGCGCTTTGTGGAACCGACCGCGCAGCGGATCCGTAACGATTTCCTGCCGTACTTTCAGCAGGTCTGATGCCGAGGCGCCCCGACATATCGAAAGCCTGAGCACAGCGTCTTGTTATAATAAAATGATAGCATAAAAGGCTCGATAAGTCAACGAAAAGCCTTGAAAATACACGGTTTATTCACACTTTTTGGGCCAAAGTCGGTCTGGGAGTACAAAGTCGGTTTCAGGGCTCGTCTTCGTCGTCATACCACTCGTCATAGGCGGCCTGCCGGCGCTTCTGAGAGATGTGAAGCGCGGTCAGGCCGGCTACGGCAGCGATCAGACCGATGAGAAACACTGCTACATAGAGTGGTCGGATCCCCTGGGGCTCGGATGCAGGACGATCATCCGGCTCAGGTTCTACCGCAGGCGGGGTGGTGGGCTGATCTGTATCCGTCTGTTCCGGCCCAGGGTCAGGGATGGGAACGGTCGAGTTGATACAGCTGAGGGTATATGTGGTGCTGCCGCCCAAGTCCATGGTCAGGACGCCCGATTCATCTACCACCACAGGGACCGGGAAGACGCCGGCATCGGTGCGCAGTTCAAACTCCACACCGGCCCAGCGGGTACCCAGCTGCAGAATGAGCTGATCGGGCTGCTGGGTGATTTGCGGGGTATCCGCACCGGTATCGGCGAGGGCCGCGGGACATAGCAAAGCCATCAGTAGCAGGATGCTCAGCCCTATGAACACAGGCCTGCCAGCCTGTATGCCTTTTGCAGGTCGTTTCATGTATATTCCTCCATAAATGGAGGGGGGAGCGCGCATCAGCTTCCCCCTCCTCAAAAGTAAGGTTGACGGCATTTATGTGACAAACTTCGTCAGTTTTCGGTTTTGTCACATTGATTTATTCTACCAAGCGGTAGAAATATGGGTGATGGTACCCCAGATCCGGTTGCTCTCGTGGTTGATGCCCAGGATCCGCACAGTGACCCGGCTGCCCCGAGGCGGGCGGCCGCGCTTGGGATAAGTGCAGAGGCAGTCGATGCCGTCCAGAGAAACGAATACGCCGGTGGTGTCCACCATGCTGACGGTGCCGACATAGCGGTTGCCCACCGAGTATTTCTTCAGGGCCTTCTCATAGGGGTTTTCCCCCGCCTGCTTGATGGAGGCGGAGACATGGAGCTTGTTCCGGTCGGTGCGGTCTACGCCCAGCACCTTCACCAGCACACGCTGGCCAGGCTGGTAGTGGGTGGTGGCGTCCACCCAGCGCTGGTAGGACAACTCCCGCAGAGGGATATAACACTCTGCGCCGAACAGATCCACGAAGATGCCTGCCCGGATGACCGATACCACCCGGGCCTCGGCCCGGATACCCTCGTAGATCTGGTAATTGCCATCCCGGTCGGTACGGAAGTAATACTCACGGCGCTTCATGGCCATAGCCTCCAGACGGCTGGCGGCCACGATGCCGCTCTCCTGGTCGATGCCCTTGACGATGTAGTCTACCTCTGCGCCCAGCCGTTTGTTGAGCAGGTAATGGAGGACATCGCCTTTGGGCTGGCCGCGGTAGTCCTCCGGCTCCTCCACCGCCTCCAGCACCGGGATGATGATCTTGTAGTCGCCGTGGTAGGTGACGGCATAGGACATCTCCGGATTATCCGCCAAGCGTTCCACACCTTGAATGGTACCAGTAAGGATCTTCTTACTCTTCAACGACTCCACCAGATCCAGCAGATCATTGCGCAGCTTATCCGCATCGGTCTCCACTGTGCGCTCAGCGTCGATGGATACCACACGCGGACCGCGCCGGCCAGGCATCCGGAGCTTTTTCCCGGGCTGTTTGGAGTCAGTCTGGGGCGCGGGGTCCAATTCTTCATCCGGCGACTCGGTCGGGCGCCCATCAGAGGGTAATTCAAAGTCAGTCTGGAGATGGACAGATTCTTTCAGCGGATCTGCGCCGTCTTCCGAATTTCCTGCCGCTTTCAGATCGGTCTGGGAGCCTTCAACGAGGTCATCCTGGTCGGGCTCTCCACCTTCATCAGCTTCCAGGTCAGTCTGGGAACGGTCGGGATCCAGCGATGCGGCGGCGGCCAGTTCCAAATCGGGCAGCGCCGTGTCCCCGGGTGTTCCGCCCGATTCCATCTCAGTCTGGGGCAGATCTGCCCCAGCTGCAGGCTGGCCGGCAAGCAGCTCATCGGTCGGGGTCTCAACGGTCTGGTCTTTCTTGGTTCGTGCCATGGTTTGTATCCTCCTTAAAGTGATGATGGAATGGGACTGCAGCATCAAAAATCTACGGGCGGGCGGGAACTCTCATAGAGCGTCGGTTTCCGCCTGGCAGGCCTGGGCCGCTCCTGTGGTGTGGGTGCGACAGCCGGTGTGGCAGGGATCCGCTCCTGCTCTGTACTCTGCCCGGCCAAGGGCGCCGATTCTTCCTCGGGCTCTGGCTGGGACGGCCTATAATCCTGGATGCTGGTCTTAACACACTCCTTGGCGTAGGGGTGGCCGGTGTAATCGAACTTCCTGGCCCGCAGGACCTTCTGGCCGCGGATGATGATAAGCAGCTCCTCATTGGGCAGACGCAGCACTTCATCCGGGGTGAGGAGGCGCCGCCGGCCAAGGCCCTCGGTGTAGCGGTATTGGGGAATGATCTGGGCGATAGCGATGCTCTGCCGGACGGTCATTGTGGAGTTTACTTCCACCGTCATGTCGCCGCTGCGGGCGCTGAAGTATTCAGCCGTCACATCGTCTGTGCAGCCCAGCATCAGTTGGGTGTCTGCGTTACCGATCAGCTCCGCCCAGAGGTTGTTGGGATATCGGTTTTGAATCTGCGGAAGGTTTTGACAGCACATCAGGACTTGCAGCGAGCGTGAGCGAATCGTACTAAGCCGCCGGGAGAAATCCGGAATCACGCCAATATTGTTCATCTCATCTAACACAATGTTGACCGGCACCTTGCATCGCTGTTCCGGCGTGCTGTCGGCATAGCGGACCAGTTTGATGAACAGGAACGCAAAGAAAAGGGACGACAAAAATTCCAGCGAGGAATTCTGGTCGTCCAGAATGATGAAATATGCGCATTTGGTCTGGCCGGGGAGGGCCAGGTCGATATCAGACCGACGTGTGATCTGTCGGACCGCTTCGCTCTGGAGCACCTGCAGCCGAGTGCCAAGGCCCAGGACGATCCCTGCCCGAACGGTATCACTTGACTGACTGAACAGGCTGTAGGGTGCCCGGGCCGGGTGATCCAGCGGCAGCCTGTCAAAGAGGGCGGTAAGCTGTTTTTCTGTGTTCTGGGTGAGCATCTGGTAGACAGCGGGCAGGTTGCGCTCCTCCGGACGGCGGGTGGCGTCCAGATCCACATAGAGGATCAGGCTCTTGAGCAGGTTGGCCTCACCATTATCCCAGAAGTGGTCGCCCTTTCCATCTCCTTTGGTGTTGGCGATGATGACATCGGTCAGCACCTGGGCCATCAGGGTGTCGCCATTCAGATCAAACATACAGTTCCAAGAGTCGCCCAACTCCGGGTGAAGCAGGTTGTAGACGCGGACGGTATAGCCGTTTTTCCGAAACAGCTCCGCCGTGTCGGCGTAAATTTCTGATTTTGGATCTGTGCAGCAGACGGATTCCCCACGGCGTATGCTTTGGAACAGCGCAGGGCGAATCACACCTCTGGACTTCATGGTTCCACTGGCGCCGAACACGGCGATGTGCTTATTGAGCCGGGTATTCTCTGGCAGACAGATGACATTTCCACGCTCATTCTGGCCCAGTATGATGCCCCTGGCCCTCTGCGGACTGGCCACCTCCAGAACGGAGCGTAGCTCTTTTTCGCCCATCCATCCGGCAGTTCCATAAGTGCCGCGCTGGCTGCGGGCAAAGTTGCGCTCGTCGAAGTCCCGGCTTCCAAACCGGTCGTGGAGCCGGACATAGGCGTACACGCTTCCACACAGAAGTGCCACAATGGCAGTGCTTTTCAGTCCTGAGACTGTAACTGCCTGGCTCCAGCACGATAGCGGGCCGAATTGGATATCACCGATCTGGGCCTTGCCTGAGAGTCCGCCGCTTGCCAGCCACAGTTGGTACTGTTCAAGAAGCTGACAGACCAGCCCGCCCAGATAGAACAGCGCCGCCAGACCCAGTATGATGGCAATGATGATAGCGGCTGTGCGCGTCTGTTTCGTTCTCACATCACGATTTCCTCCTCTTGTGGTTCTTGATCCCCCGTACCTATCCCCAAAGAGGCCTCCAATGCTTCCATAGATAGTTCCCTGAGAGCAACGCGGCTCCCCAGATAGTCTCGCAGAAAGGCCGATTGCCAGGAGAAACAAAGTACTTCAAATGGGAGATCAGTATGTTCCAGCGCCTGACGCAGCCGGACAAGCCGGGCGAGGTCGCCATCCAGATGGGAGAGAATAAAAGTCCCATCCCGCCGGGCGTCGTACTCCATGATCCCCGGGCCATCAGAGCGCCACTCCGATGGGAATGCCGCAGAGAGTATTTGCTCGTTCCAGTCTGGGAGCGACAGGATCCGCAGCAGGCGGATGCCCTGCCGGTCCATGGGGATAAAGTGGATATGGGGATAGATGCGGTCAAACCGCAGTTCCATACGGTGTCCTTTGTCCGACTCCTGTATGGTCTGAAACGCGACATCCATGCACTCACCCAAGAGCAGCGCATGGTCTGCCCGGGGGATGCCTGCGTTCATCCGGGCCAGTTCAGAAAGATGCTGGGCTGTTTTGAACTCACCCATGCCGCTCCATTTCATCGCGGCGCTGCGGGTATTGTAGACGGCGTAGCAGGTTTCATGGGTGAACAGGGCCCCGGTCAATCTGGTGAAGATGGTCTTGTTCATCTCGGTGCTGTCCAGTTTTTTTAGAGAACGTGCGATGTAAAAAGCAGGTGATGCAGGTACCACCCGGGTGATCTGCTGCTTCTGCAGCGGCGGCAAGGCGTAGGGCCGGAACTCGATCCCTGCGCTTTGGCACATGGCCAGTGTCTCTGCCACCCTGTGATTTCGCTGGATATGGGCATCACTGCCGGAGAAGCGATGGCCGCCTGTCAGGGCCAGGTATTGTTCCAATGCAGCTGGGTCGAGGGCATTCAGGAGAGGGAGCGCGCTCTTATAAAGGCGGATGGTCCTCCTGTTCCGTCTGCCGCTGACTGAGAGCATTCTACAGCACCCAAGGTCTGCCCCCGCCTCTGTGCGGAATTGCTGGGTACGCTCCAGCCGATGAACCAGTGTTTCCAAAGAGCGAACACTCCCCAGCAGATGCAATGAATGTGCAGGAAACTCCCCGGCAGCGGCCAAGAGCAGAAGGAGGCGATACGCATGACTGCCGGGGCGGAGTGTGATCATTGTGCCTCCTCCACCTCATCAGAGATTGCGGCATCGTTTCTCCTCTCTTTGCCGCAATCCGGCCGTTCCACCCGCCGGGAACTCCCCGATTTTCGGGGGATTTTCCGGTGTGTGGAACATGGGCGGGAAACGGGCGGCAAAAATCGGCCTTTCATACCTATCTTTTTTCCGCCGTTATGGCCGGTTTTCATATAGCGTCACCTCCTTTAATCTGCCGTGGAATGAGGCATACAGCCAGGTGGGGAACTGTTCTTTTGGGATCACATAGACCTCGGTGCGGTCGCCCTGTCCAACGTCGCTGCAATAAAAATGGGCGCACCGCAGAGGTGCGTCATCAGGCATCAGGTAGAGCGCGATGATATCTGTGACCATGTTCTGCTCGATGTTGTCGTGATCCCGATAAGCTCGTTCCGGCCGGGCCGCATCATAGACATGACGATAGACCAGTACACAGTCAGAATAGCTGGCCGGTACTTTATTCCCAAAGAATTTCTGCATGGCCGGGTAGAGAGCCTGCTGGATATAGATAGGGGAACCGCTGCCCTTTTTGGGGAGGAGCGCAGGGATGCGAAGGCAGAACCAACCCTGCTCTGTGTATCCCATCGCAATGGGAATGGTCTCCCCCAGCAGGGTCTGCGTCAGATCCATTGCCTTTGGATGTCCGGTGTAAGCCGGCATGGCCCTGGCCAGCAGAGCCAGCTTCTCTACCTCTGCCTCGAAGGCAAAAGCGGCGCCAAAGGCACCGGCCATATCATGCTGCTCAGCCAGCGCCTGGGTGCGGGCCAACTCCACCCCGGCCTGTTTCAACCGCTTCTGTGCCTGTGACACGCTGCGCAGAAAATCAGACTGCGGCATCCTGCTGTCCTCCTTCCGAATAAAACCTGACCACCGGCACCTCTTGCCCGTTATAGTCTACCGTAGCGAACAGGCAGGGGACTGAGGGCAGCACCAATTCCTGCGCCATAGAGATCCTGGGCAGGACAAAGATATACCTCAGTTCCTCCTGGGGCTGGAGCAATCGTGCCAGATGTTGCTCGCCATCGTAGAGGACTACAATCTCATAGCCCATATTCTCCTTGAGAAAAAAGAGCTGGGAGGGATAGGTTGCCGGATAGTGCGCCATAGGCTCTAACTGATCTGCGAATTGGAGCAGCACCCACACTGCCAGAATGATGCGCTGATCCGGCTGGCACATGGGGTCAACGCCCAAATAATAGCCGCCGGCGATCTCATGGATCATGAGTTCTCGCTTCAGACCGCGGATGATTTTCTCGGCAGTCTGGGGCGGCTTGTCTTTCAGGAGCCGAATGACCTGTGTTTTGGTCAGCACTCCATATTGGGTCAGCCAATGCACGATGTGCTGTTCTTCCTGTAAAAGCATAGGGTCACCTCATTTTTCTGTACGCATATTGTAGGAAATACGCTTTTTACCCCTTAAACGTTTTTGCCATCACCCTCGGCCGGGACTGGGGGTTGCTCCGCCAGGTCGGCTACTGCCCGCATCTCCTTCAGCATGGCTTCCAGTTCAGCCCGGTCGGTGGTGATCATCTGCTGCTCCTCTTTGGAGGCTTTGATAATGACCGGCACCTTGTTACTGTTGCTGGAAATAAGCGCCTCGCCGCGCTCGAACTGGGTGATGCTGCGGATCTCTGTCCGGGTGAGTTTAAGGACATCCTTGACATACTCCGCCTCGTCCGGCTCCAGGTTGAGGATGATCTTGGTCTTGCTGTTGTTGAGGATGGCCCGGCCATAGCGGCCGTCTTCCAACCCGAAGAAGTCGGACAGGTCTTGGGTGGCAGCCAGGGCGCCTCCTCCGTAGCCGCGTATGATTTTGAAAATCTCCAGGCAGAATTCCGCCGCCTGCTTGTTGGCCGCGCCGCCGATCAACTTCCAAATCTCATCAATGAATACCATTTTTCTTTTCGTTCGGTCTGCCTTGACCTGGTCCCAGACATAGTCCAGCGCGATCATCATGCCTACCGGCAGCAGCTTGCCTTTGAGTTCCGAGATGTCCAGAACAATGTACTTGTTGCTCAGATCTACATTGGTCTGCCGGTTGAAGCTCTGAGCGCTGCCGGTGACGAACCGGCTGACGATGGTGGCCAACCGGGTGGTCAGCGGGTTTTCTTTCAGGTTCTGATAGAGGTCGCCCAGGATGGGCATAGGCTTCATGGCCGTCCTGCCAGCATCGGTATAAAGGGAGGCATTGTCATGGGTGATGCCGAACTGGGCATAGGTCTTGATGAGGGCTTCGTCCAGCATTTGCTCCTCCTCGTTGGACATATCAGGGATCAGGAGGGAGAAGAAGATCATGAGCTGCTGGACCTTTTTGGCCAGCATGGAGTCGATGTCGCTGTAATCCAACTCGTCGATCAACTCCATCTCCGGGGTGATGGTGGGGCGGATCTCCATGACATTGATACAGGCGGAGGAACCGGGGGCCAGCTTGATATAGGCGCCTCCTACCTTGTGGCAGGCCCGTTTGAACTCGTGGCCTTTGAGCGGCGCCAAAATAAAACATTGAATGCCGCGCATCCTCATGCGTAAAGCCATGACCTGCATCGTGTAGGTCTTGCCGGCCCCGGAGGTGCCGCAGATGGTAAAGTTGGCGTTCTTATTCACCTTGGTATTGAACGGATCCACAATACACAGGGAGTTGTTGTGCCGGTTCAGGCCCAGCAGGATGCCGTTGTCGTCGGAGAGCTCAAAGCTGGTGAACATATAGGTGGAAGCCGCCCCGCTGGTCAGCACATTCCTCTTGGACTTGCGCTCCAGGCTGGAGTCCATGGTGAGGAACGGCATGGTGGAACGCAGGGCGGCCTCCTGCTGGAACATACAGTCGGACACCTGGATATCCATGGATTTCATGAAGTCGGTCATCTGCTGCTTGCGCCATTGCAGTTCCTCATAGCTGGCGGCGGACAGGGTGATGAATACCGACATATAGAAAAGGTCCTCATTCCGGCTGGACAGCCCCTGCTTGATGTAGTACCCGGCCTGGATAGAACCCGCCAGCTCCTCGTAGTCGGTGGAGGTGTCCTGCAGTTCCCGCAGCTTGGTACGGTTGAGCCGGATGCGCTGGGCCACCCGGTCGATGGTCTTGCCGCGGATCTCACGGCGCAGGTGCAGATCCACATCCACGCCCTCGCCGGCGTTGATGAGTGAGGACATCCACCCGCCGCGCACCGTCTGGGGGAACCCATTCTTGCGGATATAGAGGTAGGTATAGTAGGTGCCGTCCATGACGATATAGCCGGGATGTGTCAGGTCAAGGCCCCTGGGGGCCACGAAATTGACCGCCGGGATATGGGGCACCGGGTCAACGCCCACCACGCGCTTTTTGGCCGCCATGGTGTCCAGCACCACCCGGTTGAGCCGGTTCATGAATGGATCGTCCACACAGGAACGGCGGTTGAAGTACATATACAGTACCTCCGCTGCAAAGGCATCCTCGTCCTTGGGCTGCACAATGCTGTTGCCGCATTGGGCGAAGTAGGTGCGGGCATTTTGCGTTACCGTCTGTAAAGCGGCGTAGATCTCACTGTAATCGGAATCCATCTGCCGCCGGCCGGTGGGGGCCTCATACTGGAAGATCAAAAAGAAACGCCGGGATAACGCCTCCCGGCTGCCCTCCTCCCGGATAAATCGGATGGTCCCATCCCCCAGCTTGCGGCAGGCCTCCACGTCCTCCTGTTCCAGGTCGGCTTGAAGTCCGGAAACATACTTGTCCGAATCCGCCTTGCGTGTGACGGACTTGAACTGCAGGCGCATGGGTGAGATCTTCAGCCAGCTGGCAAAGGTGGAGATGATGCCCCATTGCTCCTCGTCGGAGCGGAGCAGGAAGTTGATGGGCTCGATCTCCAGGATCTTGAGGAACCGCCCATCAGTTGTTTCAATGATGCCGTTTTTGATCTCTTTGAGGGGAATGAAGTTCTGAACGAACTCCAGCTTGTCTTTTTGTGGGTGGCCTGCCCGGCGGTTTCTTTGCGGGGCGGCTTTTGTGCGTGACTGTGCCATAATGGTATCCGATCCTCCTATAGTGGAGCTGCCGCCTGCGCACCCAGAAAAGCACCATGTGGGAGATGTACTGCAGCAGCGAGTCGCCGCCCAGGCCCATAAGGGCAAACACGCCCAGCGGCAGCAGGGTTATGGTCATAACTACCACCTTGGCTGTCACCGGCAGGTGGAGCCACATCAGCTCCGGATAGCCGACTACGATCAGCAGCAGGCCGGCCTCTACCGTGTTACGGGGCTCCAGCATCCCGCCCAGCAGCTTGCCCGAGTCGGTATAGTTGGGTGGTATCGTGTAAATGTTGCTGTATTCTCTTTCTTCAGTCATTATTGACTCCTTGTTCTATGGTCGCAGGCGTAAAGTCCGCCTCCAAGTCGATGTCTTTCCTCCGACGGAACTGAGTCACATAATCCGGGGAGTTGAGCGCCACGCCGCCGGCCCCGCTGGAGCAGTGGACCCAGAGTTGATTGCCATCGGCATCTTTGCCGGCATAGAGCAGCACATGGTTGACAGGCACCGTACCCGGCGCCGCCATGAAGCCCAGATCACCGGGCAGCAGTTCTGCCTCGGTGATGGCATAGGTGGCGTCCCATTGGTTCCAGGTGCCGTCATATAAGGTCACACCCAGCGCCGTCTGATAGACCCATTCCGTGTACCCCGAGCAATCCAGGCCGTAGGGACGGATGGTGCCGGTACTGCTGGAGCCTGCTGCGGTCACCAGCCGGGGCGTGTTCCATGCCTCGTTCCAGCCAGGTGCGCTCTTGCCGCCCCAGAAGTATGGGACACGGCCTACCAGGGACAGGGCCACCCGCATCAGTTCCTTCCGTGTGCCGCTGCAGGTGAGGCTGTCCAAATAGGCGTTCAGTTCTGCATCGGTGATCGGGGGGACCATGCCGTTGGACAGTGTGCCGTACATTGTCATCTTCAGGGCATTGGACATATTGGTGATCGCTTCCCCATAGGTGATGCCAAAGTGGTCATACTGGGCGGATGTATCAATTCCGAAAGCGGTCAGAATGACTGACTGGTCAAAGGGGTGGATGGTGCAGACCACGTATTGGACGGTGATTTCCTCCGGTTCTCCAGGTTCCTCGCCTTCCGCAGCCTCCGGCTGCACCGTTTTTGTGGTCTCCTTCACTTCATAGGTGACAGCGAACATCTGACCGGCAACGGCGTCCAGCTTTGATTTCATGTCCGCCTCGGTGGTGCCGCGTTGCTGCATGGAGGCCGAGTAGGCCGCCAGCGTGTAGCAGGTATCATAGTCGGTGGAGATCAGACCGTTGTTGATCAATGCCTCCATAGACAGCTCATGGTCATAGCCGCCGGTGGTGATGATGTTCTCCACCTCGGCCAAGGCCATATCGTAGCCGCCCTTAATACAGTCGGATACCACACTGGATACATCGTCAAAGTTGGCGGTGATACTTGTGGGTGCGTTAGGATCCACACTACTCGGATCCGTTTGGAAGATGTTATTGAACACGATGGAGGGCAGTGATACAACAGCCACCACAATGAACAGGAGAAACAGGCAAATGAAGATCAGGACCTTAAAGAGCGTATGCCGCAGGGACCACGCCGCAGAGAGGATGGCGCCCCAAGGCCCGCCAGCGGCAGTACCGGCGGCTATGTTCGCCGCTGCCTTTCCGGCTTCAGCGCCCGCCTGGGTCACCGCCGCTGCCGCATTGGCCGTAGCCTCTCCTGCCGCTGCTGTGCCGGCTGTTTTCGCGGCAGTGCCGCCAGCTTTCCTGGCTGCCTCCGCCGCCTTCTGTGCTCCCCTTAGATAATCGTCCTGCCCATCGCCAAACCGCTGTTGGTCATCGGACATAAAACCCACCTCTTTTCTGGAAAGGATCGGCCCGCACGCCATAGCAGGCGTGCGGGCCGGGAATCAGTTCTTACGCTTGGGTGGTTTGCGGTCACCTGTGGGCCGCCGGCCAGGCGTGTCGGCAAACCGGGTTGGGGTGGTCGGATAGCGAACAGTCTCCACATTGACCGTCCGAAGGACATCCTTGTCATAGACAGGCTTGCTGTCTTCATAAACCGGCCTGCGCTCCACAGCCGCCGTACCGGGGATGGCGTACCATTGGCTCCCGCCGCTGTCCTCAAAGACATGGTAATCGCCCCGTGGCGCCTGGTACATGGTTCGGTCATAGAACGCTGTGCCAGACCCATCGGCATGACGCACCTCCAGCACACCGTCAGAGGCGCGGGAGGCGTCTACTGATACCACCTGCTGCTCATAGCCGGGCATAAACTGCTGGAACTGCGCCCGGTTGAAGGCAGCGGCAGCCTCTCCGGCCTCAAAAGCAGGCGGGGCTGCGTGCGGTGTCATAGCGTACCAATTCAGCCCATCGGCGCCCTGGATGACCTCATGGGGCGCATCCGGCTCCTGGTAGAAGGCGCTGTTATACCACAGCGCATTGCTGCCGTCCGGATAGCTGGCCTCCAGAGTGCCGTCATCCACTGTGCGCAGGACTGTATCTGCCGGCGCACTGGGGAAAGCTTCGGAAACCTGGGCGGCTTCAGAGATGTTTCCGGTAAAGGCGGGCGTAGAATAGAAAGCGCCCATACCGTCGCCGGAGGCCACCTGATACCACTGGCTTCCGTCTGCGGCCTGCACCACCTTGTGGGGCGTTTCCGGCCGCTCATACTGGGAGGTGCTGAACAGATCCACATTGGACTGTTTCCCATCAGGGCCGGTGGCTACGGTGCTGATATGTCCGCCGGTGATCTGTGTGTTGGAGTAGCTCATACCGCCTGTGGCCCCGGCCGCCATCTGGGGCATATAGTTCGGCAGGCTGCGGTCGGCAATATCTCCTGCAATGGCGCCGGAGACCTTGGCCGGACGACTGGCGACGGAGGAGATGGACTCGGCGGTGAGCGTGGCGCCGTTGCGTGCGGCCATGCCGCCAAAGACGCGGCCCACAAACCCTACACCGCCGCCAGCGCCCATCCGCGCGCCGCCGTCCACTACGGCGTCCCTGACAAAGCTGTTGGGCTTATATCGACTGACAAATCCGGAGAACACGCCGCCTGCAGCAGCGCCACCACCAGCCGCTCCGCCAGCTGGGGCGCCGCCCCTGCCGCCAAATACGGAGGCCGCGCTTCCACCGCCGCCTCTGGAAAAACCGGTAATGGCCCGGGCTGCCATCAGCATTTCTATGCCCATGCTGCTGCCTGTCTGAGCCACGGAAAGGCCCAGGGCGGCAAGGTAGCTGTCACATTTCTGCGCAATTTTCAGTAGGGCTAAGGCGCAGAACAGCCAAAGGAACACACTGCCCCGGCCGGAGGTCAGGGCGCCGCCATTGGCCACAAACTGGCCCACGGAGGAATTGAATGCCCGCAGGAACCAAACATTGAGTACCAATAGCAGCAGTTGAGAACCCACCATCCGGCACCAGGACTGGAAAACCCTTGAAGTCGCCTTCGATGCGCCCATCGCATAGGCCAGCGGTGAGGTATAGCAGAGGACGCCCACCAGCACATATCGTTCTACTGTCTCCAACAGGAGCTTAAAATAGTTCCAAGCCAGGGCGATCATCAGGATGATGAGCAGGATAAGCCCCACGACGCTGGCAACAGATATGATCGTGACCAGGCCATTGCGCAGGACTTGCTCGATTCCGGCAAAGGTAAAGTCGCCGGGATCCATTGAGGCGTCCATCAAGGCGGTATATGGGGCACGGGCGATATCCAGCAATAGGCTGAAAATCGGTTTTGCATAGGCGATAAGGACAGCAAAGATGGATCCGCGGGCCAGCAGCTGCAACGGGCTTTCTGCCTCGGTGAGCGGCCCGCCAAAGGCCCGAAAGAGCTGCCAAGCCACGATCAGAAACAGCAGCGCCCACGCCGTGTACTGGATCACCGTGTAGGCGCTGACGGCAAAGGGGAAGTACTCCTCCATAGCCGTCATGTCGGTGCCAAGCGCCTCCAGGAACAGCCCGGAAACGGCGTCCATCAGCTGGCTCATAATGCTGGCCACCCAGTTCGCCGCACCTTCAAAAATCCAATCTAACATTGATCGTTACCTCGAAATGTGGCTGAGGCGGCTTGATGGCCGCCCCAGCCGGGAGTGACATCTATCATCAATAGCCCGTTCTGGGCAGAGTGGGAGTGGGGCCGCCGCGGTAGACGATGGTCACCCATCGGTCGTTGGCCATGATCCACTGCCCCTGCCACGTGCCGCCCACATCCGTCTTGTTGGTGAACCGGTATTCGTGGGTGAGACTGGAGAGCACGTTGCAGTAGATGTAGGGCGTCTGCATCTGCCTAAAGCCCGCAGGTGTCCGGCCAAAGAGGAAAGTCACCTCGGTGACGTATTCGTCGCTGGCCAGTCCGAGCGCCGCAGGAGATGCGTCCAGCGTATAGTTGCGCTGGGTGTTCAGATTATCGGCCAGAGTGCGGTAGCTGCTGTTGACATTGGTCTTATAGACGACCTTGTAGTTGAGCTGATGGAACCAGGTGCCCGTGATGATCTTGTCCAGCCGGACTGCGTCGGTCGGCAGTGTATCACGCCAGTAGAAGTTGTCCAGTGGCACGGTGGAATTGTTCCCGATCTCCTTGAAGGTGTAGCGAATGGATTGGCCGGGGACTACTTCCGTATAGCCGCTTTTCTGGACAGATACATTGGTGTAAACGCTCTTGTTCAGCACCTCGATCTGTACGATCTGGCCCTCATGCTCCAGGTAGACAGTGACCGTTTCGTCGGCAGGACTGTAAAATGCCGGACTGGTGACCTCTTTTATCTGGTATCGGCCCAGGGGAAGCTGCTTCGAGACGGCCAGGCCCCGGCTGTTGCTCTTGACGGTGTCGACCAGGTTATTGGCCTTGTCGTAAATTTCAAAGACGGCACCCTCCAGCGGCGTGCCGGCAGGGAACCCGTTGATGGCGTTATCATCTGCGGACTTCTTCCAAATCTGGATCTGGCCGGTGATAGGGGTGTTCTTCCAGGTCACCTCTACCGTTTCACCCGCCTTTGCATAGACGGTTTTCAAAGCGGTGTCCAGAATATACCCCTCTGCCTCCAATTCCCGCAGATAGAGCTTGCCGGAAAAGCCCAGGTCATCAATGTAAGCGTAGCCGTTCTGGTCGGTGGTCACCTGATCGATGGGGTTCATTTGCCCATCATAGACGAGGAAGGTAACACCAGGGATCCCACGGCCGGTCACGGAATCCACCTTGTGGATCAGCACGCCGGTGAAGGCGTTGTTGGTCACCGTCAGTTTGGCGGTCGCGCCGTTCTTGACCGTGAAGTAATGCGGAGTGGTGTCTGCTCGGAAGCCCTTTCCAGCCTCCACCTCGACTGCATAGTAGCTGCCGTCCTCCAGAGAGAGGAACACTCTGCCGTTTTTATCAGTCGTCACGGTGTCCACCAGTCCCCCGTCAGAGGCCCGGCGGATCTCAAAGGTGGTGTTGGGGATGCGTTCCGCCTTATCCGCAGCATTGACCTTGATAAGCTCCACGCCACCGATGGGATCGTTGTAAAAATAGAGCTGTTGGGTGTCATCCGGATTCACGACAACGGTCTGGCTGCGCGTTTCTTCATGGATAGTGTAGCCGTCTATGCTGGCCACCTCGGTCACGATGATGGTGCCCACAATATTGTTGAGGGTGATTTGACCGTTGGAATCCGTCCAATACAAGCCATTGGAGGACTGCTTGCCGCCTTCAGCATCCACGTAGGAACCATCGGCATAAGTGATCTTGAACTGTACCCCTTCCAGCGGCTTTTTGGTCTGGCTGTCCAGCTTGTGAATGATAAGCCCGCCCTTTGGGGCGTTGCGGAACTCCAGGGTCACAGTCTGGCCGGCCTTGACGGTGGCGGTCTGGGGCGTGTCGTCCAGCAAATAGCCTGATTTCGTGCGGGTCTCCTTGACCACCAGCGTGGTGCCCGGCTTGATATCCTCCACCAGGAAGGTGCCCGCGCTGTCGGTGACATATTTTCCGTTGGCGTCGCCCACCACGGCCCCTGTGCTGTCCGTGACAAAAAACTCCACATCGGACAGGGGCTCGCCGGTGATGGCGTCCACCTTTTTCACCAGCAACGCTCCCTTGGGAGAGTTCCCGAAGTATAGCTGCACCACATCCTGCTCCTTGCCGGAGATATAGGCGGTCTGGGGTGCGGTGTCGATGACGTGGCTGCTGTCGCTGGCCAGTTCCTCGACGATATAGGTGCCCTCTCGCAGCCCGGTCACGGTAAAGGAGCCGTTGGCCGAAGTCTTATAGGTGCCGACGATTGTCCCGCCCGTTCCGGAGGTGCCGGTCAGATATTTCACCTGGAACACTGCACCCTCCACAGCCTCGCCAGTCACAGAATCATATTTCCAGACCACCAGGGCGCTGAGCGGTGTGTTTTCAAAGGTCAGGACTTTAGACGTACCTGCCTTGATGTAGCAGTCCTGCGCGGCGGGATCTTTGATGGCGTAGCCCGCCGCAGATTCGACCTCCTCGATTCGGTACCATCCGTCCTGGAGATTGTTCAGACTGAACTGGCCATTTTCGTCGGAATAGTAGTAGCCCAAATCGTTGATCTCGCCGCTGAAGGTATCGTTGGAGGCGTAGGTGACGTGGAACCGCGCCCCCTTGATGGGATCGCCGGTCACGCTGTCGATTTTATAGACGGTCAGGCCAGGCTTGGGATAGTTTTGGAAGCGGACAGTGGCCAGCTTGTTGGGAACCAGGGTGATGAGCTGGTGTTCGTCGTTGATGAGGTAATTGTGCGGCACCGACTGCTCCCAGATTTCCACCACCCCAGGGTCCATGTCCTCCAGGAAAATCTCTCCGTTGGCATCGGTGGCCTCGGTAGTGATGGTACGGCCGTCAGCCATTTTAATAGTAAAGGTGACACCCTGCACCGGCTCGCCTGTGACGGCGTCGGTCTTGATGATTTTCAAATCGGGCTTGGCCTCGTTGTTCACCACAAGCTGGGATTCCCTGCCGGGGAACAGCTCCACATGGTACTCCGTATCATTCTTGACGTACCCGGACGGTGCTTCCAATTCCTGGACGGAGAACACCCCGGGCTCCAGGTCCTCGATGACGATACGGCCGTCCGTCCCGCTCACCCGGTCCAGATAGTGAGAGCCATCTTCCACCCTTGCGATCCGGAAGGTGGCGCCGGCCAAATATTTGCCAGTATTTGGATCATACTTTACGATGACCAAGGAGGGCTTACGTGTGTTGGTAAATACAAAGCTGGCGTTTTCATCCGGATTGACCTGAACGATGCGCACGCTGTCGTCCATCAGGTAGCCCGGCGGCCCCTCCAGTTCCCGCACTTCATAGGCCGCGGGCTCCAACTTGCTGATGTCGATCTCTCCATTTTGGTCCGTCAGAAATTCCTGCCGATAGGAGCCGCCTACCTGCTTGAACTCAAAGCGGACATTTGGGATCGCCTTCAGCGTCTGGCTGTCCAGCTTGATAAGATAGATGCCTGGCTTTTTCTGGTTGACGAACACGAGGGTCTGAGTTTCCTGCTGGCCCGCCTTCAATTCGATTTGCTGCGGGGTGGAATTGATCACATGGGAATCGTCTGTAGAGTATTCCTCCGCCAGGTAAGTGCCCGGCTCCAGATTATAGAGCAGGATCTCGCCCTGTCCGTCCGTGGTCAGAGTGTCAAACAGTTCGCCATCCTTGTAGATTTTGAAGGTGACCCCGGGCAGGCGCTCTCCGCTTTGAAGATCGTATTTGATAATCCGGAGGCTGGGGTTGTTATAGTTCTTGATGGTAAGGACGGGATCGTCCTCGGTCTGGGGGTCGTATGGGTCAATATAAATACCGTGGCGGGTGGAGTCCAGCTGGTACCCCGTCGGAGCAACTGTCTCCTCGAACTCAAAATAGCCCTCGCCTGCCACGATGGGGAAGCGGAACTCGCCCGCGTCATTGGTGGTGGCGGTGTCGATCAGTTCTCCGTCCTTGTAGATATTAAAGGTCGCCCCTGGGAGGGAGATGCCGGTCACGCCGTCCACCTTGGATACGATGATGGTTGGCTGGCGGACATTCTGAAAAGTGAGCAGCACATCCTTTGTGCCGTCCCATTCAACAGTCTGTACGCTGGTGTCCTTCTCAAAGCCCGTCGGACTGCGCTCCTCCGTCACACGGTACGATCCGAACGGCAGTTCGTCGCCGGCGAAGCTGAGCATACCGTCAAATCCGGTGGTGCCGGTGGTCACATAGCTGCCGTCGATCTGTTCAAACCGAAAAACAGCCCCCTCCAAAGTGGCGCCGCTCTGCTTGTCGATCTTCTTGATGGTGAAATGCTTGGAGGTATCGTCCTGAATGGTGACACTGGCGGTCTGCCCTTTCGTCAGGGTAATGTTCCGCGGCTCCACGATAGTGAACCCGGCCGGCGCTTTGGTCTCCGTCAGTACATAATTTTCATCGGCCGGCAGTTCGGTCCAGAACACCATACCATTCTGATCGCTGATGCCGGTACGAACGGTGCCTTTGCTACCTGTCAGCGTGAATTCCGCTCCCTCCAGAGGCATAGCACCGCCATCCACTTTTTGGACTTGGAGCGAGGCGGTGTCGGGAACTGTGTCAGTCGTAGACCATTGGATGCTCGCGTCGGCGAATTTCCCGACATAATTAGGATCGGCTATGATGTAGCTCTGCTCTGTAGAGTCCGGGTTATAAGCCAAGAACAAATTGAACTGGGTGATGACCGCATACGCATTGACTGTAATGCTGCCTGAGTCCGCTACGTTGTCGGCCGGAATACAGATTTTGAATGCGCCGGTGTAGGCTGTTCCGTTTGCATTGAGGCTGGTGCTTTCCCCTTTGGGCGTAGGCACCTGATACATGGTCGCGCCCCACTGCTGACGGTTTTCAAACACCTGGTTGCTGGTATCCACAAAGATCGTTCCCGCCGGGGCATCCATAGAGTAGACCAGGATCATGTAGTCGTTCGGGTAGGTACTGGTCGCACTGTCCACATACATGAGGCGGGTGTAGTATTCCTTGCCTCCGATGGTCTCCTTCTTTAGGCCATAATCCCCAGCGGCGGCGGCACTTTCCAGGCCGTCCTCACAATAAATGTTGAGGGAGTTGCCCAACCGGTCCTTTTCCATATGGAAGTAGAGACCTGTATACAACTGCTTGGTCCAGTTCTTTGCCAGGTTCAAGATTGCCACCACAGACTGATAGACCCGGATCTGCTGCGCGTCAGAGGTCGGCTTGACCAGAGTGGCACGCCCGGAAGTGAAGGTTGTATCTGCCACCGCCAGCTGGCCGCAGGTGGCCCAAATGGCAAGCTGTGTGGCGTAAGCGTATTCGTCGGTGGTCAGATTGGCGATCCCCTGGATCTCAGGATGAAGGCTCTTGAACTGCTCCAGTGTCCGCTGGGGATAACCGTTGGCAAAGGCCCCCATCGTTTGAGGACTTCGGTCGTACCGGCCTGTGATCTCCAGGCGCTTACTGGGAGAAACCATGCCAAGCCCCCAGTTGACGCAGTAGGCAGGGCCGGTGATACCATCGTTGGAGGTATAGGTCCAGGCAGAACCGCCGATAGTTCCGCCGGTGGATTTGCGCAGAATGTGCAGATTTGTGCCTTTGGCGATGGTGACTGAGGTGCTGCCATCGCCCAGGGACTTGCTGGACCCCGGCGTGACCTCAGCCGCAGATGCCGGCTGTGCAAACATCGAGAGCATCATGGTTAAGGCCAGAAGCAGGGAAAGGACATGTCTTCCTTTGTGTTTCTTGTGCATAACGTACTCCTTTCTGTCCGTATCAGAAAAAATGGGCGTAAAAAAGGAGCGCCATCTTTCGATGGCTCTCCTGGTGTGCAGGGCGGTATCCCTGCCTTATGATATTTGGTTATCTTGTGGTGGAGCCGGGGGCCAGCAGTTCTCGTGCAAACTGCGTACCATACGGCAGCCGGTCGGTCCCCGGGGCGCGGTCGGTCAGCAGATAGGCATCCTTGCCGGAGCCGCCGAGGACATCGTTGCTGGACACATCCACAGTCAGCCATTGCCCATCCACATAGACCTCGTTCCAACTGTGATCCGCGGAGGATACAATGATACATGGAATATCCGCCGCCTCACAGAGAAAGGCGAAGGCGTTGGCATAACTGCTGCACCGGCCAAGAACAGGCTGGGTGTGAGACGCGAAGATCTCACTCAGAACAGCGGTCCGGCCGCTGGCGTAGTCCATCAGGGTGCAGAGATAGAGATTGAGGGCAATGACCTTCTCCCGGTCCGTCCGCCCCTGCAGGTCGTTCAGTTGTGGCTGGATATAGGCCAGCATCTCGTCGGCCTGCAGCTTGGGATAAACTTTGATAATCGCGTAGCCGGGATATTCAAACTGATTTTGCGTATAGGGTTCCGCTCCCAGGCTGTAGCTGTGTAGACTGGATATCTGGCCCAGGACCGCACAGAAGGCACTGAAGACATCCTCTGACTGGCTTGGTGCCAGTGTGTGCGCATACAGATAACTTGAGTTGAAATGGTCTTCGTCATTTCCGGCCAGAATAGCCTCACGGTCTACAATGCTCTGCCGAATGGCGTTGTACCACGCCCGGCTGTAGCAGCCGGTGAAGATGGCTGGATTTGCCTGGGCGCTGAAATCTTCCCGGCTCCAGGCCGCCTGGGTGATGGTCTTGCTGGTGATCGTACCATCGGCTGCGGTGACGATTCCATCTACCGGCGGCAGTGGCGCCGGCTGTGCAGCTCCCTTCTGCATTGCCCGGCAAATCAGCACTGCCATATCGCCGTGGGTGATCTCAGCAGCCTGTACAGCGGCCTGGTTGATCAGTCCCAAGCCGACTGCATAGGAGCAGGCTGTATTGTAGTTCCATACGCTGCCCTCGCCGGCCTCATACCCATAGGCACGCAGGATAACTGTGCAGGCGGCCGCCGGAGTCACCGGATCGCCGGCGCCAAACCGCATATTCCCATAGCCGTTGACCAGCAACATGGCAGTGCAGTACCCTACGTAGCCCTTGGCCCAGGCCGGAACATCTGTAAAATAGCAGGCCCAGGTGTATTGCTCGGGGGCCACATCACCCTCCCCATGGATCCTGGTCAGGATGACGGCCAATTCCGCTCGGGTCAACCCCTTGTCCAGCATCAGATCGCCGGTGCCGTTGCCCTGGTAGATTCCAAGCTCATGCAAATAGGCGCCTGCTTCTTCGGGGCTCAATGGGTTGTCCACAGCGTAAGCTGGACTGGCCATAGACAGGATCAGGGCCGAGCAGAGAAATATAGAACAGAGCTTCTTCATACGGATCCCCTCTTTGCATTGATTTGCTTTTATTACACAGCAAAGAGGGATTTTTTACAACATCAGGTCACTTCACGTGCCTGGACACACCAACGCATATCGCGCACATCCCGCACGCAGGTGATCAGCGTGATCAGATTCTCGTTGCTGCGCCCGAGCCTGGAGAAGTCGGTTTCAGAAATCTGACCGACAAAGAACACTTCATAGGTTCTGGTACCAAGCTGGGTGGTGTAGGTGATTCGATCTCCGGCCTCTAAAGTATGGATCTGGCCAAAGTGATTGGTCACGCCTCTGTTGTGGCCGGCAATGCCCACATTTCCATCCCAGCAGGAGGTGGACTTAAAGTGGCCCGCCCCCTTGGCCAAGCTCTCCAGGCTCTCTGTCTCATATACCTTGACATTCACTCCGATGCTGGGGATCTTCAGCTGCCCGATGCTGCCGTCGGAATAGTAAAGGCCGTCCGGCAGAGTAAAGGGAGAGGATGCGGTGGTCACCTCAGCCTGGGGGATGGTCACCGACTCTGCCGGCGGATAGTAAGCCGTACTACCGCTGCTCCGCTGTGCCGAGGTGCCGCCCGTCTGGGACTGCGGGATCAGTACAGTACCGCTGCCGGTCTGACTGGCCTCCGGACTCCCGAAAGGGGGCGGGATCATGGCTGCATTCTTGCTACGGTCGATATTGCTCTGTTCGGTCACGCCCGCACCTACCACCGTGACCTGCTCTACCGAGGTGGGCGTGGCGAACAGGGCGTACTCCGGGGCGTCGATTTTATACTCCGCCGCCAGAGCCGTCGTCATCAATGCCGTGGTGAGCATCAGCATCACGCCGGCCATCAAAAACAGTCTCTTCATAGCTCATTCGCTCCTTTCTTTTCAGCACAAGGTACGTGCCGCCCACGCCGGCAGCCAAAGCCACCAGAGCAGGGACGGCTGTCATCAACCAGGGGAACCCGGTTTCGGGCTCCTCTGCAACGGGTTCCGGCTCTGCCGGGGCAATGGTAATGGGTGTCCCAGTGTAAATCACCGTGTAACGGATGACTGTGACGCCGGTACGGTACACCTCGCCGGTATAATCGGCCGTCGTGGTATAGCCTGTCACATAGCTGACTGTCTTGCTGCCGCCATAGGTGCAAATCGCGGTAAAGCGGTCGCCGATCTCGTAGTCATCGGCGTTGTAGGTGTTGTCCGTCTGCCATTTCACATCCTGAAGCGTCAGTGTCCGGCCACCGTCGGTGATCGTCTTGGGCAGATGGTTGGTATCTGCGCTGGATAGGTTCGGATAGCTGCGTGTGGCGGTGACCGGCTGGGTCGAACTGCTATAGCCCGCAGGCTCCGTTTTGATGGTATCCAGCACCAGATGCAGCGTTCCAGCAAATCCGTCCTCGGTGGTGACCTCCTTATCCTGGGGCAGCAGCCCCAGAATAGTCTCCATGTCTTTTTTCGAGCTGTCCACGGTCTCTGTCTGCGTGATGGTCTGTGTCTCAGAACCGATCACGACTTCCCGCAGCACGTCAGTACACTCATATTGAAGCCCGTCCCTCTCAAAGGGCGCCATGGGAAGGGTAGAGGGATCGGTGTTGGGGGAAAGGTCATAGACCTTGCGGATCTCCTTGGCATCCTGGTCGATGATGATGTCCACTGGGAGCATCGCATCCGGATCCGCCAAGTCTACTGCTGCCGCCCCGGCGGGCAGCACCAGCATGGTCAACAGCAGGAGCGATACCGGCAAGGAAATCAGTCTTTTCTTCACGGGATAAATTCCTCCTTTTTTGAATGGCTGTATGGGCTGCAACTGTACTTGGTCAGGGGGTGTACTGTCCGCCCTGGATGAGGGGCTGCAGGTATGCGACCACAAACCCCAACGTGTTCAACACGATCCACGTCACCACGATCCGCTTGAGCCAGCTGGTGGCCTCGGCCACTGCCCGCTCATTGCGTGAGATCATTCGTACCAGCAGCGCCACAGCTGCCGCCGTCACGGCCACAATGGTGGAAATGCCCACCAGCTGGCCATAGACATCCGCGATGATCGTGGAAAACCGTGTCCACATGGTGTCTGTTGCGGCAGCAGCAGGCTGTGCGAACAGCACGGCCATGTAGCAGGTGAATGCCGCCGATTGCACCAGCCGTTGGAGTTTAGCGGACATTGACCCGCCCCGTTTCTTCTCCCTTTGTGCCATATAGGTGCCTCCTTCCTGTATGATGCAGGCAGCAAAAAAGCCGTTCCCGAAAAGAAGCCAAAGGCTCCCTTTGGAAACGGCTCATTGCCTGCGCCCACTATTGGACGCTACCATCATAGCACATTTGCACTCACCATGTCATCGGCAGCACTACTGCCAATTTTTCTGCCATTTTTCCTGCCACGGCTTTGGTGTCAATCTCCCTCCAGCAGAGTAAGTATCTCAAGCCAGGCGTCCAAGCCGCCAGAGGGCGCCATCCACAGGCGGATGGAGAGGATATTGATCGCCTGCTGGCGAAGCCGGTAGTAGTGCCGATCCGAGATATCCAGGCGGTACAAGATATCCGCATGGCTCAGCTTTTCCGGGATGATGAATGTCTGGTAGATGATATTATACATCATCTCTCCATTGCCCGGCTTGTGCCGGAGGACAGTCAGAGCGTCGTTGATCCGGTCCAACAGGATCCTGGATTGTTTGACGTTTTGCAGCCGGCGCTCCAGCTTGCTGTTGCCCATAGCCAACTGAGTATCCACTGTGCTGAGCAGGGCGTCCAGATCCTTCAGAGGACGGTCCAATTCCTCCGCCACCTGCTCAGGGAAACACTCCAAGGCCCACACGATGTCCCGGTAGTATTTCAGCATCAGCGTGGTGTTGTGGTACATATTGCGGCGCATAGCCTGCTCAGCTTGGCGGGCCTTTTCATTTGCAATGCTCACATCCGCTACGACACCTCTGCGTTCCAGCAGAGAGAGAAGCTGCTCTGTCTTGGGGGAAAACTCGCAATTCGGCAGGTCACCACAGAGGGTCGCCTTCAAATCTGCCATATTCGATACCTCCTAAATCGAAAAGCCGGTCAAAAAATGGGCCGGCTCTGGGTAAATTTCCGGATTCGTTCGGGGAATATCCCTCTTTACCCTGGCAGTCCTTTTTGAAACTCTTACAATGCCTACACGGAGAAAAATACACGCGTATAATATAGCATTCCGAAAGTGCAACACGACCCATTGCTGCAGCAGGCTCGCCCATGTCAGTTTCGGCCGGCTGTATGACCTGCCGACTGTACCAGGCGATCCACCGGCCCATGCGTGCATGGTCGCTGCCGCTTTTTGAATGAGTATTCGCACCTAAAACACGTATTTCTCCCAGTATGCGCTCGATTTGCTCAGGGTCCGGCAGGGCGAAAGGAGTGCCTGTTGGGTAACCAGTGTTGAGGATCAGACAGCCGAAAGAGCCTGGCAGCTTGTACAACGGGAAGGCATCCGCATGTTTTTTGAAAAAGCGCCAGACCTTTGTCTTTTCCCATCCCCAGCGCTGGCCGAGGGATTCCAAAGTTAAGATGGCCCCATACCGGCCATATTGGACGGCGGGGGCCATATGAGAAAACGCATTGTCGGGATCCTGCCATACTGTGTGGCACCAGAGATCCAGCCATGCGTCCGCCTCATCGAACTGATAGTGCGCCTCTGCAAGGCGCTGTGTGATATTTCTGGGTAGGCATAGGAAGCCGTACCCCGAGGTGGCGTAAACAGCCTCATCGCCCATACAGGGGGTGCCGGAGCAGTTGACCACCCAGTCCTTGATCTTGTAGGTCAGCTTCTTGGTCCTGGGGTTCAGTTCAAAGTCTATGTAATCCAAGCCGACCAGCCGCTCCACCATTTCCAGGGCCTGCGTGCGGCGCTTGATCCCGAGGATGCTTTTGAGGCCGACCACGCCACCGACCCAGGAGCCGAGCGTTACGTGGTTCACATGGCCGCAGTAAACGGCCTGGCCGTTACGGAATGCAGCCCGGGAGGCCAACCGCGCCCAGGCGCCCATGATTCCTTTGCCTGGGGGCATCTGATTGCGGGGCAGTTTGACCCACTGGTATTTCAGCAGACACTTCATCGCGGTGGCCTCCTCTCTGATTTAGAATTGAAAAAGGCCCCGCCTTGTGCTACACTTGGAAAGCACGAAAGCGAGGCGAGAAACATGATATATGCGTGTGATCACTGCCACTTCCTGTTTTCCAGGACTTCTCCGGTGCAGCAGTGTCCAGATTGCGGGAAAGAGAATATCCGCCCAGCCACCCCGGAAGAAATCCAGGAGTTTGAAAAGCGGATAACATCCGATCTCTGGGAGGAGAACACGTCTCCGAGCCAGTCTGAATAAGCTCTATTCGTGGAGCGTTCCCAGGAAGCCAACAGGATGAATGATATGCTCGCCCTTAGCGTCCAGGTCCAGTGCAGGATCCATCAGGGTGATTGCCCGTCGGACGCAGAAATATCCATATTTGCTCCGCAGTTTGTCCAGCGTCCGGTCAATAGCCGTCCGGCGCTGGGCTTTTTGCACCTCTGGAAAAAGGGAGAGCTGCTCCATTTCCTCCACCGGGGCGAGGCCGCTGGCCTTTACCGAAAGACTGCGCACCGGCGCTCCAGCAGAGTGATGGGCCCGGAACAGGTCCACAGTGGCCTCCCAGATGTCCAGCGTTCCGCTGGTAGCCCGGGGGAGCCTTGCCTGTCGGGCGTAATGGATCAGCTGGCTGTCCCGGATGCCCAGCGTCACCGTGGTACAGGTACAGTTTTGCTCCCGTAACCGGGCGGCGACGCTTTCACACAGGGACATGAGCGTAATCTTCACGTCATCCAGGGTCACGAGGTCTCTGGGAGCGGTGGTGGAGTTACCAATGCTTTTCATGGGTGGGACAGCATAATAGCGCCGAACGCCGGAGTGATCCTGCCCATTGGCAAATCGGTGGAGCATGACTCCGTTTTTGCCCAGAAGCCAGTAGAGGAAGTCTATGTTGGCCTGCGCCAGTCCGCCGATGGTGGTGATCCCAAACCGGGCCAGCTTCCGGGTGGTAGCCGGCCCCACATAGAGCAGGTCGCTCACCGGCAGCGCCCACGCTTTCTCTTGAAAATTTTCGCGTGTGATGACCGTGGTTGCGTCCGGCTTTTTCATATCTGAGCCCAGTTTGGCAAATACTTTATTAAAGGAAACGCCTACCGATACGGTCAGGCCCAGTTCCCGCCGGATACGGGTCCGGATGTCATTAGCGATGGCGGGACCGTCCCCGAAAAGGCCGGCAGAGCCGGTCACATCCAGCCAGCATTCATCCAGTCCAAAGGGCTCCACCTGGTCGGTATAGCTTGTGTATATCTCCCTGGCCAGGGCGGAGAAATGAAGATAGCGGTCATAATGGGCCGGCACGCAGATCAGGCCCGGGCACTGCTGCCGGGCCTCCCAGAGCACCTGTCCGGTATGGATGCCGAACCCTTTGGCAATGTCGTTCTTGGCCAGAACGATGCCATGGCGTGCCTCCTCGTCACCAGCTACGGCTACCGGCTTACCCTTCAGCGTGGGGTCAAACAAAATCTCCACGCTGGCGTAAAAATTATTCATATCAGAATGTAAGATGACTGGCTCCATATCCTCAGTATGTGAGAACGGGAACCCATTCATTCTGGGAAGGAGAGATTTTAATGTGCGGCAGGTATAGCTTGGCACCGGGCGAATCCGGAGAAATTTCCCGTATTGTGGCTGAAGTACAGTCTCAGTTTGGGATTGCCAGCATCCATACCGGTGAGATATTTCCCACCAACGCTGCCCCGGTTCTGCTGGCAGAAGGAAAAAAGATGACCCCCAAGCCGATGACCTGGGGATTCCCAGGGTTCAAAGGCAAGGGGGTCATCATCAACGCCCGGGGTGAAACGGCTTTCGATAAACCGATGTTCCGCAGGTCGCTGCTGGAGCGGCGGTGTGTGGTACCTACCACGGGCTTTTATGAGTGGGATAAGGGAAAAACCAAATATCAGTTCAACCTGCCGGGGCGGAGTGAACTCTACCTGGCCGGCCTCTGGAATACGTTCCAGGGAGAGGAACGGTTCGTAATCCTGACCACCGCACCCAATGATACGATGATCCGTATCCATGACCGGATGCCGGTGCTGCTCAGGAATGAGGAACTGCTTCCCTGGCTGCATGATACCGCAATAGCCTCAGAGAGACTGACTGCGGAGCAGCCTGCCTTGGAGAGCATAGCCGTCTGACCAGGGTCAAATACGCACCTTCAGGCCAAGGATCGATCTGCTCTTGATTCCATCCAGAAACCAGCCGTTGCTGTCTTTCTCAATGCGTGCGGGCTGCCAATGGTCATCCAGCCAGACATCCATGGTCGCCCCACAGTGAAGGCCTCCATAGTATTCTTCACAACTGAAACGGATATCCATGCGATCATCGTCTCTATCCGGGATCAAAACGCCCTCTCTCATTTCTTTTCTCCTTTCTTCATCCTTGGTAATCAATGGCACTTCGACTTCATGTTCCAGAACTGCCATTGCCTGTACTCCCATTTTATCAGTTACATGCGTGTAATATCGAAGTGTAAACTCAAACTTGGCATGTCCGAGCTGCTTCTGGACGAATTTTGGATGCGCCCCGTTTTCTGCTAAGATAGTGGCATATGTATGGCGAAGATTGTGGAATTTGAATGGGATACCGCAATCGCTTTTTATGATTTTGGCCATAAACTTTTCGCTGTCAGGTGTAAGCATACTGCCATTTTGCTTTATATTGATAAAGTCACGAACAACGATCCGCTCATCCTGGTTTTTTTCTCTTCGATCCCAGACAACATTGTCATTACGGTAAGCGTCTTGAAAGAACGCATGCCCTTTTTCCTGTTGTTCCTTCAATGCTCTGAGGTAGGACAGAAAATGGTCTGTCACCTCAACATCTCGATAGGAACTCTTCGTCTTCAATGGGGTAAAACACCATTTTTTATCTTCAAACCGCATCTGCTTGTTTATGCGAACACGATGACGCTCAAAGTCAATATCGGACCATCTGAGTGCAAAGCACTCGCTGACACGGACTCCAGTATTTATTGCAATATAGTAGGCTGTTTGGACATTGGTAGATGCAATTCGCTTTTGGATAAGCTGTCGATCCTCCCTTGTTAAGAAATGATATTCTCGCTGATGCCTTGGATCTGGAGGTGGGTTAACCTCGTTCATCGGATTTTTCTTCATCCGCTTATTCTTATGTGCGTATGCAAATAGCACATTCAATGATTTATAAATTGATTTCAGATATTCTTGACTGTATTCCAATGACTTTGCATTTAAGAACTCCTGTATCCGCGCAGAAGATATTTGATAAATATAGCTTGGCCCAAATTCCTCTTTCAGGTGATTCCTATATAGTGACTCATATTTCTTAATCGTTGCATAAGCACGAGTGGCTGGAGCTTCTTCAGCAATAAACTGCTCATAATTTTCCTGAAACGTGAATTTTTGATTTTCGATATATTCACCTGTATGGTTATAGTGGTATATGACATCGTTCATTGCCTTGAGCGCTTCTCGCTCTGTCTTATATCCGCTCTTCTCCACCTGTTTTCGTTTTCCGTCTACTTTTCCTATATCAATTCGGTAAGACCATGTCTTTCCTTTTAGTCGTACGCTCCCCTTCATGTTAGCCCTCCCATTCTTTCAGTGTCCTATCAACTTCTATACCATACCCCGTAGGTGCTGCCTCAAAATGCTACTGTTTTTTCCCACAGGCCTCTAAAATCGTTTTGCTGGAAACCATTGCGGCACAACGGCTTTCAGCGTTTTTGTGGGATAATTTGAAAAAAACATGATTTCCTGAAAAAAACGAAGTAGCTTCCCACGGATTTCCCACCGAAAAAATGGATACAGGTAAATACAAAAAGACACGGATAACGATGCCTCGCTATCCGTGTCTCATGAACTTGTTACAATTATCCGGCTTTTTCCTTGATATAAGCGGTTTTCAACCGAATCTAATTGTACTTATTCAGAATTATATATATCTGTTTTTTAGCCGAAGTAACGCTTCAGCAGGCCCTCGAAAGCCTTGCCGTGGCGGGCCTCGTCGCGTGCCATCTCATGTACGGTGTCGTGGATCGCGTCGAGGTTGAGAGCCTTAGCGCGCTTTGCCAGATCAAACTTGCCGGCGGTTGCGCCGTTCTCAGCGTCTACACGCATCTGCAGGTTCTTCTCGGTGGAGTCGGTTACAACCTCGCCGAGCAGCTCTGCGAACTTAGCAGCGTGCTCTGCTTCCTCGAATGCAGCCTTCTCCCAGTACAGGCCGATTTCGGGATAGCCCTCGCGGTGTGCAACGCGAGCCATTGCCAGATACATACCAACCTCGGAGCACTCGCCCTCAAAGTTAGCACGCAGGTCAGCCATGATGTCCTCCGGAGCGCCCTGTGCAACGCCTACAACGTGCTCAGCAGCCCAGGTCTTTTCGCCAGCCTGCTCCTTGAACTTCTCTGCCGGTGCGTGGCAGATCGGGCACTCTGCCGGAGCTGCTTCGCCTTCATATACATAACCACATACGGAACAAACAAACTTTTTCATGATTTTTTCCTCCTGTATCGTTGAACAAATTTATTTTTGAGGGGGCAGGAAACGATCCATTGTTATCGAACAAAGCTGATCGCGCAGAGACCGGTTGATCTCCGAGAACACGCGATGAAAATCACATTCCTTCTGGGTGCCCATGTGTGTGCACTGGAACTCATTTGCAAGGCAGTGATTGATAGCAATCGGACCATCAATACATTCGATGATCGCGCCGAGACTGATCTCCGATGGGGAGTGATTCAACTCATAGCCGCCGGCAACGCCCTTGTAGGATTTTGTAATACCGGACTGCGTCAGCTTGCGGAGAATTTTAAGTGCAAACCGGAGTGTTACGCCGGTTACCTCGGAAATATCCTTCGCGCACTGCTTTTCGCCTGCAAGTGCCAGACAATAGGTCACACGAATTGCATAATCCGCTTCATGTGTGATTCTCAAATCGTTCCTTCCTTTCTCTCCTTGGAACAACTTTAGTATAACCGTGTTGTGCCAAAATGTCAATAGGTTTTTATAAAAATAAATAATATTTTTTATTTGATAATAGTTATCAATAATCAACTCGATCTTCGACTCGAATTAAGGCAATACCGCCGTGGCAGCGCGACCGGAGCCTGCGCAAGGAGCCGCAGCTTTAATTGTGCGGTGTTGC